>JACXTT010003238.1_pt1 | contig 25334 bp, 25 predicted proteins | sample 9270951 | NCBI WGS metagenome assembly JACXTT01 (sample SAMN15532306, study PRJNA645909) | rock metagenome | isolation source: weathered quartz diorite | place: Puerto Rico | collected 2017-06-21
TCGGTCTGCTGCGGGTTGGCGATCATCCAGTCGCGGATACCTTCCCACGACGAATAGGCGTCGCTTCCGAAGACCAGCTTGCCGATCGTCGTCGGGACTTCGAGGAGCTGGGAGCCGGCGGTGTGGGCTCGGTGGGCCGGGTGAATGATGACGCCGGGGGCGATTTCCATCGTGCCGTCGACGACGACCGCCTTGCCGCCCAGAACCTTGCCGTAGATTTCCTGCAGCGTGAGCGGCGGATAGCCGCAGGCGGGGGTGCGCGCGCAGCCACCCTGCGACGTGTTGACCGCGGCGATCCTGGGATTCGGGTAGTTCAGCGCCCACTCGATACCTTCCAGCTCCGCCTTTTGCACGTACAGCACCGCGTTGGGGAAGTCGGAAAGCGTGCCGGCGTGATCCCAGTGCCCATGACCGATGACGATCTTGGTGACGTCGCCGGGCTGGATGCCCAGACGTCCGAGCAGGTCGGGCAGGGGGGCCCAGTTCACGCTGTTCGTCATCTTGAGATAGTCCTGCTGCTTCCATCCGGTGTCGTACAGGATCACGTCCTTGCCGCCCTTGATGACCCCGACGTTGACCGGGAGCTGGAAGAAGACCTGATTGTTCATCGGGCTGGTACTACCCGGAACGTAGGCCCGGTCGGGCATGAACGCACCGGCCGGAACGTCCTTGAAGACACTGCTGCGGACGAGCCAGACCGAGTACGCCGGCCCCTGGGCGGGCACCGATTGAGCGCCCAGCGAGAGCGCCAGCACCACCAGCGCGAGCAGCACGGACACTGACATGCGGGTCTGCTTCGTCATCTTCTTTTCCTTCGCGGGTTGACGGCGGCGCTGCCCTCGACCGTGACTCCTGCGAACAGTCCTCCTCAGTTCGGGAGATACTCACCGGGCCAGATCGTATCTCCGACCCGGAGCAGCTCCTCGCTGGCCTTCTGACTGAGCGGATAGGCGGCCAGCAGATGCTCGTCGCGGCCGTCCAGGGTGACCTTCAGCATCTCCGCGGCGGACCGCCGAAACAGCTGGACGGCGTCGAGATACTGGGCGTGGACCAGAGTGAGCGTCGGCGGGGGCGCGAGCGCGCGTACGCGCGCCTCCGCCCGATCGAGAGTCGTGGAAGCGTCCCGCACCCGCGTGCCGAAGTCGGGACCGTCCGCTTGCTTGAGCTTGTACCTCAGGCCACTGAACGTCAGGTCGTACGCCGCGTGCTTGACGTCGGCGTGGATCGCCCACAGCGCCTGCGCGTAGGCTTCCTCGGCCGGCGCGAGCGCAGGTCGCGGAGGCGCCGGCGAGGGCCGCGCGGCAGTTGCCGCGGTCGGGCCGGCGATCGTGGCCTCCCGCAGGAGCGATGCGGACAGCACCGCCAGCAGGGCGAGCAAGATCAAGCCGGCGACGAGCAGTTTCGGCCGCAAGAACCCGCGGGGTTCCCTCGGCGTCGTGGTGATCGCGCTGGCCACCGTCTATATCCTCACGGTCACGAACGGCACCCTCACCGGCCGGACGCCGGGATTATGAGCGGGGCTCGTCTGCCAGGTCAAGGGCCCCCTCGACGCACCGGAATGGTGAACGTCGAGCCCTCGCCCACGCAGCTCTCGACCCAGATCTTGCCGCCGTGGAGCTCTACGAACTTGCGGCACAAGGCGAGCCCCAGCCCCGTGCCCTCGACCTTCTTCGCCACCGACCCCACCTGACGGAACTCCTCGAATACCGCTTCCTGGTCCTCGGGAGCGATGCCGATCCCGGTGGCGGGGTCGTTCCGTCGAGGTGCTGGAGGGGCGTCCCGCACTCCCCACAGAACTTCTGGCGCGGAAGATCTTGGCGCGCACAGCGAGGGCACTGCATGCGATTGGGAGGGAGTTTAGCCGCACTGAAGGCGGAGGACTAGCAGCGAGGGAATTCTGAATGCCGGTTCAGGTATCGCCGGTGCAGCCGGTCACCCTCGAGTCGATGTCGGCCGGGCAACTGACGGCCGGCGATAGGATAGGTGCGGCGGCAGGTGTGGGGACGCCCGCCGAGCTGCTCGAGATCTTTTCCGTCATGCAGCGCTCCAGCTCTTGCGCCCCGTACGCGCTGCTGTAGGTCGAGTACCACGCCCGACCATCTGGCTCGACACGAATCAACTGAATGTTGCTCGGGATGCGCCCATCGGCTCTGCACTGGTTGTACGCCGACCAGACGAGGTCTTGCTTGGGCGTGTTCTGGATGGTCGTGCAGGCCCCGAGGATCGCCCCGGCGAGGACCGCGATCGTACGCTGTAGGCTCATATGGCTCTCACCTCAGATTCTTTTCGCAGTCACCGAGCCCGCTTGTGCGATAGCTTCCGATTCTTACCGCGAAGGTGGCTGGATCTACCGGACTATAGCCCAACCGGAGCGGATCAGTTCTGACGAGGAGGCCGACGTGACCACACACGCCACGAAGAGCAGCTCGGGTGAGGGTCAAGCGAATCGACTCGAGCGCGTCTACGAAGAAGTCGCGAAGCTCTTGCGAGAGCCCGGCGTTGCCTCGCGTCTTCGGACGCCCCGGGCGCGCGCGAATGGTCGGCGATGCAGACACTCGGGCACATGACCGAGATGATCCCGTACTGGTTGAAGCACTGCCAGAGCCTGATCGCCGCGACCGGGACACCGCCGACGTTTGGGCGCACCGCCGGGTCGCCGGAGCGATTGGCCGGGGTGGCTCACGGTGCGAGCGCCGACCCCGACGCCCTGCTGCGCCAGCTGCACGAGGGAGTGCGGGCGGCGGCAAGCGTGATCCGGCAGCTCTCTCCGGCCGAGCGCGGCAAGCGAGGTATCTCGACCGAGCACGGCGAGATGACCGTTGCCCAGGCGATCGAGGCGTTCATCGTCGACCACGCCGAAGAGCACCTGACGCAGGTGCAGACCGCGCTGCGACGGTAAATTTCGATCCGTGGAGTCGACGCGCTATTATCTGGGGCTGATGCGCTGGGATGAGCCGTCGCGATTGCTGATGGTGGCGAGCATGGCGACCGCCGTCATCGGAGTCGGCATCGTCCTCGTCGGCATCGGTCGTCACGCCGGCTACAACGTCGCGGCCGCGCTTCTCGTCCTGCTCACCGCGCTATTCGGATACTGCGCCTGGAACCTCTCGACGCATCGCCGGCTGGAGGAGATCCAACGCACCCAGCTTCTCGCCCGACTGCGCCAGCTTCCGGCAGCCGAGCTCAGGATCGCGGCGGTGCCGTCTGAAGAAGCCGTGCGGTTCGCCCGGGAGCTGCTCGACGTTTTCATCGAAGCCAAATGGCCGGCACAAGGGGTCTACCGCGCGTCTCAGGGAAGCGCCGGCGACAGCGGGCTCTTCCTCGCCGTCAACAACCGCGACTACCCGCCCGACGAAGCGAACTCGTTGCTGCTCGCGCTCAGCGAATTCGGCTTGCAAACCACGAAATCCACCAAAGCCGACCAGCCTCACGCCGGCGCGCTCGAGCTGCTCGTCGGCCGCCGCGAGCCGTAGTCGAACCTACTGCGCCCGCGGCGGAACCTTGACCCACGGCTCCGGGCACGCGGGTACCGTCGGGTAGTAGGCGCTCGCACTGGCACAGTAGTACCAGTACGCCTGGGCCGGTTGCTGGGCCGGCTGCTGCGCCTTCGCCCGCACGCGCTGGACAGCGTCCTTCGTGTCCTTCTGCTGTGCGAGGACGGCATCGGCGAGCTGCTGCATCCAGTCGAGCTTGCTGTCCATCATCTCTAGGATCTTGGGGTAACCGACCAGAGCCTTGACGCTGCCGTCCCAGCTGTATTTCTTGAGCGCTTCGTTGAGGGCGTCGCCCTTCAGGGTTGGATTGGCCTTGGCGAATCGCGCCGCCTGGACCACCTCGAGCGGATATGTGGACGCCATGAAGATCTGCGCCAGGAGCGGGTCCGGATACTGCGCGATCGGCGCGACGATCTGCTCGAGCTCCTCGGGCTTGAAGGGACTGCGTAGCGGCTGCGCTCCCGCGGCGGGCGGCGCGAACGGCAGGCTCAGCGCCAGGACGACCGCGAGGCAGATCCGTCCTACGGGAGCCACCGCGCCCTACTTCTTCGCGGCCAGCATGTCGCGGATCCCCCGCAAGGCCAGCGCATAGCCGGCGATGCCGAAGCCCGCCACGACGCTCTGGCTGACCGCGGCGGTCTGGGAGGCGGGACCGCGACGGATCGGGTTGGAGATGTGCACCTCCGTCGTCGGGAACTTGATCTGCGAGATGGCCGCGATGAGGGCCGGGTAGCCGGTACCGAACGCCGCGGGGTTGAAGATCGCGGCGTCGAAGCCCTGGTCGTTGGCGGCATAGAGCCTGTTGACGATCTCGCCCTCGACGTTCGAGTGGAAGATCTCGACGTCCACGCCGAGCTCTTTGGCATAACCGCGGATGCGCTCGTCGTATTCGGGCAGGGTCATGGGACCGAAGATCTCGAGCTGGACCTTGCCGCGCATGTTCATGCCGGCGCCGTGGATCACCAGGACCTTGGGCATGTGTTCCTCCGTAGTGGGGATGGTGCTTCTATCCGATCGGCGCCAGGATACGTCAACAGGATCCCAGCTGGCGGGCGTTACTGCTCAACGGCCGAGGGCGCGCAGTACGCTCTCCCAGAGGACCACCGTCTCTCGGTTGCCTGGATCGCCGGACTCCCGCTTGCGAACGGCCGTATGGACCATCACCAGCCGGCTCGCCGGGTCGACGAAGATCCGCTGGCCCCGCACGCCGAGGAGCGCGAACCTCCGCTCCTCGCCCGGAAAGATCCAGGTCTGGTAGCCGTAGCCGAAGAATGGCGTCGCGACCGTCGGCCAGAGGTAATCGCGGTTCGGATGCTTGGTCGTCGCGTCCGCGATCCACGCCGCGGGGATGATTTGAAGGCCGCGCCAGTTGCCATCGTGGGCGAGCAGGAGACCGAGCCGCGCGTAGTCGCGCAGCACGGCATTGAGGCAGCAGTAGGTCGACTCCTGGCCGGAGCGGTCGACGAGCCACGTCGCATCGGCCTCGGCGCCCATCGGCTGCCAGATCTTCTGCTCCAGATACTCGGCCACCGGCCGGCCGACCGCGTTCGTCAGTACCAGCCCGAGCACCTCAGTCTCGATCGAAGCGTAGTAGAAGCGCGTGCCGCTGGGCGCGACGCGCTCGTTGAACCTCTTCACCGCATCCACGCCGCCAACCCCGACCCGGGCGAACGTGTCCCGGGCGAGCTGCATGACGTCGTCCCGCCCCGAGTACTCTTCGAGAAAGCGTACGCCCGAGGACATCTGGAGCAGGTGCCTGAGCGAGGTCGCACCGTACTCGGTTCCGATCAGGGCCGGCACGTAGGCGTCCGCACGATCGTCGACGGACCGAATTCGGCCCTCGGCGATCGCGATTCCGATCAGCATCGCGGTGACGGTCTTGGCCATGGACCACGAGGCCAGACGGTGCCGATCGTTGCGCGCGTATTGATAGCGCTCGAGCAGGATCGTATCGCCGCGCGCGATGAGGAATCCCGTCACGGGATGGCGCGCCAGGTAATCCTCGACCGTGAAGCGCTGGCCCTCGTAGTCGTATTGAATGGGAGGCTCGGCCGCCGCGCGAGCGAGCCGAGACGGCGTCGCCGCGCGGCGGACGAACCGCCCGGCGAAGACCTGGTCCATATGGCTGTGCGAGCCCACGAGGAAGGGCGGCGTCAAGAACGTCCCACGGGCGCCGAAGGGATAGCCGTTGCTCGCGCCAAAGTCCTCGGCGTCCGGGCCGCCGGCGTCGAACCGCGGCGCCGATGCGACCGTGGGAGCCGGAGAACCAACGTCGCGGGGCCCGGGCGACGGAGGCGAAGCGCAACCGCCGAGTGCGGCGGCCAGCAGGCAGCCCAGCCCCACGGCGCAAAGCGCCCGGCCGCTGGTCGACGAGCTTATGACGAGCTCAGAGCGATCCCCGGCGCTTGGCGTAGATGCGCTGGTACTCTCCGGCCCCCCACTTGATCGCGTCTTCCAGGCCCTGGCCGCGACAGAATCTGGTGACCATGTCAGGGAAGACGAACGTGTTGACGATCTCCTGGATCGGCGTGGTGGAGGGACCGGGGTAGCCGTAGAAGGCGACGATCTTCGGGAAGTCCTGTAGGATCTGCAGCTTGGGATCCGTGCCGATGACGGGCATGGGCTTCTTGTAGCGGTCGTTGAGGTACGGCATGTTGTAGCCGCGGCTCTGCACCATGCCTTCGAGGTCGTTGTCGATGAGGTGGGCGAGGAACTCCTTCGCCGCCGGCTGGTTCTTGGAGAACTTCCACACCATCCAGACGTTCGGCGCCGCGGCGCTCACCCGGTGGCCCGGCTGTCCTTGCGGCTCGAGCGCGAGGAACGTGTTCTGGAAGACCCCGGGGTTGGTGTCCTCCGTGGTGCGGTACGCCGAGATCGCGTCGTGCACCCAGCACGCGATGCCCGAGGCCAGGTATCGGTTGTCGGAGGCATCGTCCCAGGAGAAGACCTCCGGCGTCATGCCTTCCTCGAAGATCGCCTTGGCGAACTTCAGGAACTCGCGCAGCTCCTTGGAGTCGATCGTGGGCTGATCGCCCGACGGCGTCGCCTCCGTCCCGCCGAAGCTCCAGAACATCGAGCGCCAGAAGAGATTGGCATCGTTGCACTGCGAGAGCGCGATCCCCGTCGGATGCCCCTTGGGCTTGAGCGTGCGTGCCGCCCCTCGCGCCAGCTCCCACGTGTCGGGATACTTCAAGTTGTTGGCGTCGAACAGATCCTTCCGGTAGAGCATCGGGGCCAGGATGTAGAAGATAGGCAGGCCGTACCAGCGGCCCTCCACCTCGACGAGCGACTTCGCCGCGGGAATCCAGCCGCCGTACTTCTTCGCCGCCGCGTCCGCGACGTCGCTGAGCTCGACCAGGTTCTTGTAGTAGAGGCGGGTGAGGATCGACGAGCCGTTGTAGATGATGTCGTGACCGGCGCCGGCGGCGTACTCGGCGGCCATGCGCGCCGGGATCTCGAGATGCGGAATGTGGTCCACCCGGACCTTGACGCCGTTCTTCTCGCCCCAGTCCGAGGCGAACTTGTCGTACCACGTGTCGTACGCCGGAATGAAGTGGCTCCATTGAAGGATGCGCAGCGTCGTTCCCTTGATCTGCGCGGGTGCCTGCCTGGCGTCGAGCATCGCCAGCAACGAGCCGCCCGCGACGCCGGCGCCGGCGGCCGCGAGGAATCTCCGGCGGTGGAGGGTGGACGAGGCGGCCTTGATTGATCGCGCGTTCATCATCGGGAGCCTCCTTCGGGGTCCTCTTTCATCACGGCATCGTCCCCAAGCATTGATGCTCGGTCTGAGCGGTTACGCCTGGTCACACGACGGGGCGAACCGTGGATTCCCGCTACGAGGTTGTGCCGCGAGGGACTGGTGCGATACCGCTATTCGAGGCTTCATGCCGTGGCTTCCCGCGAGCTCAAAAGGGCCAGGGCGGAGTGTCCGACTTCTACTCCCTGGGTCACCCCCTGTCAAGCCGAGCCCTAGTCGAAATCCTCGATCCCACGAAAGAACCCCTCTCCTCCGGGCCCGTTCTCCCTCACCCATCCGCGCTGCCGCATGCACGCTTTGTAGATCTTCTCGCTCGGGACCCCGTACTTCGCCGCCTCCGGGGTCGGGCTCGACTCCCTCGCGCACTCGTAGCTATCGCGATTGAAGCTCTCCGCGGTGCCTCCGGGCCTGCTCCAGTAGAACTTGCAGCCGGTCAGCGCGGCGACGATGGACAGGACCAAGACGAGTCGAGACGCGGCGCGACGGGTTCGCATTGCGGTGTCCCCTCCCTCCATCGAGCGATATGGCTCGACGTTAGAGGGGCAGCGTCAGAGAACCGTCACAACGACGCGCGGCTCGGCGAGACCTCGACGCGGGCGTCGTACGCCGACTGCCCTGCGGTGAAGGGGAAGAGCCCACACGCTTCGTCGGGGATGGCCCGCGCGCCGCTGGTGAGGTTGTTGACGCCGCGCCAGCCGTCGCGCATCCACACCGTGCCGGCAGGCACCCTGTCGGTCACCCGCGCCCGCGCCTCCAGCGCTCCGCGCTCGTTGTGGACGCGGATCGCCGCCCCGTCGGTCACGCCGCGCGCGGCGGCGTCGCTCGGCGAGATCCACAGCACGGGCTCGGAATCGGCCCGGGCCAGCGACGGCAGCGCGCGCCCGTGGTCGTAGAAGCCGTGGAAGTGCGTGAGGGTACGGCCCTGGCGGAACGCCAGCGGATAGGACGACGACGGCAGCGGCTCGTACACCGGCAGCTCCGGCAGGCCGTGGCGCTTCGCCCGCTCGGAGACGAACTCGACCTTCCCCGACGGCGTGTCGAACGCGAGGGTCGGATAGGCCACGTGCGAGACGTTCAGCGGATGGATGCCTCCGGCGGCGCGGATCCCGGCGACGGTCGCGCGGCCGGTGGCGGGGTGGTCGAGGACGGCGTCGATCATCTCCGCGTCGGACGCCCAGGGAAAGAAGTCGTCGAGGCCGAGGCGCCCTGCCAGCTGGCGCAGCACCCACGACGCCGAGCGCGCCTCGCCGGGCGGCTCGAGCGCCTGCGGCATCAAGTAGAGATGGGTGTTCGTGCCCTTCATGCCCAGCTCCTCCAGCCAAGAGGTGGCGGGCAGGAGCAAGTCCGCGCACTCGCGAGCCGTGTCGTTCATGAAGAGATCGTGCACCGCCACGAGGTCGCAGCGGCGCAGCCCGGCCACCACCCGGTTCGCGTCGGCGAACGACGAGACCATGTTGGTGCCCCACAGGAGCATCACGCGAATACGGCCCTCGACGAGCGCTTCGGTGATGCGGGGCATCTGGTCGATCACGTAGTCCCCGGCCGGCCGCCGGTCGTTGGCGGCGATGCTGGCCAGGTCATGGCCGTGCGATGTGGATCCGTGGCGGGGGCCGAAGCCGCCGCCGGGCACGCCCAGGTTGCCGGTGAGCGCGGGCAAGCACGCGACGGCGCGCCCTGCCTGCCAGCCGTTGGCGCCCTTGTACATCGAGCTGCCGCCGATCACGATCATGGCCGGCCGGGTGGTCGCGTAGCGGCGCGCGAGGGCCTCGATGCGCGCGGTGGAGATGCCGGTGATCGCCTCCGCCCACGCCGGCGAGTGCGCGCGCACGTGCGCGGCCAGCTCGTCGAAGCCGAGCGTGTGCCGTCCGACGAACGCGCGATCGTCCAGGCCCTCGCGCACGATCACGTGCATCATCGCCAGGGCCAGCGCCGCGTCAGTCCCCGGGCGGAGCACGAGGACCTCGTCGGACTGGGCAGCCGCCTCGGTCTCGCGCACGTCCACGGTGACGACGTGGGCGCCGCGGCGGCGGGCGGCGGCCACGTGGCGCGCGGTGTTCGGCTGGCTGGCCAGGTTGGCGCCCCAGAGCACGATGAGGTTCGCGTGAGCCCCCATATCCTCCTTGGTGCTGGTCTCCAGCAGGCCGGTGAGGCCGAGGCCGAAGGCGCCCAGCCCCCAGCAGATCATCTGCGCGCTCCACGTCTGGCAGCCGTAGAGATTGGCGAAGCGGCGCACGAGGTTGCCGGTGAGCCGCACGCCGTAGTTGTTCGCGGCGACGCCGTGCCCGGTCCACGTGGCCGTGGCGAGCCGGCCGGCCGCGCGCATCCTCTCGGCGATCCGATCGAGCGCCTCGTCCCAGGTGGCGCGCCGCCAGTCGCCGGCGCCTCGCTGGTCGCGCACCATGGGATGGAGCAGCCGCGCCGAGTTGCCGATGATCTCCCGTGAGGCCTGGCCGCGGACGCAGAGGAACCCCTGGCTGTCGGGATTGTCCGGATCGCCCTTGACGGACAGCACGCGGCCGTCCTCGACCTCGACGAGCATCCCGCAGAGCGTGGGGTGGCAGTTCATCGGGCACATCGTGCGGACCACGGTGCTCATCGGGTCCTCCGGCTGGCGTGGGTCGACGGCGCGAGGCTCATCGCGCCAGTCTAGCCGGGATTTCGGGCTTGGCGGTAGCGGGTATCGACGCGGCGCCCGCGGTGACTCAGAATCGGAACGAGACCCCCACGAGCACGTAGTGCGTGTTGACGTCCGTGCTCACGTCGGTGACGCCGCGGGCGTTGTCCACGAAGGTGAACTCGGGGCTGAAGTGCGTAAACCGATATTCACCGAACATCGCGATGACCTTCGTGAAGTGCCACGCCACGCCGGCGCCCACCTTCACGCCGAGCGACGTGTCGCTGTTGGACTGGTGCGAGGGCACGAAGTTGTGGCTGTCGTCGGCATGCGCCACGAAGATCGCCGGGCCCACGGTGATGTAGGGCTGCAGCTGGCCTGTCGGAAACTGAGCGCTCTTCAGCAGGGGGAAGCGGAACATCGCGTCGAACCCGATCGTCCAGACGGACAGGTCGAGGTCGTCGAACACGCCGCTGGTGCAGAAGCTCGAGCAGAAGGTGCGCGTTTGCCGACCGATGTCCGGTCTGAAATGCGAGAGGTCCATCCCGACACCGAAGTTGATCGGGCCGAGCTCGAAGGGGAACCAGTAGCCGCCGCGGACGCCGCCCGTGAACGACTTGTCGAACGAGACGTCGAGGGTCGTCACCCGGCTCAGCTGCGAATTCGCGTCGACGTCATGCTTCTCCGTGAACGCGCCGCCGAGGTAGAGATCGGCGAACCATTCGGCGGACGCCGGCGTCGCCACCGCCAGGCACGCCACGGTCGAGGTGAGCGTCAGGAGTGATCGTGTCCACCGCATCGGCGCCTCCTTTGCCAGGGCTCGGTCGGGAGGTCGATCAGCCGCGCGCGTCGCGTCCACTGGCTACACGATACCGTCACGCGTCAAGCGAACAGGCTCGACCGCGGAACGCCGTCAACACGAGGACGCCCGACTGTCAGACCTGGCGCAACTCGGCACGGGCCGATCGACCGGAGTGTGCGGTGCCGCCTCACGCGTCGGAGTCGACCGCAACCGGTCGCCGCGATTTCCAGGATCTGCATCGAGCCGGGGGTGCCTGGCACCCCCTCTGCACCCGGCGCCCTCGACATGAGGCAAGGCGACACGTGGCAGGGCGACGAGCGAGAGCCGCGAGGTGTCCAACGATGAGAGTGACGGTGTACCTGGGATGGCAGATCGAGCCGCGATCCTATCGTGGCGCATCCGATCGCTGGTGGCCGAGGGCGCTGGTGAGCGTCTGCGAAGGGGGAAGGCTCTGCACACACGACGTCCGTGCGCTACTCACCGTGACGTTCGACGCGGTGCGGGACGCGGACGACTACGCCGTCAGGATGGCGAAGAAGTGAATCGAGGACAGCGTGCGTCAGCCCGTACTGGTCCGCTGAAATCCCGCGGGTGACGGCGACGGCGCCCACGAACTGGGCGCCCAATCGCTGGGCGGATCGCCCAACCGCTGGGCGCCGAATGCGAGTCTTCCGCCCAGCGGGCGCTGCCGGATCAACCCCCTAAGGTGTGATCCGCGGCTCCCCGAGGCTGGCACTGAAAGTGCTTGGCCGACCGTCGCATGCCCGAGCGCGACGACGCCCTCCCCCTCATAGGCGAGCCCGGTCAGCCGATCGAGGCGTTCGCGTTTCGAGGCGGCGGCTTCAACACGGTGATGGCCCTGGGCGTCGTCCACGCCCTCCTGCTGCTCGGGCGGAAGGACCCGCCGCACATCGTGTCCGGCATCTCTGCCGGCGCCGTGGCCGCGGCGGCGATGGCGGACATCCTGGGCCTGAGGTCGCGGGAGCAGAAGGCGGCCCGGCTGCGCGAGTTCCTCACGGCCTATGTCCAGGCCCCCAGCGAGCTGCTCACGTCGTTGCTCCCCGATCCCTACGAGATCGAAGCGCGTAAGCATCTCGGGTCACTCGTCCAGCCGACGCACATCGTGAAGGAGCGGGCCGAGCGCAACGAAGCCCTGGCCGCGAGGCTGGGCATCATCAAGCTGGCCAACGATCTGTTGTCCATCGGGCTTCCGGTGAGCGTTCTGACGCGGCTTCTGCGGACGTTTCTGGCTCTCAGAGCCGTTCACGAGACTCGCGGATTCTGGCGGCGGCGCAAGCAATACGGTGTGCTGCTGATCGGGCTGTGGATGCTGCTCCTGACGAACACGCATCATCTCGTCCCTCTGCTCGGGCGGCTGGCCTATCGACTTCTGGAAGGCGGTCCAGAGCGTCGGAAGGCCGGATACACGGCCGGCCGGCTCCTGTCCGTCTGGCCGCGAGTCTACGAGATGATCCTGCTCGTCGTGCTGGACGCGTTCGCGGCTCTGCTGTACCTGGGGGTGTTGGCGGCGACGCTGACGGCGCCGCTGGTGTTGATCGGGTGTGGGCTCGGGCTCGTGGCGAGCGCCTGTGGTCTCGGGCAGTGCTCCGCGCTGGCTTTCCGGTGTCCCGCGAAGCTGGTCATCGTCGTCGGCGCAGTGATCATCCCGCTCGGGCTGGCGTGGTGGTGGGGACGCTGGCCGTCCCGCTGGCTCCGCGACCGCTTGCTGCGGTCGTACGACCTCCGGAAGGAGCTGGGCAGCTCTTACGATCTGCGCCGTCTGCTGATCCGCATGTTCGACGAGAACTACTACGGAGGCGCTCGGCTCCGGGAGGTTCAGGAATCGTCGATCGTCGAGCCGCGGCCCAAGGCGATGGAGTTCAACGGAGCGAAGCGATCGCTGGCGGATCTGGCGAGGGGTGACCGCCTGCACGTGGTCCCCGCCGTTGCCGACCTGGCCAACAAGGCGCTCACCGTCATTCCCGATACGCTTCCCACGCGGCGCGGCACCAGGCTCGTTCGTACCGATGAATCGGTCGTCGACAGCCTCCTGGCGGCCCTGGCCGTGACGCCGTATCTCAAGCCGGTCCAGGCGCTGGTCCAGGACGCCAGGACGGACGACAAGACCACGACGGCCTCGAGCGGATTCGTTCTGGACGGCACCAACATCGCCAACGAGCCGATCGCCCCGCTCTTCGAGTACATGCGCGGCCGAGTACGTCCTGACGCGGGAGCAGTCACGATCTATGCGGTGAGCTCCGTCCCCTCGGCACGGTCCTTTCCCGGCGACCCCGCGCTCTACACCGGGTTGATCGATGTCGTGACGCGAGTCATCGACTTGCAGCGCCACCAGGTGGCCAAGCTCGAGCGCCAGCTGACCGAATGCTACACGCGAGTCCTGGAGGGAACGAGAACGCCGACGCGCGCGGTCCACACGATCCCCGACGGGTCTGATCAGGGCCGCGTGTACTTCGGGGCGACCATCACGCCCATCGAGCCGGAGTTCCCGCTCGCCGTGGAACGACGGCTCCTGACCTCCGCGACGGAAGGCGAGCGCCGCAAGGTGATCCTGGAAGCCGTGGCCGAGGGATGCCGCGCCTCGTTGAAAGTCTTCCTGGACCCGTCGAGCACCCCGCAGACCGTGCGAGGCTGCCCGGGAAGCGCGGCGGGCCTGACGTCTCTTCCCGGCGCCGACGTCTGGAAAGGGCCGGGGCTCCCCGAGATCTGTGAGCACTGCAGGACGTGCGGATCAGCGCCGGACCGGCCCACCACGGCGGGCGAGCCGGTGCGGGCGATCTCGGGCGCCTCGGCAGCTCCTTTCGTGCTGCCAGCCCGTCCCGCGCCCACCCATTCCGAGCCGTGGACGGCGCTGCTGCTGAGCGGCGGCGTGTTCCGCGGCGTCTTCCAGATCGGGGTCATCGTGGGAGCGTCGGAGGCGGGGCTTCAACCCCGGCTCTTCGTCGGCTCGTCCGTCGGCAGCCTCGTGGCCGCGATGTCGGCACGGCTGTTCTCGCTCCACGGTGACAAGCGCGACGCGGCCGTTGCCGAGCTCGCGGCGACGTTCCTTGCGCTCGATCGGCTGGTCCTGACGGATGGGTTCGCGGACTTCGTCCGCCGCTTCACGCTGCGCGCCGGAGCGACGCGGGTCTCCATGCGCGATCTGGACCGGGTCTTCCGTCGGTACGATCTCACCGGGACGAACAAGTTTGGCCGGATCACGCGGGGTGTCGTCGCCGGCATCGAGCGCCTCTTCTTCTTCACCCCGTTCGAGCTGTTGAGGCTCGTCGAGGCCTTCCGTCTGCAGGAATACGAAAAGGTGTGGTCCCTCTCCCGAGCCGGGGTTCAGAACCTCCTGAACCGGAGCGGCGTCGGGCTCGAGATCCTCGGCGCCGAGCCCCTGGCCTGGCTGATCGCCCAGCACGTGCTTCCAGAGGTCGAGCCGAACGCGCTGCGGTCCGTGCCCTTCGATCACTTCCGGGACGCGAGGTACGACAAGTTCCTGCTCGCGACCGCGACGAATCTTCATCGCGGAGAGCTCGTGGTCCTCGGCATGGAGGGCGCCAGCGGCGGCAAGACTCCGGCGCGTCTCCTCGACGCGCTACTCGCGAGCAGCGCGTTCCCCGGCGCGTTCCGCCCCAGACACTATTCGGAGGTGATTCCGAATCAGCCATTCCTGGAGCAGTTCACGGACGGCGGGGTCATGGACAATCTGCCCCTCTATAGCGTCGCGGAGTTCTTCGCCAAGGCTCAAGACTCGGGGATCGCCGTGCGCCGGCCCGTCGTCGACAAATGTCGGGTTCCTCACTTGCTGCTCACCGCGTCCCTCGAACCCTACACGCCGATCCTGTCGGACGACGAAGCCGAGGCGATGGCCCAGGACTGGATGGACGTGAGCGAGCGCGCCAAACGCATTCGCTACAATCAAAAGGCCGATAGCTTCGCGAAGGCTCAGGCGGACTTTCGCCAGATCCACGATCATCGCGTGCGGTCGGGGCTGCAACCGATCTGGAGCCCGGTCGACCTGGAGGTCCAGATCGTCAAGTCGCGCTGGCTCTGCGGGACGTTCGCGTTTCATCCCATGATGGGATTCCGCCGCGAGCGCCAGGCCGCCAGCATCGCGCACGGCTGCGCGTCGACGCTGGCGCGGCTCTTTCTTCGCAAGCGCACGACACCCAAGAGCTGGGGCGACTCGTGGGGCCTCAGGCTCGAGGACTTCGCCGAGGAGACCGTCAGATACGAGACCTGCGACGCGACCGCGCCACCCGTGCTCACACCCCAGGAAAGTCCTGCGCCCGGGCAGTGCTGGTTTCGTACGGAGCGCGCGTCCTGGTGTCCGTTCAGCCGGCAGCGTCTCGAGCGTCTCTTGCCTGACGATCGCCCGTCGGCCCAGGTGGTCGAGGCGATTGACTCGATCTACCAGGCGTGCGGGAAGCCGGCGACCCATCGGGCGGAGTGATCCCCGCCAGCTCCCTCGCCAGCGCGACACACGCGCGCGTGTCGTAGGTGCTCGCCAGCCGCTGCTTGTTCGTGGCGAGACTGCCCACGTTGTACATCTCGAAGAGGAGCTGGCGCGAGCCGAACGAATCGCACGCGTACTCCCACGCCAGCTTGAGCAGGCGGAAGCGCTCGGGCGCGCCCTCGTCGTGGGCGACGAAGTAGCGATGCAGGTGCGGTCCGATCTCCGCGCTCTGGAGATCGGCCTGGCCCGGCGCCATCAGGAGGCCGGGGCCGCAGAGCTCGCGGATGTGCTGCAACAGCTCCGGGTAGCGCTCGATGGCGAACGTCCGGGCCGCCAGCGACGTCGACGGATTGGGCAGCGCCAGGCCGGACGGCGAGCGCACCGGGTTCGCTTCAGCCGCCTGGATGCACGCGCGCAGCGTCTCGAGATAGACCATCGCGTCGGCCAGGACCGTCTGCACCGACGGCTGCGGCGCGCTGCCCAGCGAGTCGGCGATCGCCGCGCAGAGGCCGAGCAGCACCTCGGCCTTGACGGCCAGGCGCACCAGGACATACCAGGGGCCGAGACCGACGGCGCCCTGAAAGAGCCGCGCCGCGAAGGCGAGGTCGATCGCGGGCGACTGGCGTAGATAGAAGACGCGCTCCCACGGGACGAACACGTCGTCGAACACCACGATGGAGTCCATCTCGTCCCAGGACGGGCTCACCGGATGATCCGCCGGGTTCGACGACGCCAGCGGCTCGCGACAGATGACGTGGACGCCCTCGGCGTTCACGGGCGTCGCGAAGTACACGTCCTCCTCGCGCGTCAGGTCGGGCCGCGGCGGCGCCATGCAGAACAGCTCGTTGGCGTACGGGGCCTGCGTGCCCACGCCCTTGGCCCCTCGCACGACGATGCCGCCGGCGCGGCGTGCGACGACCCGCAGGGGCTCCTGCCTGGACACGGGGTGATTGCGATGGTGCAGGGGATCGCTGAACACGGTCGCGATGCTGCGATCGTTCTCGCGGCAGTGCTCGAAATAGCGCGAGACGTGCTCGGCGAACCCCGGGTCCTCCTTGGCCAGGAGGTCGCGAATGTCGTAGAGGCCGAGTACCACCGTGGCCAGATGCTGGGGCAGGCGCGCCGCAACGCCGCCCGCCCGGCGCACGAGGAGCTCGTACATGCGCCGCTGGCTCGCGAGATCGTCGACCGTCCTGGGCAGCTGATAGGCCCGGCTCACCGGCTGGCCCGTGCTGGGAGACGGAATGGTCAGGAGCTCCCGGTGCGCGGCGTCGTGCTGCAAGTCGTAGACGGCGGCCACGCTGCGAGCACAGCCGGCCAGCGCCGGGTGGGCGGTCACGTCCTCGACCCGCTCGCCCATCAGCCACAGGCGCCGGCCGTCCCGGAGGCTCTCTAGATATTCTTCTCCCCGACGTACGGGCATGACGGCACCTCCTCGACGCGCGTCACCGCGTCCCCTCGCAGCGATACACCTCGGTCGTGGACGTGACGGACTGATACCAGCTCGTCGAAGCCCTGGCCTCTTGCGACTCCTGTGTGATGACCACCACGTCTCCGCCGATCCACGCGGCCTTCCGCTGCAGATCCTTCTCGTTGCTCGCGCTGGCGATCCCCAGGAACTCGCAGTCGCGCACGAGCTCGCGGTCGATCGTGATCCGCACGCGAGCCGCGCTCGACTCGTCCTCGGGGTGCAAGGTCGTCGAACAGCCCGCGAGGAGCCAGCCGAGCAGCCAGACCGAAGCGATCGCGGCCGGCGCCGAGGCCGTACTCACCGGCGGCCCTCAACGCATCGGAGGGGCGCCGGCGAGCGTGGTGCGCCGCACGTCGCGCACTTCCCGATGGTCGAACCGTCGCGCCCGGTGCATCGTCGCGCGGTTGTCCCACATGACCAGGTCGCCCGGCTTCCAGACGTGTGAATACACGAACTCGCGCTGCGTCGCGTGCTCGGTGAGGTCGCGGAGGAACACGCGCGCCTCGGGGACGGTCCAGCCCACGATGGCGCCGGCGTGCGCCGAGAGGAAGAGCGAGGGACGCCCGGTGACCGGGTGCCGGCGCACGAGCGGGTGGCGGACCGGCGCGAAGCCCGCGATCTCCTCGGCGGTGAGATCGACGAAGCCGATCGCCTCGCGCGAGTAGACCAGGGAATGCTCGCAGACCAGGTCGGCCACCTCGGTCTTGGTGCGCGCGTCGAGGGCGTCGTAGGCCGCGCGCATGTCGGCGAACTCGGTGTTGGCGCCCCACGACGGGATGACGCGGCCCGAGAGCAGCGAGTACTTGGCCGGCGCCGGGCGGAACGAGCTGTCGGAATGCCACAGCCGATCGCCGAGCTTGAAGAACCAGACGCGGTCCTGGGCCGACATGATGTGACCGTGGCGGTCGAGGTTGGAGAAGTCCGCGATGCCCGGGCCGAGGCGATGGTCCTCGCGCGTGCGGATGTGGCCGGCGCTCTTGTAGCTCTCGAGCTCACCGAAGTTGAGCGTGAAGGCGATCTGCTGCTCGTCCGTCAGGTGCTGGTCGCGAAAGACGAGCACGGCGTAGGCATCCATCCCCGCCTCGATGGCCGCCGTCGCCTCGGGGTCGATCGGCTTGGCGATGTCGAGGCCCGAAACCTCTCCCGCGAATGCCCCGCGCAGCGGGCGGATTGACATGCTCATGGTCGGCACTCCGTTCTTCGCTTCGAGCGGCTACAGACTGTCCAGGCCGTTCGACCAGCGCCGGCAGATGTGATGCGCGATCGCGATCGGCGCCGGCAAGGAGGCGTGGGCCGGATCGTCCACACCGGCGGCGGCGCGCGCCACCATCTCGCGGATCTCGTCGCGGTGAAACCAGCGCGCCTCGGCCAGCTCCTCGGGGTCGACCGTGATCTCCTCGGTCAGCGCCTCGGCGAGGAAGCCGATCATCAGGCTCGACGGAAAGGGCCACGGTTGCCCGGCCAGGTAGCGCACGCGTCCGCAGCGGACGCCCGACTCCTCGCGCACCTCGCGGCGCACGGCCTCCTCGAGGGTCTCGCCCGGCTCGACGAAGCCGGCGAGGCAGGAGAACCGGGCGCCCGCGCGCCGCCGGTTGCGGCCGAGCAGGCCTCGATCGCCGTGGATCGCGAGCATGATCACGACCGGATCGGTGCGCGGGAAGTGCGAGGCCTTGCAGTCGGGACAGCGCCGCACCCAACCGGCCGAGACCACCTTGGTCGGCGATCCGCACTGGGCGCAGAAGCGATGGCGCGCGTGCCAGTCGAGCAGCGAGCGAGCCTCGGCGAGGATGGCCGCCTCGCCGACGCCGATCGCCGGCGCGAGGGCGCGCACGTCGATCAGCTCGGCGTCGATGTCGGGGGCGGCGCTCGCGCCAGTCGCGTCGATCGCGAAGTGCGCGCGCCCGTCGCCGAGGCCCAGGAAGATCAGCGCCGCGCCCGTCTCGATCCGTTCGCGCCACTGCGCCACCGGCTGCCAGTCGAGCGCCGGCGCGGCCTTGCCGCGCGTGAACGGCTTGAGGTCGCGCAGCGGCAGGATGCGCGTCTCGGGCGCGTCGAGCAGTCCGGCGATCCACGCGCGGTCCTCGCGGCGCTCGCTGGCGCGATCCAGCGGATTGCCGCCGAAGCTGTAGATGTCTTCCACGGCTACGGGCCGAGCCTCACCGACCCTCCCGTCGCCGCCGCGCGCTCGATCGCGTCGACGAGCTTGTGGCGGCGGACGGCGAGATCGAAATCGACGTCGAAGCGCCCGCCGCCGCGCAGCGCGTCGGCCGCGCGTGCGTACGCCTGGGCGACGTTGTAGGGCTGGCCGGCCGGCGTGCCCTCCGGCGCGAGCCGGTACTTGGCCGGCACCGGCATCGCGGCCATCGACTCCTTGCCCTGGCCGGCGTGCAGCTGGTTCGGGCCCAGGCTGAGCGCGCCGTTCGCCCGGATGACCAGGGCGCCCTCGCGCCCGTAGATCTCCAGCCGGTTGCCGCTCGGGTTGGAGGGGACGGCGGCCACGTTGACCGACACCTCCGCGCCGCTCGTCATCCGGCCGACGACGTTGATGCTGTCCGGCGCGTCGACCGGCACCGACTTGCCCTCGAGCGTACGCCACTCCGGGATCCGCGTGGATACGCGGGCCGAGAGCTCGGCGAACTCGCCGAGCACCGCGCAGAGCGCGTCGATCGCGTGGCCGCCGGCGATCGTCAGCGTGTTGGCGCCGTTGGCGCGCACGCCCTGCCAGATGCGGCCGGGCCCGCGCTGCAGCTGCGCCTGCGCGACCGTGCTCAGGTTCGCGGTGAGCACCTCGCCGATGTAGCCCTGCTGGATGAGGTCACGGGCGTAGAGGATCGTCGGGTCGCTGCGCCCCTGCAGGCCGACCATGGTCGGGATCGAGCGCTGGCGCGCGAGCCCGGCCATCTCTTCGGCCTCGGCCAGGTTCGCGCCGAGCGGCCACTCGCAGAACACGGGCTTGCCGGCCTGCAGGCCGCCCACGACCAGCTCGCGGTGGCCGGGAACTCGCACGCAGACGACGACCAGGTCGACCTCGGGATGCGCCACCATGTCGCCGAAGCGGTGGAACGCCTTCTCGGCGCCGAACGCCGCGGCCGAGGCCTTGGCGGTGTCCTCGCGCGACGTGCACACCGCCTTCAGCTCGTAGCTCGGTAGCGCCTTCAGCGCGGGGACGTGGGCATTCTGCCCCCAGCCGCTGCCGCCCTGCGTGACCGTCGCCCCCACGATCCCGACGCGAATCTTGTCCGCCATGCGTTCCTCCCGGTCTTTTCGTGGACCTGCCGACCGGCTGGAGTGTAGCACTCGGCCCACGGCGATCGGTGTCGAGCACCAACAGGTGAGAAAGATCGCCTTGACCACGCCGGGCCCCTGCTAAGCTCGCGGCAGGGTTCGGGGACCCACAACCACCAGGAGGATCGCCCATGCCCGACCAGGCGCGTGTCAGCTATCTGCGAATCGCACTGATCGTCTTCGGCGTGATCTTCACGTTCTTGATCTACCCCCTGGGCATCGTATGGCCGTCCGGCTGGACGTGGGGGCACGGGCATTCGCACTACCTGATGATGATCATCGGCGTCTATGCCACGCTCGGCGTCTTTCTCCTCCTGGCGTCCAGGAACCCGCTCCGGCACACGAGCTTGATCTGGTTCACGGTCTGGTCGAGCGTGGTCCACGCGGTGATCATGGCGGTTCAGTCGTTCGCCGATTCCGCCGAGCGCGGACACCTGGTCGGCGACGTCCCCGCGCTCTTGCTCGTCGCCATCGTCCTGGCCGCCCTGACCCCGCGCACCGCGCACTGAAGGGCCGCCGGCCCTCGGCCGGCCCCGGTAGCGCCGGCTAGCGCGCGCTCTGGATCGTGACCGGCTGCTCGCGGTAGAGGGCGGGGAAGACGCTCTTGAGGCTCGCGATCTTGGGCAGATCGTTGACCACGATGTAGGGATAGCTCGGGTTCCGCAGCAGGAAATCTTGATGGTAGGCCTCGGCCGGGTAGAAGGCCGTCAGCCGCTCGAGCTTCGTCACGATGGGCCGGCGAAACGCCTTGGCGCGATCGAGCTGGGCGACGTAGGCCTCGGCGATCCGCTTCTGCGACTCGTCGGCGTAGAAGATCGCCGAGCGATACTGCGTGCCGACGTCCGGGCCCTGACGATTGAGCTGCGTCGGATCGTGGGCCACCGAGAAGAAGATCTGGAGGATCTCGCCGTACGAGAGCTCTTCCGGATCGAACCGGATCTCGACCGACTCCGCGTGGCCGCTCGCGCCGCCGCTGACCGTTTCGTAATCCGCCGTCGCCTTCGTCCCGCCGGAATATCCCGAGAGCACCTGACGGGTGCCCCGTACGTGCTGATAGACGCCGTGCACGCCCCAGAAGCAGCCGCCGGCGACGACCGCGGTCTGCGGCGGGCCGGAGGCTTTCGGATTGTCGACCGCGGGCGCCGGGACGACCACCGCCTCTTCTGAGGCCAACGCGGACGACAGAATCTGGTAGCCCAGGACCGCGCCGAGCAGAGCGAGGGCGACACCGCCGACCCAGGGGCCGAGGCGGATCATCGCGGGCTGGAGCCCGCCGCGTCCAGGCGGCGCTTGGCCTCGGCGTAGACGTCGGCCGGCAGCGGACCCGCGCGCAGCACGTCGACGTTGTGCTGCAGGTGCGCCGGATTGATCGTCCCGACGATGTTCGTGTGAAGGTCGGGATGGGTGAACGTGAAGCGCAGGATGAACTCCATCGGCGTCATGCCGGCAAGGAGGTCGCGCAGATCGATCTTCTGCCACCGATCCCACTGCACGCCCTCGTGCTTGCCCTCGGTGGGCGCCCCCTTGGCCGCGCCGCCGCGAACGACGATGCCGGCGCCGGCTCTGGCCGCGGCCGCGATGACCGCCTCGTGCTCGCGCTCGACGGCCGAGTAGGGGATCTGGAACACGTCGAACACGCCCATGGCGATGTGATCGGCGATGTGGGGCAGGGTGCCGGACATACCGACGAACCGCGTCGCGCGCGTGCGCTTGAGCTCGAGCACGGTCTCCAGGGCACCGTTCTGCTCGAGCGTCCGTCGCGACGGCGAGATGTGAAACTGCAAGACGTCGAGATGATCGGTCCGCATGCGCGCGAGGCTCTGCTCGACGCCGCGGAGGATGTTGTCGCGCGTGAAGACGTGCGGGCTGGTCTGGCCCCGCGGCGCCGGCGGCGCGCCGACCAGGCAGCCGCACTTGCTCGCCAGGTAGTACTCGCCGCGCCGGTCCCCGATGTAGCGGCCGATGCGCTCCTCGCTCACGCCGTAGTCGATCGACGTGTCGATGTAGTTGATCCCGCTGTCCAGGACGGCGTTGAGGATCGTCCGCGCCTGCTGGTCGCTGACGTCGCGGCCGCGCGGGGCGCCACGGAGCTCCATGGCTCCGTAGCCCAGCATCGTGACCTGCAGGCCCGTCCGTCCGAGCTGGCGCTTGGGTAGCTCACTCATGACGCGTCGGCACGATCTTCTCACGATACAGCCGGACTGCGTCGCGGATCACCCGCTCGGCCTCCGCGTGCCCCTGCATGCCGCCGACGCTGACCGCCTTGTGCTCGAGCACCTTGTAGTCGAGGAAGAACCGCTCGAGCTCCTGCAGGCGGTGGGGCGACAGCTCCGAGGTGTCGCGGTAGTGCGCGTACTCCGGGTCGTCCGCGTGGATCGCGATGATCTTGTCGTCGGGGCCCTTGTCGTCGACCATGGTCATCACGCCGATCGCCCGCGCCTTTAGAATACAGAGCGGGACGACCGGCTCCTGCCCGAGCACCAGGATGTCGAGCGCGTCGCCGTCCAGACAATAGGTCTGCGGTAGGAAGCCGTAGTTCGCCGGATAGTGGACGGCGCTGTAGAGGATGCGATCGACCCACAAGAGGCCGGTGGCCTTGTCGAGCTCGTACTTCACCTTCGAGCCCTTTGGGATCTCGATGACGGCGCGAAAGCCGCTCTCGATCGCGTCGCCGAGTTCCACGTCGTGCCAGGGATGCATGGCGCCGACTCCGACCTCCCACCGCGCTGATTTGCGCGTAGCATAGCACCGGGCCGGCGGGGCTCTGCCCGGCGCCCGGCGAAGGAGACAGGCCATGACGGACACCACGCACTGGGTCGGCACCTGGACGGCAGCCCCCGCGCCCGGCGAGGGCGCCGCCTTCAGCAATCACACCCTGCGCATGATCCCGCGCGTCAGCATCGGCGGCAGCGTGCTGCGCGTACGGATCTCGAACGCTTACGGCACGCGCCCGCTGGCGATCGGAGCGGCGCGCGTCGGCGTGCGCACCGCGGGGCCGGCCGTCGTCCCGGGCGGGAACCGCCGCGTCACCTTCGGCGGCGAGCCGAGCGCCACGATCGCCGCCGGCGCCCTGATCGTGAGCGATCCGGTGCGCCTCGAGGTCGGGCCGCTGTCGGATCTGGCCGTCAGCCTGCACCTGCCCGGCGATCTGCCGGCGAGCTTCGGGATCACCGGGCGCTACGCGCGGCAGACGAACTACATCTCACCGCCCGGCGACTTTGCCGCCGAGGAGGTCATGCCGGTCGGCCGCCTCACCGACGACTGGTACTTCGTCTGCGGCGTCGACGTCATCGCGCCGAGCGAGACGGGCGCCGTGGTCGCGGTCGGCGACTCGCTGACCGACGCCAACATCTCGACCCACGACGGCCACCACAGCTGGCCCTCGCAGCTCGCGCGACGGTTGATGGCGCGGCCGAGCGGCCGGCCGATGGCGGTGATGAACCAGGGGCTCGGCGGCAACCGCATCCTGTTCGACATCCGCGGCGACAGCGGCCTGCGCCGCTTCGACCGCGACGTGCTCGCGCAGCCCGGCGTCACCCACGCCGTGATCATGCTCGGGACCAACGATCTGCGGAACCGCCCCGGCAAGGCCGAGGAGGAAGTGACCGCACCGCAGATGATCGCGGGGCTCAAGCAGTTCGCCGTGCGCGGCCAGGCGCGGGGGATCAAGGTGATCGGCTGCACCCTCACGCCGTTCGAGAACGAGACCTTCCTGCCCGGCGCCTGGAACCCGCGGCGCGAGGCCGTGCGCCAGGCCGTCAACGACTGGCTACGCAAGGGCGAGGGCTTCGACGCGATCGCCGATTTCGACCGGGCGCTGCGCGACCCCGACCATCCGACCCAGATGCTGGCGATCTACGACTGCGGCGATCACCTGCACCCCAGCGACCTGGGCTATCGGGCGATGGGCGACGCGATCGACCTGGCGCTGTTCGAGTAGACTGAGTCGCGAAAGGACAGGACATGATCACCACCTTCGACAGCCTCTACGCCGGCCACGTCGACATGGACGACATCGGCTACGGCGGCACCGCCGTCAACAGCCGCGTGTTCCCGAACGAGCACCTGGTCTCCACCTTCGCCAAGGCACGCAACCTGGCGCGCCTGCTCGACCGCTGCGGGTACGACACCTTCTGGCTGGCCGAGCACCACTTTCAGCGCGAGGGCTACGAGTGCATCCCGAACGTGCTCATGATGGCGCTCGACCTCGCCCACCAGACCGAGCGGCTCAAGATCGGCTGCGGCTTCAACATCACGCCGATGTGGCATCCGCTCCGGCTCGCCGAGGATTTCGCCATGGCCGACGTCCTCACCGGCGGCCGGGTGCGCTTCGGCGTCGGGCGCGGCTATCACACGCGCGAGGTCGACACGTTCGGCTCGCCGCTGCTCGACCAGGCGGCCAACCGTGAGCTGTTCGAGGAGCAGGTCGAGATCGTCTTCAAGGCGCTCGAGAACCCGGTGTTCTCTCACGAGGGCAAGCACTACACGATCCCGGCGCGTGTGCCCTACCGCGGCTACGATCTGAAAGATCTCACCCTGGTGCCGCGACCGACTCACCCCGTGGAGTGCTGGCAGCCTATCCAGAGCGCCACGGCGCGCGGCCTCGACTTCATGGCCAAGCACCGGATCAAGGGGCTCATCGGCGGCGGCGTCGCCGAGGGCGGCGCGATGCGCGCCGTGGTCGAGGCGTACCGCGACGCCGGGCGGCGGGCCGGGCGCGAGACCGAGCTGGGCGAGGGGCTCTGCATCGGATTCCACTTCCAGCTCGCTGCGACGAAGGAAGAAGCGATCAAGGCTGCCGCCGGGTACTTCGAAGAGAACCTCAAGATGTTCGGCCCGCTGCGTCTGGTGCGCTCGCTCTCGGAGGCGCAGATCGACGCGATGGCCGATCCCAGGCGCGCGCCGTACGCCGGCCTGCCCACCATCGAGGAGGCGGCCGCCCAGGGTGCCTATCTCTGCGGCCCGCCCGCTCAGATCATCGACACGCTCATGCGCCTCGAGAAGGACTATCCAGGGCTCGAGCGCGTGTCGGTCAGCCACCCGATGGGCGCGCCCGAATCGGTGATGCTCGAGCAGCTCGAGTGGTTCGCGGCCGAGGTCATGCCCGCCTTCGCCCGGCGGTCGCGTTAGCGAAGTCGGGAGGATGTCCGACGTCCTGCGTCCCGAGGCGGCGAGCGCGCTCGAGGCCTGGCGCCGCCGGGTGAGCGCCAATCGCGAGCAGGCCGAGCGGCTGCGCGAGGGCACGCCGCCGCGCGATTTCTACGCCGCCGTCGCCGCCGACTTTCGCGCGAGCCCGCGCCGGCCGGACGAGCCGGCGCTCGATCATCTGCGCCCGCTGGTGCGGCCCGGCGAGACCTGGCTCGACATCGGCGCCGGCGGCGGGCGCTACGCCTTGCCCCTGGCGCTCCTGGCCAAGAGCGTGATCGCCGTCGAGCCGTCCGACGGGATGCGC
>JACXTT010003239.1_pt1 | contig 25332 bp, 11 predicted proteins | sample 9270951 | NCBI WGS metagenome assembly JACXTT01 (sample SAMN15532306, study PRJNA645909) | rock metagenome | isolation source: weathered quartz diorite | place: Puerto Rico | collected 2017-06-21
GTATAACGCTGATACGGATATAAGGGTTTCAGATGTTGAATTCGGTCGGGAATGGGGCCGGGCTGGAAACGATCTGGTTGGTCGATAGGGTTTACGGTGAAGTCACCGCCTGGCGATGGTGTGGCGCCCGTCGATGACGGGTTGCTCAGTAGATAAAAGAACTGGAAGGCAACACCCCGCCGGTATCGGCGTTCGGCTTCCAATTGAATGCCGTTGAAGTTGGAGTAGCCGATCTTGCTATAGATCCGGATATCCCCGTACGTCGTCTGGTCGAACGATCGGCGCGCCGTGTTGGAGTAGAGTCCGGTCGGCAACGGCTGGCCTGTGGTCACGTACCAAACATAGTTGCTGATCGGGTTCCTGTTGAAGAGCTGCATCATTTCCAGGTTGCGGCCCGCAGTGCCGATCCATCCTGCGCGGAACACCGTATCTTTGAACACTTCGGACTCGAGCAGCAGGTTCCACTCATGCGCTTTCGATGTTTCAAGGTTGTTTTCAAGGCCGGTGATCTGCACGCCGGGAAGAACGGTTGGAGGCTGGCTGATATCCAGCACGTTTGCGGAATTCACGCCGGAGATGACGGTCGGAGCGAACCGCGTAAAGTAATTCGGAAGCTGATCCGGCGCTTGCGCTGAATTGTTCCAGCTAAAACTGTACGAGCCCTGCAGCGGTGGATTCAGCCGCAGTTCGCTGAATGTTCGGGCGGGTATCGGAAAGTGGTAAAGGCCGTAGCCTCCTCGAACAACCAGACTGCGCCTTCCGGCGTGCATGTTGTAAGCGAACCCGAGGCGCGGGCTGAAGTCGTGTTTGCTTACGCTGACCATGCTGTCCGGCAATCCCACTTTGTCTGGAGTCGTCCACTTCACGCCGATGCCAGCGTAACCGTCTGCAATCGGCTGCGTCGTGTATCCGGTCTGAACGAGACGCGCAATCGAAACGTTCTTGACGAGGCTCTTCGAAGGAAAATCCCACACCGACGTCACGCCGTTCGAATCCAAGTAAGGTCCGAGATATTCCCAGCGCAAACCGAGATTCAAAGTGAGATCCCGAGTGACTTTCCAATTGTCCTGCAAGTAGGCCGACAGGTCGCGGCCGTGCATGTTATAGCGGCCCGGAGGTCGTGATTGCTGATAGCTGCCAGCGATACCGAGAAAGAAATTGGCCGCATTGTCGCCGGTCTGCGGAACGGTTCCGTAGGCTGTTCCAGTGGCCGGGTTGTAGATCGCCGTCGCAGAGCTGTCGAACGAGAGTGTCGACTGATTCGGCCGGTCGGGTATCGTATCGAGATTCTCTTGCCGGAAACGCCCACCAAACTCGATCTGATGCGCCTGGCGGACCAGCGAATAATTTTGTTCGGCGCTGAACAGTTTTGTGTACTGACTGCGCGGCACAATGCCGTGATACTGGATCGCGTTGTAGCCGAGGTTTTGAAGGAACGGCGCTCCGTTTACGTCGAACGGATTCGGTGTTCCGAGCTTCGCGGAGATGTTTTGCTTCGCACTTTCCTGGTTCAGGCTGTACTGCCAGTCGATCAGCGATACTGTGCCCACAGTCTCGACAAAGAAAGAAGGTGAAAATGTATGCGTCCACGAAGTCATCGCTGTATTGGAACGCTCGTAATAGGTTTCCCGATTCCAGAGGTTGTCGGCCGTGATTGGATTGCCGGCCGTTTGAAACGCGCGGCGATTCATCTGGTCGTTCAAGCCGCCTGAGAAGCGGCCGAAAATCTGGTCCTTGTCGCCGATGCGATGATCGATGCGGCCAGTGAGTGTCCGGTTGTTGATATTGGTCGGAGCAACACCGAAATAGTTATCGGCGACGACCGGGTTCACATTGGGGTCTGTGGGTAAAGGCGTGACGCTGAAAACATACTTGGCCAGAGGACTCAGCCTCGAAAGTGGGATCTGGTTGTTGGTGAATGGAGTCTTGTTATACGACGGGCCCGGTCCGACAGACCACGGATCGTAGAGTGTGATCTTGCGGCCTGCGCTATCGACCAATCCACTGAAGTCGCCTTGTCTCATCGCTTGTGTCCAGACCCGCGATGGCGTCGTCGCCGATTGACGCAGACGGAATTCCTCCCAGGCACCGAAGAAGAACGTCCGATTCTTAACGACCGGTCCGCCCAGTGATGCTCCGAACTCGTTCCGAACCAGGTGCGGCGCTTTTGAAAATGTGTCCTGCCGCTGTCGCGCTACGCCGAAGCCGCTGTTGCGGCCGGTCTCGAAGAGCGAACCGTGCAGCTCATTCGTACCGCTCCGCGTGGTGAGGATCGCGCTTGCGGGGCGCTCGACCTTCGCGCTCGAGACACTTGTTTCGACCCGGAATTCCTGTACCGTATCCAGGCCCGGCGGCCTCGACTGGATCGCACCTGTGTTCCGGTCCTGAAGGCCCACGCCATCCTGAACGATATCCATGGCAGAATCTCTCAAACCATAAACCTTGGGTTGGCTGCTGCTGCCTTCCAATCCCGGAACTGTGATCGTCAGCAGTGTTTGGATCGAACGGCCGTTCAACGGAAGTTGATCGATGCGTTCGCGCTCGACGATTGTCGCCACCGTTGGGCTGGTCGTCGATACGAGCGGCGTCACATCACCAACGACAGTGACTTCCTGGGTGGCGTGACCGACCTGCAAGACAGGATTGACCACGGCACGCTGGCCGACTTGCAAAATCACCTGGCCCTGCCATTTGTCCATGCCGACGAAGTCGACTGTGAGGCGATATTCGCCGGGCTGTAGCGACGGGAATAGAAAGAAGCCGACTTCATTGCTGGTCGTTTGAAACGTGTTTCCGGTCTGCACATGTTGGAGCGCAAGAGGCGCTCCGGGTACTAGGGCGCTCGTGGCGTCCGTCACCGTCCCTTGAAGTTGGGCAACACCGGTTTGCCCGATCGACATCGCAACAAACAAAAACAAACCGCCGAAGAAAAACAAAATCCGTACTTTCATAAGCTCTCCCAGAAGCGCGAAAAGGTGTGTGAAGACGATCGACTGCCTTTTAGTTGTAGTGTGCGAACTATATGTCTGCGATCCGAGGACGGTCAAGATCTCTGGACCAGCAGATTGGACCTGACGATCTGAGGTATAAGGTAATGTGCGAGTTTTTTGGCCCCTCCTTCGAGGAGGGGCGGGGCAGGTCGGACAACTGATCGTTCCAATGGGCAGACGCCGTTCTAATTTACGGGACTCGATGAAATGCCGAGATCTTTTTTCAACTCCGAACGGAGCCATTCGGCTTCGTTCTTTTCCAGCCCGCTGCCGGCTGTGACGGACCGTCCATTGTCGAGGTTCAGCTTGAGGTCGTACCAGACCTCTTCGCCCGCTTGAAGGTTGGAATCGAGCTGGAAGCCTTGAATGCTGGATGCCGCGATGACGCGCGAACGCGCGATACCCAGAAACGTAGATCGAATATGGAGCTCGCGGTTCAAGACTTCGACGCTCGTCGTGCCCAGCCACATCCAAATACCGATTGCCAGCAGCAGGAGCCCAATGCCGCCTGAAAGAATGAGTGGGACCAGTCCGATGATCCAGCTGAAGGATCGCCCTGCGGCAATCCCGAAGAATAATCCCGTCGCGGTGAACAGTGCGCCAAACGACGTAATTATGGTGGCCACACGCTTATTTCTGGCGCGGCCGAAATAGAAGAGCGGTCCGCCGTGTGAAGAAGTGGTGGTAACGATCTTCGAGTTGGCGGGTTGTGTGTCCCCGATGTGTTTTTCGTCGTCCGCTTCAATCCGTGCCGTCGTTATGGATGGATTGCTGGCTTGGGTCTTGAAAACGGGCAGCGTGAACGTCGCAGCGAAGTCGAATCCCGGGAGCGTCGAATTCGTCGTGAGCCTCCAGATGATTTCGTCACTCGGATTTCGCGTATCGGTTTCTCTTGCGTCGTAAGGAATGGTGAACTCGATGGGGATGTAACTTGTTCGGCCATCCGTCGAGACGGCAAGAGTTTTCTTGTCTTGCCATAGAATCTTCTCCCATCGGGTGCGATTGTCGCCGGTTCCCGAAACGTACGATCGCACACAGCTGAGTTTGATAGCGACCGTTGCGTCAGGCGGAAACACGAACTCCACATCCACGCGCCCTTGTAATTTCCCGCCGAGAACGCAAGGTATTGCCGACAAGTTGAACCGGAACTGCTGGAACTTCCGTCCGCGACAATACGCCAACAGGCTCTGACCAATTAAAAGCAGACCGATCACCGGAAAGATAAGAACGATAGCGAGGCGCAAAGTGTGATTGGGCACCAGCACTCGTTCAACGTTCATGACGATCGGCACGGAGATCAACTCGCACACTATGCCGACGAGCGCCATGAGGCCTGCGCTGCCCCTCCACTCCGGGCGCGCATAACCCTGAGCCCAGTCGTCGCGCCATAGCCATGGCTTATCGGGGTTTTGAAGAATTCGCTCTCGGTTACGCACGCCGTCATTGTGGAGCGAGGACACAGCCGGGGCAACAACTAGGTCGCCGCCGCCCGACGTACCGGAGATTTTATCGGTAGTGAACCTTCTGTGATACGTTAAGCGCACAATTCCGAGAATAAGTGGGGAGTACCTGGAAGCAGATCATTCCGGTCATGTGAATCCGTTCACTGACCAAGGGGGAGGAGTCTCGATGCAAAGAATCACTCTTTCGCTCATTTCGATATTGCTGTTTTCCGCAATTGTCTGGGGACAGGCGACCGCGCAGATTGCGGGAACCGTCCGTGATCAAAGTGGGGCGGTGATACCCGGCGCCGAAGTCAAGGTGACACAAACCGCCACCGGCGCGTCGCGGACCACGGCTTCCAATGAAGAGGGCCGCTACATTTTCCCCACGCTCTCACTCGGGCCGTACGTGCTTGAAGCCAGCCGCGATGGTTTCACCCCTTACATGCAGACCGGCATCGTGCTGCAAGTGGACAGCAAACTGGATATCGACATTCCGTTGAAGGTCGGTACCGTCGGCCAGGAAGTGAGCGTGGAAGCCAACGTGGTCCAGGTAGAGACGCGATCGACCGGCGTCGGCCAGGTGGTCGACAATCTGCGCGTTTCCGAAATGCCCTTGAACGGCCGCAATCCGATCGAGTTGGTATTCCTTGCCGGAATGGCAAGCGCGCCGGGCAACGGCGCGATCAACACGGTTCGCAATTACCCCACGGTCGTGGTGTCCGTAGCCGGAGGCCAGGGAAACTCCGTCAGTTATCAGTTGGACGGCACCGTTTATCAGGACCCCTACAACAGCCTCGCGCTTCCGCTACCTTTCCCCGATGCGTTGCAGGAATTCAAAGTTGAAACAAGCGTCCTGCAACCCCAGTACGGCTTCCATGCCGGAGCATCCGTCAATGCTGTAACGAAGTCCGGTACGAATGAATTCCATGGCAATGTCTTTGAGTTTCTGCGCAACGGAGCTCTGAACGCGCGAGACTTCTTCGCGACGAAACGCGATACGCTGAAACGGAACCAGTTTGGTGGCGTGTTGGGCGGTCCGATTATCAAGGACAAGCTCTTTTTCTTCGGCGGCTACCAAGCGACGGTCCAGCGTTCGGATCCCATCTTCAATTTCGGCTACGTTCCAACTGCCGCCATGAAGCAGGGTGACTTCACCACGTTTGCTTCCGCTCAATGCCAAGGACAGACAGGAGCGAAGATTCTCTTGACACCGTTTGCCGGAAACAAAATCGATCCCGCGCGGTTTGATCCGGCGGCAATGAAGTTCATCGCCACACTGCCGCAGCCAATCGATGAGTGCGGCACCGTGCGGTACGGCTACATTGCAAACCAGCACGAAGACCTGTACGTCGGACGCATCGACTGGCAGAAAAGCAATAAGAGTTCAATATTCGGTCGCATTTCCGCTGGATACCTGAATGTCGCATCCACGTTCGACGGAACGAACCCTCTCTCGATCAACACGTACGGTGTGAACGATCTTGATTATCAGGCTGCCCTGGGTCACACCTATCTCTTCACACCGAACGTGATCAGTGCATTCCGCATATCCGCCAGTCGTACGAACATCCGCAAGCTGCGGGACAATTACAAGTCGTACGCCGATTTCGGAGCGAACGTGACGGAACTCGCGGGCAAGGTGATCAGCATGACCGTCAGCGGCGGTCTGGGCTTCACCATCGGTGGCGGCGCTGCGAATCCCGGTGAATCTCACAATGGGCCGAACCCAGCGCTTTCGGAAGATATCAGCTGGGTGAAAGGGAACCACCAATATGCTTTCGGTGGAACGCTGTACCACCAACAGATGAACTATTGGTCCGGCGTGAATGCGACAGCGTCAATGACTTTCGATGGCACGACAACAAATCTCGGACTGGGGGACCTCATGTTGGGCACTGCCCGCACGTTTGCCCAGGGGACCATTTACGGGTTCTACACTCGCCAGTACTACAACGCGCTCTACGCACAGGACACGTGGAAGGCCGCTCGGCGTCTCACCGTGAATTACGGCGTGCGGTGGGAACCTTTCCAGTCGCCGAGCAGCAAGTGGGGACAGATCCACTTCTTCGATGCGAAGCTGTTCGATAAAGGTTATCGCAGCCCGGTCTACACGAATGCGCCTCCGGGTGTCGTTTTTCCCGGTGATCCCAATTACGTGTGCGGCAAGAGCTACGCTTGCAGCAAGTGGCTGAATTTCTTCCCGCGAGTGGGTTTTGCTTTCGACCCTGTCGGCGATGGAAAGATGACGATCCGCGCTTCCTACGGCATGCAGGGTGACCGGACACATATGTTCTATCCGAATCAGATGTCCTTCGGTCCGCCGTTTGCCAACAGAGTCTCGCTATCCGGCACGAGCTTCTCGGATCCTTGGCTCAGTTTCCCAGGTGTTCCTGGGTTCTCGCCTCCGGGGAAGAATCCGATGCCCGCGTTCAAGGGGATCGTCGGAATCGGCAGCAGTTCGAAGGATGCGCCTTTCCCGACAGCCGGGTTCTACGTGAACACCGTTGAAAATCTCGACAAGGATTTCAAACAGATGGTCGTGCATTTGTGGAATCTGAGCATCCAACGGCAGGTCGGATCGTGGCTCCTCACGGCAAACTACATCGGCAACAGCACGATTCACCTGAACACGTCCACGACGGCGAATCCCGCAGTATTCCTCGGACTCGGCGCGTGCGCATTGAATGTCGTTCAGGCGAACGGGAGCGTTGCTCCGCAGAACTACACTACCTGCTCGACAACGGCGAATGAAAACTTCCGGCGCGTTCTGTACCTCAAGGATCCTCTCACCGGTCAGTACTTCGCCAACATTGCTCAAGCCTTGAACGGAGGCACGGCCGGCTATAACGGGTTGTATCTATCCGCGAACAAAGCGCTGACGCACGGCGTGAGCATGCTGACCAACTACACATGGTCGCATTGCATCTCGGATCCCTACGATCAGCAACCGAGCGGGAACGGTCAGACACCTCCCGGCAATCGGCGCGCTTACCGTGGCAACTGCACCGTGGGCAATGCGGACGTGCGTCACTACTTCACGTTGAACATGGTGGTGAACACGCCGAAGTTCTCCAACACAACGCTTCAAAAAGTTCTGAGCAACTGGCAGGTGGCGCCGATCCTGCAGCTCAAGTCCGGTAACTTTCTTTCGATTGTCGCCGGCACCGACCGGGCCCTGACCACGGCAGCCGGCCAGACCGCAAACCAGGTTCTACCGGATGTCTATTCACTCAACAAAGGTAAGGCTTGTGCGAACGTCACGCCGTGTCTCGAGTTCCTTAATAAGGATGCGTTCCAGATTCCAGCGCCAGGCACATACGGCACGATGCGATACGGCACCGTGCAGGGACCGGGATTGATCCAGCTCAACGTGGCCCTGTCACGTACATTCGGCATCGGCGAAAAACGCACGCTTCAGTTGCGCGGGGAAGCGTTCAATCTTCCCAACCACCTGAATCCGCTCATCACAGCTGCCAATTTGAGTCTGAACTCGGCGCAGTTTGGACGAGCAACTGCCGATCAGAGCGGTATCTCGGGTCAGATCGGAGGCGTCACGTCGGGTGACTACCGCGTCATCCAACTCGCGCTCAAGCTGGCGTTTTAACCTCGCCCCCTCCTTTGGACGACGGCGTGCGATACAATCGCAAGCGGAGGAATAATGGCGCGTGCGCCACTGACAGGACAAGAGGTTGCCCCAACCAGACTGGTCCTCAATGTTGAAAAAGTCGGCTTGACAGAAGAACAATTTCTCCAACTTTGTCGCGAGACGTCTTCAACGTCTCAGAAATTTGGTGACGGCAAATCAGGCCCGTAGCCTGGAACAATCGACATACGAGCCATCGAGGGCTCTGATAGCCGGGCAACCAAGTAATCTCAGAGTGCGGTTTAAGTCTTCTCTCAAGATTTCGAGGGCGCGAGCCACGCCGGCCTGACCTGCCGCTGCCAGACCATAGGCGTACGCTCGGCCGCAGAGGACAGCACGAGCTCCCAGACATATCGCTTTCACGATGTCGGCTCCGCGCCGGATGCCTCCATCCATCAGCACTTCAATCTGACCGCTTACGGCTGAGGCGATTTCGGGAAGCGCTCTTAAAGAAGCGGGAACGGTGTCGAGCTGTCGTCCACCGTGATTCGATACAACGATGGCAGAAGCTCCGACGTCGATCGCACGCCGCGCATCGTCGCCGGTAAGTACGCCCTTAACGATCACGGGCCCTTGCCAGATACTGCGTATCCACCGCAGGTCTTCCCAAATGATCGTCGACTGAGCCAAAGCCGTTCCGACATCCGTCAGCGGCATCGGGCCACGACCTGGAATGACAACGTTCGGCAGCACTGGGACCCCACCGTCCAGCAGAAAGCGCATGAGCCAGGAAGGCCGCGCCAGGATTTGCGGCGAAAATCGAATCTTGTCGAGTATGCTGCCGCCGATGAGTTCCTTCATTCCGTTTCGGAAATCCCGTTCACGCATGCCCGCGACGGCCGTATCGATCGTGACAAAGAGGCCGGAATATCCGGCATTCCGGGCACGTTCGATAGTGGACTCGGCAGCCTTGCGTCCACCGATCAAATAGAGTTGATAGAACGCGGGCCCTGAAGTCGCGGCCTTCACATCCTCGAGCGCGACTCCGGAGATCGTTGACAGTATGTATCCCGTACCCGCGTCGCCGGCTGCTCGTGCCGCTGCAACTTCGCCGCGTGAGTGCATCACACTGCTGTAGCCAACCGGCGCCAACATCACCGGCAATGCAAGATCGCAACCCAGCACACGCGTGCGAAGATCGCACTCAGCAAATGCGATGGCGTGACGCGGACGGAAGGTCACATCCTCAAACGCGCGGCGATTTTCGCGAAGCGTAATCTCGTCTTCTGCACCGCCATCGAGATAATCGAAAACAACCTTCGGCAGCCTGCGACGGGCGAGGGATCGGAAATCCTGTACGTTGACGACCCTTGGAGACCGAACTCTACGTGCAGCGTTGGTCATCGACAGAAAAAATATCAGCCGGTACCGGATTGGACAAGGACGGATTACCACAGTCGGACTCTTTTTGCAGACAAGATGCGATCATGGTTCGAATGCAGTAAGATCGACGGCTGACAAGACTGCTATGACTCCTTCACGCTTGCGGCAGATCCAGAGCCTTTATCACGCTTCGCTGGAGCGTGCTGTTAGCGAGCGTGCAGCCTTTCTTGATCAAGCCTGCGTTGGCGACGCTGAGCTGCGCCGTGAAGTCGAGTCGTTGCTCGCGCAAGATGGCTCCCAAACGGACATGGCCGATTCTAGCGTGACTGTGTTCAACGCGGGCTCGGAAATTGGCTCCTACAAAATTGAGACTCAAGTCGGTGAAGGAGGCATGGGGGTCGTTTACAAGGCTCTCGACACCAAGCTGAACCGGCGCGTCGCGGTGAAGCTGCTTTCCAACAACCTGGCCGATGCCGCCGGCCGCCGCCGCTTTCAGCGCGAAGCGCAAACTGCGTCCTCGCTCAATCATCCTCACATCCTGACGGTGTATGACGCCGGCGAGTTCGAAGGGCGGCAGTATCTCGTTACCGAGTACATCGATGGCGGGACGCTGTCCGAATGGAGCAAGAGCGGGAAGCGCACGTGGCGCGAGATCGTGGAACTGTTGACCGGAGTCGCCGACGGCCTGAGGACAGCCCACGAAGCGAAGATCCTGCACCGGGATATCAAGCCGGCCAATATTCTCGTGATGAAGAGCGGCTACGCGAAGCTCGCGGATTTCGGCCTGGCGAAATTAGCGGAAGAATCGCTGAACCCAACCGATGCGACAAAGACGCTCACCGAAACGCTTACCGAGCGTACACGGCCGGGCGTGGTGGTGGGGACCATCGCTTACATGTCTCCGGAGCAGGCCCAGGGGAAAACAATAGACGCGCGCAGCGATATTTTTTCTTTCGGCGTCGTCCTGTACGAGCTGCTGGCGGCCCAGCGGCCGTTTGACGGCCGGAACGATCTCGAGACGCTACAGAAAGTGATCCACGAAGTGCAGCCGCCTCTCGGCAAGCATGTTCCGGCCGCGTTGCGGGTATTGGTGGAGAAGGCGCTCAAAAAAGATCCGGAGGAGCGCTACCAGAGCATGCGCGAGATGGTCGTGGACCTTCGCGCCCTGGCGCGCGCGAGCGACGTGCAGGCCGTGTCAGCACCAGAGCAACCCACACCCGTCGCGTCCGAACGCGGAAGGCGGCCCGCGCTCCGTTATTTCGCGGCGGTGACGGTGATGTTGCTCGCTGTTGCCGCCGGAATATGGTATCTCCGCGCTCCCAAAACTCCTGTGACGATTCCTTCAGAATTCGTTCAGCTGACGAACTTCAGCGATTACGCAACCGCCCCCGCGATTTCTCGCGACGGGACAATGGTGGCGTTCTTCCGCGGGGGAAGCTATTTTCTCGGAACGGGGCAGGTCTACATCAAGTTGCTTTCCTCTGGCGAATCCAAACAACTGACCGACGATTCGGATCGCAAGTACGATCCTGTCTTCACGGCCGACGGCTCGCGCGTCGCATACACGATCCAGAACCTAACGGGGCAAACGTGGGATACCTGGACCGTGCCAGTGCTCGGAGGCCCGCCCTCGCGTCTGATGCAAAATGCCGCCGGCCTTAGCTGGTTTGCTCCAGACCGCATTGTGTTCTCCGAGGTTATGGCCGGCACCGCGGTCCACATGGGAATTGTCTCCGCCCGAGAAACCCGCGCGGAAGAACGCGAGATCTATTTCCCTTCCCACGAACGCGCCATGGCGCATTACTCCTATCCCTCGCCGGATCAACGCTCTCTTCTGATTGTCGAGATGGATCGCGCTCAGGCCTGGCAACGTTGCCGTCTCATGCCAATGGACGGGACCTCCTCCGGTGCCCAGGTGGGACCGCTGGGTGCTTGTACAGCGGCCGGCTGGTCGCCCGATGGAAAGTGGATGTACTTCAACATGGAAGTGGATGGCAGCAGTCACCTGTGGCGTCAACGCTTTCCTCGCGGCGTCCCGGAGCAGATCACATTCGGTCCGACCGAGGAAGAAGGCTTGGCAGTGGCTCCGGACGGAAAGTCACTGATTGCGTCGATTGGCGTGCGGCAAAGCTCTGTGTGGCTGAAAGATGCTACGGGCGACCATCGACTTCCGATGGAGGGATCGGCCTCCCAGCCAACGTTTTCCGCCGACGGCAAGCGGCTCTACTACTTGGTTAAGAAAGCCAATTCCGCAGACTCGATCGAGCTTTGGGTGCGGGACTTAGCGTCCGGCAAATCGGACCCCGTCTTGACGGGTCAGCAGATCGTTGATTACGACATTTCACCGGATCAGAAGAACGTCGTGTTCACCGTTAGAACCGGCGCTGCCATGGCGATTTTCATGGCTGCCGTGGATCGCGGATCTGCTCCGCATCTGCTCACGAAAGATGGAGATAACGTAAGCTTCGCAGGTGCAGCAGACTTAGTATTCCGCCAGTTGGGCGAAAAAAACGGTTACCTGGCCCGCATCCACACCGACGGGACCGGCTTGGAACGGATTACCGAAACTCCGATCGCCTCGAAGATGGGTACATCGCGGGACGGGGAATGGGCGGTCGCGGCAGGATTGATCGATCCATCGAAGTCGCCAGGAACGTACGCAGTCTCGCTTCGGGATGGAAGCCGCCGGGTTCTGTGCGCGGGTCCGTGCCTGGTGAAATGGTCCATTGACGGCAAGTTCCTGTTCGTGACGCTGGCGAGCGCCCCTTCCGATGGAACGAATTCGTTGACTGGCTCGGGACGTACACTCGTGATTCCGCTGCCGCGAGGTCTGGCCGGAGCCGCAATTCCCGAAGCTGGATTCAACCCAGCATCAGACCAGGAACTCAATGGAATTCAGGTGATCAAGCAGGATCAAATGTCCCCGGGTTTCGATGCCAACACGTATGCGTACACCGCAGCGGAGTTCCAGGGAAACCTCTTCCGCATTCCTCTGCACTAGATTCCAAATTTCCCATGATCACTCCGTCAAACCGAACGCGATGATGCTCTGGCCGGCAGCGATCGCAACATACTGCTTTCCGTCGAACATGTAAGTCATGGGCGACGCTTTCCACAGTTGGTTCGTTTGGAATTGCCAGAGCGGTTTTCCATTGCTGCCGTCGACAGCCATCAGCATCCCGCTGTCCTCGGCGAAGAAGACCAGACCGCTCGCGGTTGCGAGCGTTCCGCCCCACGAATTGGCCGGCCCCACCTGCGGCAACTCCCAAGCAATATTTCCGGTCTTGATGTCGATGGCGCGGAGTATTTTCTGAAAAGTCATATCCGGCGCGTTGCGCTGCGTGCCGCCCATGTATGCTTTGCCGGCTTCCCATTCGATGGAAGCTTTGGTGTAAACGCCGCAGCTTTCCCATGTCTGAACGTAGTACAGGCCGGCTGCGGGACTGAACGAAGTCGAATACCAGTTCGTTCCTCCGTTTTGGCCGGGACACACCTTCGTCGCGCCGTTTCCGAGGTCCTCCAGGGGAAGCAGCTTCGGGCGGCCGTCAGGGCCGATTTCCCGCGCCCATGTGATTTTGCTGATGAACGGTTTCGAAAGCAGCAACTTGCCGTTCGAGCGATCGAGCACGTAAAAGAAGCCGTTGCGATTGGCCTGCAAGAGAAGCTTTCGCGGTTGTCCTTGCCAATCCGTGTCGACAAGCACAGGTGGCTCAGTCGCGTCCCAATCGAAGACATCGTGCGGTGTGAATTGGTAATACCACTTCAGCTTGCCGGTCTTCGCATCGAGAGCGAGGATCGAACAAGAGTACAGATTGTCGCCGCCGCGCTTCGCGTCGTTGTAGTCTGGGCCGGGATTCCCGGTCGGCCAGTAAATCGTGTCCAACTGTGGATCGTAGGTTCCGGTGAACCAGGCTACTGCGCTGGGGTGTTCGATCCCTCCGCCTTGCCAGGTTTCGGATCCGGGTTCCCCGGTTTTTGGAACTGTCCAAAAGCGCCACACTTCCTTGCCGGTCGATTGATCGAAAGCAGCGACGAAGCCGCGCGCGCCCTGCTCGCCGCCGGCGCTGCCCGAGATCACGAGGTTGCCTACGACCAGCGGCGCCGATGTGGCGTTGTAATTCTGGTGCCAATCTGCCATTTCGGTTTCCCACATCACGTCGCCGCTGAATCGATGCAAGGCAACGATGTGAGCATTGTCCGTAACCATGAACACCCGGTCGCCAGACCATGCTGCTCCGCGATTGAATCCGCCCGCTGCGTTACCAACGAGACCTTGCGTTCGCGGACGTCGAAAGTGCCAGATCTCGCGTCCGCTACCGGCATCCAACGCCCAGCATTCATTGGCGCTCGTCAGATACATGATGCCTTCGACAACGAGCGGCGTCGTTTCCGCGCGCACGGCCGTTCCCGTCATTGTGAAGACCCATTTGGGAGCAAGGCGCGACACGTTCGCTTTCGTGAGTTGATCCATCCTGGTGAAGCGATTGCCGCCGATTTCTCCATGATAGGTGGGCCAGTCGACTTGCGATGTCACTTCACGATATCGATCGCTGGATACGCGCAGCAAATGGATGCGCTGGTCGTCCGTTTGAAGCTGCAAATCGACAGAGCTTTGATTCAGCACAACTCCGTCGAGAGTTTTTCCGTCCGTTGTCTGGACTCGCTTCCGCGTCCGTTGCGGACCTTGAGCGAAGACGATGCCGATAAAAAGGAAGAGACACAGGAACGTGCGAGTGGATTGCATGGTGCGTCATTATACGTTCGTTTGAAACTACAAAGACACGTCGACGCTGGTTTAACGATCCTCGGGCTTCTGGCCGTGGAAAGTGTTATGCACGATGGGGATTCCTCGTTCCTGCATCAACCGCGTCATCAACGCGACCGTCGTGGGATGGTAGATGGCGGATGACATTCCGATCGGCACGCCTTCGGCCCAATTGAGCGGCGTCATTTGAACCGAGCTGGCGCCGAAGCCGAAGTCTTCGCCTTTATCTTTCGCTGTCAGATCCGCGCCATGGTCGACCAGGAATTGCACGACCTTGTCGGCTCCTTTATATGCTGCGCCGTGGAGCGGCGTAATTCCGTGATCGTTGGCCTCGTTGATCCGGCCGCCTGAATCCACGAGCAGCTTGACGAGATCCAGAGTTTCGTTTTCTGAATATTCGTGCGTCATGCCGTCGGCCCATCCAACACCCGAGGCCACCATTAAGGCAGAAGTTCGATCGAATGTGGGAATCAACGGATCCGCGCCATGAGCCAACAACAGACGTACAACCGCTAAATCACCGCAGAGCGCGGCCCGCAATAAAGGCGTGGCTCCCGCTTCCTTCAACCAGAGCGCGGTCATGCCTTGATGAACTTCCGTTTCTTCTTTGATTCTCGAATTTGGATTTGCGCCGCGATCCAAAAGCAGTTTGATGAAATCCAGCACACCATCGCTATGCGGGCCCGGTATCGCGGTGGTTTCCTGGTTGCGATTCTTGACGGCAAGATAAAGCGGAGTCCAGCCTTTCAGATTTGCGAGGTTGGCATTCGCGCCGTGATCCAGAAGGAATCGTGCAATTTCATAATGCCCGTTCTGAATTGCGACAAGCAATGGAGCGCTGCCGTCGACAGAGGTTTGATCAACCTCGGCACGTTTCGCCACCAGGATTTGAACAGATTCCAGACCGCCTTCCCTTGCAGCGAATAGGAGCGCGGTCAGGCCGCCGATCGGATCGTCCAGCGGAATTTGTCCGTTGGCGCCGGCTCTGGCAAAACCGAGGCCGCCGCGTTTGATCAACCGCAGGGGCTTGGACTTGAGGTTCACGTCTGCGCCGCGGTCAGCGAGCAGTTGAATGACTGAAGCGTGGTTTTGTTCGGCGGCCCACATGAGGGCCGTGGTGCCTCGGAGACTTTCCGCTGCGTTGATGCGGGCGCCGTCATCGAGGAGGACCTTGACGGCATCCACCTTTCCAGTCCGGGCGGCCATCATGAGGGGCGTCTCGCCATGAGTGAGTACAGGCTCGTTGGGATCTGCGCCTGCGTTGATGAGGAGTTCGATGATGGCGGCGTTGCCATCCATGGTCGCGAGGAAGAGCGGCGTCGCGCCGGTACGGTTGGCAGCGCGCGGATTGGCGCCGGCCTTGATGAGGGCGCGAGCCATTTCGATATCTTCCCATCGAGCGGCCCAGTGCAGGGCGGTTGTGCCGTCGGCTTGAGTTGAATTTACGTCTCCATTCTTCTGGAGAAGAGAACGGATCGCGTTTGCATCTCTCTTCATAGCGGCATCAGCGATGGCGCTGTTTGAAGCTGCGGTCAATACCGTCGGGTACGTCAATAACCACAGAGACACAAAGACACAAAGACTACGCAAGTGACAAATCCCCCGTACTGTCTCCAATACTTTCTTTCTCGACTCCGAACATATGCAACACGGCGAGGAGCAAATTCGCAGTCGTGCCTGAGGCTTTAATATGGCGGCCACCACGAAGAGGCCCGCCTATCAGCATATTGGGCACTTCTTTGTGGCTATGCAGATTGCTGTCCCCCATGTTGCTTGCCCAGAAGATCAGCGTGTTATCGAGCAAAGTGCTGTCGCCGTCGTGTGTGCCTTTCAGCTTGTCCAAAAAATGCGTGAGGCACTGGACATGGTAGCGATTGATTTTCGCCCAGTCCTCGACGCGCCGCGGCGCCGCCCCGTGGTGCGATGCGGCATGGTTCGCTGTCGCGACGCCGGATTCGGGATAGCTCCGCATGCTCACATCGTGCGCGTACATCAGCGTGGAGACGCGCGTGATGTCGGCCTGAAATGCGAGCGCCTGAAGATCCCACATCAGATTGAGATGCTCGCTGAACGATTCCGGTATACCGAACGGGACCTGCGCGTCCGGAGAGGCGTCTGAGGACTTCTGAACGTTGTTCAACCGGCGCTCGATCTCACGTATGTCTTCGAGGTATTCGTTCAGCCGTGTGCGATCGGTTCCGGGCAGACTCTTATTCAGCCGCGCGACTTCTTGCGAGACGGCATCCAGCAGACTCCCTCTCGCCTGCTTGCGCGCCATCCGTTCGTGTGAATTGCTGCCGTCGCCGAAAAGCCGTTCGAAAACGACTTGAGGGTTGGCTTCGTGCGGAAGGGGCTTCGTCGGACCCGACCAGGAAATGGAATTCACGTACGCGCAGCTGTAACCCCAAGGGCACGTCGCGAGCGAGCTTTGATCTTCGATTCCGAGTTGAATCGAAGGAAGCGCGTTGTCTTGTCCGTGTTTTTGCGCGATCAACTGATCGATCGTCGTTCCCAAGTAAATGTCCGCGCTCACGGTTTTCTTTGGTTGGACGCCGCTGAATACTGCTGCGCTGCGCGAATGATCGCCGCCGGTCATGCCCGCAGGAGGCATGGAGGAAGTGGCATCCAATCCACTGATCACTGTGGTGAAATTCTTCCAGCCGTCCAACGGTTCGAGGATTGACGTCCAATATTCAGGCGCCCATCCGTGCGGATTAAAGATGCCGACGAAACGCGGAATCTTCGCTGCGGCCTGGGCCTTGGCCGAAGGAACGAGAGCCGGGAACATCGAATCGAGCAGCGGGAGCGCCAAGGTGACGCCGGCACCCCTGAGGAACATGCGACGCGGAATGTATTTCTTTGTGACAAACATAGTCGAGAATCAACCCTTTCTGTTCATCTGAAACGGCGCGCTCTTGATAATTTCAAGCACAAGCGCCGAGAACCGGTAATCGCTCTTCGCGGCTTCACGGACAATCGATCGCACGATTGGCATGTCGTCATACTCTACTCCACGGCCGAGACCGTACGTGAGCAACTTCTCACTGACGGTTCGAACGAATTGCGGCGAATAGCGCACGAGCGCTTCCCGCAAGCTGACGACACCGTCGATCTTGGTTCCATCCACCAATTGACCGGACACATCCAGCTTCTCACCCGCTTCGGTTGTCCGCCATTTTCCAATGCCGTCGAAGTTTTCGAGCGAGAAGCCGATCGGGTCCATCATCTTGTGACAACTCGCGCATGCCGGATTGGCGCGGTGTTCCTCCATGCGCTGCCGCATCGTTTGTTCGGCGACGAGCTTTTCTCCATTCGGTTTGAGAGGAGGGACATTCGGCGGAGGTTCCGGAGGGACTGTCCCCAGGATATTCATCAAAACCCACTTGCCGCGCTGTACGGGCGACGTCCGATCGGAAATCGAGGTCACCAACTGAATCGCGCCTTTCCCGAGCAGACCGCGACGGACGGCCAGATCGCCTTCGAGCGTCACGCGACGGAATTGCGCGCCGTAAATGTTGGGGATTCCGTAGTGCGCCGCGAGCCGTTCGTTGACGAACGTATAGTTGGCGGTCAGCAAATCAAGCACGCTGCGGTCTTCGCGGAGAATGCTTTCGAAAAACATCTCCGTTTCCGTGCGCATCGCTTGGCGGAGATTGTCATCGAAGTCCGGATAAATCACGCCTTCCGGTGTCGAGCTCTGCATCGTTCGCAACTGCAGCCATTGGCCTGCAAAATTCTTCACCAATTCTTGCGACCGCGGATCGGCCAACATACGCCGAACTTGCCGTTCGAGAACCGGAGGTTCCCTCAGCTTTCCCTGAGCGGCCAAATTGATCAGCTCATCGTCCGGACCGGAGCTCCAAAGAAAGAACGACAATCGCGAAGCCAGCTCCAAATCCGCAATACGGTAAGCTTCGCCGGACTTTACATTCGCTGGAGCGCGCTCCGTGCGAAACACAAACTCGGGATGCGCCAGGATGAACTGAAGTCCACTTTCGATACCGTCTTCGAACTCGCGCCCATTCCGTCCCATCTGATAGAAGCCGAGAAGCGTTTTCGTGTCGCTTGCCGTCAGCGGCCGCCGATACGCTTTGCGGGCCAGCGTCGTCAGGATTTTTTCGGCGCACGCGAGCTCTTCCCGCGGAGATGGATTGCATATCAAAATCCTTGCGCGGCTGGGCGTCTGGTTTGGGCGCAGGGCATTGATCGGCCCCTCAATCGTGACGGAGCTGACTTGCGGATTGAACGTGAAGCCTTCGATCAAGTTGTCGTCGAGGATGCTGCGGCGGTAATGCCGGTTCAAGTCCACTTTCGGAATGTAAGTCGTAGCGATGAATGCCAGACCGACGGTTCGCTCTCCCGCTTTGACCGTAATGCGGGTTTCGTTTCGATCACGATTGGTGCTGATGGGAACGTCTTTTCCAATCTTGAATAATTTGATTCGTTCGCCGTCGATTGTGAGTTCGACCTGTTCGTCTTCGCTGTCGCCGCCATACAACGAACCCACCGTAACGCGGACAGGTTCCCATGAAATGGAGTACTCGCCGTCGGCAGGGAAGTAATGATGGATCAGCATCCCACCGCGGGTGCCGAATGACAGACCCTCGATGTGCTCTTCTTGCGAATAATCTTCACGAACGTGATAAATCTTCCGGCTCGGTGTCGTTTCATGACCCAAAGCAATGCGGCTGAGTTTCGATGCCGCGGCAACGTAACCTTCAACGAGGGCGGGCGAGACTTGCAGGCCACTGACAACGTTATCGAATCCATAGCTGGAATCGTCGGCCGGGAGATACGCCGCCGGATCGACATTCAAGCCAAGGAGGTCTCGAATCGCATTCGCGTATTCCGTCCGGTTCAGGCGATGAACGCCCGGAGTACTTAGTTTCTGCTTCGCGGCCGCGGCACGATCGAGTTCGGTTTCCAACACTTCGGCCAGTGCTTCATAGGTAGCGGCATTAGGCCGCGGCATTCCCTGCGGCGGCATCATGCCCGCGCGAAGCTTTCGAACAACTTTTTCCCAAGCTTCGGTATTTGCCGAGACGTGGGCGGGGTCCATTTTGTCGAGCATCAAGCCGGCGGTTTTCAACTTGTCGTTATGGCAGGTCACGCAATACTGATCGAGCACGGCGCGAGGTGCGGCGGGACCAGTGCTCTGGCCAAAAGCGAGCCCTGCCCAGAGAATAACTAAGAGACTTTTCATTTTCTTACCGCCACGGATTACTACAGCGATATGCCGGTGTCAAGCGAGAGCTGGGTCATATTCCCCTCTTTTGGCTGTTGCCCAAAGAAGCCGCGCAGCGGCGAAACAATCTTAGCCACGGGCGCAGCCCGTGGATTGTTCGGCGGGAAGAACCATGCCCCGTAGGGGCGGCACAATCGATTTGTGTCGTCCCTGACGGGACTGGATTCCTCCCGCAATCGTGTTCCACGGGCTGCGCCCGTGGCTAGAATTGTGGCGCTCGCTGCGCGAGCTATGTTGGGCAACAGCCCTTGAAGGAGGGGAATATGGCTCACTTGAAACACGGGCATATTCAAACTGAGTCACTTGACTTTTTGAGATACCATTCATCGGGGGGAGGAAATTTATGTCAACCATTCTGCGCCTAGTCACGCTTGTACTTATTGCCGCGACGGCCATCGCTCAAAGTGCGAACTCAAGAATCACCGGTACTGTTTCCGATATCACTGGTGCCTTAGTTCCCGGTGCGACGGTCACGGTTAAGAATGAGGCCACGGGTATTACATATACGCAGACCACCACTGAAGCTGGGCTGTACGGCTTTCCAGGTCTTCCGGCGGGATCATATACAGTGACAGCTGCGCTTCAGGGATTCAAGACGGCCAGCCGCACCGGCAACGTTCTCGAGGTCAACACACCGTTGGTTGTGAACATCTCGCTCGAGGTCGGTGGAATCACGGAAAACGTGAGCATCGCGGCGGACCCGGAAACGTTGCAGACCACGAATGCGGCGATCGGCAATGTCGTCGAGCGGAAAGCTATCGTGGATCTTCCTCTCAATGGGCGCAATCCGCTGACGTTGCTGACGCTCGAGCCTGGAGTCGTACAACGATCCAACGGCGCAGCCGGTTCCGGTGTTCACGTTAATGGGGCCCGTGACCGTGCCGTCAACGTGACAGTGGATGGGATCGAGGCGAACGAATCCTCCGTACCGAATCCGGTATCCAATTTGTACCGGCTCAATCCGGACAACGTTCAGGAATATAAGATCACGACCAACAATGCAACTCCTGAAGAAGGCCGCAACAGCGGAGCCTCCGTCTCCATTGCCACGCGCAGCGGCACGAACAGCTTTCATGGAACGGCTTTCGAGTTCCTTCGGAATACGGCTCTCAACGCGAGCGAGTTTTTCGCTAATGCCCAAGGAACACCGAAGCCCGACATCAAGCTCCATCAGTTCGGCTTTGAAGCGGGTGGACCGGTCAAGAAAAACAAGACATTCTTCTTCGGAAGCTGGCAAGGACAAAACGTGAAGTTCGCGCAGCCCATCGATCAGGTGTTCTCCGGCGTTCCGGTCTTGTATACACCGTCCGCACTTTCGGGTGTTTTTCGATATTTCGTAGCGGATCCGCGAAATCCCCTCGTCGTCGGTGGACAGACGATTACGCGAAACAGCCCGCTACTGGTGGATCCGTCAACAGGCGCGTACCGCCCCGGTGTACGCAATTGCACGAGCGCGTCGGACCTGAATTGCGTTGCCTCTTTCAATATGTTTGCCAACGATCCGTTGCGCCGCGGAGCGGACGCGAAAATCCTGGGTCTTTTCAAGACCTATCCCATTCCCAACTCCTACGCTACCGGTGATGGTTTGAATACCGCCGGATATCTGTGGAATCCGCCGACGCGGGTCACTGGCCCGAACTTCATGGGACGTGTCGATCAGGTCTTCGATGTGAAGAACGAAGTCTTTGTGCGGTGGCTGCAGGCGAACAACAACACACGCGATGGAGATCCGAACAATTCGCGGCCCCAGGTGTTTCCCGGTTTTCCTCCGCAGGGTGAAGTATTTCGCACGACAAAAAATTTGGCAGTCAGCTATCGTCGCGTTATTTCGGCGCGCACGGTCAATGAATTCACCGCCGGCTTTGCGCGATTCATCTTTCTTTTCACACAAGGCGAGGCCAATCCGGCATTCCCGGACACGCCACCTTATGTGTTTGCCAATGCGACCAATCCGTACCTCAACACGCCCAGAACATTTCGAGCTGTGACGACGCCCCAGGTTCTGGACAACCTCAGCATCGTGATGGGCGCCCACGTCTTCCGCATGGGAGCCAATATCCGGTTGTATGAACACAACGATCAGCGCGGCCAACCGGGCGGGACGAATGTAACGCCCAGCCTGTCGTTTTCCGCTTCGACAAGGCCGCCCGTGGGGTTCAACACTCCGAACGTGGGAGCAGGAGGCATCGATGCGACCGACAGCAATCGCTTGAACGGCACGATTAACGACGTACTGGGAGTCCCGGCTCGGCTGTCTCAAGTGTTCCTCGGCGATCTTTCTGCGGACGCATTTCTGCCGTTTCGTATCGGCAAAGGTGTGACGTTGTGGAATGAAGGTCATCGCCTGAAGCAATACAACTTCTATTTTCAGGATGAATGGAGAGTGCGGCAAAACGTGGTTCTGAATTACGGGCTGCGCTGGGAAGTGAATATGGCCCCAACCGAGGCCGGCGGCCGAGTGTACGTACCGGACAAGCCGATCGTTGGCGGCGGTCTCGTCACGTTCAAGAAAAGCAAGACGTGGTACGACCGCGACAACGTTGCCGCGATTGCGCCGCGGGTTGGCATTACGTGGAGTCCGAATTCGAAGTTCGTTGTGCGGTCGGGCTACGGCATCGCCTTTGATCCAATTTCTTCATTCCAGGTTACGGCTGTGTCGGGCAAGGTTCCAGGCCTGACGTTTTCCTGCTCCTCGACGGTTGGCGGAGCGACAACTCCTGGATGTGCGACTGCCCCCGATATACGCATCGCTGATGGTTTTCCGCTGGAGTTGACCGCGCCAAGTGTCAAGCCATCTTCTTTACTAACGCCGCCGGAGCAGATCTTGACCAACGCGCCGAACCTGACGGTATTCGATCCTCAGTTGAAACTGCCCACAGTTCACCAGTGGAACCTGACTGTACAACGCGAACTGCCTTTTGGACTCGTCGCGCAGGTGAGCTACATCGGCCGCCGCGGTAACAGACTGTTGCGCGCTTACGATGTGAACCAGATCAATGCGGATTCGATCCTGCCGTCATTCCTGCTCATGCAACAGAACATGCGCAACGGATGCACGCCGGCCGGAGCGGGTTGTGCAAACGGCGTTGCAGTTCCGATCGTCACTTCGGGCGTTGTCTCCAGCACATTCGTTAACTCAACGACGACCCAGAGCGATCTCACTCTGAATGCGGCGGGCAACTTCGCAGGCCGTGTGGAACAAACGACCCTGGCCGCGAAGCTTCGTCCGAACCAACAGTTCGCAACGATTACATATCTCGACTCAGGCGGAGATTCTTATTACCACAGCGGTCAGGCCACATTGAGAAAGCGATTCAGTGATGGACTGCTGGTGACCGGTGCGTATACCTACGGAAAGTCGATTGATGATCAGTCTGTAGATCCTGTCGGATCCACTTCCGGCGGCGGTCTCAGCACCACGAACTCGCGGACACCCACCGACACGCGTGACTGGCGACAGGAACGCGGACGCTCCGATTTCGATCGCCGTCACGTCGTGACTGCGAGTTCCGTGTGGGAATTGCCGGTAGGAAGAAAGAAGCGTTTTGGATCGGCAGTGCCGCCTGTGTTCAGTCACATTGTAGGTGGTTGGAGTCTCAATGGCATTTACACTTACATGTCCGGCGAGCCGTTCAGTGTGCGCAGCGGAGTCCGGACTTCCAATTTCTCGCACGAGTCGCGCGCCGACATCGTTGGCGCGAAGCCCGAGGTTCAGTTGCAGGAAGTACCCGGCGTGTTCGGACCGGTCGTTTTCCGTGATGCCAGCGGCTTCGCCATTCCCGCTCCGGGAACCAATGGTTCGGGACGAAATATTTTCCAGGCTCCCGGATATTGGAATCTGGATCTGGGAATCGGAAAGCGCTTCGAATTGAGCGAGCGGATGAGTTTGCAATTCCGGACCGAGATGTTCAATGCGTTCAACCATCCGAATTTCGATAATCCGAGAGACGCATCCTCGGGTTCGCCCAGCATTCGGTCAACGGTCTTTGCTCAGACATGCTGCACGACTGTCGCGCCGCCGACGACACAAACCATCGTGCAAACCGGGGAGGCAGCGCGCGTGATCCAGTTCGCGTTGAAGCTGTTGTGGTAGGGAAGGGAATGGCCACAAAAAGGCACAAAAGTCACAACAAGGGATTTTGTGTCCTCTTGTGCCTCTTTGTGGCTGCCGTTCCTCTCATCGGCGCTGGTTTCCCCAACGGTCTCGTCGTTTCGGTTGATCCCATCGCTTCGCAGGTTGGAATGGAAATTCTCAAGAAGGGCGGCAATGCCGTCGATGCGGCTGTTGCCACAGGATTCGCTCTGGCTGTGACACATCCTTCAGCCGGTAATCTCGGTGGTGGCGGTTTCATGCTCATTTACCTTGCGAGCAAGGGTGGAGTCGTCACTTCGATCGATTACCGAGAAAAGGCGCCGGTAAAATCTACACCGGATATGTTTCTGACCAATGGCGAAGTCGATCTGAAGAAGGAGGACATCGGATATCTCGTCATCGGCGTACCGGGGACGGCGCGCGGTTTTTGGGAAGCGTCGAAGCGCCATGGAAAGTTGGAGTGGAAAACTCTCGTCGAGCCGGCAATCAAGCTCGCGCGCGATGGGTTCGTTGTCGATGAGGTGCTCGCGCAGTCACTCAAAGGGCAGCGACGTGTGATGGAAGAGTACAAGGAGTTTGGCCGCGTCTATCGCAAGCCGGACGGTGCTCCGTACGAGCCGGGCGATGTCATGAAGCTGCCCGATCTCGCATGGACGCTCGAACAAATTCGAGATAAAGGCGCCGATGGCTTCTACAGAGGCGACGTGGCAAAGAAACTCGTGGCCGGAGTTCAGGCCGGCGGCGGGATCATTACATTGAAAGACCTGGAGAGTTACGACGCGAAAGTTCGTACGCCCGTGCGAGGCACCTACCGCGGATACGAGATCGTCGGGATGCCTCCGCCAAGTTCCGGCGGCACGACAAGTATTCAAATTCTGAACGTGCTCGAAGGCTACGACCTTGCAGGAATGAAACGCCGCGATCCGACGACGATTCACCTTCTCACCGAAGCGATGCGGATCGGCTTTTACAATCGGGCGAAGTATCTCGGCGATGCCGATTTTGTGAAGGTCGATGTGCCGAAACTGATTTCGAAGAATTTCGTGAAGCCGTTTCGCGAAAAGATCGATCTCGCACACGCAACGAAGAGCAGGACGCTGGGCGCGGACATCATCACACGAGGCGAGGGAACAGAGACCACGCATTTCTCTGTTGTTGATGCCGATGGAAACGCCGTCGCCAATACGTTCACGCTCGAGGAGAGTTATGGCGGGCGCGTCATCGCTCCCGGTACCGGCTTTCTGCTCAACAACGAGATGCACGATTTCAATGTCAATCCCGGCGTCACGGATACCAAGGGTCTCATTGGTACAAAACCCAACCTGATCGAACCCGGCAAACGCATGCTGAGTTCGATGACGCCAACGATCGTTCTCAAAGATGGGAAGCCGTTCCTCGTCACCGGAAGCCCGGGCGGACGCACGATCATCAACACGGTGCTTCAGGTCATCGTGAATGTCCTGGATTTCAAGATGGACATTCAGGCCGCTGTGGACGAACCGCGCATTCATCATCAGTGGATGCCGGACACCATCACGCTCGAAAGAGATCTCGCAGACCTAAAACCAGCGCTAGAAGCCATAGGACACAACATCCGCGTTGGCGGCGAGCAGGGCGATTCGCATTCGATCTTGATTAAAGATGGAATCAAATATCCCGGTGTGGACCACCGAATTCGCGGCGGTGCCGCGGGATATTGATCAGCTTCCCGTGGACCATTGAGCTTCGAATCGGGCACCCAGATCAGAAGCCAACTCCACGGACGAAATCGCCAGCGTGAGATCGTCGAAACCAAAGTAGGAACCGGCCGACCAGTTATGGCTGCCGA
>JACXTT010003240.1_pt1 | contig 25321 bp, 27 predicted proteins | sample 9270951 | NCBI WGS metagenome assembly JACXTT01 (sample SAMN15532306, study PRJNA645909) | rock metagenome | isolation source: weathered quartz diorite | place: Puerto Rico | collected 2017-06-21
GGTTGATCTTTCTTTTCTGCGCCTGTGCCGAAACAGCAAACAGGGCCAATAAGGCAAAGCCGGTAAATTTTAATTTCATGTAGGGATTTTAAGGCCACAATATACAAAGGATGGGGGTATTTTTTGCGGAAGTTTTAAAATGGTGGGGAAGACTCACCCGATCTGCGCTCCGCTGGATCACCCTCTCTACGACTTCGTCGCAAAGAGGGTTGGGGAAGAAAAGTTTATGAAAATATATAAAATAAATAAAGATGGCTTTACCCTCTTTGCGACGAAGTCGTAGAGAGGGTCGGCAAGCGAAGCGATGCCGGGGTGAGTCTTTTCAGGTTGACAAGATCGCTTTTATAGAGTCTAAAACGCCATCGATATTGTTTAGTATCACCTCATTTTCGAATCTTAATATGCGCAGCCCCAGTGCCAACATCACTTCGTCTCTATTTTTATCATAATCTTTTTTGAATAGGTGAACCGGTCCATCAGCTTCGATTACTAATTTGGCTTCTGCGCAATAAAAATCAGGAATATAATATAAGTTTCTGCCTAAAATTGATTGTATCAAGATAGGATGCTGACGCAAGAACTTCATTCCGTACAAGTTTCTATTTCTTAAATGTTGCCATAATATTTTTTCGGCTTTAGTTTCATGTCGTCTTAATCCGCGGCAAAGGTCGATTATGGAGGGCATATTTAAAGTTATAAAATAGTTTTGGAAAAGACTCACCCGATCTGCGCTCCGCTGGATCTCCCTCTCTACGACTTCGTCGCAAAGAGGGTTGGAGGAAGAAAAGTTTATGAAAATATATAAAATAAATAAAGATGGCTTTACCCTCTTTGCAACGAAGTTGTAGAGAGGGTCGGCAAGCGAAGCGATGCCGGGGTGAGTCGTTTCAGGACAATGAAATTTTGCGGAAGTTTTAAAATGATACTATGAATTGGTACATTGCTCCTGCTATAACTTTACGCCATCTTGTACTTCCCTGTCAACATCCCCATAGGTCATTCGTCGTCTATCCCCGTACATTTTGTGTGCGAAACCCTGAGCTATTTTCTGGGTTACCGGTACTATGTGTACCTGCGCCGCCATACGGTTGATCAGATCAGCGATCATAACCGGCTGTTGATATTTATAGGTGCGGCTTTCGGGGCGTTTATTGGCTCGCATGTAGTGGGTGTATTGGAAAATCCCACATTGCTATCACATTTTGGGGTGATCTATTTTATGGGTAACAAAACCATTGTTGGAGGTATGCTGGGTGGTTTAATAGGTGTAGAACTTACCAAAAAACAAATAGGTGTAAGGGTATCATCCGGCGATATGATGGTTTATCCGCTTATACTGGCCATGATCATCGGGCGTACCGGTTGTTTCCTGGCCGGACTGGAAGATGGCACCTACGGCATCGCCTCTAATTTGCCCTGGGCTATTGACTTTGGCGATGGTATCCGCAGACATCCTACCAATTTATACGAGATCATCTTTTGGCTGCTGCTTTGGATAGTGTTGCGGATGGTCGAACAAAAATACTCATTTGCCGACGGCGCCCGCTTTAAACTGTTTATGGTAAGCTACCTGTTATTCAGGCTGCTGGTAGAATTTATTAAGCCCGATTACTTCTTTAGCTTCGGCTTATCGGTAATTCAGTTGGTTTGTATCGGCGGGATTTTGTATTATTATAAAGTATTTCTGTATCCAACCAAACTCCTGAAAAACCATGCCTGAACGCCCGTATATTTATTATGATTTTACGCTGAGCATTTGCTCTACCTGTTTGCGCAGGGTTGATGCTAAGATAGTTTTTGAGGACGATAAGGTGTATATGCTTAAAAACTGCCGCGAGCATGGTTTTGAAAAGGTATTGATAGCCACCGATGTAGCCTATTATAAAAACTGCCGTAATTATGCCAAGCGTAGCGAAATGCCGTTGAAATTCAACGCCAAAACGCATTATGGCTGTCCGTATGATTGTGGTTTGTGCCAGGATCATGAGCAGCATTCCTGCTTAACGGTAGTGGAAGTTACCGACAGGTGTAATCTGAGCTGCCCAACGTGCTATGCCATGTCGTCGCCAAGTTATGGTAGGCACCGTACCTTGGAAGAAATTGAGCAAATGCTGGATGTGGTAGTCGCCAACGAAGGCAACCCAGATGTGGTACAGATAAGCGGGGGCGAACCTACGGTACATCCGCAGTTTTTTGAGATACTGGATATTGCCAAAACAAAACCCATCAAACACCTGATGGTGAATACCAATGGTATCCGCATAGCAAAAGACGAGCAATTTGTAAAACGCCTGGCTACTTACATGCCCGATTTTGAAATTTACCTGCAGTTTGATTCTTTCAAAAAAGAAGCACTGGAGCAATTAAGGGGCGAAGACCTGCGTGAGGTAAGGCTGAAAGCGCTGGAACATCTGAATAAATACAACCTGTCAACCACGTTAGTAGTCACCCTGCAAAAAGGGTTGAATACCGACGAGATAGGCAAGATCATCGAATACGCCTTGCAACAGCCCTGTGTGCGTGGCGTAACCTTTCAGCCAACACAGCAGGCAGGCCGCCTGGAAAACTTTAACGGGAAAACCGATCGTTATACCATGACCGAGGTACGTAGCGCCATATTGGAGCAAACCAAGGTATTTAACCATAATGACCTGATCCCGGTACCCTGTAACCCCGATGCCCTGGTGATGGGCTATGCGCTGAAACTGGGCGGAGAGGTAATACCGCTCACCCGGATGATCAATCCCGATGATCTGCTGGATAACTCTAAAAATACTATTGTTTATGAGCAGGACGAGCGTTTGAAAGGCCATTTGCTCAATATGTTCAGTACCGGTAATTCGGTGGATAAAGCAAAGGAGCATCTGCACTCGTTATTGTGCTGTTTACCTGAGATCGACGCGCCAAGCCTGAGTTATGATAATTTGTTCAGGGTGATTATTATGCAATTTATCGACGCGCAAAACTTTGATGTTCGCGCCATTAAAAAATCATGCGTACACATTGTGAATAAGGATATGCAGATCATCCCGTTTGAAACTATGAATATTTTTTACCGGGACGATAAACGCGAATACCTGGAACAACTAAGAAACGAAATGGCAATATGACAGAGGAAGAAAATACCGGTAAAGAAAACACTGCCACGGGAGGAACAGGTGTGCCGCCAGAGCAACCAAAAAGCCAGAATGTTAATATGAAAATAGTTGGCTACAATATACTGGCCCTAATCATATATACAGTATTATGCAGGTTGATGGGTAAGGAAGGTGGCCTTATCTTAGATGCATTTATCATAGTAGTGCATGTGTTTGTTAGTATTATTGCTGCTATTATCAACAAGAGTTGGGCCTGGTTACTTTCGGGCTTATTGGTGTTGGTAATTGGCTTTTCAACTTGCGTAGGTTTAGGAAGTATAGGGTAAACGCATAAAAATTTATTCCTTTTTATGGAATGCGTTGATTAATCGCATCATGGTATAAAAGATAAATACCATGACGCCAATTCAAAATATCAGCATCCCAGAAGCCTGCCACGAATCATGGCAGCAAATGACCCCGGTTGAACTGGGCAGGCACTGCCAGCAATGCTGTAAAACGGTTACCGATTTTACCGTGATGAGCAATGACGAGATCATAGCGTACCTGGCTTCTGCTAAGAACGTTTGTGGCAGGTTTAATGAACATCAATTGGATAGCCTCAATGATCAGTTGGATATCCGGAATTTATCAGGCTCAAATGATTGGAAAAAATGGATTATGGCTATTAGTTTGGTAGGCTCTACGATGTTTTTTAAAGCACAGGCACAAACCAAGCCAATAAAAACCGAGCAAACTGATACTACGCGGGGTAGACAAATACTTTATGATGATGATGTAAGAATAGGGAAGGTGGTATCAGCCGTTAAACCGATAGCTTTTCAGGATAAAATTCCGCAGGCAGATTCTACAGTAGTTAGCGTACTTGGTGGTGTACGTGTTATATCAAAGCCGCCATTCTTTAAACGAATGTATTATAATCTGATCAGAAAGCCTATCCGCAAAATATTCAATTAAGCATCCCGGCCAAAACACCTTCTTTTAAAGAGTTGGTACACATCAAAACTTGCTGGATAGCCAGTTTGTGTATAACAAACCGGGTAATAAGCGATGCCACCACGATCATGTCTACCCGTACCGGGATAATATCCGGATTGGCTGCCCTTTGCAGATGGGTGGATTGCACAATTTTATTGGTTTCGATCAGGAGTTCCTCCTGATCAAAGCTGTAGGTTTTGGTGGTTTTGAGATCGAAAGTATGGCCTTTTTCTGTTTCGATAATGGCAGCGAAGGATTCAAATACGCCCGATGAGCCAATCAATGTATCCACTTCATGCCCTTCAATTGCACTGAACAAATCGCTTAGGTTATCCTGCAGGTAAACATCCAACGCTTCGATAGATGCCGGTGGGATAGGGTCGGTACGATGGAAAAGATCCATGAGGCGGGCCGCGCCAATTTCAAAGCTCTGTTTCCAGATGATATGATCGGTATTGCCCAGAATAAACTCTACGCTGCCACCGCCGATATCCATAATGAGGGAATTTTGGGCAGATAAGCAACCGCTGATCTTTACCCCCTCATAAATAAAACCGGCTTCCTGATCGCCGTTAATGATTTCGATGCTGATACCGGTTTTTGCTTTTACTTCGTTAATAAAATCCCTGCCGTTTGATGCGCTGCGCAGGGCCGATGTAGCCAGGGCACGCACTTGCTGTACATTATTGGCATCTATCTGCTCCTGAAATTGCTGCATGGTTTTTATACCACGCGCAAAGGCCTCTGGTAAAATATAACCTTTATTGATACCGCCTTCGCCCAGTTTTACAGGCTCCTGATCATGTGCAATTTCGTGATAGTTAGTCACGGTACCCTCAGCAATCAACAGGTGAAAGGTATTGGTACCCAAATCCATTACAGCAACGCGTTTACTCATGCGGCTAAGATAAGGCTCTTAGAGGTAAAAGGAAAAGGGTGAAAGGTAAAAGGACAAAGAAAGGATAAAAATGAAAGCTCTTTTTGACTAACTTTCACCTTTCACCTTTCACCTTTCACCTTTCACCTTTCTTACTCTTTATAAAAAAACCATTTGCCCAGTTCTTTAAAGTTTACTTTTTTGCCGTACATCAGAATACCAACACGGTATATGCGGGCAGCTACATAGGTGGTGAACAGGAAGCCTATCACCATTAGGCTCATGGATAAGGCTAACTGCCATCCCGGCGGATCAAAGGGTAAACGTACCATCATGGCCACAGGAGCAGTAAATGGTATAATGGAAAGCCAAACAGCCAGTGCGCTGTCAGGGGCCCGGAACAAAACTGATACCGATAAAATATACGTAAACAATAGCGGCATGGTGATGGGAAACATAAACTGCTGCGTTTCTGTTTCGCTATCCACCGCCGAACCTACAGCTGCAAACAAGGCGCTGTATAGTAAGTATCCGGTTAAAAAGTAAAACAGGAAACAACCCAATATAAATCCAAACGGAATAGTTTGCAGCACAGCCATAGCGCTTGCCATTGGGCTTTGCGGAGTGTTAAAAGCATGCCCGGCAATTTTTGATGAGATGACCGATAAAATAATCCAGGCGCTAAATTGGGTTAAACCCACCAGGCCAACACCAATAATTTTACCCAGCATCAGCTGAAACGGTTTCACTGAGGATATGATCACTTCTATAATACGACTCGTTTTTTCTTCTATCACCCCACGCATTACCTGGCTGCCATAAATAAAAAGTGCCAGGTAAATGAATATAGCACAGGCTATACTGATAGCTATATTGGGGCCTATGTTGGCGTCTTTGTCGCCTTTGTCGGTAATTTCTACAGCGTTAACAGAAATATCGGCTTTCTTGATAGAATGGATCACTGCCGTATCTATATGATGCATGATCATGCTGTTGTTAAAATCAATATCGTTCATCTGCCTCTGTATCTCATCTGTAAGCTGCAGCGGCGATTTCTTTTTGGCAAATATTTGTATAGCTCCTTTTTTGGTGTAATCGGCAGGGATGTATAAAGTAGAGATATTCTCATCTTTTTTCGACATTGCCTTGGCCTCATTAATATCCTGATGAGCAAACGTGAATTTTATATTGGGTACATCCTGCAGTTTTTTGGCGAAAATACCGCTTTTGTCCACCACATTAACTACCTGCAGATTGGTTAGCTGACTGCTGTTTTTAGCTATGAGGGCAATAGCGCCACCCATTACCAGGATAAGCAGAGGCACCACGAATATCATGATAATGAACGATTTTTTCCTTACCCTGGTGAGGTATTCTCTTTGTATAATAAGCAAAACTTTATTCATGGTTAAGGTATTAGGTTTACTTTTTCAATAAAAATCTCGTTCATGCTGGGTACTATTTCCTGCAGCATGTTGATGTGGGCTTGGGGGATGAGGTATTGCAGCACATCATTGGAAGTACGGCCATCATGAAGTTTGATGCGGATAGTATGCCTGTCTTCATCACTGATGGTTTCGCCGATGAGGTCGAATGGTTGTGTGCCGTTAAAGCTTAATGGATTGCCCGAATACTCCACCAGGTACACCTCATTACGATAGGAATTACGGATGTGTTTAACCTTACCGTCCAATATTTTGTGCGATTTATGGATAAGCGCAATGGAATCGCAAAGCTCCTCTACCGATTCCATGCGGTGGGTAGAGAACAGGATAGTAGCTCCCTTGCGGTTAAGCTCCAATATTTCATCCTTGATCACTTCGGCATTTACGGGATCGAACCCGCTGAAAGGTTCATCCAGTATAATCAGATCGGGTTCATGCAGTACAGTAGCCACAAACTGGGCCTTTTGCTGCATACCCTTGGATAGTTCTTCTATTTTCTTTTTCCACCAGCTCTCCATATCCAGTTTTTTGAACCAGAATTTGAGACGCTTGTTGGCTTCCTCACGGCTTAAACCTTTCAACCGGGCCAGGTAGATCATTTGTTCGCCAATCTCCATTTTTTTGTAGAGGCCGCGTTCTTCAGGCAGATAACCAATACGTTCGATATGGGATTGATTGAGTTTTTGACCGTCGAAATAGATTTCGCCCGAGTCAGGCGCAGTGATCTGGTTTACAATGCGGATGAGGGAGGTTTTACCCGCACCATTCGGACCTAAAAGCCCGAATATTTGTCCGCTTTCCACTTCCAGACTTACATCGTCCAGAGCCCGGTGACCAGCGTACTGTTTAACAATATGGCGTATGCTTAACATGTAATTGGTTTATGATGTTAATAGTACGCTTTAGATACGGGCAATTTCAAAATGTTACATCACCGCAGCGTATTGGAAAACTTATGCCCAGAAATGCTGAAAAGCCTATTTTTGTTCTGAGTTGTCTTCATATCCGGCAAAAAAAGGTCCTTTTTTAATTGTTTCATCTATGTAATTAAGCCGTTGCCGTAGCTGACTTAAGATAATAATTACCGCTATTAATGGAAGTATATTGGCCATGCCCGCATAGTCATATATATGGCGCATAATATGCGCATGAGATCCAACACCCATGTAGTTTACTATATATGCAGCATAAAATGGTGCAACTGTTACGATGATACATGATGCCAATGATGCTACCCCAAAAAATACGAAGGAGGATTTAAGTGCAGGGTCTTGCATCCGGCTTAACTGAATAGATAAATATAATAATAAGACAAAGCGGATAATCTCCATGATTCCATAGTAATAGCCTACGTACAAATAGCTGTTATGAAGTTTAGGGAACACAAGCAGGGAGAGGCTCATATTTATCACAAAATTAATCAGCTCAAAACCTATAAATACTTTAAATGCCAGGAGTATATCATCGTCCTCTCTCAGAAACTTCAGAATACCAAATAGATAGATGACAATAATAGTAAAGGTAGCCAGGGATAAAATGGTGAACAGATATCGTATATAAGTAGCTGCTACTATATTAGTTATAGCTAAACAAGGGTAGAGGATTAAAATAGCAATCTTAAAAAAAGCAACTAAGGTAACAATGCGGATTGACTTAAGGTTGATCATGAGGCGATGATTTAAAAAGCAAGTTATAAACTAAATAATGAGAAACAAAAAAGCCCGGATTGTTATGATCCCGGGCTTCTGTAATCTCAGCAGTTATCAGCGAAGCTGATTTAAACTAAACCGTAATGTTTCAATAGCCTCTTTTTGCCTGGAAATAATTACATACATATAACCATTGTACACGATGGTGTGCGGATAACCATATTGGCCGCCTTTCCATAAACCTTCTTTTTTCAGGTGGTACAGTTCATCGGCAATAATATAATTTTTATCAAAAGTTTCACCGTTTAGAGAGAGCGACAGTACCAGCGGGTTGCGGCTGTAATGATGCAGCGTATCTGGAATACCTACATAGTAAAAACGCTTATCGGGCAGGCGGCCGAAATGAAATTTACTGTCGTTATCAGAAAACGCGGTTTCTACCGGGCGCGACCAGCTCTGACCATCATTCCTGCTTTCGGTTAGCCATAAACGGCCTTTCCAACCCTTACCTGTAACCCGCAGCAGCATGTGCAGTACGTGATCGTCCGTTTCAAAAAATGAGCCCTCACAAAGTGGAGGTAGTCCCAGCTTGGCAGCCGGAGCATAAAAGGCGGAAGAGTTATCCTGGGTATATAACGAACCAGGGTAAAAACTGCTGATTTTCCAACCAGAGATACCTTTAGGATCATCGGTATACGGAAACATAAAGTTACCGCTGATGATGAGCCGCCCGCTTTGGGTAACCTCGGGGCCATGGTTAGGTATCAGCGGTACATGCATATCTATGGCATTGCTCCAATGGATGCCATCGGTACTGGTTTTGGCCCATAGATGGGTGTTTTGCCTGTGTTTGGTGTATTCACCATAATAAGCCACTAAAGTCCCTTTGTATTGATATAAACCGGCAGCTGTAAGCACGGTTAGCGTGTCTTTAAATTTTTGAGGCGATGCCAGCACTTCAGGCTTCGACCAATGCACAAAATCTGTAGAAGTAGCATAAACCACCCGCTGGCCTGGTGAATCCTCATCAACGAGCCCATTGCTCCATATCGCAATAAACTGATCCTTGAAATGGATAATGGAAGGGTGATGATTATACAACCATTCCTTATCAGGCGAGTAAATCATGCTCCGCTCAATTTTTAAGCGAGGCACACCCGCTTCGGTTTGATAATTATTGCGGATGGTCGGGATTTGAGCAAAAAGTTGATCGCAACAGCAATATAGCAAAGCTCCGGCAAGTATAAATTTTAACGATTTACGCATAACCAATAATAATTAATACAACCAGGTTATCAAAACAAAAAAGCCCGAAGTTATAAACTCCGGGCTTTGTAATAGCTTTTGGCTTTAAGCCTTCTGCTTTTAGCTTTTATTCAAAATATTCCTTCATCCGTTCAAAAAAGCTTTTTTCGTTTTTGCCTGGGTTGGGTTTAAAGTTGGGTGAGTTCTGTAATTTTTCCAGCAATTCGCGCTCCTCGCGGCTCAGTGCTTTTGGAGTCCATATGTTGATGTGAACCAGTTGGTCGCCACGGTGATAAGAGTTCACTTCGGGCACGCCTTTGCCTTTCAGGCGCAGGATTTTACCACCCTGGGTTCCGGGGTCAATTTTGATCTTGGCTTTGCCGTCAATGGTTGGCACTTCAACAGTGGTACCCAAGGTAGCATCCACAAAGTTTACGTGCAGGTCATATATTACATTGTTACCATCGCGTTTTAGTGTTTCGTGCGGAATCTCCTCAATCAGGATGATCAGGTCTCCCGGTACACCGCCGCGTGGGGCAGCATTACCTTTACCGCTCATGCTCAGCTGCATGCCTTCGCTTACACCGGCAGGAACGTTAATGGTGATCAGTTCTTCGCCACGAACAACGCCATCGCCATGACAAACCGTACATTTTGACAGTATGGTTGTGCCTTCGCCGTTACAGGTAGGACAGGTGCTGGTAGTTTGCATCTGGCCCAGTATGGTATTGGTTACTCTGCGCACCGCGCCCGAGCCACCGCATGTTTTACAGGTTTGGAAGGATGATTTATCCTTAGCGCCCGAACCATCGCAGGTTTTACAAACTATCTGTTTGTTAACTTTGATCTTCTTTTCGGCGCCGTTGGCTATTTCCTCTAAGGTTAAACGCACTTTGATACGCAGGTTGCTGCCACGTGCTACGCGCCTGCCACCACCGCCACTTTGACGGCCACCGCCAAAAAAGCCTTCAAACGGACTGCCGCCACCAAAAATATCACCAAACTGGCTAAATATGTCGTCCATATTCATGCTGCCGCCATAACCGCCGCCACCATTTGGTGAGGATGCATTGGCCGCATGACCAAACTGATCATAACGCTGGCGCTTTTCGGGACTGCTCAGTACTTCATAAGCCTCGGCAGCTTCCTTAAATTTTTCTTCCGCCTCTTTATCGCCCTGGTTTTTATCCGGGTGATATTTAATAGCCATTTTACGATATGCCTTTTTTATCTCGTCGGCATCGGCACCTTTGGCGACTCCCAGGATATCGTAATAATCTCTCTTAGCCATATTTTTTAATGTTGAATTATTGAATTAGTGAGTTAGTGAATTATAAAAAACACTTACCCCGATAATTCAACCACTTTGTATTTGTTGAATTATTGAGTTAGTGAATTAGTGATTGATTTAGAATAACCAATAATTCAATTCCTTTTATTTTAATAATATTAACATGCGAACCATTGAACCTGAAGGTGAAAGAATTCACTAAATCACTAATTCAATAATTCACTAATTAAACTACGCTCCTACAATTACTTTGGCAAAACGTATTACTCTGTCTTTCAGGTAATAACCTTTTTCCATTTCATCCATCACTTTCCCTTTAAGGTCGTCGGTAGGGGCTGGTATATTGGTAATGGCTTCATGCAGGTCGGCATCAAAAGGCTCGCCTATTGCTGTCATTTCTTTCAAACCTTTTTGACCCAGTATGTTTTTTAGTTTATTCTGTATCAATGTCACACCTTCTTTAACCGATGCTACATCAACAGCATTTTCCATGGAACGTTGTGCACGCTCAAAATCATCCAGAACAGGCAACAGGGCTACTAACAGCTCTTTACCTTCTGTTTCACGGGCTTCCGCGCGTTCTTTGATGGTACGTCTTCTGAAGTTGTCAAATTCGGCATATAAGCGCAGGTATTTATCGTTTGCCTGTGCCAATTCTTCTTTCAATTTGTCTTCGGCAGATACAACTTCTGCTGTAGTTGCTTCAGGAGTTTCGGTTGGGGCTTGTTCCTGCCCGTTCTCGTTTAAATTTTCTTGTTCTGCCGTATTCATATCTGGGGTGTCCGTATTTTCTTTCTTCTTTTTCTTCAACATATCGTTAAATTTCATAGCTCATAGTGCCAATCAAGTATCCTGCCATTAGCATAAAGCCGACAAGCTGTCAGTGGTGTGTTTTAATATCAGGAAGGAGTGACACGTTTTACGTGAGGGTGACAGGATGACCGTTGATTGTCTGAACTCGAATTTTAAGAATTGAAGAATGGGCAGAATTAATGATGACATTCTGTTAATTCACTAATTCTTGAAATTCGAGTTCAGACAATCAGCGGTTATATTTCCGCGTCTTCCAATACTTTGCCGTTTTCGCATTTGATAATGCGTGAAGGGAAAGCGCGGATGATATGATAATCATGCGTAGCCACCAATACCGCGGTACCCGATTGGCTGATCTGTTTTAATAGCAACACAATTTCTTCGGATGTTTCGGGGTCGAGGTTACCGGTTGGCTCATCGGCCAGGATAATTTCGGGATCATTCAACAGGGCACGGGCAATTACCACACGTTGCTGCTCGCCCCCCGACAGCTCATGCGGCATTTTTTTAAGTTTGGAGCGCAGACCTACTTTTTCCAACACGTCTAAAGTACGATCGGCTATCAGTTTTTTGTCTGTCCAGCCGGTGGCGCGCATTACAAATAACAGGTTTTGCTCGATAGAACGATCGGTAAGCAACTGGAAATCCTGGAAAACTATGCCCAGCTTACGGCGCAGAAATGGCACCTCGCGGCTGGCCAGTTTGCTCAACTCGTAACCGCAGGCATGACCGGTGCCCGATTTAGGGGTCAGATCACCATAGATTACTTTAAGCAAACTGCTCTTGCCCGATCCGGTTTGGCCTATGAGCCATACAAAATCGCCTTTATCAATATGCAGATTAACGTTTGACAATACCAAGTGCGACTGCTGAAAAATATCAACATTGTTTAGCTTAATAATAGAATTTCCGATCATCGTTTTTTATAGCTCTAATTTTAAGATCTGTCCAAAAGGCAGATCCTTGATTATATTCATAATATATTCGGCCTTATCGGCCAGTCCCACCTTATCCAGTGATTTATCAGGCCTGTCGACCCTGAAATAAGCCAGCAGCGTAAACTTATCATCACGCAACTGCACATAATCGGGTATTTTGGCAACGCCTTTTACTTTTATAATATACATTGTTTTGAGTCATTAAATCATTGTATCATTAGGTCATTGTTGTATTGAATAATTCAATGACTTAATGACCGGGTGACTCAATGACCACTTACCACCAAAGGTATTGTTATTTTAAAGATTTGCCAAGAAATCCATGGTATCAATGCCATCGGCATAATCCCATAATGCGGGTTGCTGGCTTTGACCAAAACCTACCACCTGGCTTTGCACATTTATAGGTGCTTTGGTAACGATGCATTGCAGGTTTTCGCTTTGTTCCATCAATAATTGCTGTGCTGCAGGCAGATCGGCATAATGGCTGTAATACACCACCGCCAGGGGCGATGCTATACGTTCATCTTCCTTGGCCATTAAAAAGCCATTGTCAAAATGTTTGTCGCTGTTTACCAGATAAATGGATTTGTTGTAATCGTAATTGTTACTGTATTTGTGATGATGGATGATGGTTTTAAATTCTTCTATAGATTCAAAAAAGAAATTAAAACTGTAACCCTCAGGCACCAGCAGTTTGGATACATTACGGCATCCCAGGCCATAGTAATCGAAAATATCATGACCCAGGTTAAACAGCTCCTCTGCGGTTTCGTTGCCGGTAAGCAGGGCAATACTATTGCGGTTTTTGCGGATGATATTAGGCACTTTGCCAAAATAGTAATCAAAATACCGCGAGCTGTTATTGCTGCCGGTAGCTATAATGGCATCAAAATCGGTAAGGCGCTCTATAAAGCTGAACTGGGTGGCAAAGCTACCGTCGATATCAACCAAACGTTGCAGTACATGTTTGATGAGATAAGCATCCTGTGATGATGTTTTAATGAGCGCATGATTGCCTGTTGCCAGTACACAAAGCACATCATGAAAACCAACCAGCGGGATATTACCGGCCAGGATTAATCCTACTTTTTTAGATTGAGCATCGCCCGAAAGGTTGTATCTGTCGAGCCAGGTAGTTAAATCAGCCTCATTAAGCATTTTGCCGATAGCGTTAACAGCGCGTAAAACACTTTCGGGTGTAAACCATGCATTATGGTACTGTTCGTCGTTAATAATGGCCATTAACTGCTCATCAGGTTCGGCTAACTGCTTTCCTAAGACTGAAAATGAATTTATTGCGGTTTTTATATTAATTTTTGACATATATATGGTAAGGTTGTAAACCCCGAAACCCTTTTTTTGTTATATTTGTGCGCTTGATAATTTCAGGCAAAGTTAATTGAGAATATTAGATATTTAGAAATATGGCGATTAAAATCACCGATGAATGCATAAACTGCGGAGCCTGCGAGCCGGAGTGCCCAAATAATGCCATTTATGATGCCGGCGCGGCATGGCGCTTTAGCGACGGAACAGGGCTTAAAGGGGTTATTGATTTTGGCGATGGTAACACATTAAATGCCGAAGAATCACAGGCTGCCCTTTCTGATGATATATATTACATTGTACCCGATAAATGTACCGAATGTGTTGGTTTTCATGACGAACCACAATGTGCTGCAGTATGCCCTGTAGATTGTTGTGTTGATGATGAAGATATTCGCGAAAGCAAAGAAGAATTGTTAGCTAAGAAGGACTGGCTGCACATCAACGAATAGTATTCAGATGTGAGATATTAGATCTGAGATATGAGACACAAAAAAGGGGATCAGTACTGATCCCCTTTTTTGTGCTTTATGAATTGTTAAGCGAGCCGTGAGGACACGGCCCGCGGGATGTTTTAGATGTCTCAAATCTCATATCTCACGTCTCATATCTACCGCAGATCCCTCTCCATGTGGATATTGGCGCGGGCGTAGGGCGTATCAGCTACCTTAAATTCCTTAAAACCATATTTCCGGTACAGGTTAATGGCCGGCGAAAGCAGGGTGTTTGAACCCAGCCATAGGCGTGTACCACCCATCGCTTTAGCTTTGGCTATAGCCGCTTCCATGAGGGCATTGCCAATTTTGCGGCCCTGGTATTTTGGGCTTACCGCCATTTTGGCCAGCTCGTATTCGGCCTCGCCTGTTTTGATCACGGCGCAGGTGCCAACAACATCGTCGTCGATATGCGCGAAAAGTATTTCACCACCGGGGGCAATGATGTATTCTTCCGGATGATTTAATTGCTCCAGATCATGCTCTTCTACGGTAAAATAGGTGTTGATCCACTCTATATTGAGGTTTTTGAAGTAGCGTGCATTTTGTGGATCGTAATTAGTTACTGTTACCGGATTGTTTCCCTGAGGATTAAACATATCCTGAAAACGTTGGTAGTATGGTTTGTCGTTGAGTTGTGCTTCAGTTTCCATAATAGCGCTTAATAAATTATGTTGTTGACTGTTAAATAATGATTTATTGAGGGTGAGGATCTTGGCCCATACCCGTTCAAATTTTGGCAGGGAGTCTTTGCCTTTTTCTGACAGGCGCAGCATGCGTTTACGACTGTCGGTTGTAGATTTAACTGACTCAATAAAACCCAGTTCTTCCAGTTCCTTGGCCAGGTGAATCACACCCGGATGAGTGCAACCCAGTTCTTCGGCAATTTCGGTTACAGCAGCTTCACCCTGTTTGCTGATCAGGTAATAGAGGGTAAAATATTTGGGTTCAAAGTTCAGCTGCTCATCTTTATATATCTGAACAACATCTTTTGCAAAGTATTCATAAAGGCGTTTGAGCCTGGCTCCAACGGCTAATTCTTCTAAATCGTCTATTAAACTCATAGTAGTTACGTAAGTACTTACAAATATATAAATTATTTTTATTTCTATATTTGTTTTTCACTATTATCAATGGAATACGGTATTTGTAATCTAGCGGTTATCCCGCTGCGTGCCGAAGCTAATGACCGCAGCGAGCAGGTATCGCAGGTGTTGTTTGGCGAAGCATTTGAGATCATAGAATGGAGCGAACGCTGGGTAAAGATCATCACCGAAAGCGATGGTTATGAAGGCTGGATCGGTAGGCTGCAGTTTGCTATGCTTGGGCATGTCGCTTACAAAAGCTTCAAACATATAAAACCACCGCTTACCTACCGGGCTGTAACACAAGCCTGGAAAATAGCCGATAACAGTGTTGTTTATTTACCTGCAGGCAGTTCTTTGGCCTTTTTAGAAGGTACCACCTGCCGTATAGGTAACGAGCGTTTTGAAATTATAGGTGAAATAGGTGAGCGGGAAGATATAGCCACCACGGCTAAATCATTTTTAAATGCACCTTATTTATGGGGCGGTCGCACGCATTTTGGTATTGATTGCTCGGGCTTTACGCAGGTAGTTTTTAGCCTGAACAATATCAAGATAAAACGCGATGCCAGTCAGCAGGTTCAAGAGGGCACCCTGGTTGAAAATATAGGAGAGGCCCGTCTGGGCGATCTGGCTTTTTTTAATAACGAAGCCGGTAAAGTAACCCACGTGGGTATTATGCTGAACAACGAACACATCATCCACGCTTCAGGAAAAGTTAAAATTGATACGATAGACGCAGAAGGTATTTATTCGTTGGAGCAGAAACGACATACGCATAAATTGCATAGTATCAGGCGGTTTATGTAGATTGAGATGAAGTAGGAGGGTGTCATGTTGAGCCCGTCGAAACATGGTGGGCAGGCCTTTACGCGCGAGTCTTCGACAAGCTCAGACTGACAGGCTTTATTGACTGGTCAGGTTTTGTTACCTTCAATCAAACTTAATATCCCATACCAGCACGCTCTTATCGTCACTTACAGACAGAAGCTGATCACCGTTCCAGGCCAGTTTGTTAATGGATAATACATGGCTGGGATGTCCTTTTTCGCGGCTGATGATCTTGTAGAGCTTAAAATCGTCGGCTCCCCAGATCTTGATACCCTTATCCATACTGGCTGTAGCAAAATAGGGTTTTGTGGGATGAAACAGGATATGGTTGATGGCAAACAAATGCGCGGGAATGTTTTTGATGGGTTGGTAATTTACACTGTCCCAAATCTTGATCTGCGCGTCGCGGCCTCCCGATGCCAGGTAAGAACCATCCGGACTATAAGCCAGTGTGAAAACCGACATGGTATGGCCATGCAATGATTTAAGCAAGGTATAATCATGCAGGTCGTAAATTTTGATGGAATTATCCCTGCAACCAAAAGCTACCTGTTTTTCATCAGGCGATATGGCTATGCAGCGTACCGTATCGGAAGATACTTTGATGCTGTGCACCATCTGTAAGCTGGCCAGGTTCCATACCGAAACTGTACCATCTTCGGAGGCTATCAACAGCTCGTTCTTAGTATTGACCGATTTGATATCGAAGATAGGCTTAAGATGATGTTGTAATGATTTGATGATCTTTTGCTGTATAAAATCAAAAACCAAAACCTCGCCGCTGCGTAAACCTGTCAATAATATAGGATAGCCTGCAGGGCCGTGTATAGCGTAAATAGAGGCCCTCACCGGAAACATCACTTTAATGAACGAGAAAGTTTCCAGGTTCCATTCCACCAGGCCCTTGTCGTTGCCACCGGTAAATAAAATACCCGGCTTTTGCGAAAGCTCCAGTGTAAAAATGGGGTTGCCATGCCCGGTCAATTCTGCTATTTTTTCTACGGTCATTTTTTAGTTCATAGTTAATGGTTCATGGTTCATAGACGGAAGGATAATAGTACTGTAGTGATTTTTACCATGAACTATTATCTATGAACCATGAACTAAAAAACCTACTTATGTCTTGATTCTAAATTCTTAGCTATTGTTTTCAGATCGAGGCCTTTTTCGCGCAATAGAACCAGCAAGTGAAATACCAGGTCTGACGATTCATTGATCAGGTCTGTTTCGGTTTCGGCCAGGGCCGCTATTACAGTTTCTACACCTTCTTCACCTACTTTCTGGGCTATCTTATTGAGGCCCTTATTGCGTAGTTTATTGACGTATGAGCCCTCAACCGGGTTCTCATATCTGTCGGCAATGATGTTTTCCAGTTCCAGGATAAAGTTCTGGTTAAATTCAGTTTTAAAGCAGCTGCGCGAGCCGGTGTGGCAGGTTGGGCCATCGGCTTTTACTTTGATGAGCAGGGTATCGCTATCACAATCAATGCTGATGTTTTTTACATGCAGAAAGTTACTGCTGGTTTCTCCTTTTGTCCACAAGCGTTGCTTGGAGCGGGAAAAGAAGGTTACTATATTTTCCTGTACGGTTTTATCGTAGGCTTCCTGGTTCATATAACCCAGCATCAGCACTTCAAGCGTTTGCTCATCCTGTATAATCACCGGAACCAGTCCGTCGGTTTTGTTGAAATCTATATTCATATGTGTTGCCTGTTGCGAGGTTCGGGGTTCGTGTTGCGACGAGGCTCAGATATTTATCAAAAGACCCTCCCGGAACCTCGCAACACAAACCCCGGACCCGATTATATTCTTACCTCAATATTATTACTTTTTAATACCGCTTTTAAGTCGGGTATCAATATCTCGCCATAATGGAATACGGATGCCGCCAGTGCTGCGTCCACATTGGTTTTTTCAAAAACATCCACAAAGTGCTGTACCGCGCCTGCACCGCCAGAAGCGATAACGGGTATGTGCACGGCATCGTTCACTGTTTTTAACAACCCATTGTCGAAACCGTTCTTGGTGCCGTCATGATCCATGGAGGTAAGCAGTATCTCGCCCGCACCACGGCTTTCGGCTTCTTTTATCCATTCCAGTGTTTGGCGTTCTGTCGGCAGGCGACCGCCATTCAGGTGCACTATGTTTTTATCATCAATGCGGCGGGTATCAACAGCTATTACTACAAACTGTACACCAAATGCTTTGGCCAGTTCATCGATCAAGGTTGGGTTACGTACCGCGGCGGAGTTGATGGATATTTTGTCGGCACCTGCATTTAACAATGCGTCGGCATCGGCAATTTCGTTGATGCCGCCACCTATGGTAAATGGGATATTGATCTGTCGTGCAACGGATTTTACCAGTTCCACCATGGTTTTGCGGCGCTCTACAGTGGCGGTAATATCCAGAAAAACCAGTTCGTCAGCACCCTGACGAGAGTAGTTCCAGGCCAATTCAACCGGGTCGCCGGCATCGCGTAGGTCGACAAAGTTCACACCTTTTACCGTACGACCGTCTTTTACATCAAGACAGGGGATGATTCGCTTCGATAGCCCCCCCCGCCCCCTAAAGGGGGTGCTTTTGATTTGCTTGGTTATATCTTCCAATACTTTATTTAAGTTGTTGAATATTTGATTGTTTGTGAATCTTAATACTTTTAGGCCATCCAATTCTAAATTGGTTTGTCGTTCAATATCGTTTTGGGCTATCTCGTGCAGATTATGAATACTACCATCTAATTCGATAATTAGTTTATGTTGATGACAATAAAAATCAGCAATATAAATTCCTAAAGGATGCTGTCTTCTAAACTTTGCACCTAATTGCTTACCCTTTAAATGTCCCCATAATAAATCTTCTGCTGCGGTCATTTTGTAACGGAGTGCCTCTGCATTTCTAAATATGAATGGATCTGCACCCAAAAACATCTTCTTTTTCATAAAGCAAAAGGCTACGCAAGCAAGTAGTTCCCCCTTCAGGGGGCTAGGGGGCGTATTAAATGGAGATTAAGGCGTCCAGATTCCAGTTTTTAACGTCTTCGATAGTGATGTGACCTTCGTAAATAGCTTTGCCAACTACACATGATTCTACTTTAAGGCGACTCAACTGTTCGATATCTTTCATAGAGCTTACGCCACCCGAAGCAATCAGCTTGATAAAAGGTGAATGATCAAGCAGTTTTTCATACAGCTCGATACCTGCACCACCCAGTTTACCGTCTTTATTAATGTCGGTACATAAAAAGCGGAAGAAACCCAGGGCAAGGCATTTATCAACGTAATCCATCAGTTTAATGGGAGAGCTTTCCATCCAGCCGGAGTATTTGATTACTTCATCCAATACATCGATGGCGATAACTACCTGATCTGAGCATTTTTCTTTACCACAGATCTCTGAACCCAGCTCGGGCAAAAAGTTAGGATTGGTAAGAGCCTGTGTACCCACAATTACGCGGTGAACACCGGCATCTATCAGCTCTTTCACTTTATCAATGCTGCGGATACCGCCGCCGTATTGCACCTTCATATCGGTTTTACGGATCACATCAAACAGGTATTGCTGATTACTGAAATCGTTTTTGGCGCCGTTGAGGTCAATAATGTGGATGAAATTGGTACCATTGCTTTGGTAGCGCTCAATCATTTCTTCCAACGTAACATCGTATTCAGTCACCTGGCCATAGTCGCCTTCGCGCAAACGCACTACCTTTTTGTTCAATATGTCGATAGCAGGGATAATGTACATGTCTTTTATAGTTTAGAGAAGTTAGTTAATAATGTTTCGCCGTACACTCCTGATTTTTCGGGGTGAAACTGTACGCCGTAAAAATTATCATGCCAAATTGATGCCGAAAATTCGGTGCTGTAATTGGCAGATAGTAATGTGTATGCCTTGTCATACTCAATAAAGTATGAATGTACAAAGTAAAAATGTGAACCCGACGGTATATTTTTAAATAATGGATTGTCTTTTTCGGGATACACCTGGTTCCAGCCGGTATGTGGCACCTTATATTCGGCGCTGTCCTGAAACCGTAAAGTTTTGATCGGGAAGATATTTAACAGATCGGAATCGCCTTCTTGGGAGTAGGAGGTAAGGAGCTGCATACCCACACAAATACCCAGTGTAGGCTTTTTAAGCGCTTTAATAGCGGGCACCAGACCCGTTTTCTCCAGCTTATCCATAGCTGCGCCAGCATGGCCTACACCAGGAATAATATAGCGATCAAACTTGTCAAAATCCTCCTGGCTATTGATAAAGCCATAGGGAATGCCCAACCGCTCCAAAGCCGCTGTGAGGGAAAATATATTGCCTGCGCCGTATAGAATAATGCCGACGCCCCCCCCGCCCCCTGAAGGGGGTGCCTCTGCGAGGCTTTCACCGGATATATCTTGATTAAATGTTTTCATGTTGTTTTTTTGCTCCCCCTTTAGGGGGCCGGGGGGCTCTTATAACACCCCTTTAGTACTTGGTAAAACCATCTTATCTACATCACGTTTTACGGCCATTTTTATTGCCTTGGCAAAGGCTTTAAATATCGCTTCAATTTTATGATGCTCGTTTTGCCCTTCGGCTTTAATGTTCAGATTGCATTTGGCTGCGTCTGAGAACGATTTGAAGAAATGATAAAACATTTCTGTAGGTACATCGCCTACTTTTTCACGGTTAAATTCAGCTTCCCAAACAATCCAGTTGCGACCGCCGAAATCAATGGCTGCCTGTGCCAGACAATCGTCCATAGGCAGGCAAAAACCATAGCGTTCAATGCCCTTTTTGTTGCCTAAAGCTTCCGCAAAAACCTCGCCTAAGGCTATGCCGGTATCTTCAATAGTATGATGCTCGTCGATATGCAGATCGCCTTTGGCAATTACTTCCAGGTCGATGCTGCCATGGCGGGCAATCTGATCCAACATATGATCAAAAAAATGCAGACCGGTTGATACTTTGGCTTCGCCGGTACCATCCAGGTTTATTTTGATGTAGATGTCGGTTTCTTTAGTGGTACGGCGGTGTTCAATCACACGTTGACCCAGTTTCAGAAACTCGTAGATCTGTTGCCAGTCGGTAGTTTCCAGTGCGATGGTATCGCCGATATGATCGGCCTCGGTAAATTCGGCGCCGCCTAGTCCCGATTCATTATTGATCCAGATGGCTTTTGCGCCCAGGTTACGGGCCAGCAGTACATCGTTTTTACGGTCGCCGATGGTGAATGAACCCGGCAGGTCATATTTTTCAGTATCGAAATATTGGGTAAGCAGGGCAGTGCCCGGTTTACGTGTCGGCGCTTTTTCAGCAGGGAAGGTACGGTCGATCACGATGTTGTCGAACTTTACACCCTCAGCTTCAAATGTTTTTAATATGAAATTATGCACCGGCCAAAAAGTATCTTCCGGGTACGATGCCGTGCCCAAACCATCTTGGTTGGTAATCATCACCAGTTCAAAATCAAGCTCTTTGACAATTTTGGGCAGATAAGTTAACGCGCCGGGATAAAATTCCAGCTTTTCAAAAGAATCTATCTGCTGATCGGCAGGTTCTTTGATCAGGGTTCCGTCGCGGTCAACAAATAATATTTTCCGTTTCATTTAAAATAATTACTGATTTAGTGAATTATTGAATTAGTGATTTCTTCCTTCTTTGTACAAAAAGATCCACCTGGATATTTATTTAAAACTTTTTAAGGTATCAAGTAATATGGTATTTTCATCGGGCGTGCCAACGGTGATGCGCAGGCAGCCTTCGCAAAGCTCCACTTTGGCACGGTTGCGTATAATGATGCCTTTGCTTACCAGGTAGTCGTAGATACGGTTGGCATCGGTTGTTTTCACGAGGATAAAGTTAGCATCCGATGGGTAAATATCCAGTACAAAATCAAAATTCTTGAGTTCAAGCACCAATCTGTCGCGCTGTGTCAATGTTTCCTTGATCCAGCTGTTGATCTGGTCGATATTGGCGAGTGCTTCCAGCGCCAGTTGTTGTGAGGCCTCGTTCACATTGTAGGGTGGTTTTACCTTGTTCATCACCTCGATGATCTCCTCGCTGGCAAAGGCCATACCTACGCGTAAACCGGCCAGTCCCCAGGCTTTTGACAGGGTTTGTAAAACCACCAGGTTGGCGTATTCAGTAAGTTCCTGTATAAATGTTTTTTGGCGACTGAAATTGATATAAGCCTCATCCACAATCACCAGGCCGTTAAAGTTAGCCAGCAGGGTTTCCACATCGGCACGGTTAATGGAATTGCCGGTAGGATTGTTTGGCGAGCAGATAAAGATCAGTTTAGTACGCTCATCAATAGCTTCGGCAATACCTTCCAGGTTAAGCTGGTAATCTTCGGTGAGTAAAACCTTGCGGGCCTCCACATCATTGATATTGGCCGATACCTGGTACATGCCATAAGTAGGGGGCACGATGATCACATTATCGACACCCGGGTTGCAGAAACTGCGGAAAAGGATGTCGATGGCCTCGTCGCTGCCATTGCCTATAAAAATATTGCGGGGCGGTACACCTTTAATTTCGGTGATACGCTTTTTTAGCTGATACTGTAAAGGATCGGGGTAGCGGTTAAACTGCTGGTTCAGCGGCGATCCAAACGCGTTTTCATTAGCATCCAGGAAAACACTGGCCTCGCCCTGATACTCATCCCGTGCAGAGGAGTAGGGGGTTAGGTTTTTGATGTTTTCGCGGAGTATATTGTTGATATTGTACATGGTTCTTTCAAATTTTTCCTGTCATTCTGAGCGTAGCGAAGAATCTAATCGTCGAATAGATCCTTCGTCCCTCAGGATGACAAACTTTTAATTATTAGTCCTTATTGATACCGCATTCCGATGCGCGTGCAAGCCTTCCAACTCGGCCAAAATTTCAACTGATGGGCCGATATTCTGAATGCCTTCTCGGGTGATGTGCTGAAAGGTGATCTTCTTAACAAAAGAGTCAACCGAAACACCTGAATATGCACGAGCATAGCTGCTGGTAGGCAGCGTATGATTGGTTCCTGAGGCATAATCGCCGGCGCTTTCAGGGGTTAAATTACCCAGGAATACCGAGCCCGCGTTGATGATAAAACCGATGATCTCTTTCCACCTTTCGGTAGCCAGTATCAAGTGCTCTGGTGCATACTGATTGCTGAAATCCATAGCTTTCTCTAAACTGGAAGCAACTACGATGTACGAATTATCAATAGCCAATTTAGCGATCTCAGCACGGGGTAAAGTCGGTAGCTGTTTCTCTACTTCGGCCAGCGTTTCCTGTGCTATTTTAGCAGAGGTACAAACCAATACCGATTGACTATCAATACCATGTTCGGCCTGAGCCAAAAGATCTGCGGCGATGTAGGCCGGGGTAGCGCTTTCATCAGCAATCACCAATACTTCCGACGGGCCCGCAGGCATATCAATAGCTGTTGTGGTAGTTGATTGGATAATGGTTTTTGCTTTAGTAACAAATTGATTACCAGGGCCAAATATCTTATCAACTTTAGTGATGCTTTCGGTGCCATAAGCCATGGCCGCGATAGCCTGCGAACCACCTGCCAGGTATATTCTATCGATACCCAATAGCAAGGCTACGTAAGCTATAAAAGCATTTACCTTGCCATTTTTTTGCGGCGGCGAACACACCACAATTTCATGACAACCAGCTATGCGTGCCGGGATGCCCAGCATTAAAAAAGTGCTTGGTAAAACGGCGGTTCCACCGGGGATATACAGACCAACTTTTTCAATCGGTCTTAACTCACGCCAGCAGGTAACACCGGGCATGGTCTCTACTTTATCCTCGGCTTTTAACTGGGCCTTGTGAAATTTATGAATATTGTTGTAAGCCGTTTGCAGCGCGGCTTTTTGCTCTGCAGATACCGATTCAGCCAGTTCTTCCAGATCGGTTTTGTCCAGGTACAGGTTACTTAATTCAACCTTGTCGAACTGGCTGGCATAATCGTACAAAGCACGGTCGCCGTGTTGCTGTACGTTGGCAATAACCTCTTCAACAATGGTACGGATCTCATTAGCCGGATCAACATTACGCTGAACCAGTTTCTGGATATCGGCAACAGAAAGTTCTGAATAATTATAAAGCTGCAGCCCCCCCTGCCCCCTAAAGGGGGAGCCGGAAGTTGGGGAAGACCCAGTTGGTTCTGTATTTTCCATATTACATTATGCTATTCAAAAATTCCCCCTTTAGGGGGTTAGGGGGCATCTACAGTATTATCTTCTCAATTGGCATTACTACAATACCTTGCGCGCCGGCTTGTTTTAGCTGACTTATCCTGTCCCAGAAATCACGCTCAGGGATTACGGTGTGTACCGCAACCCATTCTGGTTCGGCCAATGGCACTACCGACGGACTTTTTACGCCCGGCAATAAAGCGGTTACAGCCTCAAGGTTACCTACATGAACGTTCAGTACCACGTACTTAGTTTCTTTGGCACGTAAAACAGATTGGATACGCTGAATCAGCTCCTGTACCAGGTGATTATCCTCGATAGTTTTGCAGCCGATAAGCACTGCCTCTGACGACATTACATCGGCAAATGGTTTTAGTCCGTTACTTTTTAAAGTACCGCCTGTTGAAACCAGGTCGCAAATGGCGTCACTCAGACCCAGGCCCGGAGAGATCTCTACCGAACCGGAAATGGTACGGATATCTGACTGAATACCTTGCTGTTGGAGGAACTTACCTAAAATAACAGGATAGGTGGTAGCGATGGCTTTGCCGTTCAGGTCGCTCAGGTTTTGAATATCGTTGTTGTTGGGTACGGCTATTTTTAGGGAGCATTTACCAAAGCCCAAACGTTGCAGATAACTTACTTCTACCTCGGTTTCCTGTATCACGTTTTCGCCTACGATACCCAAGTCGGCAATGCCATCCTGAACATATTCAGGAATATCATCATCGCGAAGAAAAAGGATCTCTAAAGGGAAGTTGGAAACGGGGGAGATAAGCGAGCTTTTGTAATTTTCGAAATTTAAGCCGCAATTTTTTAATAATTCAACAGATTTTTCGTTGAGACGACCAGATTTCTGGATCGCTATTTTAAGTGTTTTCAAAAGATTGAATTTAAGAAACTATGATAAAAAAGAGTATAAACGGAGGTTGTTATTTCGCGTAGAAACATACATATTAGCTGATCACCACATGGTGGTGATGCAGATGAAGATGATGTAGTGCGATGCCGTTCATTTTTATATAGTAAAACTATGGATTAGCTGTCGCAAATATAGACAGATGTTTTTTAAATCAAA
>JACXTT010003241.1_pt1 | contig 25300 bp, 24 predicted proteins | sample 9270951 | NCBI WGS metagenome assembly JACXTT01 (sample SAMN15532306, study PRJNA645909) | rock metagenome | isolation source: weathered quartz diorite | place: Puerto Rico | collected 2017-06-21
ATCGGTGATCACCGCTTCCGTCGGGCAGCAAGACCCCGCGCACGTCGCCGGAATCCACGTGAACATGGGCCTCGCCGATCCCGCCGCGCTCGGCACGTTCGGTGAACCGACGGAGTACGAACGCATGGGGCTGGCGGCGATCCAGGAGTACATGGAGAACGAGTCGGGTTACTCGAACCAGCAGGCGACGCGCCCGCAGACGCTCGGCTACGGGCTCGCGGACTCGCCGGCTGGACAAGCGGCCTGGGTCGTCGAGAAGTTCAAGGCCTGGGGCGACTGCGGCGGCCACCCCGAGACCGTGTTCTCGCGGGACGAGATCCTTGACGACGTGATGATGTACTGGATCACGAACAGCGCGGCGTCGTCGGCGCGGCTCTACTGGGAGAGCTTCAAGAGCGCGCTCGGCAAGCCGACTCCGGTGCCGGTGCCCTGCGGATATTCCGTCTTCAAGGACATCTTCATGCTGTCCGAACGCTGGGCACGGACGCGCTATACCGACCTCCGCTACTACAAGCAGATGGAGCGCGGCGGGCACTTCGCGGCGCTCGAGCAGCCGGCGAGCTTCGTCGCCGAGGTGCGGGCGGCGTTTCGCACCATGCGCTGACGATCGCGACGCACGAGGCGGCCGTCGCGGAAGATCGGCCGGAGCGCGAGGTCCGCTACGCTCCGAGCCCGATCTTTCGTGCGATGATCATGCGCATGATCTCGTTCGTGCCGGCGTAGATCGTCTGCACCGCGGCATCGGCGTAGTCTTCGGAGATCGGGTATTCGCGCATGAAGCCGTAGCCGCCGTGGAGCTGCAGGCACTGGCCGGTGAGGCGTCGGAGCAGCTCCGTCGTCCACCACTTCGCCATGCTGACCTCGCTCACGATGTCGTCGCCCGCGACATGCGACGCGAGCAGCCGATCGACGAACACCTGGCCGATCTCGACCTCGGTCGCGAGCTCGGCGAGCTTGAACTGCGTGTTCTGGAACTCCGCGACGGCGCGGCCGAACGCCTTTCGCTGCTTCACGTAGGCGATCGTGTCGTCGAGCGAGCGCCGGCACCAGGCGACCGCCGCGAGCGCGATGACGAGCCGCTCCTGCTGGAGCTTCTGCATGAGCATCGGGAAGCCCAGGCCCTCGCGCTCGCCGAGCAGGCTCGAGCGCGGCACGCGGCAGTCCTCGAAGAAGATCTCGCTCGTGTCCTGGCCCTGGAGTCCGACCTTGTCGAGCTTGCGGCCGCGCCGGAAGCCGGGCGTCGCCGCCTCGACCAGCAGCAAGCTGATGCCCGCGTGCGCGGGATTCGCCTTCGGGTCGGTCTTGGCGGCGACGATGAACACGTCGCCGAGCTGCCCGTGCGAGATGAACGTCTTCGAGCCGTTGATCACGTAGTCGTCGCCGTCACGGACGGCGGTCGTGCGGATGCCCTGCAAGTCCGATCCCGCGGCGGGCTCGCTCATGCAGATGCCGAGCAGGAGCTCGCCGCTCACCGCGCCCGGCAGGTAGGCCTGCTTCTGCCGCTCGTCGCCGAACGTCGCGATGTACGGCAGGCAGACGCCGGAGTGGAGGCTCACCATGAGCGCGTGGGCGCGCGCGTAGGCGAGCTCTTCCATGACGATCGCGTCGTAGACGAAGTCCGTGCCGGAGCCGCCGTACTCGACCGCCGCGCTCGGGGCGATGAATCCCTCGGCGCCGAGCTTCCGCCAGATCTCGCGATCGCACATGCCGGCCTCGTTCCAGCGCGGGATCCGCGGCACGACCTCCTTGTCCACGAAGCGCCGGACCTGGTCGCGGAAGAGCACGTGATCGCCGTCGAAGAGAGTGCGTCGCATGAATCCAACGGGCAGCAAGCCTCGGGCCAGCGCGCGCCCGTCGCGATCCGCGGCGGATCACGTGATCTTCGCTCGCGAGGCGAGGCGAAATCGAATCGTCCATGCCGGGCCGAGGCGGCGGCGGTTCGCCCCTGACGCAGCCCGTCGTCTCCCGACCCTGCTTCCTCTTCCCCGAAACGCGCGTGGGGGGCTATGGGTTGGAGCCAATGTCGCGGGCGCGTTCGCCCGCGCAAGGAGGACTCAATGCTCAGGAGGATCGGAACGTCGATCGCCGGGCTCGTGCTGCTCGGTGCCACCATGGCGGTGGCGGCCGATGCGCCCGCCGCGGCGAAGCCGGCCGATGAAAAGGCGCCGGCGACGGCCGCGAAGCCGGCCGACGCCAAACCCGCGAAGAAGGAGTACATGTCGAAGACTCCCGACGGGAAGTCCATCTCGGACTCGCCCTACGCGTCGGGACCGCCCGCGATCACCGGCGGGTTCACGGACACCACGCAGGGCGGAACGCACACCTCGGGTGACTACCCGGTGGCTCCGCAGCGGGACTCCGGCCCGAAGTAGCTGGACCTCGAGCGGGGCCGGCCGTGCCGGCTCCGCTCCGACTCCCGCGCACTTGCGCACCCGGGGAGCCCCGGCTATCAGCCGCTCCCGGGGGATACGCCACCATGGCGAGCGCGAAGTGCAACGGGATCGACATCGCCTACGAGGAGATCGGGCCGAAGGACGGGAAGCCGCTGCTGCTCGTCATGGGCCTCGGCGCCTCGCTGGTCTTCTGGGACGATGACTTCTGCGCCGCGCTCGCCGAGCGTGGCCATCGCGTCGTCCGCTTCGACAATCGCGACGTCGGCGGCTCCACCAAGCTCGACGCGCTCGGTATCCCGAACGTCATGCAGGCGATGACGGCGATGATGATGCGCCAGCCGGTCGTGGCACCGTACAACCTGTCCGACATGGCGCTCGACACCGTCGGCCTGATGGACGCACTCGAGATGGACCGCGCGCACGTCGTCGGGGCCTCGATGGGCGGCATGATCGCGCAGACGCTGGCGATCGAGCACCCGAAGCGCCTGCGCTCGATGACCTCGATCATGTCGTCGACAGGCAATCCGTCGCTGCCGCAGGCGAAGCCCGAGGCGATGGCCATGCTGCTGACGCCGCCGCCGTCGGAGCGCGCCGCGTATCTCGAGCACGCCGTGAAGGTGTGGCGGACGATCGGCAGCACGGGCTTCCCGTTCGACGAGCCCGCGGTACGCGTGCGCGCGGCAGCGCACTGGGACCGCGGCTATCACCCGCCCGGGGTCGCCCGTCAGCTCGTCGGCATCGTCGCGTCCGGCGATCGCACGGCGAAGCTCGCCGGCGTGACCACGCCGTCGCTCGTGATCCACGGCACGACCGATCCGCTGGTCCCCGTCGAAGCGGGGAAGGCGACGGCCGCAGCGATTCCCGGAGCGGAGCTCACGCTCGTCGAGGGCATGGGGCACGACTTCCCGCGCGGCGCGTTCTCACAGATCGTCGACGCGATCGGCGCGCTCACGTCGAAGCACTGACGGCCGACCGAAGCGGTCAGCCGACTTCCTGGTCGACGCCGAGGCCGCGCAGGCCGGCCCAATTCTCCTCGACGAAATGGCAGAGGAGGACGAGGTCCTGCATCTTGCCGCGCCGGTCGCGCAGGTGATCGCGGAGGATCGCTTCGGGGGTGAAGCCGATCTTCTGGAACATGCGGATCGCCCGCTCCTGCTCCGCGACGACCTCGACGAAGAGCTTGCGGAGACCGAGCTCGCGAACCGAGTCGACGAGTGCGCGGCGCGCGAGATCGCGGCCGAGGCCGGTGCCGCGCTGGCTCGGTAGCACGACGAGGCGCACCTCGCCGACGTGGCTCGACAGGCCCGTGCCCGGCAGCACGCGCACCCATCCGACCACGGCCCCCGAATCGTCCACCGCGATCCGCCGCAGGCCGCGCTCGCCGAAGCTGCGCAGGATCTCGGGATCGGAGACGTCCTCCTTGAAGAACGTTCGGTCGTCCTCGGGAACGTCCGAGAAGAACTTCCTGAGTCGCTCGCCGTCGCTCTCCGCGAATGCCCGGATCTCCACTTAGCGCGTTCTCCCTTTTCCGTACTCGTCGAGGAATCGGATGATCGAAGGAATCGTGACCTTGTCGGCGAGCCGACCCGTCACGAGGTTCACGTGGCCCGCCGGCAGGCGGACGATCTCGAGCGGCTTCGCCTTGGTGAGCAGGCCCGGCAGCGCGTCGGCGCTCGCGAGCGGGACGATGTCGTCCTTCTCGGCGATGAGCACGAGCGTCGGCACCTTGATCCGGCCGAGGTCGACCTTCTTGTTGCGGATCCGCAGCGTCTTGTTGACGAGGCCGTTCGGGATCAGCCAGTTCTGCGCGAAGTCCTTGAACGCGGCACCCGGGAACGGCACCTGGTCCGTCACCCACTCGTTCATCGCCTGGAACGCTTCCATGTAGGAGTCGTTCCAGAGATTCTCCCAGAGGTTCGCGTAGACGACGAGGTCGGCGGTCGGTTTGCGCACACGGAACGACGACCGTACGTACGATGCCGGGACGTTGCCGGTCTCGTCGATCGCGTTGTCGATGTCGAAATCGCCGTTCAGGATGGGCGTGAAGAACTCGCCCATCTTCGAGTAGTCGGTCGGCGTCGCCATCAGCACGAGCGAGGACATCGGCAACTTGATGCCGCTGCCGAGCGCGGCGATCGTCAAACAACCGCCCATGCAGTAGCCGAGGATGGTGAAGTCTTCGCCCTCCGCGCGCGCCACTTCGTAGGCCGCGTTCACGGCGTCGGGCAGCATGTCGATCGCGTAGTTGGCGATCGTGTTCTGCGCTTCCTTCTCGTCCGGAACGCCCCAGTCGAGCACGAACGCGTCGAAGCCGGCCTCCATCAGCTTCGTGACGAAGCTGCTCTTCGGATAGAGATCGAACGCGTAGGCGCGGCCGACGAGCCCGACGTACATGAGGATCGCCTGCTTCCGCGTCCGCGGGTGCTCGCTCCGGTAGCGCCAGAGCTGCGCCTTGCCGTGGCTCCAGATCAGGTCGCGCGGCGTCGCGCCGCTGCGCACGAAGCGGCCGCCCGCCAGGTACTTGATGCCGTTTCGTGCCCGCAGCGCGTTGCGATCGATCTCGCGCCGCAAGGACGTGAGGAGATCACTCTCCGTCGCCGTCGCTTCGCTCATCGAGGGTCTCGCTCTTCACGGTCGTGGTCCGGGGCTTCCGCGCCGAGCGCCGCACCGGGCGCTCGTGCTCGTCGAGCCGGCGCGCGAGGCGCTCGATCTCGACGCTCATGCGGTCGAGCCGGTTCTCGATCGCGCCGAGCTGGCGGAACAGCCGGCGCATGTCGGAGTAGGAGGGGAGGTTGCCGACGTGCCAGAGCCGCGACGAGGTGGAGCGCGCGGCTCGGCCCATCACCGTCGTGACCTGGAACAGCGTGAGCAGGGTCTGGGCGAACTCCGCCGTCGAGGCCGTGCTCTCCGCGCGAACCCGAAGCGGCACCTCGATCGCGTCGAATGCGCGCCGCCAGAGCGGGGTGTCGGCCGAGGAAGCCATCAGCGGATCGTCGAGCCGCCGTCGACGTTCAGCACCTGTCCGGTGACGAACGAAGCGGCCGGGGAGCAGAGGAAGACCACGGCGCCCTTGAGCTCGCCGTCGCGGCCGAGTCGCTGCATCGGGGAGATCGCCCGCATACGGTCCTCCACGGTCTTGACCAGCGCGTCGGTGAGGCGCGTCGGGAAGTAGCCCGGAGCGACGGCGTTCACGCGGATGCCGTGCCGCGCCCACTTCACGGCGAGGTCGCGGGTCAGCGCCTCGAGCCCGCCCTTGCTGGCGTTGTAGGACACGGTGTCCTGGAGCTCGGCGTCGATGCCGATCTGGGCGGTGATCGAGCTCACGTTGACGATGGCACCGCCGCCGCGCTCGATCATCAGCGGCGCCGCCTTCTGGCTCATCATCCACACGCCGGTCAGGTTGACGTCGATCACGCTTCGCCACTTCTCTATCGGGAAGTCGAGCGACGGCGCGCCCCACGAGATGCCGGCGTTGTTGACCAGCAAGTCGACGCCGCCGAACTTCGCGATCGTCGCCTCGAACGTGCGTGCGACCCCGGCCTCGTCGGCGACGTCGGCCTCGACCGTGAGCACCTCGCCGAGCTTGCGAAGCGACTCCTGCGCGGAGTCGAGCCACGCACGGCGGCGACCGGTGATGGTGACGCGCGCACCGGCCTCGAGCAGGCCCTCCGCCATCTCGAGCCCGAGACCGCGTCCGCCGCCGGTGACGATCGCGACCTTGTCCGTGAGATCGAAGAGCGCGTTCGCTGCCATCGCGTCGCCTCTAGCACGATCGCTTCGCGGTGCGCGAGCTGCCGAGTGGAAGAAAACGATCGGATCACGGTGGAGAATGTCCGCGCGCGCACAATCGCGCTTGACGTGGAACGTCTCAGCCCGTAGCAGGTTTCCCGCGTCGCGACGCACGAGCGCGCGAACGCACCGCGGCCCCGAAGGGCGCGCGGGAAAGGAGACACCATGGGCTTGTTCGGACAGGACGACAAAGGTCCGAAAGAGGCGGCTCCGAAGTCGCAACTGTTCTCGCCGAACCCGGCGGCGCCGCAGCCGACACCGAGCACGGCGCCGGATGCGAGCGCCGCGAAGGGAGCGACTGCGCCGTCTCCCGCGATCTCGTTGACGACGCCGGCCGCGAAGCCGGAGCCGCCGCGCCCGGCAGCCGCGCACGCGGCCATCGGCCGCGGTAGCCGCGTGGTCGGGAAGCTCTTCTTCGACGGCACGGCGCGCATCGACGGCCGCGTGGAAGGCGAGATCCTCACCGAGGACACGCTCGTCGTCGGCGAGCAGGCGGTCGTCACCGCGGCGATCAGCGGATCCGCGGTCGTGATCCGCGGCAAGGTGACCGGCGACATCCAGGCGAAGAAGCGGGTCGAGCTGCACCCTCCCGGCGTGCTCTACGGCAACATCGTGACGCCGAGCCTCGTGATCCACGACGGCGTGGTGTTCGAAGGGCACTGCTCGATGGGCGCGAAGCCCGACTCGAAGTAGCCCGACACCGACGGCGTCGGGTTGGTGTTCAGGTCGTCATGACCCGTCACCGACCCGGTGCCGCACGCTCGCCGTTTCGTCCCGCCCTCGTCGTCGTGCCGTTCGCGGCGCTGGCGCTCGCCGCCGGCTGCGGAGGCGGCGGTGGGAGCTGCGGCAATCCACGCGACGTCGCGGGAACGTTCTCCGGCACGCTCGTCGACTCGAACTGCGGTAACGGGACGCTCACCATCACGCTGGCGCAGAACGACTGCTCGCTCCAGGGCGTCTGGTCCTCGAGCTTCGGCGTCCCTGCCTGCAGCGCGCTCGGCTCGGTCGACGGCAGCACCGACGACACGGACCTGAACGTGCGCCTGGCCGCGACGACGCAGGACTCGTGCTCGCTGAAGCTCACGGGCGTCGTCGGGACGGGACAGATCGCGGGCAATTACGTTCCCGACGGGAACTGCCGGATCAACGGCGGCGGCACGTTCTCCGTGACGCGAACCTCTCCCTAGCCGCCGGGCGCTGCTAGTCCGCCGAGGCGACGCAGCGGCCGCTTCGCGATTCCGCCGGGATCGCCGCGAGCTCGAAGGCGAGCTTGGCATTGTCCGTACGGATCCCGACCGGCCCCGTCGTCGCTTCGTCGTCGCCTTCCTTGCCGAGCGAGCCGCGCCACGCGAGTGATCCGTCGACGAGCACGCGGAGGTCCTGCCCGGAGAGCTCCGCCTGCATGACGTGCTCCTCTCCCGGCTGCGGACGCGTGACGGGGGACGAGCTCTCGGCACGGACGTTCCGGTAGCCGGCGTCGCCGCACTCCGAGTGCTCGTGCTGGCCGGGGTTGCTCTTCACGGAGACCACGAGCCGCGGCTCGGGCTCGAACCGCCAGATGACGTAGACGACGTTGCAGCTGTCGGCCGCGCGGAGCTTCAGGCCCGCCTGGCGGCGGACCTCGCCGTCGGCGAGACGGGTCGTCTCCTGCGTCGGACCCTCGTAGACGAAGCGGAGCTCGGCGACCTCCGGGGCGGATCCCGCGACCACCGCGCGCATCGCCGGCGAGTCGACTTCCATCTGGTTCCCGCCGCGATCCTCGACGCGACCTTCCGTGACGCAGAGCTCACGGGGACCGACCGTCTGCATCGAGACCACCGACGGTGTGCGCGGCCGCTCGTGTGCGACCCGGGGTGCACAGGCCGCGAGGCCCGACGACAGTGCCAACGCCACGACCGGCGCGAGCGAAGACGACCGCATGCTGCGTTCCTCCCTCGACTTGAAACCAGGGCTCCGCGGACGGTTGCTGGCGCTCAGCGCTTCGGGGCGAACATCGATCCGGCGACGCGGGCGAGAACGAAGCGCGGAGTGAAGCGCGTCGAGGCGATCAAGAGCTTGTTCATCCAACCCGGGACGAGCGTCCGCCGGCCGCGCCGCGACGCCGCGATCGCCTGCGCGACCACCGCCTGGGCGCTCATGTAGGTGAAGTCCGGAACGTTCTCTTCGACCCCGGCCACGGCCTGGAACTCCGTCCGCGTCGCCCCGGGGCAGAGCGCGAGCACGTGGACGCCGCGCCCGGCGACCTCGGTCGCGACCGCTTCCGTGAAGCTCAAGATGAAGGCCTTGGTGGCGGCGTAGGTGGCCATGTAGGGCGTCGGCACCCACGACCCGACCGACCCGAGGTTGACCACGCGGCCGTGCCCGCGCGCGAGCATCGCCGGTAGATAGAGCCTCGTCAGCGCGACGAGCGCCGACACGTTCAGGCGGATCTCCTCGATCTCGTGCTCGAGCGGTAGCGTGGCGAACGGGCCGTTGGTCCCGAACCCGGCGTTGTTGACGAGCCAGTCGATCGTCAGCCCCTGCGCCTCGGTCTCGGCGTGGATCTCGGCAGCAGCCGCCGGATCGCTCAGGTCCTTCGCGATCACCCGGCAGCGGCGTCCGCCGCTGGCTTCGATCTCGGCCTTCAGCGTCTCCAGCCGGTCGGCTCGGCGCGCGACCAGCACGAGGTCCATCTCGCGTCCGAGCTGGCGCGCGAACTCGGCGCCGATGCCGCTCGAGGCACCGGTGATCAGGGCGGTCGACTGCGCCATCGTGGTGACCCTCCGCGGGCGACCGTGGCACCGGTGCCGCGCTCGAGCAAGCACGGCGCGGGTTTCACGGGCTCGGGGGTTCTGGCATAAGGATGGATCGCCGATGTCCCGCGACGTGAAAGAGCTCTCGCTCGACGAGCTGCAGTCCTGGCTCGAGGAGCGCGGCGAGCCGAAGTACCGCGCCGCGCAGATCCTGCAGTGGCTGTACGCGAAAGGCGCGGAGTCGTTCGCCGAGATGAGCGATCTGTCGCGCGGCCTCCGCGAGGCGTTGGCGACCGAGTTCACGATCGGCGCGCCGCGCATCGTGCGCCTCGCACGCGCCGTCGACGGCACGCGGAAGTTCCTGTTCGAGCTCGAAGGCGGCGGGCAGATCGAGAGCGTGCTGATCCCCGCCGAGCTGTCCGAGCGGCTGACCCTGTGCATCTCCTCGCAGGTCGGCTGCGGCATGGGCTGCGCGTTCTGCGCGACCGCGACGCTCGGTCTGAAGCGCGGCCTCCGCGCGCACGAGATCGTCGATCAGGTGCTGGCGGCCCGCCGCGAGCTCCGCGACGCGGCGGCGCGCGGCGAGCCGCAGTCGACGATCACGAACATCGTGTTCATGGGCATGGGCGAGCCGCTCCACAACTACGACGAAGTGGTGCGCGCGATCGAGCGCATCACCGCGCCGTGGGGCGTCGGCCTGTCGCCGCGGCGGATCACGGTGTCCACGGTCGGGCTCGTGCCGCAGATGCGTCGGCTGCTCGCCGACACCAAGGTGAGCCTCGCCGTGTCGCTCTCCGGGACGCAGAACGACCAGCGCGGGCGGCTCATGCCGGTCAACCGCAAGTACCCGCTCGAGACGCTGCTCGGTGCCTGCCGCGAGCTACCGCTGCCGCGGCGGAAGCGCATCACGTTCGAGTACGTGATGCTCGCCGGCGAGAACGACTCGCTCGAGGACGCGCGCCGGCTCGCGCGGCTGCTGCACGGGATCCCGTCGAAGGTGAACCTGATCCCGTTCAACGCGTTCCCGGGCAGTCGCTTCGTCTCGACCGCGCGGCCCGCGATCGAGACGTTCCGCGCGGCGCTGCTCCGCCACGGCATCCACGCGACCATCCGCGAGAGCCGCGGGCGCGACATCCAGGCCGCCTGCGGGCAGCTCGCCGCCGCCGAGGCGCCGGCCCCTGGTCGGGCGGCGCGCGTCGGTTGCAACCGTGGCCCGGCTTCCGTAGATGACGCCCCCATGAGCCCGAAGCCCCGAGCCCGGCGCGTGCGCGCGGCGCGGTCGCAGCGCGTCCACCTCGGCGTGATCGGCGGCAGCGGCCTCTATCACATGGCGAGCCTCCGCCGCGCGAAGGAGATCCGCGTGCGGACGCCGTTCGGCGATCCCTCCGATCTGCTGGTGGTCGGCGAGATCGACGGCGTCGGCGTCGCCTTCGTGCCGCGGCACGGGCGCGGACACCGCATCCTTCCGGGCGAGATCAACTTCCGGGCGAACGTGTTCGCGCTGAAGACGCTCGGCGTGGAGTTCCTGCTGTCCGTCGGTGCCGTCGGCAGCTTGAAGGAAGAGATTCATCCCGGCGAGATCGTCCTGCCGGACCAGTTCATCGACCGGACGCACGGGCGCGCCAGCACGTTCTTCGGCGGCGGCCTGGTGGCGCACGTGGGCTTCGCGGATCCGGTGTGCGCACGCCTCGCGTCGCTCGCGACCGACGCAGCCCGCGAGACCGGCGACTCGCGCGTGCACGCGGGCGGCACCTACGTCTGCATGGAAGGGCCGCAGTTCTCGACGCGCGCGGAGTCGCATCTCCACCGCAGCTGGGGCGCTTCGGTGATCGGCATGACGAACGCGCAGGAGGCCAAGCTCGCCCGCGAGGCGGAGATGTGCTTCGCGTCGGTTGCGCTCATCACCGACTACGATTGCTGGAACACGGCGGCGGGCGACGTCGCGATCGCGGACGTGCTGCGGATCCTGCAGCAGAGCACCGAGCGCGCGCAGCGCGTGGTGGCGCTCGTGTCCCAGCGGCTGCCGGCGGAGCGCGGGTGCGGCTGTGGATCGGCGCTCGCCAGTGCGCTCGTCACAGAACGGACGAGGATCCCGAAGTCGCTCGCGAAGAAGCTTCGGCCGCTCGTCGGGAAGTACCTCTGAATCATCTCTGAGCTCGCGCGGCCGAGGCCGCGGCGATCGGGAAGGGTGGAATCGTGAACATCGTGGTGGTCGGCTCGGTGGCGTTCGACAACGTCGAGACGCCGTTCGGCAAGGTCGAGAACGTGCTCGGCGGCTCGGCGACGTTCTTCTCGGTCGCGGCCAGCTTCTTCGCGCCGGTCTCGATCGTGGCGGTCGTAGGCAAGGACTTCCCGAAGGCCGATCTCGAGTTCCTGAAATCGCGCGGCATCGATACCGAGGGGATCGAGATCGCCGAGGGCCGGACGTTTCGCTGGACCGGCCGCTACCACGAGGACATGAACCTGCGCGACACGCTCGACCTCCAGCTGAACGTGTTCGCCGAGTTCCAGCCGAAGGTGCCCGCGTCGTACCGCGACGCCGACATCTGCTTCCTCTCGACGATCCACCCGAGCCTGCAGAAGAGCGTGCTCGGCCAGATCGGCAAGCCGAAGCTGGTCGGCGCCGACACCATGACGCACTGGATCCAGGAGACGCGCGCCGAGCTGGTTCCGCTGCTCGCCGACGTCGAGATGCTCACCGTGAACGACGAAGAGGCGAAGCTGCTGTCCGGCGAGCGCAACATCGTGCTCGCGGCGCGGAAGATCCTCGCCATGGGGCCGAAGAGCCTGCTCATCAAGCGCGGTGAATACGGCGTGCTGCACTTCTCCGGCGACTCGATCTTCGCCGTGCCGGCGTTCCCGCTCGAGCAGGTGTTCGATCCGACGGGCGCGGGCGACGCCTTCGCCGGCGGGCTGATCGGGCATCTCGCGAAGACCGGCGACTTCTCGATCAAGAACGTCCGCCGCGCGATCGTCTACGGCAGCGTGATGGCGTCGTTCGTGGTCGAGGACTTCAGCCTGAACCGCTTGCGGAAGATCGACGACGGCGACGTGGAGAAGCGCTACCGCCAGTTCGTCGCGTTGACGGAATTCTAGTGGCGGGACGCTAGTGCAGATCTCCGTCGTCTTTCCCGTCTACAACGAGGCCGGCAACGTCGAGGCGCTGGTCGACGACGTGACGCGCGCCCTCGATCCGTCGGGGCGCGACTACGAGATCGTCGTCGTCGACGACGGCAGCAAGGACGGGACGCCGGACGTGCTCCGCCGCCTGAAGGCGCGCGTGCCGCGCATGCGCGTGGTGCTGTTCCGGCGGAACTTCGGCCAGACCGCCGCGCTGCAGGCGGGCATCGCGAACGCGCGCGGCGACATCGTGATCACCATGGACGGCGACGGCGAGAACGACCCCGCCGACATTCCGAAGCTGCTCGAGGCGCTCGAGAAGGGCGGCGTCGACATGGTCTGCGGGTGGCGGCAGGGGAGGTGGCAGGGCTCGTTCCTGAGCCGCCGCCTGCCGAGCGAAGCCGCGAACCGCCTGATCGCGTTCGCGACCAACGTCCACCTCCACGACTACGGCTGCCAGTTCAAGGCGTTTCGTCGCGAGCTCGCCGCGGGCCTGAAGCTCTACGGCGAGATGCACCGCTTCGTTCCCGTGCTCGCGCACGACCTCGGCGCGACGCTGGTCGAGGTCCCCGTCGGTTACCGGCAGCGGCGCTACGGCGCCTCGAAGTACGGGCTCTCGCGGATGGTGCGCGTGATCCTCGACCTGATCACGGTCAAGTTCCTGTCGAGCTTCAAGACGCGCCCGATCCAGGTGTTCGGCCTCTGGGGCCTGGTCGGCGTCGTGCTCGGCGCGCTCTGGACGCTCTGGCTCGTGGTCGAGCGGCAGGTCTACGGCGTGCCGATGGGCGCGCGCCCGCAGCTCTTCCTCGCCGTGATCCTGATCTTCAGCGGCATGCAGTTCATCACGCTCGGCCTGCTCGGGGAGATGCTGGCGCGGACGTATCACGAGTCGCAGAACAAGCCGACGTACGTCATTCGCGAGATCCTCGAGTGACGGTGGCAATCGAGCGGGCTCTGTCAGCCGCTCGTCGCCCGTGATACGCGCGCGTCGGTCGCTCTCGTGGCGGAGCGATCGATGCGACGAAACCCGACGAGGAGACCCCCGATGCGCGACGCGAGGCTGCGAACGTCCGTGGCGACTCTCACGCTGCTGCTCTCTGCGAGCGGCTCCTGGGCGCAGAGCCTGATCAGCGGCACCGTCTTCGTGCCCTTGACGCCCTGCCGGATCGCGGACACGCGCAAGCCGAGCCCGTCACCGATCGCGGGCGGAGCGACGCGCTCGTTCAACGTGGTCGGGCTGAGCGACTACAGTGCGCAGGGCGGAATCGCCGGGACGTGTGGCATCCCGGGGTTTGCCGCGACGGGCGTGCCCACGGTGACCGCCATCGCGGTGAACGTGGTGGCGGTGACACCGTCGGCGCAAGGCAACCTGGTGGTCTATCCGACGGATGTCGCCGCGCCGACGGCGTCGACGCTGAACTTCCCCGGTCCGAGCGTGCCCATGAACATCGCCAACGGGGTGATCGTGCCCGTGCGGCGAGACAGTCCGGGTGCCGACGTCACGGTGAAGCCGACCCAGACCACGCACGTCTTGATGGACGTGACCGGTTACTTCACGCCGCTACCGGTGCAGGTCGGATTGAACAGCATCAGCCCGAATCTGATCGGCGGGTTCGCGGGGAACGGCGTGAACCTGACGGCGACCGGGGCGACGATCGCCGGAGGCGGAGCGAGCGGCTTCGTGAACAGAGTCGAGTCGTCGTACGGTACGGTGGGTGGTGGCTACGGCAATAGCGCCGGCTTCGAGGCCACGATCGGGGGAGGCAGCAACAACACCGCCCAGGGTCTCGACGCCACGGTCGGCGGCGGCACCGGCAACCACGCTTTCGCCTCGAATGACACGATCGGCGGCGGCACCGGCAACAGTGGTGCGGGCGATGCCGCGACGGTCGGCGGGGGCAACTCGAACAGCGCCAGCGGCAGCAAGGCGACGGTGGGCGGCGGGGACAGCAATAGCGCGAGCGGTGCTTCCGCCGCAGTCCCGGGCGGAATCTCCAACGTCGCGAGCGGCTCGGCGAGCTTCGCGGCCGGGACTCGGGCCAAGGCCACCCACGACGGATCGTTCGTGTGGGCCGACTCGCGGCCCTTCGACTTCCCATCGGCCGGGACCGACACCGTGGGAATCAGGGCCACCGGCGGCATGCGGTTCGTGACGTCGATCGATAACGCCGGCGTCCCGGTCAACGGCTGCTCCATCAATTCGTCGGGCAACCTCGCCTGCACGACGATCAGCGGATCGAGCGACCGAAACGCCAAGCAGAGCTTTGCCAAGGTCGATTCGGGCAGCGTGCTGCGGAAGGTGGCGGCGATGCCGATCGAGACGTGGACCTACAAGACGGACGGGGCCCAGGTGCGTCACATCGGACCGATGGCGCAGGACTTCCGGAAGGCCTTCGCGGTGGGAGAAGACGACAAGCACATCGCGACCGTCGACGCCGACGGCGTGGCGCTCGCGTCCATCCAGGGGCTCTACGCGATGATCGAGGAAGATCGGCGGGTCATCCGCGAAGAGCGAAGAGCCGTGGCCGAAGAGCGTAGAGAGAGCAAGAAGAAGGACGGAGAGATCGCCGAGCTACGGCGTCGGCTCGCCACGATCGAGGGCGCCGCGCCGAGGAACGCGCGGGAGCCTCGAGGCACGGCGCGCTGACGGCTCGACGCGTTCAATCCCGGCCGGCGAGATAGCGCTTGCGGCGGGTCCACTCGGCGACCGCGCGCTCGCCGTCGGTGATCTCGACGCCCTGCTCGCGAAGCCTCGACAGCACGCGGGCGCGGGCGGAATCGCTCGTCGAGACGATGCCGTCGCCGACGACTTGCACCTTGAAACCCCGGTTCCGCGCGCCTTCGGCGGTCAGGCGGATGCCGTTCGTGTTGTCGGCGCCCACGAGCACGAGGTGATCGACCATCGAGTCGGCGAGCAATCCCGGGAGCTCGGGCGAGGAGAACGCGTCGCCCTGCGGCTTGACCACCCAGGTCCGCCCGACCTGGTGAATGCGCGGATCGAGGTCGGCACCCGGGTCCTTCGCGTGCGCCGCGCCGGCGCGGCGCCAGTCGCCGATCCAGCTCGCGGGGAATTCGCTCCGCACGTACACGATCTGCACGCCGCCGGGACGCGCGCCGTCGATGGCCTGGTTCATGCGCTCGAGCGCCGCAGTGACTTGCTCGGCCGGTGCGGCGAGCTTTCCCGAAGCGTCGAGGAAGTCCTTCTGTGCGTCGACGACGAGGAGCGCGATCTGAGGACGCGCGTACGAGCCGATCCGCGCCCCCGAAGTCGCGCCCTCGCATGCCGCGAGCAGCAGCGCGCCGGCCAGCGTGAGCTCCGCGAGGCGAATCCGAGGGCCGCCCGTCCGATCCTTCTGTTTCATTCCTCGCTGAGTTAGATTCGGCGGTGACGCGGGTCAATTGCCGCCGGGGAGGGCGTGGCACGCAAGGCATGCGACTCGGCTTCGACGTTCGAAAGCTCGGCGACGGCGGCATCGGCGTCTACGTCCGCGAGACGCTGATCGCGCTCCGCGAGAAGCGGCCGGATCTCGAGCTCGTGGCGTTCGGCGCGCCGGGTGCCCGCACGGATCTGCCGCTCGACCGGGTCGAGTGGATCGACGCGGCCGCCGGAAAGTACGGCCTCGCCGAGCACGTCACGCTGCCCGCCCGGGTCGATCGCGCCCGCGTCGATCTCTTCCACGAGCCGCACTACGTCCTGCCGCTCCGGCTGCGCACCCCGTCCGTCGTCACGGTGCACGATCTCATCCACGTGCTGCTGCCGCGCTCGCCGATCCACGCACCCTATGCGCGGTTCATGATCCGCTCGGCTTGTCGGCGGGCGCGGCGGGTGATCACCGTGTCCGCGACGACGGCGCGCGATCTCACTCGCGAGCTCGGCGTCGATCCGGAGAAGATCCGGGTGGTCTGGAACGGGCTCTCCCCGCGGATCCGGCCGCTGCCCGCGGGCGAGGTGGACCCGGTGCTCGCGCGGCTCGGCCTGTCCCGCGGCTACGTGCTGTTCGTCGGCAACTGCCTGCCGCACAAGAACGTCGAGACCCTCGTCCGCGCCTGGGGGCGGCTCGCGGCGCCGCGGCCGGAGCTGGTGATCTGCGGTAAGGGATACGAGCGCTCCTCGGCCTTCGCGCAGGCCCGGGCCGAGGTCGGCGGCGGCATCCGCATGGTCGAGAAGGTCGAGGGCGACGACCTCGTCGCGCTCTACAACGGCGCGGCGCTGTTCGCCTCGACCTCGCTGTACGAGGGCTTCTGCCTGCCGGTCGTCGAGGCGTTCGCGTGCGGGGTCCCGGTGCTCGGTCCGGAGGCCGGCGCGGTGCCCGAGATCGCCGGCCCGGCGGCCCGGCTGGTGCCGCCGCGGCGCGTTGACTTGATCGCCGACGAAATGTATCGCCTGCTCACGGATCGGGGGCTGCGGGACGGGCTCGTGGAGAAGGGTTTCGAGCGCGCCGCGCTCTTTTCGTGGGCTGCCGCGGCGGACAAGACCCTCGCCGTGTACGAGGAGGCGATCTACCGTTGAGAGTCGCGGTTTGAGAGTCGCCCTGATTCATGACTGGCTGACCGGGATGCGCGGCGGCGAGAAGTGCCTCGAAGTCGCCTGCGAGATCTTCCCCGATGCCGACATCTTCACGCTGCTGCACCACCAGGGCTCGGTCAGCGCGACGATCGAGCGCCACACGATCCGCACCTCGTTCTTGCAGAAGCTCCCGGACGTGCATCGCTACTACCGCTACCTGTTGCCGTTCTTCCCGACGGCGGTCGAACGCTTCGATCTCCGCGGCTACGATCTCGTGCTGAGCCTGAGCCATGCGGTCGCCAAGGGTGCGATCCCGCCCGTGGGCGCCGAGCACGTCTGCTACTGCTTCTCGCCGATGCGCTACGTCTGGGATCTCTACGGCGACTACTTCGGCCGCACGCCGAAGCCGCTCGAGGTGGTGATCTCGGCGGTGGCCTCGCGCCTGCGCACCTGGGACGTGGCGGCGACGGCGCGCGTGGACCGCATCGCCTCGATCTCGCACCACATCGCGGCCCGCGTCACGCGCTACTACCGACGCGAGTCGACGATCATCTATCCGCCCGTCGAGGACGCGTACTTCGACGAGCCGCTGCCGAGCGAGAAGGGCCGCTACTTCGTCACCGTATGCTCGCTCGTCCCGTACAAGCGCGTCGACCAGGCGGTCGAAGCGTGCACGCGTACGGGCGAAGAGCTCTGGGTGGTCGGCAGCGGTCCCGAGGAGAAGCGTCTGCGTGCCATGGCCGGACCGACCGTGCGATTCCTCGGCTGGCAGCCGTCGTCGGCGCTGCCCGAGATCTACCGGAACGCGCGCGCCATGCTGTTCCCGGGCGTCGAGGACTTCGGCATCGCACCGGTCGAGTGCCAGGCGATGGGCCGGCCGGTCGTCGCGCTGCGCGCCGGTGGCCTCTGCGAGACCGTGCGGCCGGTCGGATCGAGCGGCGACCCGACGGGCGTGCTCTACGCCGAGCCGACTGTCGACGGCCTCCTCGAAGGCATACGCGCGCTTCGCGAGCACGAGGGCGACTTCGTGCCCGCGCGGCTGCGGGAGCACGCCGCGCGCTTTCGCCGCCAGCGCTTCGTCGACGAGCTCCGCAGCTTCGCGGCGCCGAGCCACCGCACGTGCTGAAGCAGCATCGACAGATCTTCCAGGGCTTCTTCCTGGTCGCGGACATGGCGGTCGTGTCGCTCGCCTGGGTGTTCGCCTACTACATGCGCTTCGACTGGGGCCCGATCCCGGCGCCGAAGGGCATCCCGCCGATGTCGAACTACCTGCCGATGGTGCTGTTCGTCTGGCTCATCTGGGCGGGCATGTTCCGCTGGTTCGGCCTCTACCACGTGACGCGCGGGACGCAGGCCGTGCACGAGGCGATCCGCGTCGCGCAGGCCTCGACGCTCTCGGTGCTGGTGTTCATGTCGGTCGCGTTCCTGTTCTGGGAGAAGGACTACTCGTTCTCGCGCGGCGTCTTCTTCTATTTCTGGGCGCTCGCCGTCGGCATGTTGCTCGCCGAGCGGCTGCTGCTCCGGCAGGTGCTCGGCGCGTTCCGGGCGCGCGGCTACAACCTCCGCCACGTGCTGGTGATCGGCGCCGGCGAGCTCGCCGAGACCGTGGCGCGGAAGATCGCGGAGCATCCCGGCCTCGGGTTAATGATCCGCGGCTTCCTCGGGGAATGGCCGGACGAGGTCGGGCGAACGATCTCGGGCGCGCAGGTGATCGGCACCTACGGCGACGTGCAAGGGCTGCTCGAGCAGAACGGCATCGACCAGGTGCTGATCGCGCTGCCGCTCGAGTCGATCAACAGCCTGGAAGAGATCCTCAAGCGGATCGGGCCGTCGATGGTCGACATCAAGATCATCCCGGACATCTACCGCTTCATCTCGCTCCGCGGCGGCATCGAGGACTTCGACGGCCTCCCCGTCGTCAGCCTGATCGACACCCCGCTCGGCGGCTGGAACGAGGTGCTGAAGCGCGCCGTCGACATCGTGCTCGCGGCCGTGCTGCTCGTCGTGCTGTCGCCGCTGTTCGTGCTGATCGCGCTCGCCATCAAGCTCACGTCGCGCGGTCCGGTCTTCTACCGGCAGGAGCGCATGGGGCTCGACGGCCTCACGTTCGAAGTCTGGAAGTTCCGCACCATGCGGATCGACGCCGAGCGCGAGACCGGGGCGGTCTGGGCGTCACCTGACGACCCGCGCCGGACGAGGCTCGGCTCGTGGCTACGCCGCACGAGCCTCGACGAGCTGCCACAGCTCTTCAACGTGCTGCGCGGGGAGATGAGCCTCGTCGGCCCGCGTCCGGAGCGGCCGGTCTTCATCGAGGAGTTCCGCCAGAAGATCCCGCGCTACATGCTGCGCCACAAGGTGCGCGCGGGCATGACGGGGTGGGCACAGGTGAACGGGCTCCGCGGCAACACGTCGATCGAACAGCGCATCCGCTACGATCTCTACTACATCGAGAACTGGTCGCTGCTGCTCGACGTCAAGATCCTCTGTCTGACGCTGGTTCGCGGTTTCAACAATCCCAATGCATATTGAGCGTGGGGCGAGACCCCGGCGCGCGTGCGTCGCCGACGCCGCCGCGGCCGGCGTCTCGAGCTTCGGAGCAAGGAGTCGTCGATGAAAGTCTGCGTGGTGGGAACGGGATACGTCGGCCTGGTCGCCGGCACGTGCTTCGCGGAGAGCGGCAACGACGTGATCTGCGTCGACGTCGACGAGCGCAAGCTCGCGCTGCTTCGCGAGGGCAAGTCGCCGATCTACGAGCCCGGCCTCGAAGAGCTGCTGCGGCGAAACCAGAAGGAAGGCCGGCTCACGTTCACCGCGGATCTCGATCAGGCGGTGCGAAGCTCGCTCTTCTGCTTCATCGCCGTCGGCACGCCGGAAGGCGCGGACGGCTCCGCGGACCTGTCGCAGGTGCTCGGCGTGGCGGCGCAGATCGGCCGCGCCATGGACGGCTACCGGGTGATCATCAACAAGTCGACCGTGCCCGTCGGCACCGCCGACCGCGTGCGCGCGGCCGTGAAGGCCGTCACGAGCCAGCCGTTCGACGTCGTGTCGAACCCCGAGTTCCTGAAGGAAGGCGCCGCGATCGACGACTTCCAGCGCCCCGACCGCGTGGTCATCGGCTGCGACTCGGCGAAGGCGATCGATCTCATGAAGGAGCTCTACTCGCCGTTCGTGCGCACGGAGAACCCGATCTTCGTGATGGACAACCGCAGCGCCGAGATGACGAAGTACGCCGCGAACGCGCTGCTGGCGACGCGGATCTCGTTCATGAACGAGGTCGCGAACCTCTGTGAGCGCGTCGGCGCCGACGTGAACCTCGTCCGCCGCGGCGTCGGCTCCGACCGCCGCATCGGCCAGCACTTCCTGTTCCCCGGCATCGGCTACGGCGGCTCGTGCTTCCCGAAGGACGTGCAGGCGATGATCCACACCGCCGAGGAGTACGGCCTCGACTCCGCGATGCTCCGCGCCGTCGACGCCGTGAACGACCGGCAGAAGCACGTCCTCGTCCACAAGGTGAAGGCCGAGCTCGGCACGAACCTCTCCGGCCGCACGTTCGCCGTCTGGGGCTTGTCCTTCAAGCCGCGCACCGACGACATGCGCGAAGCGCCGTCGTTGACGATCGTCGAGGGTCTGCTGAAGGCCGGCGCGAAGATGCAGCTCCACGATCCCGAGGCTCTCGGCGAAGCCCGCAAGTTCTTCGGCGCCCGCGTCGCCTACTTCACGACCAACTACGAAGCGCTCCGCGGCGCCGACGCGCTCCTCATCCTCACGGAGTGGAACGAGTTCCGCCGGCCCGACTTCGGGCGCATGAAGCAACTCTTGAAGTCGCCGCTCATCTTCGACGGCCGGAACCTGTACGAGCCCGCGGAGATGCACGAGCTCGGCTTCACGTACCACTCGATCGGGCGCGTCACGGTCTGAGGCGGCGGGCGAGCGCTCGACTCCCGCGCTCGGTCCAGGGTACTCGAAGGCGACGGCACGAGCCGAGAAGGGGGCTTCCGACGTGGCGAACCAGGGCGACCGGGAACACTCGATTCTCTTCAGTGGGGCGGCGCAGGGCGCCGAGGCGGCGTTCGGCGCCGCTGCCGAGCGCCATGGCGTGGAGGAAGTGAACTACACGTTCGACGGGCACAACGACGCCCGTACCCGCGGCATCCGCGTGCTCACGCACGCGGAGCTCCGGCGTGGCGACGTGAGCCTCGCCTACGTGAGCAAGCTCATGCACCGCGAGTTCCGCGAGACGCCGATCTTCCGCAAGGTGCTGCAGACGATCTGGCACCAGGTGAACTCCGGCCAGGAAATCTACGTGGTCGGCCAGATCCTCGCCGACGATACCGTGAAGGGCGGCACCGGCTGGGGCGCGGAGTTCGCGAAGCTCTGCAACAAGCCGCTGCGCGTCTTCGACCAAGAGAAGGCCGCGTGGTTCCGCTGGAGTGGCACCGCGTGGGAAGACGCGGGCCATCCGATCGTCGGACATCGTCACTTCACCGGTAGCGGCACCCGCTTCCTGAACGACGCCGGCCGCCAGGCGATCGACGAGTTGTTCTCGCGGAGCTTCGCAACGCCGGCCTGACGTCCGACGAGCGTGAGGCCGGATCGATCAGGGTCGGCGATCCGTCACGTGGACCAGAGCCGCGTTCGAGCTGCCGGCAACCGCCGCTTCGAGGCGCCGTAGCCGTTCCTCCTGAGCGCGCAGCTCCCGCTTCAGGGCGTCTTTCTCCTCCTTCAGCTCGCGGACTGCCTGGAGGAGGACGAGCGGCAGCTCGTTGTAACGGACGGCTGCGAAGCCCTTCTCGTCGCGTGTCACCATCTCGGGGAAGACCTTCTCGACGTCCTGGGCGATCAGGCCGAAACTCCTCGACCTGCCGAGACCGCGCTCGGGATAGTCGTCCGCCCTCCAGCGGAAGTGGACGGGCTGCAGCTGTGCGACGTCCTCCAGGAGGCTCGGGAACGGCTCGATGTCGCGCTTCAGTCGCTCGTCGGAGGAGCAGGTTCCGGCGATGACGGTCGCGTCGTTGTCCTTCACGCAGCCGGTGCTCCCGGCGCCGACGCGTATGTCGCCGGCGACTTCCAGCGAGTCGGTGACGGCGGTTTTCCCGATGCCCACTTTCGCGGTGCCGCGGGCCACGATGATCGCATCGACCGGGGCGTTTCCGCACTCCGATCCGAGACGAAACTGATCGCTCGCTCCGAGGTACTTCAGCCGGAAGCCGCAGGAGGTGTTGCTCCCTACCGATTCGATGAGCGAAAGGCTCGGGATCACGGAATCGCTATTGAGAGCACCCTCCACTCTCACGTCCGGACTCGTCGTCACGTCGCTCACGTGAACCAGCGACAGCGGAGAGGTTGTACCGATGCCGAGGTTTCCTGCCGCGTCGACGACGAGGTGAGAGTGCGAGCCATCGTTGTTTCGCACTGCGAAGGTCGGGGCGGCCGCGGACGCCGCCGACGATTGCCGCACCTCGAGCCCCGTCACGTCCGAAGTAGGGGAGAACGTCTTCTTCCCCGCGACGGTCTGCGCGCCCGTCAGATCGACGAAGTCCAGGGCATTCTTGCCGTCCAGGAGATCGGCATCGAGGCCGCTGCCGCTGCCGTCACCGTTCTTGACGATCGTGAGCACCTCGGTGTCACGGCAGATCGCCGGGTCGATGCGCGCCTCGCCGATGGTCCCGGACGAGACGTCGGTGCCCGCGTGCGTGTGGCTCGCGGCCGCGAAGTCGGTCGAGTTCGCGCCGTCGAGTAGATCTGCGTCGAGCCCGCTGCCTGTCCCGTCCGCCTGGAGCAGCGGCATGAAGTACCCGGTCACGTCGATCACGACGTGCGTGGTCTGGTTCGGCTTGACCGTCACGTCGGCGCCCGCGTGGTCCTGGCGGACCGGGATGATCACGCCGTTCGCGACGTTCAGCGGGACCGTCGTCGAGTTCGGGAAGTTCAAGGTCGACGCCGTGCCCGGTACCGTGTCCGTGGCGTAGACGATCAGGTTCCCCTGGGCGGACGGGCTCACGGCGACCACGTTCATCGCCACCGCGGTCACGACCGGAACGCCGATGGAAAAGCCCGGGATGCCGCAGCCCGCTGCGGCGCCGCCTTGCGCGCTGTAATTGATCGCGGCGCCGACCACGTCGAAAGAGCGCGTATTCCCCCCGGTGATCGGCGATGAGCTCGGAAGGCGCGTATCGACGATGCGGCACGGAGTGAGCGGGACGAAGATGCTCCGCGTCGATTGCGCCAGAGCGACGTCGGCGATCGAGGCCAGGGCGAGTGCGAGTCCGAGAACCCGAGTACCGCGATTCGAGCGTTCCAGCATCACTGCCTCCGTGATCGAGTCGAGCCGTTTGGCCGCGGATGCGGCGACGGAAGGCGTCCGGCGTACCATGCCGCGTCTCCCGGGCCCAAGTCTCCGGCGGGGTGTCAGGCCGTCGGCGCAGGGCGCGCGGCGACCCGACCGTGCGCCGATCGTAGCGCGCCGTCCTGCAAGCGCGGCGCGGCTTCCAGGCGCACCGCATGCGCGCTAAGATCCGCGCGCATGTCGAGAGTCATGATCACCGGCGGGGCGGGGTTCATCGGGTCGCACCTCTGCGAGCGGTTTCTCGCGGAGGGGCACGAGGTGATCTGCCTCGACAACTTCATCACCGGGAGCCCCGAGAACATCGCGCATCTGCTGCCCGAGAAGCGCTTCTCGTTCATCCACCAGGACGTGACCCAGTACGTCTACGTGAAGGGCCCGCTCGACGCGATCTTGCACTTCGCCTCGCCGGCGAGCCCGGTCGACTACCTCGAGCTGCCGATCCAGACCCTCAAAGTCGGATCGCTCGGTACGCACAAGGCGCTCGGGCTCGCGAAGGAGAAGGGGGCGCGCTTTCTGCTCGCTTCGACCTCCGAGGTCTACGGCGATCCGCTCGTGCATCCGCAGAACGAGGAATACTGGGGCAACGTGAACCCGATCGGGCCGCGCGGCGTCTACGACGAGGCCAAGCGCTTCGCCGAGGCGATCACCATGGCGTACCACCGCACCCACAAGGTGGCGACGCGCATCGTCCGCATCTTCAACACGTTCGGACCGCGCATGCGTGCAAAGGACGGGCGCGTGGTGCCGAACTTCATGATGCAGGCGCTGCACGACGAGCCGCTCACCGTCTATGGCGACGGCAAGCAGACGCGGAGCTTCTGCTTCGTGTCCGACCTCGTCGAGGGCATCGTCCGCCTGCTGAATTCCGAGCACGACGGACCGGTGAACATCGGCAACCCCGGCGAGATGACGGTGCTCGACTTCGCGAAGACGATCATTCGCCTGACGGGCAGCAAGAGCGAGATCGTCTACCGCCCGCTCCCCGTGGACGATCCGAAAGTGCGCCAGCCCGACATCCGCCTGGCGCGCTCGCTGCTCGGCTGGCAGCCCAAGATGAACGTCGAGGACGGGCTGCGGGTCACGATCGACTACTTCCGCACCCTCGCTTGAGCGAGGCCCCTTCGTTTCGTAGGATTCGCGGCGTGAAAGTTCTCATCACCGGCGGCGCAGGCTTCATCGGCTCCAACATCGCGGACGCCTATCTCGAGGCCGGCCACGAGGTCGTCGTCGTCGACAACCTCTATTCCGGGAAGCGCGAGAACGTTCCGGCGAAGGCCCGCTTCCACGAGATCGACATCACGTCGCCGAAGATCGCGGAGCTGTTCGAGGCCGAGCGCCCCGACGTGGTGTCGCATCACGCCGCGCAGATGGACGTACGGCTGTCGGTCGCGTCGCCCGCGTTCGACGCCGAGGTCAACATCGTCGGCACGATCCGGCTGCTCGAGGCCGCCGTGAAGACCGGCGTGAAGAAGTTCCTGTTCGCGTCCTCCGGTGGCGCGGCCTACGGCGAGCAGCTGAACTTCCCCGCGCGCGAGGGCGATCCCACGAATCCGGTCTCCCCGTACGGCGTGAGCAAGCGCTCCGGAGAGCACTACCTGTTCTACTACCACGCGGTGCACGGCCTGCCGTACACGGCGTTTCGCTACGCGAACGTGTACGGGCCGCGCCAGGATCCGCACGGCGAGGCCGGCGTGATCGCGATCTTCTGCGAGAAGATCCTCCGCGGCGAGGCCCCGCGCATCAACGGCGACGGCAAGCAGACGCGCGACTACGTCTTCGTCGGCGACCTGGTGCGCGCGAACGTCGCCGGGCTGACCAGCCCGTACGTCGGACCGATGAACATCGGCACCGGACGCGAGACCGACGTCGTGCAGCTCGCGAGCGCGCTCATCGCGCGCAGCGGCAAGTCGCTCGTCCCGCAGCACGGCGCCGCGAAGATCGGCGAGCAGCGCCGCAGCGTGATCGATCCGTCGCTCGCCAAGCGCGAGCTCGGTTGGGAGCCGAAGGTCGCGCTCGAGGAAGGGCTCGGCCGCACCTACGACTGGTTCCGCCAGCGCTTCGAGGCGCAGAGCCGCGCTTGATCGCCGCGGTGGCCCTCCCGGCACCGCTCCCGCAGCATTCGTGACCGCCGCCGCGAACATCCGCAACTTCTCCATCATCGCCCACATCGACCACGGGAAGTCGACGCTCGCCGATCGCCTGCTCGAGAAGACGGGCACGCTCTCGGAGCGCGAGCGGCAGGAGCAGTTCCTCGACTCGATGGACATCGAGCGCGAGCGCGGCATCACGATCAAGGCGAGCGCGGTCCGGCTCAACTACCGTGCGAAGGACGGGCAGGACTACGTCTTCAACCTGATCGACACGCCCGGCCACGTCGATTTCAGCTACGAGGTCTCGCGCAGCCTCGCGGCGT
>JACXTT010003242.1_pt1 | contig 25296 bp, 23 predicted proteins | sample 9270951 | NCBI WGS metagenome assembly JACXTT01 (sample SAMN15532306, study PRJNA645909) | rock metagenome | isolation source: weathered quartz diorite | place: Puerto Rico | collected 2017-06-21
GCGTAGCTAATCAGGTGCTTCGCGTCATTGTGCAAACCAGGACCCTGCCAAGCCATTGCGCCTTCCGGATCGGTCGGTAGATCTTCCTGACCGGAGACCCCCCAATTGGCGACTCCCGTTGTTAAAACCAACGCCCCAAGTGCAGCGGAACTATCTTCCTTTGCTGGGTCGTAGCGGTTGACCCACTCACGAATCACAGAGGCTGGCAGCTGTTCATGATAGAAAGCCAAAGTGTCTTCAATTTGTGGACTCCAGTGCCCTGCTTCAAGAATTGCATGAAGGTCGGAATCCGTGATCGTAGGCGCTGCATTTGCCGATATCGCATAGAGCATCCAGCAGCATCCAATAAAAAACCTCGAATTTTTCATCCTCCCCCTCCCGATAAGAGATCTATATTGATGGCATCAAATGTGCCACGAATGGAGACTGCTAGTACGAATAGATACACCTTCCTATTCGTAGCAACATGTTTCCCCATCTGTACACCACCATGTTTCTCCATCTACCCCCTCTTAAGTTGCTATAAGTAGAAACTTTATAAACATTCCCGTCGTCCTGTCTATAAACCCTCTTGCCCTTCTGCGTCAACGATGCGCGTTACGATGGGTTCGCATGGCGCCGTGCGCGGCTTGGTGAACGCGCATCTGTTAACGCCGCTCTTTTCGCGCGCCGTCTGACTGTGGTAGGCCAAGGGCAAAAGGAGGAGCCATATGATGGGTAAGATATGGACTCGAAGGCTCAGCCGCGCGGAACGCATTATTCTGGAGACCTTTGCGCCGCTGTTGCGGGACATCGACCGGCGCAGTCACATTCTCCATGAGGTGATCTCAACCTTGGAACATTTGCGTGGAGTCCGGACGATAGAGGAGCGCGATAAACTTCTTGACGAAATGTAAAGAGAGCTCGCGCTCATTGACCAGGCTGAAGTGGAGCGCGAGGAACAGAAGCCGTCGGTGCATTAGCGGCAGGTCATCAATGTGGTGAGCGCGCCGCGAAGCTGTTAGCTATCTACGGTGCCGTCAACCGCGGTGGCTCTCTCCCTGACTACTGGTAGAAATGGTAGAAATGAACGCGGCTAGGCGCGCGCCTTCACGGCATCATGGCCCCACCGGCACCCTTGCTTCAATTCCATCTCGATTTTGTCTCTTAATTCCAGAGGCTCAAATTTTCGGCCTACAAGCCACAAGAGCGCGCGTACGACGGCAGAACGAGGATAGCCCGCCCGAGTAGGTTGCTTTGCTCCCGGGCCAGTTGTGACAGCAGAGTGAGTGCTGCCTGGGTCAGGACAATAGCGATGACTTTGAGCGGCAAGGGTGTTACGGGCCGAAAGAAGAAATTTCCACACTTTCTCCAGCTAAAAAAGGCGCGCATATCGGACACACTGGACGCCTAAAAAAAGAGAGGAAGTTCTACAATTTCGACACCTAAAAAAGGGACAAGAATGAGTCTTCGCATCTCTCGCTATTACAACGGGGGAAAAGTGATGATAATGTTGAAACCTACAGGAAAACTACAGAAAGATGCCGCGTCCTTGTAGGAAAAAGAACCCTGTAAAAAACAGGGTGTTTGTAGGGTGCTAATGCTAAATAAACATTGAAATCATTGCAAACAACAATGGAAACAAGAGCAAGTGGGCGTGAAGACGTCAGGTTTTGCCGGTTTTGCCGAACAAGTCAGACTGAAAACCTGACAAAACCTGACATTTGGGGTGCAAACTTGCGAAACTCACAGAGTCAGTACGCGTTATTGGGTTTTTCGGCACAAGTACGGCTGACGGCGCCGTGAGCAGCGATGTAGCTCGCAAAGTAGACACTTTGGACACCATAAAAAAGAGCAAAATTCCACAGGAGCACCCTCGTAATATGGGCACTACACGAACCCGCACCACGAAGACCATTAGACTACAATCGGACGCGAACCAAACCGCTCTCCCGGTGGCCGCCTCTCCGGCACCATCTCCAGCGCGGACACCTGCCGAGCAGGCTATCGTCGATGCATGGCGGAAACGCGGGCGAGATCCCCAGCTTCCCAAGATAAAAGGGAGGGAGAAAGAAATCTCCCCTGTTACATCAGACCACGAGCTGTGGGCGGCGCAGATGGCGGACCTGATGAAGACGGATGACGCTGAGTTTTTGTTGCATCTTCTTTCCGAAGGCCTCAGCTGTATCTGGAAGACGGAAGGCAATCGCGCCTTCAACCTTACCCTCGCTGGGGTGGCCGGTATCGCCCCCCGAGATTTACTTGAGATCCTTCTCGCCATTCAAATGCTCAGTGTCCATCACGCTGGCATGGAACTCTTGAGGCGCACGATGCTCGATGACCAAACCACGGATGGCGTCACTATAGGCGTGAAGCGGGCTACGTCTCTTTTTCGCACCTTTACGGCGCAGATGGACACGTTAATGCGCTATCGCGGTGGAGGTAAACAAGTTGTCACGGTACAACACGTCCAGGTGGACGCTGGTGGCCAAGCGATTGTTGGAACTGTAAACCACAGCTCAAACCAACCAAGAGGGGGGAGGGATGAAGCACAAAAGTGAGGAACAACCCCATGAACCGCACGTTAATCCTTTTGCCCGACTGCCGCGCTGTGGGGCAAAAACCCGTGCGGGTACTGCGTGCCAGCGTGTTGCTGGTCCGAAAAGACGATGTCGGCTGCACGGTGGGGCACCGGGTAGTGGGGCACCGCTAGGGAACAGGAACAGACTCAAACATGGCCGTTACACGGCGGCGGCGATTGCAGAACGCAAAACGGTACATGCACTGCTCCGCCAAGCGAAGGCACACCTGAAGATAATGCTGGAGTGAGGCGGCGGGTCTAGGCAACGATTTGTAAAAACACATGAGACACAAAAAGACGGGGCCGTGAGTGCTCTTGTAAAAAACAAGTAATCTACAAGAGAGCACCATCGAAGACGAAGCAAAACTGAGTGTTTGGGACGGCAATTTAGGAGAGCGATAAGGAGATTATTGTTGGAGAGATTAGCATTGGAAATGGCCCAAAAATCCACCAGGACGGACGTGAAAATGACACCAGCACCGAAGCTTGCGCTGATCCCTACCCCCTCCTCCGTCGGCTCGCTCAACGATTTACGCGGCATTAGGAGAGAAATGATCAAGGTGTATCGAGCGACGCGTCGTGGTGACCTCGATACGAGAGACGCGGCGCGGTTGGTGTTCGTGTTGCGCGAGATTGCGCGGACAATCACAGAGGGTGAACTCGAAGAGCGGCTTATCGCGCTCGAAGAGGAAATGGGCATGAAGAAATGAAAGCGACGATCAAACGGCTTCGACGACTGGAGCGAAGCTGCCCCAAGTGCCGCAGCACCATGGAGCTGCACTGTTCGAAGTGTGGCAAAGAGCCGATCGTTTTGAAGGTGGTGTATCCCGAGAATGACCCAATAGTCCATGACAGAGCTGAGGAAGCTGAAACGGCGCGTCGACGGTTTCAGGAGTTTTTGCGTGCATGAAAACGACAGCACGACGGATAAAAAAGCTAGAGCATACCTGCCCTAACTGCGGCCAATCCATGCGCTTGTGTTGTGTAAGCTGCAAAAACAGCGGGGACGATTACTTGAAAGAGTACAGCGAGTACCAACAACGACTCGTAGATGCCTTGCAGAAAGCAGCCAAGGAAAGCAAGCTGGCGACTGACAGCGAAGCGGAAAGCGCCCGGGTGCGCTTTCAGGAACTGCTCAACTCATGAACGTGAAACACCGAATGAGGAAGTTAGAGCGATGCTGCCGGACCTGCGGCCATGTCATGCGGCTGCAGTGCGATCGGTGCAAGTCTGGTAATTCGTGCCCCGATCTTTCCGTCCTTAGTGAGGATGAGTTGAACCAGCTAGAAGCGATCACTGCCAAGTTAGAAAAGTATGCGAAACGTTGACCGACGCATCAAGAAGTTAGAGAAATGCTGCCGCCACTGCGAAAAAGAAACGCTGCTGGACGTGCTATGAGAACAAAATCCTGCCTGACTCGGCTCGAAGCGGTCATGTTTCCTACCTGCCCCCAAAAGCTAGACTGCGGCTGCTGCAGGGCAACGGCGATATTAGCACTAGTTCAGTTGAAAATTGCGCAATTTTTGCCAGGTATGACAATTTTTTTTGCCACTTTTGTCACCCTGCTGACCAAACAAAAAATAAAATGCTCTATTCTGAAGGGAAACCTTGCTTTTTTTCGTTTTTTATCATAATGGGACTGCCGCAAAGATACGTCTAAAGAGATAATATCTCCGGCCGAACTCCGAAAAAAAGAAGAGAATAAACTGGCTTAGATCTTGCTCGCTAAGAAAAAGAAGAAGCGGATCCCAAACATGGAGAAAATTCGTGGTTCTAGGGCAATTCGCTATGGAGGCTCAAAAGGAGGATCATCATGGTAGACGAAAAGGACCGAATCAGGAAACAGGTTGAAGCAGAGTTTGCAACGATGGAAAGAGACATCACGACTTCACAACCGGGGATTCTTGACGTCTTGGCGGTCTATGGAAACTACGAAGAGGCTATTCGACAAGCGAGTCTATATCTCAACTCGCTTGATCCGAAACCCGTCTTCACGACAACGGACCGCTCTGATTTCTAAGATCGGAATCAAAGGGAGAGACGAATGCCAACTTGGGGAGAAATTCTTCAGGAGCTAAAACAAGTATCTGTCCAGAACGAGCAATTGATTAAATCTGGTCAATCGTCTCTCGTGGTCTCTCCTTTTGATATCGTTAGACGCAAATATTTAAGAATACTAGCTGAGCACACTAAACGTGATGTTATTCTTTATGCAAGCAGGTGGACACAACCAAGTCCAGGAGTTGGACCAGAACTGGTTAGTATCACTCCAGAAGATTTGCAAGGCTTCATGGAGGTAATGCATGGGCTCAATACAGCTCACTTAGATTTAATTATCCATCTTCCCGGAGGGTCAGCAGAAGCCACTGAATCACTTGTATCTTATATTCGCTCAAAATTTCACAATGTCAGAATCTTTGTTCCTCATGCCGCGATGTCAGCCGCGACCATGCTAGCGTGTTCTGCTGATCGTATCGTAATGGGAAAGCATTCATATCTAGGGCCGATTGATCCGCAGTTCATTTTACAGACAGAGATCGGTTACGTTTCGATAGCCGCTCATGCAATCGAAGAACAGTTTGCTCTTGCGAAAGAAGAAATTACAAAACAACCTGGACTTCTACCAGCATGGCTCCCCATACTGCGTCAATATGGACCTGCGCTTATAGTCCAATGTAAACTTGCTCGTGATTTATCGGAGTCTTTAGTAAGCAATTGGTTGTCGGAATATATGTTTGCAAATGTACAGGAGAAGCAGGAACTTGCTGCGCAGATTGCAAAGAAGCTAGCTAATCATGCAAATTTTAAGAGCCACTCTCGCTTCATAAATCGTATTCAAGCAAAAGAATTTGGCCTTGTAGTAGATGAGCTGGAGACGGACCAGGTTCTACAAGATTCTGTATTGTCGGTCTTCCATGCGACAACTTATACTTTTAGTACCGGTCAAGTGACGAAGATCATTGAAAACCACATCGGTAAAGCATTTATTAAGAGCAGCCAACAGCAAATTATTATCCAACAGCGACAACCTAAAATTGAACCTCCAGTTAAACCTCCGCCTGGTCCCTCATAGGAATCTTGCCTTTTAACTGTTCTCCCATCAGCAATTTGCCCGCAGGGAAGATGCTGATTTCTTAAACTATAGAATCTGTAGCAACTTTCTATTAGGACACTGCCCAAGTTGCGCCAATAGAAGAATCGGGCAACGCCGTGACTATTGACGAACACCTATTTCTTCTCGACAAGAAAAAGAAATTCTCTATTGGGTTGCTCGGAATCTCGAATCCATTCATCCGTCCATTGCATACCGGCCATCACATTTTTCTTATAGTCTATTTCCACAACTTCAAGGAGTTTGCCATTTTCTCCGAGAACCTGATTTAACTCGTCAGCGGTAGCTCTCCCTCCTGAACTGTAAGATAGAATGATCCACTGGGCAGCAGTGTTGTGAATCACTCGCTCAATGGCTTCCATAGCAATGAATCGCCCCTGCTCGTTCTTGCGGAACTCTTCGAACACAGATGCCGCTACGATGTCGGAGGTGTCTTCGCGTCGATTTGCCTTCCCGAAGAGGTTAGGCTTGTCATGAAGACATACTGTGGTCCAGGGATGATAGTAGGAAGCATACCTCACGCGGGACGGAGGCATCTTATCGTTATTCGACCCATAAGGGGGATCAAAATAGGCGAGATCAACAGACACATGTGGGAGAAGGTCAAATATATCTTTCCGAAATACCTTATGGCTTTCTTGTGAGACAAAAACGTCCGGCACTTTAAGGGTTAGCTCGTTATAAGAGCGGGGAGACCAATCTTGCAGGTAAGACACGAAGTGGCCGAGAGTGCTGTCTACTTGGTCAAGCGCGAGAATTAGACTTGTAAGAGCAACGGCTTTCTCAACCCTTGAGAGTGATAGGCGTTCTATTTCTTCCCGAATCGCATCAAGCTTTCTTGTGGCGTGGATTTGCCATGGTTTCTTCATGCCGTCGGCCTGTATTGCAGAACCCCCATTCGGCAGGCCGCCGTAATGCTCCGTAAACCACCCATTTACCGGCTGTAGGGAATTTAGATGCTGAATGAGTTCTTTATAGGCTTGTGGTTTTTTTTCATTGAGAAGATAGCAAGTCCCGAAGACTTCAGACCAAACAGCGATATCGCTGCAAATAACCCGATATCCAGCTTTGGCAAATGCCTGAGAAACTCTTGTGGTGCCAGAGAACCCGTCCCAGACGGTCTTCACGGGTATCTTGCTTGCGAGCTGTAAAATATACGGTATCAACTTTAACTTAGAGCCAGCATACTTCACGCCTTCGGTTGGGGGTGCTTTGGTAATGACATTAGTAAACAGGGATTGTTGTAGTTGCATTAGTTCGTCAGCCCGACATTTTTCTTGAGATGGATAATATCTTCTTTAATCGTTTCTAGTGCCGGGATATGTCCGGCTTGGGAGGAAACGAGAGCATGAGAGAGCAGCTTGACCAATACGAGGTTATGAGAGTAATCGATCCATCCATTCGTGATACTAGAGAAATATTTTAAGCCACGCTCTGTATGTGTCCATAGTCCGCGCTGTAGCGCATTCGCGGCGGCATCTCCATATCGAACTTCACAGACGTAGTGTCCCTCTGAATCATAGAAGCGATAGACGGCATGTTTTCTTCCCTTACCAGTATGTTCTCTTACGATCCGCTCCGTTTCACTCGTAGCAAGATCATAGTTGAAGACAAGAATGTTGCATTTCTGCTCCTTCTCGTTATAGATCAATGGTAAAACATTGATACTGCCGAACTCAGTAAAGACCGGGTCTTGGAGAATTTTCTGAACGAACTCCTTATCTTGAATAACTCCCTGTGATTGCTCAAGGGCTTTTTCCAGAAACGGGAACATGCGGGCCCTTTTATCCGTGGACAACTGTAGCGGTCCTTTCCCGTAAGCCTTGATGCTCACTGGAAATTCGGCCTTTGTAATTTCGCTGATGATTTTGATATCTTCTTCGTTGGATTTTGCCCGAAAAAGGTCCTTGCCTACGTGTATTGACTTGAAGTCATACATGTACTGATTGATAAATTCCGCCATTGCAATTTCAGCGAGATCACCGTGAGTTTTGTTCCCAATCAAGCGCATTGTAAAAATGTTACTGAGAGTAGTTGTGATAAGGTCAGGGTACTTTCTCGCCAAGACTTTCAATCGCTCGGTGAAATCTTTGAAGGCTTCCTTGGTACCCAGAGGTAGGTTTCCATCCATGCCCGCTTCTCCCGTGAACCGGAAGGTATCACTTTTAGATGACTCTCTTCAACTTCTTCTTGTGTCGTTGAAATAGGCAGCGAGTCACTTGGTAGGGCAATTTTTGCTACTCGACTTGCTATCGATCAGCCGTTCCCCGCAAGGCTCCATACTACTTCTTGACTAAGCGGTTTTCTGTCTTTTCGGCATGGTAGACCTCTCGTCGATGCGCGCGACGTGCTTCGGCATTGCGTGCGTAATCAGCACGATTCAGACACTCACGGCTACAATATTTCCTCACCAATGGTCCCGTAAATTGTTTCTGACAGACGGGACACGTTTTTTCTTTTAGCTTTAGTGTCCGCGTTACCGTAATCTGCATAGTAGACTCTTTCTTTTTCATACTCTCTTTACCGTAACCGTCCACATTTTCTTTGTCAAGATATATTGAAGACCTCTTGACAATAATCGTCAGATAGTTTATATAATAAGTAACAAAACAAAAGGAGGACGTCTCAATGATCGCAACGACAATCTTGGCAACAGTGGACACCGAACGGCTGCAACGCGGCGTGGAAGGCTTGGCGTTCGGCGCGTATACCATCACCGTGACGCGGCAAACAGAAAGTGAGATCTCCGCCTACGTCACGAATGGCGACGCCAAGACGTACAATGTGACTCTTATAGAGGGGCGCTCATTCTGTGGCTGTGGAGACAGTATGCACAGGGGAAAAACCTGTAAACATAGTGTAGCTCTGGCGCTGCATGTGATCCGCAACCCGCAACCAGAAGTAAGAGCGGAAGAGACGGCGCCGAATCTGAAGCTAGGGAAGGTTCGGGCAGGATTCACAGGTTAAAAGACGAAGGCTCAGGTAGTGCGACCTGCCTGAGCCCCATAGTGGCTAGGGAACCGTAGAACAACCCATAACCGTCCCCAACCTAGCAGAGAGGAGGGGATATGTCGAAAGGAGATATAAGCCTATGGCAATCTATCAACGCGGTAAGTCCTGGTACTACGACTTTGTCCATAAAGGCCAACGGTACACGGGCTGCTTTGGCCAAGTGTCCCGCACAACGGCTAAGGAAGAGTTAGCCAGAAAAAAGACTGAAGTCATCGAAGGAAAGTTAAACCCTGTCAAGGCGCGCAAGAGCCTTCGTTTTGACGTGTTCTCACAAGATTATCTGGAGTGGAGTAAGGCGAACAAGAAACCTCGCTCCTATGAGCGGGATTTGACGTCTCTTGCTGCCCTCCGTCCCTTCTTTTCAGGAAAGTCGTTGTCAGACATCACCCCGTGGCTCATTGAAAAATATAAAAGACTGCGAAAGGAAAAAGGGAAAAGCAATCAGACGGTCAATTTGGAATTGGCCTGTCTCAAGACCCTCTTCTCCAAAGCAGTCACTTGGAAGAAAGCTGCAGAGAACCCAGTTAAAGAAGTGAAAATGCTCCGCGTCAACAACGCACGCGTGCGTTTCCTCGACGAAGAGGAAGAAGGGCGGTTATTGGTAGAGTGCCAAGGCTACCTGCACGATATTGTGATAACCGCGCTACATACCGGATTTCGTCGGAATGAACTCTTGAGCCTTCGCCCTGAAGATGTCGACTTCTCCCGAGGACTTGTGAGTGTCAGAGCAGGATACGCCAAGAACGGCGAAGGACGCTCCGTTCCGATGTCTACCCTACTGCGTGAGATTCTTCTTCACCTAGTCAGTGAAGCAAGAGGAAGCGAGTCCCCTTCCCTCTTCCGTAATCACCAGGGTGCACCGCTGCGAGCATACGCCTTACACGATTCCTTCGAGAGTGCTGTTCATCGCGCAAAGCTGGAGGACTTCCATTTCCACGACTTGAGACATACTTTTGCCAGTCGGTTAGTCATGGCTGGAGTGGACATCCGCACAGTACAGGAACTTATGGGACATAAGACCATCGCAATGACCTTGCGCTATGCTCATCTCTCGCCCGATCACAAACGTAGAGCAATTGAAGCATTAGAAAGCCGGTTTTTGACAAAAAGTCCCGCGAATTTTCACAACACCCCTGTTTTCACCCCCCTATCGAAAGTGAAGAAAGCTGTGTAAGTTCGCCCATGTGGAGGAGGATGGGGCCCGGTGGCCCCACCGGTCTTCAAAACCGAGTTGCGTGGCGTAACGCTGCGCGGATGGTTCGACTCCATCCCTTCTCCGCCACTGTTTCACTCGCAATTCACTCCCTTATGTTGGGGAATAATCTCTTCAGCTGCAAATATTCCTCGTAGATCTAGCAGAAAAGCATTATCTCGTACTCTCCCAAGAATTGGAGGATCGGCCGCACGAAACTGGTCAGCGATTTTTTCCCCGGCGAACCGAGGGCGCCGAATCGCGATCACTCGGCTCGGTACTTCTTCTTCTGGTACGGATCCACTACCAATCTGTGCGGTAGAGTCCTCGATAGTAACCGAAAATTCGCTTCCTAGATAGCTTTGCAGTAAAGGAAGCGCAGCAGCGGCAATAACGTCCATCTCTGCCCGCGGGCGAGTCAACCACCGCAAAGTAGGAAGCTCCGCCGCCAGATCAGGTGAACGGCGATAAAGACTAAGCGTGCCACTGAGCGCGGCTAACGTTAACTTGTCCGGGCGCAGTGCTCGCTTGAGCGGATTTCTTTTAATACGATCAATCCACTCTCGACGGCCAACAATAATCCCGGCTTGCGGTCCACCAAGTAATTTGTCACCACTGAAGGTCACGATATCCGCTCCTGCGGCAATGCGTTCAGCAACTACCGGTTCTCTGGGTAATCCATAAACGGACAAATCAATCAAAGCGCCAGCGCCTAAATCTTCTACCACTGGCGTCTGACGCTCACGACCTAGTGCAACGAGCTCCGCTAAACTGACGCTGCTTGTGAATCCCACGATACGATAGTTACTCGGATGGACCTTCAATAAGACACCCGTCTGAGAAGAGATAGCTTCTGTATAGTCTGCGAGGTGCGTGCGATTTGTCGTACCAACTTCGCGCAGGATGACGCCGCTTTTGCGCATCACGTCTGGAATACGAAAAGAGCCGCCGATTTCGATGAGCTCTCCGCGCGAAACGATTCCTTCCTTCCCTTCCGCGATGCTGTTCAAGGCGATGAGGACGGCGGCAGCATTGTTGTTCACAATAGTCACAGCTTCGGCGCCTGTCAGTGCGAGCAGATCATCTTCAACAATCCGGTCGCGGTCTCCTCGTCCACCTTCTTCGAGATCATATTCTAACGCTACGGGAGAAACTGCGGCGCGGACAACTTCGTCGATCGCTGCTTTCGCAAGTAACGCTCGTCCCAAGTTAGTATGTAACACCGTACCGGTCGCATTGATCACCGTACGGAGAGAGGAACGACTGTCACGGACGAGCAGCTCTTTGATACGCTGCAACAGCGCGTTTTCGTCGAGCGGGGCAGTCATGGCGCCGCTCAACATTTCATGTCGAACGCGAGTCAACACAAAGCGAATAATATCCACAAGATATGGATGGCGATAACGTGACAACAGTGGGGCAATCGTAGGGAGATTCAATACTTTTTCTACGGACGGTAAGGTGCGTAACAATGCCGTCGTTGTGGTCTCCACCCCAGACTTCATAGCGCAGCACCTTGACACAGAGCGCCACCTCTTGCAACTCCAAGAGACGGGTTGTAGCCTTGCACACGCATCAGGAGGAACATCATGACGACTCCAGCAGCACAGTACCGTACGGCAATCCAGAAGCAAGAAGAGCAGATTCTTCCTTTCCTGCGTTCGTTTGAATCCCTCCAAGAGCATTTGCATCTAGCAAAAATCAAACAGCACAAACAAGAGTTATACGATACGCTGGGAGATCTGTTTCCGCCGCTCAATTCGACGCTGGACGAATTGTCTCCTCCACCTGAACTCGAGACATTTCACCAACAATGGCGCGAAGCGATAGCCCAATTAGACGACGCTTATACGTCATTCTTAACCGGGTCAGAGTCCAATTTTTTCGTAGCCTACTTTCAAAGCCGACGCGCGTTTTCTCTCGGTAAATATCAGCTGTATAGCCTACGCCAACAATTGCCAATACTGCAGCCATACTGGGTCCTGCCCGAAGATTTGCCTCGCTTAGGCGATTTGGAAACACCTATCGCTGGCGTTTCAGCGGCAACTGGCGTTCTGCACCGCCCGGCTACGAACGCCCACGGAGAATACTCCTTATATGTGCCTGAAAATTATGATCCACATCGTCGCTGGCCTCTGATTATTGCGCTACACGGCGGACACGGTCGAGGAGACGATTACCTGTTAACTTGGTTGAGACCAGCAAAAAGCAAAGGCTATATCGTACTCTCGCCGAAATCGCTGGACCAAACTTGGTCGCTAATGCAACCAGGCGTCGACATCCGTTCGATCCTTGCCGTGGTAGAAGAGCTGCTTGACGAGTATACAATTGATACAGGGCGTCTGTTCACAACCGGGTTATCAGACGGCGGTACTTTCAGTCTTGCACTCGGTCTTAGCTGCCCTAAACTATTCGCTGGTATTGCCCCAATTGCTGCAGCAGGAGAATTCATTGCACTTTTCGACCTGGAGCAAAGCAAAACTTTACCAGTCTTTATGGTGCATGGTGAAAAAGATTTTATTTTCCCAGTTGCTATGGCGCGCAGAACTCACGCATTGCTGACCCAGTCGGGCTTTAACGTTACGTACAAAGAGCTTCCCGAATGGGGCCATGCCTACACGTATTCTATTAATGAGACTTTAGTCCTCCCGTGGTTTGAAAACGTGCCTTCCCGTACTCATACCTGAGAAGAACAAATCAAAAGTCTTCTTTCTCTGTTAAGTGAAGGATCTCCTCTCAAAAACCTTTCGCACACGATTGCTCTTTCGCCTTCAAGTTCTGTTAGAATATCTAAAGAGGAGATAAGACCCTGGACTTGCAATCGGAAAGATCTGATCTACATAAAAGAAATATGGCCCAATTTGGGGTGGTGATTCTCGCAGCTGGCCTTGGCAAACGCATGCGCTCAACACGCGCCAAAGTGTTGCATTGTATTGCTGGCCAATCCCTTTTGACCCATGTGATTCGCGCGACCCAGCGTCTGCACCCAGACCGGCTCGTTGTCGTTGTTGGGCATCAGGCAGAAGAAGTGCAGCGCCAGTGTGGAGGGGCCGGCATTGAGTTCGCCCTGCAACGCGACCAACGGGGAACAGGCGACGCCGTGCGCGCCGCGCAGCCGCATTTTCGTGACTTTATCGGCGATATTCTGATCGTCTGCGGAGATACGCCACTCCTGACTACCAACACCTTAATGCAATTTGCCCAGCACCATCAGGAACACCAAGCAACGCTATCCGTGCTCACCGTGTGTCTGGATGATCCTGCTCAATATGGTCGGATTATTCGCGCCCATGACGGAAGCGTCCGTAAAATCGTCGAAGCACGCGACGCGACCCCAGAGGAACGCAAGGTGCGCGAAATCAATAGCGGCATTTATTGCGTGCGGGCAGATTTTCTTTTCTCCGCACTAGAGCGCCTCCAACCCCTTAATGCCCAAGGAGAGTACTATCTGACGGACATCGTCGCTCAGGCGGTGACCGCAGGGCTGTCAACCCACGCCGTGGTCACACACGACCCCAATGAAGTTGGCGGCGTCAATTCCCGAGAGGATCTTGCTACAATGGAAAAAACTCGACAGCAACAGCTGCGCAGCCAGTGGATGGACGCAGGCGTCACGTTTGAAGATCCGGACACTGTGTACATTGACGAAGAAGTCACAATTGGACGGGACACTATTATCGGGCCGAATACCCAGCTCAAAGGGAAGACCAACATCGGCGAACGTTGCCGCATCGACGGCAGCGTCTACATTATTGACAGCAAAATTGGCGATGATGCGCACATACGCTTTTCTGTCGTGCTCACTGAAAGTGAACTGGGCAATCATACCGAGGTCGGTCCATTTGCTCACCTCCGCGGCGGAGCGGTGCTGGCCCCGAAGGCGGAGATTGGTAATTTTGTCGAAGTCAAGAAATCTCATATTGGTGAACACAGTAAAGCCAAACATCTCGCCTACATTGGCGATGCGGAGATCGGTCGTGATTCGAACATTGGAGCAGGAACAATCACCTGCAACTATGACGGTTTCCACAAGCATCGCACGAAGATTGGCGACCGCGTTCAAGTTGGCTCTGACACCACCCTCGTAGCGCCAATTACGATCAATGACGATGTCTATATTGCCACCGCGACAACTGTACGACATGACGTGCCAGCTGGAGCGCTCGTCTTCAATGTGCGGCAAGAACAAGTGCGTGAAGGATGGACGGCGGCAAAGAGGGCGAAGGAAGCGGCAAAAAAGTAGTCAGCATTAAGTAGTCAGTAGTCAGCAGATAGAGAAAGAAGCGGGGAAACGGATAAACAGTGAGGCTCTGGTCTCCGATTCTCCCCGGCCCCGGTTCACCGTTTCTTTTTTGATGCTAGCAACTGACCACTCCTCATGAGGTTTAGAAACTATGTGCGGTATTATTGGTTACATTGGCTATAGAGAAGCGGCCCCTGTTCTTCTGCAAGGACTCAAACGACTAGAGTATCGCGGGTACGATTCAGCAGGAGTCGCGGTGTTTGCAAACGGCGGATCCAACGACGGCATCCTCGTCCGCCGTTCGGTAGGCAAGCTCACTAATCTTGATCAACTCTTATTGACGCAGCCCGTGCATGGGTCAATCGGCATGGGTCATACTCGCTGGGCTACCCATGGCCGTCCGTCAGAAGAGAACGCCCATCCCCATCGCGCTGGCAAGATTGTGGTCATCCACAACGGCATCATCGAGAATTATTTAGAGCTCCGCCATGAACTCCAGGCGAAAGGCCGCACATTTAGCTCTGAGACTGATACGGAGGTCATCTCTCATCTCATCGATGAATACATTCAGCTTGGCCTCTCGTTCACAAAAGCGACCCGCGCAGCCCTACAAAAACTCACAGGAGCCTTCTCCATCGTTGTCCTCTGTGAGAACGAACCAGGGAAAATCCTAGCCGCCAAGAACGCGACCCCCATCGTCATTGGACTAGGAGAAGGGGAAAATTTTGTTGCCTCTGATATTCCTGCGTTACTTGATTACACAAGAAAGGTCACTTTTTTGGATGATGGAGAAATGGCGGAGGTCACGCGCGACGGCGTTACCCTCTCCGACTTTCGTGGGACTCCGATCGAAAGAGAACCGCGCGTTATCACTTGGGACACCATCACTGCCCAGAAGGGCGGCTATAAGCATTTTCTCCTCAAAGAGATTCACGAGCAGCCGCAGGCAATCATTGACACCATGCGTGGTCGTATCTTACCCGAAGAGAGTGACATTGCTTTGGGCGAATTCGACGAGCATGGCCCGCTGTTAAACTCGATCAAGCGCCTCTCCCTAGTTGCGTGTGGGACGGCGTGGCACGCTTGTTTAGCGGGCAAGTTCTACCTTGAAGAACTCGCTCGCATACCGACTGAAGTAGACTACGGGAGCGAGTTCCGCTATCGCAACTCACCGTTGGAACCTCAGACTGCTGTGCTTGCGGTCTCTCAGTCAGGAGAAACAGCAGACACCCTCGCCGCCTTAGAAGGCGGAAAAGACCTGGGCCTGCCGGCGTTAGCGATTTGCAATGTTGTTGACGCCTCGATTCCTCGCAAAGCCGATATCGTTCTCTACACTCACGCAGGTCCAGAAATCAGTGTCGCATCTACGAAAGCGTTTACCACACAATTGACCGCATTATATCTGCTGTCAGTATATTTGGGCCGGCGCCGGGGCGTCATCAATCAAGAGCAAGGTCGTAAATTGATCGCGGATCTCGTCAACTTACCAGCCCAAGTGCGGGCCATTCTTTCCCGAGAGAAGCTCATCGAGAAGATTGCCAAAAAATACGGCCACGCCAAAGATTTCCTTTATCTTGGTCGCGGCGTCAATTACCCGATTGCACTCGAAGGCGCGCTGAAGCTCAAGGAAATTTCTTATATTCATGCCGAAGGTTACCCAGCCGGCGAAATGAAGCATGGTCCCATTGCGCTTATTGATGAAGAAATGCCGGTCGTGGTGTTACTGCCGAAAGACCCCGTCTACGCAAAAACTCTCAGCAACATGAGAGAGGTCGAAGCACGTGGTGGGCGGATCATCGCTATTACCGATGCGCCGTCACAAGAGCTGGAAGAGCTTGCGTGGGAAGTCATACAAGTGCCCACAACCAATCACTTGCTCATGCCGATTCTTCTGACTATCCCGATGCAATTGCTTGCTTACCACATGGCGGTCTATCGCAGCACCGACGTCGACCAGCCGCGCAACCTGGCGAAGAGCGTCACAGTAGAGTGAGCTTTATAGCAGAAGATTTGTTTAACGACGTAAATAAATGGAAGCTAGGGATCAGCTTCTTCCCTAGCTTCCGCTACTATACCGCTATTTAATCCCCGCCACTTCCCGCGCATAGGCGGCGGCGCTTGCAAAATCATACTCGCGATACGTTTGTAATTTTTCCGCCTCCAACGATCCTTCGGCATGCACGGCCAGCACTTCTTGGTAGCCGCCGTAGTCTGACGCGGTGAGATCAGAAATCAAGTTCATCATCCGCAGACGATGTTCCGGGGGAACGCCTTTCTTCCCGCCGAGATACTTCTTCAGTAGTGGACCAGTAGCTTCGCTGCGCCAATCTTCCACACTGGGTCCAGTCACTAATAATCCACCGCTGACATCCTGCACCATTTGCACGGCGTCATGGTAGTTTGAGGCAAACTGATACTTGGCCACATTGGTAAACAATACATTGGGGATGGCAATGCCCGGCGGGGTCAAGACGCAGTTCTGCGCGGCGGCGATAATCAAACCTTGGACTGTAGCGTGGTACGCGGCGAGTTCAGTCAATTTTTCGCGAATGTGGCCAGCATTCTCAATGCCATTGTATTCAGCGATCGCTCGTGCGGAGCCCGCTAACATTTCCAACAGCGGCAGCTTATAGGACACAGCCGTGAAGCGATGAAACTTGACAAAGGTCAACGCCAAAAAGCCCGCGGCTTCGGTTTCTCCACACATGAAGACGCGTTCCCACGGAACGAAAACATCATCGAAGACAGTAATGGTCTCCATCATCTTGTGCTGCGCGCTAATAGGATGTTCAAAAGGATCTTTTTTGAATCCGCCGTAGGAGCTGGCAATAAGCTTGAGCCCTTTAGTGGCGATGGGAAGAGCAAAGGCCACGGAATAATCTTCATCGCCGGCTCTCATCGCACGCGTAGGCAACACGATGACTTCATCGGTGTTGGTTGAGACCGAGGTATGAATTTTTGCTCCTCGGACCACAATCCCATCGGGGCGGCGATCCACTATGCGCAAGTAGTAATCGGGATGCTCCTGCCCTTGTGGACCTAAGCCCCGATCGCCTTTCACATCGCTTTGCGCCACGGCTACGCCATAGTCACGATCCCGACACAGACGATAATATTTTTCGACCCGCTCTTTATATTCAGGCTTGCCCCGTTTGGCCATCTCTTCAGCAACTACGTGCAGTGCATAGAGCGCGTCGGTGCCGATTTCCTTAATCAACACCACAAGCGTCGCCCCTTCACGGGTGCTCGCCGCAATCAAACGGCTGCGTTTGAGCAGATCGTCAGCATTTTGCGGCAGATAATAGTACCGGGAATAAGGCTCGCCAGTTTGAGCATCGGTCACAACTGCGAGATCACGATACTTGGGATCTTCCGTCATGCGGTAGTCAATGCAGGCGTGTTCAACTGCTACCCCAATGATTGGATGCGTGGTGACATCGTCAACTTTTTCTCCACGATAATAGACCTCGCGTCCGTCTTTCAGGCTCGCTTTGTATTGTTCCGGTGTACGCAACCCCATGTATTGCTCCTCATATCAAAGTGGCCAGAGTATAGCCGCAGCCGTGCGAGGATGTCCACGGCCCTGAGCCATTGTCCCATTGAGAGACTTGGTAATGGCGTCATTAAACCGGATAAGAATCGCACCGACGCAGAGAAGTGACCGCAGCCAAAATTCAGCGCGACATTGACCAGCGGCGTGTCGTGGAAAGCAAGGATATGTGAGTCAAAGGCTTGCGCACTGACCTGATCCGACGGCGTCGGATGCAAAAAGTGGAGGGAGCGGAGGAGAACGGTTCCCTACTCTATTGATTTTTCTTCGCTAACCAATCAGACCAGTCGCGGTAAAAAGCTTCCGCAGATCCCAATTGATGACAGAACCAACTAAAATGACTTGGGGGGCATCGTTGACTTGCGCGTAGAGGCTCGTTTGCACCGGATTATTTTTTCCTATGGTCAACACCTGAACGCCGATGCCCTCAATCTCCAAAACCAGGCGAGAAGCGGGCGGCCGCAGGCCAAATTCCGACAGCTGCTCTATCCCGCCTTCGACTTCTCCTAGATCAAGCAGCTTTTGTAGGTTCCCCAGAAAATCTTCCATAACATCTTGTCGGATTGGTGTTCCATCTGCTGAGTTCACCCATCCACCATGCGTGCGCTGACACACTAAGTGTTTCCCCTCAAATACCGCGTCTATCTTTTGCACTTTGTCTACAACAAAGTCAAACACGGGGCGCTCAGCTTTCTTGGCGGTCGCCGTTTCCAAAATTTTCTTCTCGGGTGTAGTCACATAAGCGTACCCGCCGAGTACTACAGCAAGCAGTCCAAGAATGAGTACGCGACGAAATTCCGTGCTCATCCCAATCGCCTCCGACGAGCAAACACCACCATACCAAGAACAAAAACGAGTACAGGTTCGAGAACAACCATCAGCCAAAAAAATAAGCGCGACTGCGATGCGGAAAGGTAGAGACTTTGTTGTGGGGTCGAGCCGCGTTTAGAGACTGGCGTATTGGGCGCACGTCCGATTGTCACTAATTCTTGCCGGCCCAGCATCCAGCCCACCGTGTTCATGAAGAAATCCACATTACCAGGCACTCGTGCATAAAAATTATTTACAAAATCCGAATCGCCAAAGACGATCATCTTCCCTTTTTTTTCCGTTCCTACAGTTGCCACAGCAGCCACTGGCAATGGGCCACGTTCATCTTCCCCTGATTTGAAGTCAAGTTCATTCCGCTCTGCACGCTCTTTGTTCTTCACCGCCCAGCTGTTGTCGCTAGAAAACGCAAAGGGTTTTGCTTTTCCATCTTTTCCGCGCACCGGCTGTACAACAGGCAGCATCGGCTCTCCTCGTGGTTGCCGCGGAAAAACGTCTTGGGCAAAACTGGTGATCATCGGCATAAGCGGCTCCCCGCCAGCCACTTGATTTTGATCGTCGACGATAACGCTTTCTTCTAGAGCAAAACCGAATTGTCCAAGGTAACGGGACAGAAGCGGAACTGTGTAGGGATCAAGCATAAACAGCGCATTACCGCCAGCATTGCAATAAGCTGAAAGCGCATCGAGCTCCTCTGGCGTCAGCTCGTCTTTGGGGCCAGTGACAACAACAAGATCAGCATTAGATGGGACCTTGCGGGCGTTGAGCAAAGGAAGAGGACGAACTTTATAGTTTTCGGTTTCCAGCACTTTTTTCAGGACGCCATAACCGGACCGCTCCTCGGCCTCAAGAGGGTCATTTTCTCCATGGCCGACAAGAAAGTAGATCGTTCGCTCAGACTGGGTCACGCGTAACAAGGCGTTGAGCAGACGTTCTTCGTCGGCCATGGGAATCGTCAGTTTGTTGTCCTTCGTCTCAAGAACAGTGGACCCGTATGCGGTCACCCCATGGCGCTGCGCCAGGCCCGGAGCCCGATCGAGGTCAAACAATTGGTAGGTCAAAAAACGCGTTTCTTGCGTCATCAAACCGAGGAGTTCATCGTATTTTTCGCGATCACCGCGACGATAAAAAATGGTCACTTGCACAGGTTGAGTGAGTGCGTGCAGCGCTTGGTCAGTGAGAGCAGAAAGACTGTACTGCTTTTGCGGAGTGAGATCGAAACGAGCGTTGATGCGGGTCACTATTACTTCGATAGAAATAGCGATGAGGAGCAACAATACAACTTCGACTCCCATCAGCATGAACCGCCGAGTGGACTCCCGATTGAGCCAGCCAGTTTCTTCTTGAAGAAAGTCAGATGTTACCGAGCTCCGCGCCATTTTCGGGACTCCAGGGATTGTAGCGTGAGATAGAGAAAAAACATTGTACTCAAGACAAAGAAGACAATATCCTGGGTATTGACGACTCCCTTCGAGAAATCTTCAAAGCGATCGAAAAGGGAAAACCGACTAATCGTGCCGATCAACTGTGGACCAACCGCCTCTTCGTTCCACGTCAGAAACCAGAAAAAGACTAAGACGCCGTAAGTAGACATGGCGCAGACGACTTGGTTTTCCGTGAGGGAGGAAATAAATGTCCCACACGCGATAAAGGTCGCCCCAAGCAGCAGCAGCCCCAAATACCCCGCTAGAGGAGGGCCCCACGCGAAATGATGAACAGTTGACAAAAGCACTAGGTAGGCAAGCGTACACAACACCATGAGAATGTAGACAAGAAAACAGGCGAAAAACTTGCCGAGGATAATCTGCGGGTCCTTCAGCGGATAGGTCCACAACAGCTCAATCGTCCCCAGTTTTTTCTCTTCTGCGAACAGTCGCATAGTCAACAATGGCAATATGATTAACGTCACGAAACGGACATCTTGAAAGTAGTACACCCACAGCGAAGAGGTGATGTCCATGAAATCGCCGAACAGGTCGTAGAACACCATGTCGGTGTAAAAGAAATAGCCGGTCAAGAGAAGGAACGCTGTGGCAAGGGAGTAGGCGATGAATGAGCCGAAATAGAGACGAAGTTCTTTCTTGAAAACACAGAAGAATTTCATACGCAGCTGTCAACCTTCAGTAGTGAACCCTACCATCCAGTTAGTGCGCATTGGTCAGCGCGGGTTCAGTATCACGAATGAGTTGCAAGTACAAATCTTCCAACGTGGGTTCTAAAGAACGTACTTCTAGTAAGCCCCATCCGTTTTCCATGATCGTTTTGCTCGCTTGCTTACGAATGTCATCGCCTTGATGTTCAATCACAAAAGAAAGTGTTGCAGGTTCACCGCCGTCGGCGCCGTTCAGCCCTACCCGTTTAACGCTCTCAACGCCAGACAACCGTTCCAGTGCGCCGCGGACTTGTGCTTCTGGTCCTTCGACTTCGATGCGCACTGTACGCGTACGCTGCAGTTGTGCACGGAGTTCCGTTAATGATTGCGAGGCAAGAATACGTCCTTTATCAATCACAATCACTCGGTCACAGATGGAACTGACTTCGGAAAGAATGTGAGTAGAGAGAATGACCGTCTGTATTATCCCGAGGTCTCGGATCAGCTTACGAATTTCCACCACTTGTTCTGGGTCGAGCCCAATGGTGGGTTCGTCAAGGATGAGCACTTGAGGTTTATGGATGAGGGCTTGGGCTATGCCAACCCGTTGACGATATCCTTTCGACAGATGCCCAATGATGCGATTTTGTACCGCTTCAAGTCCGCAGGACTCAAGGACGCGCCCAATTTCGCGCTTTCGCTCAGAACGCGATACATCTTTCGCCTCAGCCACAAAATCGAGAAAACTCCATACCGGAAGCTCTGGATACACTGAAACACGTTCAGGAAAGTAACCGACCAGTTGTTTGACCTGGAGCGCTTGCGCCACAACATCGAACTGCCCGATCCTCGCATGCCCCGATGTTGGAGGAAAAAATCCCGCCAGCATACGCATCGTGGTGCTTTTCCCTGCGCCATTCGGTCCCAGGAAACCTACTACTTCACCACGATCGATCGAAAAAGAGATATTGTCTACCGCTAAAATAGGGCCGAAGCGCTTGGTTACATTCTCGACTTCAATCATACTTGCTTGCCTATGCTCGTTGATGGCATAACCCCACGACGTTTAGGTTTATTCCAAATTGGCGCACAAAACAAAGACCCCCAAAAGAAAAAGGGCGACGCTCTCGCGTCGCCCCCTTCAGAACTCAGGCCTCAAGACTCGGCGCTGTTTTAGTAGAGCAGATACTGGAATTCGATCCAGGCATTGCTCTTGGTCTTGGCGGCGCCAATGCCGCCAAAGAACCCCGTCTGGTAGTTTCCCTGAATCCAGCTGTAGCGAATGCTCACTCGGAATGGATCCCAAAACGTCCAGTCGATCCCCGGCTGCATCAAATATGCCCCCGCCCAGTCATAGAAGAACGTAAAACTCGGCCGCAGATTCCCGCCCATGTACTGCGTGTTCACATTGAACGTCGTAATCTCTTGATCGTTGCCCAGCGAAAAGGTGCGGTTCGTCTTACACGGCGCAGTTGGTCCTGGGATACAGGCGTTCGTCCGGTTGCCCGGGCCACCCACCCGAGTCAACAACCGCGGGTCTGTCCGCCCTGGTCCAATCGGCGCCATCGTTCGCCGCGTCGTCGCCGTCACATCGATATCATTTGCCAAACTCGGCGGCAGTCCTGCAATATAGTCGGTGTTGGTGTAGGTGTGGGACTTGAGCAGCTGCAGAGTAAACGTAAAAGAGTTGTTCGCATTCAACCACCTGATCCATTGATTGTGGTCAATCCCCAGGCTAAACGCCCAGGCGTCCGTCGTCGAGGTCTTCCCAAGTCGACACCCTCGCACCCCTGACCTGTCCGTGCAGTTCCCTTCGCTAGCGTACTGCCCGCCTGGTAAAAATGCCGAGTTCACAAACGGACTCCCCACCACCCCCGCCTGTGTGATCGGCAACGTCAAAAACCGTTGCAACGCCGGCGTCGCTCCTTGGATCCCGTCATGGATCGCCCGCTGTACGCCGGTGTTGTTGAAATAGGCAAACTCACTGCGAAACGTCGAGTAGATGTAGTACAGCGGATTGTCACTGCCCACAAACATCCCCGTCAACGCATTGACCGGAAACGACAGCGACGCCCCCGAAATCTGGATCCGCTTCTCTCGAATCGGCACCCACAGATTGCGCTCCGTCCCCGCTGGCGTGCCAAACCCGCCCGGACCGCCGACCTTTCCCCCAGTGCCTACGGTCTGATCATTGGACCCCCACGGATTGTTGATCGGATTGCCGGCCCCATCAAACGCCGGCTTTCCAGTCAGCGCTGTAAACAACTTCCCCGTCCCATCTAAGTCCCACGCCAGGTGCGCTGGGTCTGGCGAGAGCACTCCTGCAGCGGACAACGCCCGGTCCTGCCAGGTGTAGTAGTGCGCCACCGAAAAGGTGAAGTCATTGATCGTGGCTACTAACCGCGCTCCTCCCCGACTGTCCGCCAAGTTGCTGTGCGGCCCCGGCGCCCGCACACTGCACGGCGCCCCATTGCCCGCCACATCATTGGGCTGCGGATTCGGCCGCCGATACAACGGCCCCCCACACGGCATTTTCCCTACCTCTACCGGCGACGAATTAGTGTAGGTGTTCCAGAAACTCCCCTGGTTGAGCGCATACCAGGCATTCGTGCGCCGGTCCGGCGACACAAACCCCTCTAACGTCAAGTCGCTGATTGGGCCCAGCGTCCCAAAACTCCACTGTGCTCGCAGCATGTTCAACGGCACCCGCCGCTCGTCCAACGGCACTAAGAAGCCCCCAAAGAGGTTATCCAAGGGATTGATCTGGTCGAGCAACCGGAACCCATCCGTCTCGCCCCATGACAGGTTCTGACGCCCAATACGAATGAACAACGGCCCCTTGCTGATATTGAAATACCACTCAAAGAGCCGGGTCTGATTGACCTTCTTGTCCATCCAGTTAATCGAGGTCAGATACTCGAAGTTCTTGAAGCGGGTAAATTGCCCGGGATAGGCCTCCTTCTGACGGCCATAGTATTTATCCCAGAAGTTGCCGCCCACGCCGCCATCGAGCTGTTTGCGCAGGGTTTTGGGGCCATACTCCCACACCCCGTCATACTCTTCACGCAGGTTGAGGTAGTAATCGAACCCATCGAGGTTCAGAAACTGGGCGAGCGGCCCAAGGGTGGGGATATCACGGGTGACGCGGTTGATGTTATGGCGCCATTCTAAGGTGAGAAAGTTGCGATGTTGGACCAAATTACCAGCGCTGTATAAGCCTTTGCCGGTGCCGATATTGTCGGAGGTAGTGGCAAAGGTCGCGCGGGTATAGGCAAAGCCTGACAGACTCATCTCCCGTCGTTCGTCGAAGAAATACCCCCAGCTTAAGGTTGGCAGCAACAAGAAGATTGCTGCGGTTGCAAGAGACCCCCATCGGCCAAACCGATTCCCCTTCATAATGCCCCTCCTTACTACAGTGAATGCCTTGCGCATTCACTGACGGTTATGCCTCCACCATTGAGAAAACGCGTTCCCTCTTGCTCTCGTCGGCTCACATATACCCAAGATGAAAAAGAGTCAAGTTTTTTTATAAATTTAATCAAATTTCTTTACGAAGAGAACTTTTAAAAGGGGCGGAAGACGCCCCTTTTTTCAGCCCCTTTTGCCCAGAAGAGGCTGCATAATCGGATAAGTTTCTACACACCAGAGAAACTAGCGAGGATCACATCCGCAGCTCCATGCCGATATTGTGCCGAGTTGCATAGATATGTTCGCCGATACCCACGATGAGAGCGAGAATACCCAGTGTTAAGAGGTCAGCATAATTAAAGTAATACAACGTACCTGCTGGAATAAAGATGGCGAGGAGAAGGACCGTCATGATCTTGGGTGGTAGCGGGAAACGCGGCTTCAGCAAAGACACCATGCCAGGGATAAAAGCCAAAGCGCCAACGACGTGCAAGAAAAGCAACACAGTGAGGAGAATCGCCATCTCAGACTGGAACTTCATAGGGAAGAACACCCAGAAGACCACACTGACTGTTAGTGTAGTCCCGGTGAACATGATTGCGCGTCCTGTTGTCATGAGGGCTTCTTCGATAGCTTTCTCGTGATCGCCATACCGTTGAAATTCTTCCACGATACGCGACAACACGTAGTATCCATAGTCGATGCCGATACCGATGCCAACCGCCGCCACCGGTAAGGAGTTAATGTTCGCATCGACTCCCATCCAGTACATAATCGCCTCAGAGAGCGGTTGCGCAACGATCGAGGGAATCATCACCACCAGCGCCCCGACTACCGATGCATAAGTCAGCATGCTGAGGACGAAGACCGTGATCATCACTAAGATAAGATTCCACTTGTAAGACCACTCCACCTCTTCATTCACCGCCGCCAGAATACCCAACAAACCACCAGCCAAACGGAAGTTGATATTTTCCACCGGGTTCTCTTCGATGAACTGACGCGCCAAGTCAATTGAGCCGACCACAGTCGCATGGTTGTAGTCTTTGTAATAAACCGTGATAGTGGCGTTCTGCGAGTTCTTGTCGATAAAGGTGTCGAGATCGTCCGCCCCGAGGGTGTTCAAAAACTGATAGAAAATGTTGCCAACATCGCGTGGGTTGTCAGGAATGATAGCCCATTTGGGAATGCCCTCTTGGAACATCTGGTATAGGCGTCGCGCCAACGTAGTAATAGTGATCGTGCCTCCCACTAGTTTCTGCTGTTGCATGAACCGCTGAAACTTTTCCAGCGTCTGCA
>JACXTT010003243.1_pt1 | contig 25288 bp, 18 predicted proteins | sample 9270951 | NCBI WGS metagenome assembly JACXTT01 (sample SAMN15532306, study PRJNA645909) | rock metagenome | isolation source: weathered quartz diorite | place: Puerto Rico | collected 2017-06-21
GCGGCTCCGCCTCGAGCTCGAGCGCAAGGGCGGCACGGTCGAGAAGTTCATCGGCGACGCCGTCATGGCCGTGTTCGGCGCGCCGCAGGCCCGCGAGGACGATCCCGAACGGGCCGTTCGCGCCGCGCTCGCCATCCGCGACTGGGTCCGTGAGGAGCAATCCGACCTGCAGGTTCGGGTCGCTATCAACACGGGCGAGGTGCTGGTCGCGCTCGGGGCGCGCCCGTCGGAGGGCGAGGCGATGGTCGCGGGCGACGTCGTGAACACGGCTGCGCGACTGCAGGCGGCGGCCCCGGTGAACGGCATCCTGGTCGCCGAGGCGGCCTACCGTGCCACCCGCGCGGTGATCGAGTACCGCGAGGCGGAGCCGGTCATCGCGAAGGGCAAGGCCGAGCCGATCCTCGTGTGGGAAGCGGTCGCCCCCCGGTCTCGGGTGGCGGTCGAGCGGATGGGCGGCGCGGACCTGGTCGGCCGCGAACGGGAGCTCGCCTTGCTGCAGGACTCCCTGACGCGCGTGAAGGGCGAACGGGAGCCGCAGCTCGTGACGCTGGTCGGCGTACCGGGCATCGGGAAGAGCCGGCTGGTGTTCGAGCTGTTCACGACGATCGAGAAGCAGCCGGACCTCGTTTACTGGCGGCGCGGCCGCTCGCTCCCCTACGGGGAGGGCGTGGCGTTCTGGGCGCTCGCCGAGATGGTCAAGGCGCAGGCGGGGATCCTCGAGGGCGACCCGGCCGACGGAGCGGAGTCCAAGCTGCGCACCGCGGTCGCCGGACTGATCGACGACGAGGGCGACGCCCGATGGGTCGAGGCGCAGCTCCGGCCGTTGATCGGCGTGGCCGGCTCGGGCGACCTCCGCGGCGCGGGTCGGGAGGAGGCCTTCGCCGCGTGGCGGCGGTTCTTCGAAGCCATGGCCGAACGCCGGCCGCTGGTGATGGTGTTCGAGGACCTCCATTGGGCCGACGACGCGCTCCTCGACTTCGTCGACGAGCTCGTGGACTGGGCGCGCGGGGAGCCGCTCCTGGTGCTGGTCACCGCCCGCCCCGAGCTCCTGACCCGCCGTCCCGGATGGGGCGGAGGCAAGCCGAACGCGGTGACGATCTCGCTGGCGCCGCTCTCGGATGAGGAGACCGCGCGGCTCGTGCATGCGTTGCTCGGCCGGTCGGTCATCCCCGTGGAGACGCAATCGGCGCTCCTCGAACGCGCCGGCGGCAACCCGCTCTATGCGGAGGAGTTCGTCGCGCTGGTCCAGGAGCGCGGGCTCGGCGAGGAGGCGGCGCCGGCCGTCCCCGAGTCCATCCAGGGCATCCTCGCGGCCCGACTCGACGCGTTGTCCCCCGAGGAGAAATCGCTCCTGCAGGACGCCGCGGTCGTCGGCCGCGTGTTCTGGACCGGGGCCCTCGCGCACGTCTCCGCGCTCGACCGGCGGAAGGTGGAACAGCGGCTGCACGCGCTCGAGCAGCGCGAGTTCGTGCGGCGCGAACGGCGGGCCTCGGTCGCGGGCGAGACCGAGTACGCCTTCCGGCACCTCCTCGTCCGCGACGTCGCCTACGCGCAGATCCCGCGGCGGTCGCGGGTCGAGCGGCACCAGCTCGCGGCGGAGTGGATCGGATCCCTCGGCCGGCCCGAGGACCACGCGGAGCTCCTCGCCCATCACTACGCGGCGGCGCTGGAATACGCCCGGGCATCGGGGCTGGACGAGGGCACCCTCCCGGTGCGAACCCGCGACGCCCTTCGCCGTGCGGGCGAGCGCGCCTTCGCGCTCACGGCGTTCGAGTCGGCGGCTCGCTTCTTCTCCTCGGCGCTGGAGCTGACCGCAGCCGACGACCCGTCGAGGCCGCAGCTGCTGCACGCCCTCGGGGAGGCTCAGTTCTGGAGCGGGGACGAGCCCTATGCGATGCTCGAGGAGGCGGCCTCGGGTCTCATCGCCGCCGGGGATCTGGAGAAGGCGGCCACGGCCGATCTCTTGCTGAGCGATCTCGACTGGCGGCGCGCGCGGCGGGACATCGCCTACGCCCACCTCGATCACGCCGTCGAGATCCTCCGGGAGCGTCCTCCTTCAGTCGCGAAGGCACGCGTGCTGAGCGAGGTCTCCCGGTATCACATGCTCGGCGGGAGGAAGCAAGCCGCGATCGACGTCGGGCTCGAGGCGCTGCGCATGGCCGAGGATCTCGGCCTCGTGGACGTGCAATCGAACACGCTCACCAACATCGGATCGGCCCGCATGATGGCCGGCGACGAGGCCGGCATCGCAGAACTGGAGCGCGCCATCGAGATCGCCGCCGGCGCGCACTCGATCACGGAGCTCCGCGCCCGCAACAACCTCGGCACCGTCTACCAGTCGATCGGCGACGCACGCAAGGCGATGGAGGCCTGGCTGCCGGGGATCGAGCTGGCCAAGCAGTTCCCCAGGTCCCCGATCGCCGAGTGGATCCGGGCCCAGCGCATGGCGATCGCCTACGCGAACGGAGACTGGGACGTGTTGCTTCGCGTCATCGACGAGATCACCGCCCAGACGGGCCCCCGCCACTACATCGCCGGGTATGCGTGGGACATCCGATGCCGGGTCCGGTTGGCACGAGGAGACACATCGGGTGCGATCGAAGACGCCGAGCGCGCGCTCGACGTCGGCCGCGGAGCCAAGGATCCTCAGCGGATCCTCCCGGCGCTCGCCTCCACGGCGTTCACGCTCCTTCGCGTCGGGCGGATCGACGAGTGCACGAAGCATGTCGACGAGCTGCTCGGACTCGAGCCCTTCGACGCCCGAGTCCCGCATGTCGTGGAGCCCGTGCTCGACCTCGCCTGGATCCTCACGGCCCTCGGCCGGGCGGATGAGTACGTGACGCTTGCCTCGCGGGTGACCCCCCCGACGCGCTGGCACGACGCCGGGATCGCCTACGCGAGGGGGGATCTCGAGCGCTCCGCGGAGGTATGCGCGGAGATCGGCGTGCTTCCGAACGAGGCGTATACGCGACTTCGCGCTGCGGAGACGCTGCTCAGCGACGGCGAGGTCGAACGAGCCGAAGCGCAGCTTACGAAAGCGCTCGCGTTCTACCGCTCCGTCGGCGCGACCGCCTACGTGCGTCAGGGCGAGGACCTTCGAACTCGTTTCCAGCCGTCCGACGCCGTCGGCGGAACGTAGCGATCAGTTCGGACGTGGCGGGGCGGCGTCGCGAACGTCGTGGCGGACGCACTCGCCGCACAGCGCCTCCGGACACTCACGTTCGTCGCAGAACTCGCAGCAGTCGATCGCGTCGCCACACTCGGTGCACGTGAAGGTCGCTTCCGCCTCGGTGAGATTCGCGCTCATGACCGATCCTCCTCGTGGGCGTGGAGCTCGTGAGCGGCCCGCTGCGCGTCCTCCCGCAGCAGGAGCCCGACGAGCCGCCCATCGGACGTGGTGATGGGTACGTTCGGCAGGTCGTGCGTCGTCATCCGCGCCGCCATCTCCTCGATGGAGACGTAGGGCCGGAAGGTGCTCGGTCCCGGGCGCATCGCCTGCTCGATCCGTTGGCCGGGATCACCGCGAAGCTCCTTCGCGCGAAGGAGGCCGAGGACCACCGACTCGTCGTTCACGACCACGCAGGCGTCCCAACCCGCGGCGGCCACGCGCGCCGCGACCTCGCCCAACCGCTCATCCAGACGGCAGGTGGGGGCATCTCGACGGGCGACGTCCCCCGCCCGCGGAAGCTGGGCGCTCGTCCCTTCCGTCGGAAGCCCGGCGGCCATCCAGTCGAGCTTTCCCTCCGGGTACTCGTAGACCTCGGTGAACCCCAGGCTCTCGAGCCGCCACGCGGCCCGCGGGCTCAGGTCTCACCCCGAGTCCCAGCAGTACACGATGACGGGCCGGGTCGGATCGAGCACGGAGCGCGCGCCTTCCAGCTTGCGGAGCGGGAGGTTCAGCGCGCCGGGCAGATGGTCCTCGGCGTACTCGTTCGACGGCAGCACTTCGACCAGCTGAGCGCCGGCCGCCACGAGGCGCTGAAGGGTTGCTCGATCGATCTCGCGCGGCACCATGCCTCCAACGTCAAGTCGAAACCGATAAGACTACGCTACCGCGAACCGGCTCAGCCGTTGCCACCCACGATGAAGGCACCGTTGGACGCGTCAATCACGGTGCCCCAATCGCCCATGAAGCACGGCTCAGGGGTCGCCAGGTGTATCCGCCCGCCGCCGATGGAAATCAGGCACACCCCACTCCATGTGATGACGTAGAAGTACCGGCTCGAGCTCTCCCAGTGCAGCGCAGCGGGATCGGCGGAGCCAAGGGTCACCTGAACCGACGTGGCCGCTTGCGGGTCCTCAGCCCACGCCCTCACGAGGGCGTCGTCGAAGCTGATGAGGCCGTTCGGGATCGCTCCGATCGGTCCGAGCGCACCCGCATGCTCGCTCCCCTGCAGGATGCGGTTTGAGAGCCGCCGCATGTTGCATCCTCGAATCCCGGCCCCGCACCCCGGGACCGAGCCCTTGAATCGCCCGGGGCTCGCCGGGGCCGAGAATGACAACGCCACGACGGCAACGAGGCCCGCGCCGATCAGACCCGTGAGCAGGATAACCCGGCGTCGATCCGGCCAGCGCGGGGCGCTCGATCCCACGTCCTGGGGCGCGCGCGACATCAGGCTCGCCGATCCGTCAAGGCGCTGCGCCGACTCCACCGCCGGTAGGCGAGGCTGCTGTCGAGCAGGAAGAGCAAGACGACGCCGACCAGCCAGGGCCAGACATGCGTTGCGCCTCGCTGAACGCTGAGCGACGGCAGGGGAAGCCACGCGACCACGCTGACGTACTCGTCCCCGGAAACCGTCAGGAGCTTGCGAACCCCCGTCCCGTCGGCATGCATCACGCTGATGTTTGTGCCATGCAGCCCGCTCTCGAACACGATGGATCGGCCGTCGGGCGACCAGATCGGCTCTGCGTAGTTGATCACACCCGTGATCCCGGCCCGCAACAAGCGCAGGTCCGTCCCATCTCGGCGGATCACGGCGATATCGGCCCTCGCCGTTCGCTCGAGTTCGAACACGATCTCTCGGCCGTCCGGGGACCAGCTTGGCCACCCGTTCACGCAGGGGCAGGCCCTCGGGTATTCGGAAAGTCCCACGGGGTAGCCGGACAGATGCGTGATCTGGACCTGGTTCCCGCCATCTGGGTCCATGAGGTAGATCTCCCGGAACCGATTGCCACCACAGTTCCGAACGAAGGCGATCGTGCTGCCGTTTGGGGACCAAGCGGGGAGCTCGTCGCCGCAACCGAGTGGCGGGTCCGTGAGTCGCTTCGCAACGCCGCCCGTGGAGGCGATCACTTCGATGCCCATCGGATCGGAGGCGTTCGCGAACGCGATGGCCCGATCGTCCCGTGACCAGGCGAGCTCCACCGGGTCCCCGATGGTGGTGAGCGTGTGCCGGCCCGTCCCGTCCCCGCGCATGATGTCGAGCTCGGTGCTGCCGCTCTCCGACGTGGAGACCAGAGCCAACCATTGCCCGTCCGGCGACCATGACATCCAATCGAAGTTGGTGGGAAACTCGGCGAACCGGGTCACGCCGGAGCCGTCGGGATTCATCGCGTACACGATCTGCGGTGGCCGGGGACTTGGGAACAGAGAACTCGCGTTGCTGCCGGAGACCGGGTTCCGGAAGAACAACACGCGACCCCCGCTGCCCGACGAGGACGCGGGTGACCCCCTGACTCCGAAGAACGCGCGAGAGAGCCCATACATCGCCCCGGCCGTCGCGGCCAGGACCGTCAGGATCAGCACGATCGATTCCACGGTGCGGCGCCGCTGCCGGCGGAGCGCACGCTGGGCGACGCCCGTGAAGTTGGGCGGTGGGACGGGCAGCGCGTTGCCGAGCTGCTCGAACCGCTGCTGTGTACTCCGCTCGTCCATGTCAGATCACGCTCACCATCGGCCGCAGGTTGGCTCGCGCTTTGCTGAGATGAGCTTTGACGGTCCCTTCCTTGACGCCCAGGAGCCGGCTGACGGGGCCGATCGCCAGGTCGCAGTAGTAGTAGAGGACCACCGCCTCGCGCTGCCGGGGCGGCAAAGCGAGCACGCCGCGCCAGAGGTCCATCGCGGTGCCATCGAGATACGCCGCTTCGCCTGCAGCGAGGCCCGAATCCAGGCCTGCGATCGTCCGCCGCCGGCTCTTGCTCGACCGGATCGCCACACGAATCGCGGTCGTCATCAGCCAACCCTCGAGATGGTCGTGCGACCGCAACCGGTCCCACCGCTCGAGGGCCCGAGCGAAGGCCTCCTGGGTGGAATCCTCGGCGGCCTGACGGTCGCCGCACACCAGAAGCGCAGCCCGAAAGACCCGAGGGAACAGCTCCTCGTAGATCTCCTCAAGTTGCCGCTCCACTCACCTCTCCTGACGTGATGAGCCTGCGGCGCAGCCCGCGGTTTACTCCAAGATCCGAAGAATCCGTCCGGCCGAGAGAAGCGTAGGTGTGGCATCAAGACTCGGTTCGGCGCGATCAGCCCCCGGTGCCAGCACCTCTGCTTTCGGTAGTGTCCCGCGAATCCGTGACTGAGGCCCAGCACGGCGAGGGTCGACCGGATCGTACAGGCGGCCCCATGTCAGGAAGAACCGTCCGGTGCCATCTTCCAGCCTCACGGCAACGGCGACGACGTCTTCCATTCGCCTACTGGGCCGTCATCGCGCCGTCGGCCACGATCACCGTGCCAGTGACGAACGACGACTCGTCGGACGCCAGGAACAGCGCTACGTTCGCGATCTCGCGCGGCTCGCCCGGGCGGCCGATCGGCTGGAACGAATCGATCGTCGCGTAGACCTTGTCGAGACCGCCGAGCAGCTCCGCGTGCGCGTAGTTGATCGGCGTGTCGACCCAGCCTGGCGCGATCGCGTTGCACCGGATGCCCCGCTTCACGTAGTCGAGTGCAATGCCCTTCGAGAGCATGATGATCGCGCCCTTCGACGCGGCGTAGATGGCCAGGAACGGCTCGGCCACCAGGCCGTTCACGGAGCTCGTGTTGATGATCGAGCCACCGCCGGCCTTGAGCATGTGCGGGATGGCGTAGCGGCACCCATACATCGGTCCGCGTACGTTGACGGCGAGCGTTCGATCGATGACCTCGTCCGGCGCCTCGTGGAAGACGCCCGGAAGGTTCACGCCGGCGTTGTTGAACACGACGTCGAGGTGTCCCCAGCGCTCTGCGGTCTGGTCCGTGTAGTCGCGCACCTGCGCGGGGTCCGAGACGTCGGCGGCAACGGCGAACGCGTTCGGGCCGATCTCGTTCGCGGTCGCCGCGACCGCGTCCGCGTTCACGTCGACGCACGTGACCTTCGCGCCCTCCTCGGCGAACCGGATCGCGGTCGCCTTCCCGATCCCAGAACCGGCTCCCGTCACGATGCACACCTTCCCGTTCAACCGATCGCCCACAGCACTCCCCCCTCGGTCGATGGCCGAAGGGTACGCCGAACCCGCGCATCCGGGAACCTGGAACGCCGAGCCCCCGTCCAAGCCAGGAAAGCGGAGGTGGTGGAGATGAGGATGAGGATGCGGTTGGGGATCGCGCTCGGGGCCGTGACGGCGCTCGGGCTCTTTGCGGGAGGGACGGCGTCGAGCTCGCTCGCGTCGACGGTTGTTTCGGGTTCGGGTTCGGCGATCGCGTGTCCGGCGAACGAGGGAGCGAACGCCACGATCGGCTGCGGAGGCTATCCGATCGCGTGGTTCCCGCCGAACGGCATGCTGCCGGGCGTGACGGTCACCGGCCAGGCGGTGCTGCAGGGTTCGGGCCCGAAGGTTCGCGACGAGGCGATCCGCGAGGCAGTCGCCGACGCTCGGGACCAGGCCGAGGTCGCCGCCGAGGCGGCCGGCATGAAGCTCGGTCAGGTGCTCTCGATGCAGGTGTCGGGGTCCGGGTACCCGTATCCGCTCAGCGTCGCGGCCGACGGGGGTTCCTCCACCGCGATCGGTGTGACCAGCCCGTCGTGCGCGAAGGATGCCCCGTGCCCTCCAACGATCGTGCCTCCGATGCCGTTGCAGACCTTCGTGAGCGTGACGATCACCTGGGCGCTCGCTTCGTAGCGAGCGCTACGTGACCGGCTGGCCGATGAAGAGCGCGGCGTGGAGGAGCGCCAGGTACTGATACCCGTCCGAGCTCACCACGATCCGTGAGGGCCAGCCGGCCGCGTTTCGATACGTGTCGTCGTCGAACGGGACCCATGTCGTGCCCTGGTCGGTCGAGCGGTAGAGCTTCGGCGCGACGCCAAGCGACTGCATCGTCGCCGCCCACACGTTTCGGCTCGCGTCCACCGCGACGGGTCCAGGGCTCGCGAGCGTCAGCAGACTGACCTTCGGCGTGACGTCGGCGGTCGTGATCTTGTACACGCCCGAGTCGAGCGACGCGTAGACGGTACTCGGGATCACGGGATCGGCCGACACCCAACCGCTCAGGCCTGCCGCAGACTTCTTCGACCAGATGAGGGACCAGGTCACACCGTAGTCCTTCGAGAGCCAGAGTCCGCTGTTGCGGTCGTAGACGTAGACGAGCTTCGAACCGTGCACCCACGACACCGACGGCGTGGTGCCCGCGAAGCTCGTCTGGGCGAGGACCCTGGTCCACACGCCATTCGTCTTCCGCCAGATCCCGCTGCCCACTACTGAGGCCACCAGCACGGTCTTGCCGCTCACGACGTCGACCGCGATCCCGTCCGCGCGCTTGCCGCCGTCGGCCGTGCCGAGCCCCTCGGAGATCCACGTGTAGGTCGTGGGGTCGGCCGAGTAGATATCGCCACCCGTCGTCGGGTCCGCGCCCCCGGTGGACACGAACACGCGCGAGTTGGTCGGGTTCACGGCAACGGCCGCCCCCCAGCCGCCGGGGTTCGGAGGCGCGATCCGGGTCGCCGTCGTGCCGTGATCCTGCGAGACGAAGAGCGTCCAGTCCTCGGTCGCGACGTAGACGCGCCCGGGCACCCGGGGGTCGACGGCGACGTCCTTGGCCTGGATCGCCTCCAGGCCGTTCACGCACGGATACCAGGTCACGCCGCCGTCGTCCGAGCGCCACACGGCCCCGGACGCCGCGGCGAAGATGCGTTGGGTGTTCGACGGGTCGACCTCGACGTCGGTGATGCCGGTGTACTCCTGCCCGAGCATGAAGAGCGGGATCCCGCCGGGCTGCGACCCCCACCAGTCCGCGCCGCCGGGTCCCCCCATCTCGTCGGCGTGGATGACCGAGGGCGGCAGGATCATCGAGGACCACGTGCTCCCGCCGTCGTCGGACCGGTAGAGCTGCTGGTAGAGCGTGCCCCAGGCGCCGGTGGCGGCCTCGCAGAGATCGCGGCAGCCGACGACCAGGTGACGGACCTCGTCGGCCGGACTGATGTACCCATCGATCGTGAACCAGATCGAGGACGTGTCGAGGGTCGACGCGCCCAGCTGCGTCCACGTGCTTCCCGAGAGCTTGAACACGCCGCCCGGCGCCCCCGTCGCCGTATTGGGTTGCGCGGCGACGTAGAGCGACGTCGCCGTCGCCGCGTCGCCGAGCGCGACCATGTCCTCGGGGTACGTCGGCGAGCCCGCCATCGGTGTCGTCGGGAAGAGGTTGCAGGGGCTGATGCACGAGCCCGTGGCATTCGTCGTGACGTAGACGCCGTCGTGATACGACGCGACCCAGACTTGGTTGCGGTTCATCGGGTCGATCGCGATGCCGCGAAGCTTCTTGCCGGCCAGGCCGATCACCGACCACGTCACCCCGTTGTCCGTCGAGCGCATCACGCCCTTGCTGTACGTGGCGGCGTAGATGATCGGGGGCGAGACGCTCTCGTCGAGCGCGATCAGCTTGCCGGTCGAGCGGTAGCTCAGCTTGTCCAGGTTGATCCCGCTGAACGTCGGGAACGTCGTGCCCTTCGCCGGCTTGCTCCAGGTCTGACCGTTGTCCGTGGAGTGCCAGAAGCCGTTGACGGTGCCCCCGGCGCCCGTGCCCGCGTAGACGTCGGTGCTCTTCGAGGCGAACTTGACGGTCGCGACGAGCAGGTCGCCCTCGAACCCGGCGCCGCCGTTTCGCGGCGTGAAGCTCGTGCCTTCGTTCGATCCCACCTGGAACCCGGCGACGTCGGCGCCGGAGATCACGACGCCGGTTCCGTGCGGATCGACCGCGACCACGTTCTGCAGTCCGCCGCCGAAGATCCCTCCGGGAAGCGTCGTCGCGAGCGCGGGCCGGCTCGCCACGACCTCGACGAGGCCGATGACGAGGATCCATCCGACGATCGATCGTCCGACACGGTGATCGGGTCGCCGCGGGCGCGTCCGCATGCGAGCCATTCGATCCTCGCGATGGACGGTTCAGCCTCGCGACCGGAAATGCCTCGAAAGAACTACGCGCTCTCTACAGCAGGGGATGTACGGGTTTCCGATCGAGATACGGCAGAACCGACACCGCTTCGAGCGAACGCGATCCCGCGTGCATCGACGTGACCAGAGAGTCTGCTCGTATCTCCGGCGTCCGTGTCGACGACGAAAATGGCAATCGCGGCGTGTCCCTCGTCGGTACACTCCGGGCGATGCGGACCATCCCCCGCGATCACGAACGCTGGTCCCGGGAGCGCAGCTACTGGCTTCGCGAGGCGCTCGCGAACGACCCCGGCGAGCCGTGCCCACCCCTTTCGGGTGACACGATGGCCGACGTCCTGATCGTCGGCGGTGGCTACACCGGGATGTGGACAGCCCACTTCCTGAAGGAGCGCGAGCCGAACCTCGACGTCGTGCTCCTCGAGCAGGACATCTGCGGAGGCGGGCCGAGCGGGCGAAACGGCGGCTTCGTGAACGACCTCGCGGACGAGGTCGAGACGCTCCTCGAGGTGTCCGGCCCGGACGGTGCGCGAGCCGTGTGTGAGGCATCCGGGCAGAGCGTGCGCGAGCTCGGGACGTGGTGCGAGGAGCACGGCGTGGACGCGTGGTACGAGCCACGGCCCCACCTCGGGGTCGCCACGTCCGCGGCGCAGGACGGCGAGTGGCGCGACTGGGTGGAGGCGATGGAGCGGCTCGCGCTCGCCGCCGGGCGGGTTCGCGAGCTGTCGGCCGAGGACGTTCGGGCCATCTGCCGCTCTCCGACGTTCCGCGCCGGCATCCTGTTGGAGCTGGCCGCCACGGTCCAGCCCGCGCGCCTCGCGCGCGGGCTTCGTCGCGCGATCTTGAGGCAGGGCGTGCGCGTGTTCGAAGGCTCCGCGGTGCGCCGCTTCCGAGCGGGGACCCCCGTCGAGGCCGTGACGCCGGACGGCCGCGTTCGCGCGCCCCGCGCCGTGCTCGGGATCAACGCGTGGGCCCGGCGGTGGCGCCAGTTTCACCGCACGATCCTGCCGCGCGCGACCTACATCGTCCTCACCGCTCCCGCGCCCGAGCGGCTGGCCGAGATCGGCTGGACGGGGGCCGAGGGCATCTACGATTTCCGCTCGTCCCTTCACTATCTGCGCACGACGCCCGATGGCCGGATCGCGTTCGGCGGCGTATCCTCGCGGGCGGGCCTCGGCACCGGCATGGGCCCCCGGCTGCATTACGACGCTGGGAGCGTGGACAAGCTCGTCGGTGACCTGCACCGCATGTTCCCGCCCTTCGCCGACGTCCCGATCGAGGCGGCCTGGGGCGGCCCGATCGACGTGTCGGCGCTGCACCTGCCGTTCTTCGGGACGCTCCCGCCCGGCACGGTGCACTACGGCCTGGGGTTCACGGGCGGCGGCGTCGGGCCCTGCCACCTGGGCGGGAAGATCCTCTCGCGGCTCGCGCTCGGGCTCGAGGATGACCTCACGCGCCTGCCGGTCGTCGGCCTGCGTCCGAAGCGCTTCCCGCCGGAGCCCGTGCTCTCCGTCGGCGCCTACCTGACCCACGAGGCGATCGTCCGCAAGGACGACGCGGAGGATGCCGGCCGAACCGCGGGGCCGCTCACGACCTGGCTCGCGCGCCGGCCGCGACGGCTGGGCTACCGGATCGGGCCAGAGTGATCGGGCATCGGGGCCAGGAATCCCGACACCGCCCCGAGCACCAGGACCGACCCGACGACCACGGCAGAGGAGACCAGGCTGACCCGCGTCGTGAGCCACGTGGCGCCCGGCGGCCCGATCAGGAACCCGAAGGCGAACGCCTGGGCGTACACGACCTGTGCCGTCATGAGGCCGCCCTCGGCCGCGCTCGAGGAGATCGAGAGCACGCCGGCCTCCGTCACCCCGAGCGCCGCCCCCAGGAGCACGATGAGGACGAACCACGCGACGACGCTGTCGAACGCGGTGATGCCCAGGAGGAGCGCGGCGCAGCAGACCGCGCCCACCTGCGCGCTCGCGCGGCTCGCGCGCAGGCTTCGGGACGCGATGGGAAGGAGCGCTCCCGCACCGTAGGCGATCGTCGAGGACGTGATCAGCACGGCGAGCGCCGTCTGCGAGAGCTTCGTCGCGAAATGCAGCGTGTACGAGCCGTCCAGCACGGAGATGACGACGGCCACGAGCGTGATCATGACGAGCGCGAAGGCGAGGCGCCGGCTGCGGAGCACGTGCAGGCGCCACCCGAACGAGGCGCTCCCGCCGGTCGGGTAGAACATCGCCGCCGTGAGTCCCACCGCGGCGAGGCTCGCGTCGGCCACGAAGGGGCGAACGGGTCCCCCGAGCGCGGCCACGAGCGGCCCCACGACCGAGCCGGCCGCGAAGCCGGTGAGGATCTTGCCGAGCTGTGGCTCCGGGTGCTCCGGCCAGCGGACGAGCACGGCGAACACGCTCGACATCCAGACCATGCCGGATCCGAGGCCCTGCGCCACGCGCGCGGCCTCATAGACGCCGGTCGTGTGCCCGGTGATGAAGAGCAGGTCTCCGCTGAGGTGCAGCAGCACGCCGCCGACGGCGGCGCTCCGCGGGCCGCTCCGGATGATGACGAGCCCGCCGATCACGAAGCCGGCGAACATCCCGATCGCGACGCCGGCGAAGATGAGCGACGCGGCGAGGGGCGACGCGTGCGCGCGTTCGCGGAGCGCGGGCAGGATCGGCGCGACGAGCGCGTAGCCGAGCGCGTCGTAGGCCGCGACCGTCCCGATCGGCAGGAACGATCGGCGCGCGGTTGCCAAGGCTCACGTCAGGCCGGAACGTCCTGCATGCCCGGCACGCGATCCAGGCGCTCGAGCCACGGAGCCGCGCGGAGCCGCTCGAAGGCCGGCCGGGCCTCGTCCAGCAACGGCGCCGCGTCCCCCGCACGACCTTGCGAGACGAGCCACTCTGCGTGCTCGAGCAACGTGACAGCGAGGTCGAACTCCGCGCCCAGGGCTTGGAACCCCTGTCGCGCGGCGACGAACCCAGAGTCGACACTGTCGGTGTCGCCGTGCAGCGCGGCGATCCGTGCCGCAAGACGAGCCGCATGCGCGCGGAGATACGGGGTGACCTCACCCGGCATGGCGCGCTGGACCGTCCCGAGCAGGTCCTCAGCCTTCACAAGGTTGCCGGCATCGAGGGCGGACTCGATCGCTGCGACGAGCCAACGCTTCATCTCGTTGTTCGTGAAGCCGAACCCTCCAAGCGTCTGCATGGACTCGAGCGCGCTCTCGAGTGCCTCCGCAGCCCTCCCCTCTGCTCGGAGCACTTCCGTGCGGGCGCGTCCGAACGACATGCGAAGCTCCGGCGTCTCCGACGTTTCGAGCGCCTTCCAGTCGTCGACCAGCGACCGGGCGCTCGCGCGTTCGCCGCGCTGGGTGTAGATCGGGACGAGGCCCAGCAGGCCGGCGGCGGCCGACCGGAGCGATGGGGAGAAGAAATCCGCGCGCTGAGCCTCCTCGGCGACGGCGAGCGCCTCGTCCCAACGGCCCAGAGACACGAGGTCGACGATCCCGCCCATGAGCCAGGTGAGCTCCTGCAGGCGGTCTCCGACACGACGAGCAAGGGCGAGGGCCTGCTGGATGAGCTCGACGGATTCGGTGAATCGATCCTGCGACTCGAGGACGACGGCGAGGTTGTTGTACGCGCGGAATGCCGCCTGCCCGAGATCGTGCTCGAGCGCGACGTCCAGCGCATGTCGGAGGACGGCACCCGCCTCCTGCAAACGAGCACGGCGATTCAGCCCGATCGCGCGGCTGCTCAGGGAATGGGAGTACACGTTCGGCAGCTGGAGATGCTCGGCGAGTTCGAGCGCCTGCTCGAGGATGGGGAGCGCCTCGTCGAGATTGCCGCCGATGGCCAAGAACCGTCCGAACTGTGCCGCCACGAGAGCCAGGTCAGGATCCGGCTCCTCTCCGCTCATGACCGCGTGGGCGTTGCGCATGCGATCGATGGCGCGCTCGAGGTTCCCCATGACGAATTCCACTTCGGCGAGCCTGGCCTGGACCCGCGCCGCCTGGTGGGTCTGCGCCGCCTGCTCGAAGAGGCCGATCGCCTCACCGAAGAGGGCGGCTGCGTCGTCCGCCCGCCCGAGTGACAGCTGCATCTGGCCGGTCAGCTCGATGAGCTCGGCGCGATCGAGGACGGAGTCCGTGAGCTCGGCGGCCTGTCGGAAGTAGCTCTGCGCCTGCTGGGCGGCAGCCAGCGACGCCGCCCGTTCGCCCGCTCGCGTGAGCATCTTTCGGGCCCGCTCTTTGATCGCGTCGGCGTCCGCATCCCCGGGGGCGAGCCGATACGCCTCGAGGTAGTGCGACGCCACGACCTCGACGATCTCCTCCTCCTCGTCGCCCCACGCGCGCTCCAGGTACGACGCCGCGTCGAGGTGCTTCGCCTTGCGGTCGCGTTTGGCGAGCATCTCGTACGCGACCGTCCGGACCAGGTCCTGCAGGAACGCGTACTGGCCTCGCTCGGGCGAGCGCGGGTCCGCCTGGACCGAGAGGATCTCCTTCGCGACGAGCGAGGCGAGGCGCGGCTCGAGGTCGCGCTCTGAAAGGCCGGAGAGCGCGCCGAGCGCGAGGCGCGTGAACGTCTTGCCGAGCACCGACGCATCCAGGACCAGCCGTCGCTCGTCGGCGGTGAGGCCGTCCAGGCGCGCCGCGATGAGCGCGTGCAGCGTCTCGGGGACCTCGAGGTTCTCGATGGGTCCTGAGGGTTTGTAGATCGGGCCGTCCTGCACGAGGAGCCCGCGGTCCAGGAGCATGCGCACCGTCTCCACGGCGTAGAGCGGCACGCCCTCGGCCCGCTCGAGGATCTTCGTCGTGATCTCGTGGGGCAGGCCCGGGACGAGGCCCACGAGGAGCTGCTCCATCGCCTCCGGCGAGAGCGGCTCGAGGTAGATCGACGTGGCGTTCCGACGCGCGCCGGCGAGCGCGATCGACGTGTCCGGCCGCGACAGCGTCATCACGTAGATGGGCAGGGTGCGCGACCACTCCAGCAGGTGGTCGATGAACTCGACGAGCGACGGGTCGGCCCACTGCAGGTCCTCGAACAGCATGAACACGGGATCCGAAGCGGCGAGGCGCTCGATGAACAGGCGCCAACCGGCGAACAGGTCCGCCTTGTCCGGCGCCGTGCGATCCTCCAGTCCGATCAAGTGCGCGAGACGTGGCTCGACGAACCGGCGGTCATCGGGATCCAGCACGTAGCGCTCGACGGTCTGGTGCAGCTTCGACGCGGCGCTCGCCCGGTCCTCGCCCTCGAGGATCCCCGCGCGGCCGCGGACCATCTCGGCGAGCGCCCAGTACGTGACACCTTCGCCGTACGCGAGGCACCGGCCGCGATGCCACAGAAACACCTGCTGCAGCCCGTCGAGGTACTTGAACAGCTCCCAGCCGAGGCGCGACTTCCCGATCCCGGCGATCCCCGAGACCTGGACGAGGTGCGCCTTCCCCTCCTCAACGGTCGCGTGGAACAGGTCCTTCACGAGCCTCAGCTCACGGTCGCGCCCGACGAACGGCGGCTCCAGGCCTTCCGACTTCATCAGTCCGCCGCGCCCCGCCGTCACCCGCAGCGCTCGATACAGGCGAACCGGCTCGGCCTTGCCCTTGAGCGAGTGCTCACCGACGTCCTCGAAGACGACCGCGGCCTCCGCGGCACGCTTCGTCCCCTCGCCCACCAGGACCGTCCCGGGGTCGGCCGTCGACTGGATCCGGGACGCGGTGTTGACCAGGTCGCCCGCCACCATCCCCTGCCCGACCGCCTGCAGGTTGACGGTGGCCTCGCCGGTCAGGACCCCCGCCCGCGCGCTCAGGCCGGGCGTCCCCACGTCGGCGCCCAGGGCCGAGACCGCCCCGAGGAGGTCGATCGCGGCCCGCACCGCGCGCTCCGCGTCGTCCTCGTTCGCGACCGGCGCGCCCCAGACCGCCATCACGGCGTCCCCGATGAACTTCTCGATCGTGCCGCCGTAGCCCTCCACGACTCTCCGGCTCGCGTCGAAGTACCGCGAGAGCAGGTCCCGGACCTCCTCGGAGTCACGCGTCTCGGAAAGGCTGGTGAACCCGACCATGTCGGCGAACAGGACCGAGACCAGCCGCCGCTCCGCGCTCGGGGCCGGGGCCGCAGGGGTCGGCGACGGGGCGGGGGCGACGGCCGCAGGGGCGCCGACCTGCGACGTCAGGGACGAGCCGCACTCGCCGCAGAAGTCGAACTGTGCCTCGTTCCGGGCGCCGCAGGACGGGCAGACCTTGGCAAGCGTCGCGCCGCAGTGGCCGCAGAACTTCCGGCCCGTTGGATTGTCGGTGCCGCACTGTGGGCAGACCACGGATCCCCCCGACCCTGATGCCGGTGAATGGTACTCGCCGGGGGCGGTTCCCTTCACTCGTTACGGCGAAGTGGCGCTCAGGCCGTCATCCTGGCTGGCGAGCAGGAGGGTGCTACCGGCGAGCGCTAGCAGAGATCGAGCCACTGGAAGGCGGCGCGCGATCTGGATCGAGCCGATCGAGTGAGCCCGCCGAACAACCGGTCGAGCCGGCATTCATGCTTTGATCGCGTCGGCCGGCGAAACGCGCTGCCTGCGGGTATAACGAAGGCGCGGTGGACCGCGACCTTCCTGCGAGCCCGGACCTCTCCCGATCCCGCGTGCGGGTGCGAGCGACGCTCACCTACGTGGGCGCCGCGGGGCTCGCGATCGGGCCGTTCCTCGTCTGGCTGCGGCCGCTGCACTTCAGCGGCTTCCAGCTGAACGCGCAGATCTTCTACCGCTTCTACCTGGCCACCCGAACCCACGTCGCGCGGCACGAGCGAGGGTCGCGGCCACTCGCGTCAGCGGGGCTCGTCTTCCTGATCCTCGGCGCGCTCGCGTTTGGCGGACTCGCGGTTCGCCGCGGCTGGCTGACGAGCGTCGCGGGGGCCCTCGGCGTGCTGGGGATCGGGGGCTATCTCATCACCGTGTCCGGGGCGAACGTCCGGCATCCGATCGGGCTCGGACAGGCCATGGGGCCGGGTGTCGTCGTCGCCATGATCGGCGGCATCCTGGCCGTCGCCGCTGGATCGTTCGGCCCCCTGCCGCCGAAACGCGGGACGCGGACCCCTCACGCCACACGCGCCGGGCCCGAAGAGCCGCCGCGCCCGGACCGCCAGCCGGCAGCGAACGACTGGTGGGAGCGAACCCGCCGCCGGGAGGCATGACAAGCATGCCCCGGCCAGCTCTGAGGGCGGATCCAGCCGCGATCGCCCGGTGGTGGTACTCGTACCCCGTGCACCATGGCCTGGAGGATCCCGGCCTGCCGGTCGACTGACACGCCGTGCCAGCACCACCCCAATCGATCGGCCAGCGCCCTTTCGTTCGGCCTTTGGACCGGCCAGAATCCTGTCGGAGATGAAGCCGAAGACCGCCGCTCGCGTCGCCTGGTCGGTCGGGACGTTCTCGATCGCGCTGGTCGCCGGGACGCTCGTCCTGATGTTCCTGAGCCGTCACGCGGTCCACCTGCCCCAGACGGCAAACGGTTCCTCGCAGACGTGGAACTTCTCGAACGTCTTGACCAACATCGTAAACGCCACAGTGCCGGCCATGGGCATCGTGCTCGCGTCCCGTCGCCCGGCGAACCGGATCGGGTGGCTGTTCCTGATCGCCGGGGTCACGCTCGGCGTCGGCGGCTTCGGCAACGCCTACGCCCTTCGTACGCTCGTCGTCGCGCCGGGTTCGCTTCCCGCTGGCCATCTCATGGCGTGGCTGTCCAACAGCACGGGGTTGATGCCCCTCGGCGCGCTCGCCTTCCTGTTCCTGCTGTTCCCCACGGGACACTTGCCGTCAGCCCGGTGGCGGATACCTGCCTGGATCCTTGGTGTCCTCCTGGGGCTCGAGGCGCTGGTGTCGTTGATCAGCGCAAGCTCGAGCTTGAACGAACCGTTCTCCCAGCCCTCCCAATCCTCAGGGTTCAATTGGTTCGGCGTCGCCGTCTTCATCGTGCCGATCGTCTTCATCTTCGTGACGGCGCTCGTTGCCGTGATCGCTCGATTCCGCCGTGCGACCGGCGACGAGCGGCTCCAGCTCAAGTGGTTCGTGACGGCGGCCACGTTCGTCGTGGTCACGCTTTTGGTGACGATCCCCTCCTCATCCCAGGTCCTCTCGGTCCTGCAGAGCATCGGGTTCATCCTGCTCTGGACCTCGATCGGCGTGGCGATCCTCAAGTACCGCCTCTACGACATCGACGTCGTCATCAACAAGGCGGTCATGTACGGCGCTCTGGCGGTGTTCATCACGATCGTCTATGTGGGGCTGGTCGTAGGCGTCGGTGCGCTCGTCGGCAACAAGCGGAGTCCGCTCCTGTCCGCGATCGCTGCGGCGGTGATCGCGATCGCTTTCCAGCCGGTGCGGCGCCGTGCCGCGCGCATCGCGAACCGTCTCGTCTACGGGACGCGGGCGACACCGTACGAGGTGCTGTCCGACTTCGCCGACCGGGTCGCGGGCAGCTACTCCATCGAAGACGTCCTGCCCCGGACCGCGCAGATGCTCGCCGAGGGGACCGGCGCGCGCCGCGCCGACGTCTGGCTCCGCGTGGGGAACGAGCTCCGGGCGGAGGGATGGTGGCCGTCCGAGTCGGAAGCCGAACACGCCACGATCGCGGGCGGCGTGCCCGTCGTCCCCGGCGCGACGGCCGTCGTCCCGGTCAGCCATCAGGGCGAGCTGCTGGGCGCACTGTCCGTGCACAAGGCCCCGAGCGAGCCCATGACGCCGACGGACGAGAAGCTCCTCGTCGACGTCGCGTCGCAGGCGGGCCTCGTCCTTCGCAACGTCCGGCTCATCGAGGATCTCCGCGCGTCGCGGCTTCGGCTCGTCACGGCCCAGGACGAGGCACGACGAAGGCTCGAGCGCAATATCCACGACGGCGCACAGCAGCAGCTCGTCGCCCTGGCGATGAAGCTGAACCTCGCGCAATCTGCCGCCACCCGCGCCCCGGACAAGCTCCCGCCCATGCTCGAGCAGCTGAAGGGCGACGCGCAGGACGCGCTCGACAACCTCCGCGACCTCGCGCGGGGGATCTACCCACCGCTCCTCGCCGACCAGGGCCTGGTCGCCGCGCTCACCTCACAGGCGCGCAAGTCGACGGTCCCCGTCACGCTCGACGCCGGGGGGCTCGGCCGCTTCTCGCGCGACGCCGAGACGGCCGTCTACTTCTGCACGCTGGAGGCGCTGCAGAACATTGCCAAGTACGCGAACGCGAGCGAGGCCATCGTCCGCCTCGCGACCGACGACGGCCGGGTCACGTTCCAGGTGCAGGACGACGGCGTCGGGTTCGACCCGAACGCGACAGGCTACGGGACGGGCCTGCAAGGGATGGCGGATCGAATGGCGGCGATCGGCGGCGCGCTCACGGTCACCTCCACGCCCGGACAGGGAACGGTCATCTCGGGCTGGGCGCCGGCCGACTCGACCGCCTGATCGCCCGGACCTGCAGCGCCACCCCAGACACCACGAACACGATCCCGGCGACAAGCCACGGCCTCGGGTCGGCGTTCTGGCCGCGCCGATTTACGAACGCGATCACGAGCGAGATCGCGCCGACGCCCGCCAGGATCCCCCACGCCGACGAACGAAGCCGCGGCAGGCGTACGACCCACGCCGCCACGACGAAGAGCAGCAACCCGAGCGTGGGGAACACGAGAAGCGTGAACGCGGCGACGGCGCCGAGGACCACGCAAGCCGCGAACCTAGCCCAGCTCCGCTCCCCCATCGAAGCCTCCGGCAGATGAAGCCAACTCAGCTTCGCCGTATCGGACAATTGTCACCGAATCTTCGCCGAGCCGTCACGGGGCCGCCACGCAAGGCCATTCGCCAATTCGCCGCTCGGCCCGCATAATGGCAGGCCGGTTACCAGAGGAAGCGAGAGCCCATGCCCGCAGCACGGCTTGTCGTCGGAACGCGCGCAGTGGAATGGCCTGATCCATGACCGATGTCGCCCTGTTGAGCTCGCACCGGCAGTACGAAGACAAGCGAACAGGCATTACCGAGGAATTCCTACAGCCGACGCTGCAGGGCGTTCGGACCGTCGCCGTCCTGTCCCGGCCCCTCGGGCCCGCGCGGCCGGTCGGGTGGGTGATCTGCCACTCGCTCGCGCTCGAGCAGGTCCACCTGGCCCGCATGGAGGTGATCGTCGCGCGTTCGCTCGCGGCCGCCGGCTTCCCGGTCCTTCGCTATCACGGACGGGGCTACGGCGACAGCGAGGGCGGCGGAGACATCGGCCTCGGGACGCATCTGGCCGACGCCACGGATGCGGTCGAGCTGATGCGCCGGATCGGAGGCGTCGAGCGGATCGGCATGCTCGGCGCTCGGTTCGGCGGCGCGGTCGCGGCGCTCGTCGCCGATCGCCTGGAGCTGGATCTGCTCGGCATGTGGGAGCCCGTCAGCCGCGGGCAGCAGTTCATCCGCGACTTCCTGCGAACCCGGGTGTTCAGCGAGATGGCCGACCAGGTCCAAGCGGAGGGCAGCTCCGGGATGGAGCGCATTCGCGAGGAGCTGCAGGCGAACGGATGGGCGGACATCAAGGGCTTCCGGCTGACGCGCGAGGCTCACGACGAGATCGCGCGGCTCGACCTGACGAAGGACCTGACCCGCTTTCACGGCTCGGCGCTGCTGGTGTCGATCTCGAAATCGGGGAAGCCAAGCCACGGGCTCACGAAGCTCGCGGAGCACCTTCGTTCCCTGGACGCGACGTGCCTCGTCGAGGCCGTGCACGATCAGATGGCGCCGCAGATGGGCCAGTTCCATTTCCAGACGGTCCAGGGCGGACGGGCCAAGCGCGACACGCAGTTCGAGCTGGACCGGTCCGTGGCCGACGCGACGCGACGCTGGAGCCTGAGCCTCGCCGGCATCGACGCGCCCGCGGCCGTCACGGACGGGCCGCGGCAGGCGCTCCCCGATCTCTCGCCCGCGCCGGGAACGAGGGAGTTCCCGCTGTTCGTTCCCTACGCGGAAGAGCATCTGGCGGCGGTCCTGTGCGTTCCGGATGGCCAGCCGAAGGCGGTCGTGCTGCTGCTGACCGGGATCGGGGCCCCCAGGAGTCACAGGTTCCAGGTGTGGGCTCGGGTCGCGAGGCGCCTTGCAGCACAGGGGTACGCGTCGGTCCGCATGGACTACGGCGGCCTCGGGGACAGCACGGGCTCGCTCGAGGAGCTCCCCCTGATCGAGGCGCCGTGGCACGAGGCCCGGGAGGTGGCTCGGTTCGCGATGCGCGCGGTCGGCACGGACCGGCTGGGCATCGCGGGCAACTGCCTGGGGGCGACGGTGGGCCTGAGGGTCGCCGCCGAGATGCCGGAGTCCGTCGCCACCGTCGGGCTGCTGACCCGCCTGCGGGATCCCGGTGCGACCTACCAGGTGCTCCACCGCACGCGCGGGTGGCGGGTCGTGTCGATGCTCCGCTCCAACCGCTTCGTCCGGCGGGTCGTCGTTCGCCGACTCAAGGGCTTGAAGGGGCGGTCGCTCCCCGGGGTTCGGGATCAGCTCTCACGGGCGTTGGGGCACCAGAACATGCTCTTCGTCTACAGCCTGGCCGACGACGACGTGTACTCGCGCGAGGTGCAGACGCTCCTGGACACCATGCTCGCGAGCCTCCCGCGCGAGCGGCGTGACCGGTTCGAGCTGCGGATCCTTCCCGAGGGCCCGCTCGCGCGGCTGGAGTCGCTCACGAGCCAGGACGCGGTGATCGACACGGTGAGCAACTGGCTCGCTGGGACGCTGGGACGTGCGGCCGGCTCGAGGCCGAACGCGGACACCCGCTAGCCGGTCCCGGTCGTCGGGTTGGACACGCGCACATCTCGCGCGTCCTGCTTCTGCTTCTGCTCCCACGCGCCCTCGAGCGCCTGCAGGATCAGCGAGGGGGCGCATCCCTTGACGAGGAACGCGAAGACCCCCGCCTCGGTGGCGTCCAGGCTGAGCGACATCTCGTCGTAGGCGGTGAAGAGCACGATCTGCGCGTTCGGGCTCCGCTCCTTCACGTAGTGCGTGACGGCCACGCCGTTCTGGCCGGGCATCCGATAGTCGAGGAGCAGCAGGTCAGGCCACGTCGCGTCGAAGATGGTGACGGCCTCCGACCCCGACGCAGCGACCCCGACCACCTGGAACCCATGCACCTCGAGCATGTTCACGAGGGCCTCGCGCAGCTCGACCTCGTCGTCTGCGATGAGGACCCGTGGGCGTCTGGACCCGAACCCGTCGATCTGCCTGCCTCCTGCTCTGGACAGGTATCGACCGCCCCCGTCGGCGGCCTGAGCCCGGCGGGCGTAGGATGCCCGTCGTGGGAAGGCGCCTGCCCGCGCTCGCCGTCGCCGCCGTCCTGGCCCTGGGAGTGGCCCCGGCAGGCCGCGCGGTCGTCATCCGGGAGTTCCCCCTTGCCCCCATCGCCCACCCCGCCAGGATCACGGCCGGCCCCGACGGCGCGATGTGGTTCAGCGAATCGCTTGGGGACCAGATCGGGCGGATCACGGCCGCCGGGGTCATCACGGAGTTCCCCGTCCCCGTGGGCAGCAAGCCGGACGGCATCACGACGGGCCCCGATGGCAACCTCTGGATCGCGATGGCCGACAGCGACATGGTCGGGCGCATGTCGACCGATGGGACGCTCACGGAGTGGGCCGTCCCGACGCCCGCCAGCCACCCTGAGGACATCGTGACCGGCCCCGACGGCAACCTGTGGATGACCGAGTACTTCGGCAACAAGGTGGCGCGCATCACGACGGCCGGCGTCATCACCGAGTTCGACGTGCCGACCACGAACAGCCAGCCGGTCGGGATCACCGTCGGCCCCGACGGGGCGCTCTGGTTCTGCGAGTACCTCGCCGACAAGATCGCCCGGATGACGACCGACGGGATCGTGACGAACGAATATCCCGTCCCGACGCCGAAGTCCTGGCCGAGTCACATCGTCGTGGGGTCGGATGGGGCGCTCTGGTTCACCGAGTACAAGGGCAGCAAGATCGGTCGTTTCGACCTCTCCACGTCGAGCATCACGGAGTTTCCGGTGACCGGCTACGGCCTCTCGAGCATCACCAGGGCCGCCGACGGGAACCTCTACTTCGCCGAGTACACGGCCGACTCGATCGGGCGGGTCACACCGGCGGGCGTCGTGACCGAGTTCCCGGTGCCGACCCTCAAGGGCAATCCCCTCGGCATCGCGGCGAGCGCGAACGGGAAGCTCGTGTGGTTCTGCGAGGAGAACAAGAGCAAGATCGGCGCGTTCGCCATCCCTCGCTGAGCGACTCTGGGACAATCGGTCGAAGGTGAACGGCCTCGAGCTCGTGACGTTCCTCGAACGCGGTCCCCTCCTCACCGACGGGGGCATGGGCACCTCGCTCGTGGAGCGCGGCGTCCCGGTGGGCGCGTGCTTCGAAGCCCTGAACGCGGACGATCCCGCGATCGTGGCCAGCGTGCACCGCGCGTTCGTCGAGGCGGGGGCGGGCCTGGTGCTCTCCAACACCTTCGGCGCGAATCGGTTCGCGCTCCGGCGCCGCGGGTTGGCCGGCCGCGCGCAGGAGCTCTGCGCCCGCGGCGTGGAGATCGCGCGTGCCGCCGGCGTCCTGGTCGCCGGCTCCGTCGGCCCGCTCCGCGTGCGGCTCGCGCCGTACGGGCGCGTGCGCCCGGCCGAGGCGTTCGACGCCTTCGCCGAGCAGATCGCGGCGATCGCGGAGGCGGGCGCCGACCTGGTGTTGATCGAGACCCAGTCGGACATCGCGGAGATCGAGCAGGCCGTCGCCGCCGCGCGTGAGGTCGCCGGCCTGGCAGTCGCCGTCACCATCACGCTCACCGCCGACGACCGGACGCTCCTGGACGACTCCCCCGAGCAGGTCGCGGAGCGCCTGGTGAAGCTCGGGCCCGACGCGATCGGCGTGAACTGCGGCTACGGTCCGGCGCAGGCCCTTCGCGCCATCCGCGCGATGCGCCCCGCCCTCGGGAGGATCCCGCTCATCGCGCGACCGAACGCCGGCGGGCCCCAGCAGGCGGGCGGCCGGTTCCTGTATCCCGCGACGCCCGGCTACTTCGCCGAGAACGCCCGCCTGCTGCTCGCCGAGGGCGTGAGCGTGATCGGGGGATGCTGCGGCACCGGACCGGGACACGTGCGGGCGATGGCCGGGGCCCTGCGGGAGCCCAGGGCTCCGGTCGTGCAGGTGGGACCCGCCCCGAGGCGCGAGGAAGCTCCGGATTTGGCGCCGCGGGGAACCGAGCTGTCGGCGAAGCTCGCGGAGGGCCGGTTCGTCGTCGCCGTGGAGCTCGACCCGCCGCGGGGGTTCTCGACGGCCGGCATGCTCGCCGGCGCGGAGACGCTCGCCGAGACGGGCGCCGACGTGATCGACGTCGCCGACAGCCCGATGGCCCGGATGCGCATGAGCCCGTGGGCCGCGTGCCGGCTGATCCAGGAGCAGATCGGGATCGAGACGGTCCTGCACTTCCCCACACGCGGCCGGAACCTGCTTCGGCTCCAGGGCGACCTGCTCGCCATCCACGCGCTCGGCATCCGGGACCTGTTCGTCTGCCTGGGCGACCCGATGGAGGTGGGCGACTACCCGGGCGGCACCGACACGGTCGACGTCGCGCCGACTGGCCTCATCTCGCTCATCACGGGCTCGTTCAATCGCGGGCGCGACCATTCGGGCGCCTCGATCGGTGAGCCGACGAGCTTCGTCGTCGGCTGCGCGCTCAACCCCGCGGCGCCCGACCTCGACCGCGAGTGCCGCGTGCTCCGACGAAAGATCGACGCTGGCGCCGCGTTCGCGCTCTCCCAGCCGGTCTACTCGGCGGAGCCGCTCGAGCGCGTTCGCGCCGCATACGAAGCCCGGCACGGGCCGCTCACGCTGCCGATCCTGGCCGGGCTCCTGCCGCTCGCGAGCAGCCGCCACGCCGAGTTCCTCCACAACGAGGTGCCCGGCGTCTCGATCCCGGAGGAGATCCGCGAGCGACTGCGCGCCGCGGGCGGCTCGGCCGAACGGGTCGGGCTGGACCTCGCCCG
>JACXTT010003244.1_pt1 | contig 25288 bp, 24 predicted proteins | sample 9270951 | NCBI WGS metagenome assembly JACXTT01 (sample SAMN15532306, study PRJNA645909) | rock metagenome | isolation source: weathered quartz diorite | place: Puerto Rico | collected 2017-06-21
GGTCGACCAGTTTTCTCAGGTGAGCCTTCCAGTCGCCCATCAAGAAGTCGAAGTCTGCTCGGCCGTCTTGTTCAACCAAGGTTGCTAACATCTCGCACGGCCAACAAGATCATCTCTGATAAAGCCGTTCTACCAGCGCAAGGCCCGGAGACTCTACGAGCCGGTTTCTAATTACTAAAATGTAAGCTCAGCTTGCAAAAGTGGCGGCAGGGGAAGAACAGTCGATATTCGGAAACTTCTACCTGCGCGGCTTCTCTTTCCGCCCGGTAATCAGCATGTCCAAGCTGACACCGTTGACCTTGAAAACTTTGAACCTGGTCCCAGGAAGGTCACCGTACGCCTTTCCTTCAGCCCCCCCGATTCCCTCGATCACAACCTCATCATGCTCGTCCACAAAGTTCAACGCTCCATCACCAGGAAGGAAAGCAGTAACCACCTTTCCATTCTTGATCAACTGCGTACGAACACACTTGCGAACCGCGCTGTTCGGCTGCCGGCACTCGACACCCACCTTCTCGAGAACGATCCCGCGTCCCTGTGGTGCTCCGGCCAGAGGGTCTGCCTTCACGTCGAGCCCGAGCATCCGCCGCTTGTACGGTGGATAAGACCACCTAAAGCTGGCTCGGCGCTTGCCCAGCTTTCTCGCTGCGAACAGCCCAGTTGACGATTTTGACATTCTGATCTCTCGATTTCAGGGAGGCTCCGAATAGGACTTGGAGCCTCATTTATCATTGACGCTTCCGTGAGGGTCTAGAGAACGTCAAAGTAGACTCTAAACCCGTCTGGCACGGCTTCAACCTGCTCGACGTGGACTCCCTTCGCCTCGTCCATCCGCTTAAGATGCGTCCCGCCGCAGCCAATCGGCCCGCAGCCCTCGACTGTCACCAATCTGATGGTCTCAAGCTTTGGCAGTCCATTCAGCCACGACTCATGCCCCTCGAACCGTCTTCTCGCCTCTGACAAGGGAACCAATTCAGTCTTGACCGTTCTAGCCTCGCCGATCAAACGATTCTCCAGCCTCTCGGCGTCCTTCAATTCTGTCGGGCTCGGAAGCTCTCCCTTGTACGCAACGTATGGAGCGTCTGCCAGCCAGGAATCTGCGGCGTCCACCTCACGCCCCAACGCTTCTGTCAAACAATAGTCTAGCAAGTGAGCGGAGGAGTGTCTTCTCATCATTAGAAACCGCCAGTCCCAGTCGATCGAGCCTGTCACGTCTTCGGACATTCCTGTCTCGCCTGACAGGAGCTTACCCCAGTGAACAATCACCGGTCCCGACTGCATTACCTTCTTCACCTGAAGCTGCAATGCGGGCCCTTTGATCATTCCCCTGTCTGTCGGTTGTCCTCCGCCTTTCGGATGGAAGATCGTCCGGTCTAGGACAAGGTAGGCGTGTTTTTTCTCGTCGGGTGTTGAACCTAGAATTTTCGACTGAAGGTCCTTCCGGTAGCTGTCCTCCCAGTAGACCTGAACTGTCGGGGGCAGGCCTTTAGCGATGTCCGCGAGCCCTGGCAAGAATCCCAGAACTAGACTACTGGACTACGACTTGGTCGACGTCAAAATATCGCTTGACCAGAAGCCTGGTCTTGTCGATCGTCCGCCCATTCTTACCGATCGCGATCGCCTTGTCTTTCGGATCGACCTCAACAATGATCATCTTCTTGTCGGGCCTCTCGACAGTCCGGACCTCTTTCAGCTTCGCTGGCGAGAGAGAATTCCGGACCAATTGTTCAGGAGTGTCCGCGTATTCGACCACTTCGATCTGTCGGTTGGTCATCCGGCGCAACTGGTTGATGTTCTTCCCAGCCTTCCCAATGGCGAGCCCCATGTCGCCCTGTTTGGCGACGAAGATTATCCGGTCGAGCTTCTCGTCGATCACGCAGTCTTGAGTGGTAGCGCCCGTGGTGGTCTCGAAGAGTGCGATGTACTTCATTTCTTCCGTGGTTAGCTTGATCTTGGGTTGAAGCGTCACTTATTCTCAGCCAGCTCTAGGACGGCGGAATCCCCCGGCTCTCTCACGCTGAGAGCGCTGACCGGGTACGGCTTTTCGCAAAGGGCGCCGAGGTCGAGGCTTGAGCCCTGGAAAACGTAGATGGGCGTTTCGGAAAGGTCAGCGTGATACAATATGTCCTCTCTTTCACTGCCGGGACAATTGTTCGCTAGTATTACTAGCTTGGCCTTGCTGTGCTGGACGTTTGAGATCGCGGACTTGGTTCCGTAGTCTATCTTCCCTGTTTTCACTGCCATCCGAATCTGCTTGTTCACGTCGACCGGCATCAGTTGATCACCGAGCTAGTTGGCTGCTCCTTCTCCGGCTGCCTTCTTGCCCGCGCCGCCTCCCGCGGTTACGGCTATCGGAGCGGCATTGTTTGTCGAAATGGTGGGAGCTAGTGGAGAGTTAGTCATTGACATTGACACTTCGATCAGTCCAGTGCCCATTGGAATCTGCTGTCCTACTATCACGTTTTCCGCTACTCCTCTGAGAGTGTCAACGGTTCCTTTGACCGCTGCGTCGACAATAGTTGGTATTGTGATCTCGAAGGCCGCTTTTGCAAGTGTGCTTGCTTTCTCACCGCTGACTCCGTGCCTTCCGACCTGGAGGACCTCGCCGGAAGACGTCATCATGTCTGCGACGAGCATGACGTGTCGAATGTCCACGTCTAACCCTTGTTCTTCGAGGACTCCTACTGCTTCCTTGATGATGACATTGCGGGCTGCCTCGATTCCGAGGACCAGCGTTGTCTCGTTAATGTTGTTGCTGAAAGTTCGGGTGGTGTCAACTCCTGGGACCTCGAAGGCGGAGGCGAGGCTTGACCCTTCGGTCCGGATGATCCATTCGCCTTTCTCCTCGACGACCAGCGCTCTCTTGACGGCGCCGATGCCCTTTACATGGTACTTTTGCAGTTTATCTTCCAGACGGCGGAACTGTGATAGCTCAAGGTCTTTTCCTTTGATCTCCATATTGTAGGATTCTACTTTGACCTCTGCACCTGTAGGTTGAACTGCCTCGCGAACGTCCTGGACGGTTACTCCTCGTTCTCGCATTGCTTGTGGGTTAAGTTTGATGTCAATCTTCATTCTGATGACATCGGAGACCGTCTCGCTAGCAATGTCGCCGAGAGTCGTGTGCGCTAGTAGAGTGGCTATTTCCTGCGCTTTCTCCCGGCTTGCCCTGTGCTTTGAGTCCATGTAGACGGTCATGCTGGGCGTTGACGGGATCTTCCGCGCGTCAACAATCTCGATGAGTCTGGGCAGGCCCAATGTGACATTTTGTTCTCTGACGCCCGCGAAATGGAATGTTCGGAGGGTCATCTGTGTACCGGGTTCTCCGATGGACTGCGCGGAGACTATTCCGGCTGCCTCGCCAGGCTCGACCAGTGCTTGCTTGTAATTGTCGATCGCTTGTTCTACTGCGTCCTCGACTCCAGCCTTGGTTAGCTTGGAGCTTGTCAGCGTGTCGCGGAGCCGTTCTAACGTCAGTGGTGAGAGTACCTCTTTCGCCTTCTCTAGAGACTTTTCGATCGTGTCCTTCGAGGCGGGGGTTCCCTTCCGCATTGTCAGCCGGACTCTTTCGACGAGCCGGTTGACGTTGACTGCCTTTCCATGGTCGCTCTTTGCGGTGTCGACTCCGTCCTCTCCGTAGCGTACCTGGATTATGTTGCCTCTTGAGTCTCGGACTGTCGAGTCGTATTCGACCCGTAGGTGTTCGAGGGCGTTGATGAGCCTTCGTTGCATGTAGCCGCTCTGTTGCGTTCTGACGGCTGTGTCGACTAGTCCTTCGCGACCTCCCATGGCGTGGAAGAAGAATTCGATCGGGTCGAGACCGTCACGGTAGCAGTGGTACACGAAGCCTCTGGCCGCGGCTCCTTTGTCGCCTGGCTTGAAGAATGACATTGCCCGTCCTCGGTAGCCTCGCATGATGCGTTGCCCTCGGATGGACTGTTGTCCGACGCTCGCAGTCATCTGCCCGATGTTTAGGGCGGAACCTCTCGCGCCAGCGCGAGTCATTATGACTCCGCTATTATCCATCTGGAAGAACTGGTCGGCAAAGTCTCCTGCGCTGTCTCTGGCCTTCGAGAGCTCGTTCATGATGTAGATCTCGAGAGACTCCTCGATCGTCTGTCCCGGAAGCCGTTCTAGTGTGCCTTGCTGGTATTTTGTAATGTACTCGTTCACGCTCTCCTCTGCTTTCGTGATCGCCTTGGAGATCTTGTCCTGTACGTTCTCGGAGATTTGCAGGTCGTCGAAAGCGTAGGTGAACCCGCGGAGTTCCATGTACCGGTTGAGCAGGCGGTTGACGCTGTTGAGGAAGCGGCGTCCTTCTTCTGGGCCGTAGTCCTTGACGATTCGATGGAATAGGCTCTCGGACCTCTCGGCCCCGATCGCGTTCTTGTCGATGACTCCCTGCTCCAAGATTCCGTCCTTGATGACGACGAAAGCGTCGAAGGGGCAGTCGTGGATTACTCCCCTGTCGCAGTCTTCGCACTTGTAATAGTTGGAGAGGTTGGACTTTGCAACGAAGTTGAAGCCTCTCGGTAGGACCATACTGAAGATCTGCTTTCCACTCCACAGGTCCTCGGGCTTCGAGGTGACGGGTTCTGGGATAGGCCCCTCATAGTTTGCCGCGGAAAGCAGTTTGGCAACGTCATGCCGGTTGAGCATCGTAGCCTTCTCAGTCAGCAGTAGGGCGCTTGTGAGCGAGTCTCGGATGGCGCCGATGATCGGGCCGCCGTATCTTGGTGAGAGGATCTGGTCTTGGACCTGCATGAGCAGTCGTGCCTCGGTCCTAGCTTCCTCGCCCTGTGGGACGTGCAGGTTCATCTCATCGCCGTCGAAGTCTGCGTTGTATGGTGGGCAGACGGAGGGGTTCAATCGGAATGTCTTGTAGGGGAGTACGCGGACTCGGTGGGCCATGATGCTCATCCGGTGTAGGCTGGGTTGGCGGTTGAACAGGACGATGTCGCCGTCTCGGAGGTGGCGCTCGACGACGAAGCCGGGTTGGATCATTTCTCCGACGACTTTGCGGTCGGTTACGAATTCTAGTCTGACTCTTCTGCCGTCGGGCCTGACGATATAGAGTGCGCCTGGATAATTGTCGGGTCCGTTCTCGATCAGCCTCTTCATCTCTTCGACGTTGTACGCTGTGACCTTCTCGGGTATTGTCAGGCGGCTTGCAACATCGAGCGGAACGCCGACCTCGTTGATGTCCAAGTTCGGGTCGGGCGAGACGACTGTTCTCGCGGAAAAGTCGACGCGCTTGCCGGACAGATTTCCACGGAACCTTCCCTCCTTACCCTTCAACCGCTGGGATAGTGTCTTGAGCGCTCGTCCCGACCGATGCCTTGCAGGTGGCAGCCCGGAGACTTCGTTGTCGAAATAGGTTGTAACGTGGTATTGTAAGAGTTCGTGGAGTTCCTGGATGATGTTGATCGGGACACCGGATTCTAGGGCTTCGCTGAGTTTCTGGTTGATCCTGATGATGTCGACGAGTTTGTGGGTAAGGTCGTCTTCGGACCTGATTCCTGATTCCAGTGTTATACTGGGCCTGACTGAGACGGGTGGTACTGGAAGGACCTGAAGAACGGCCCATTCTGGCCTTGCCGCCTTGGGGTCCATGCCCAGTAGGATGAGGTCATCGTCGGGTATTCTCTCCAATCGTTCCCGGATGGTGCTGGGGGTCAGCCGGACTGGAGCGCCCTCGACTATTTCATGGAAGGTGGTCGGCTTTCCGTGTTCGACAGCATACTGTTTTTGACCGCAGTGGGGACACTGTTGTGTCTTCTTTGCGTCCTTGATGATCTCGTCCATGAACGCGTCTGGGACAGTGTTGAGCCGTTGTTTCAGCTCGGCGTGTTTGGCCCTGTACTTTTCGATCTTTTCCTCGGAAAGTAGGATGCGTCCACAGTTCCTGCATGTTATGGACAAGTATCGATGGATGAGCTTGGCGAAAGCCGAGTGGATGACCGGCTCGGAGAGTTCAATGTTCCCGAAGTGTCCCGGGCACGCGCTCGCGGTGTTGCCGCATGTCTTGCATTTCTGCCGGGGCTCGAGTGTTCCGAGCCTTCCGTCCATTAGCCCTGAGGTGATGGGGACGCCGTCCTCGTCATAGGTGTCTGCTGCTTGAACCTCGACGGCTGAGAGCTTTCGGACTTCTGTCGGGGAGAGTAGGCTGAAACGTATGCCCTGTATGACCTTGCTGGTCTCTTCCATCAGGGAGACTACTGCCATGATTCTAAGACCTCTCCTCGAGGCTCAGCCTGGGCGCAATACACAGTGACATCAGTTCCTGGACGAGCAGTTTGAACGCGTAGGAGATCTGGACGGGCGAGATCGAAGCTTTGTCACCGTCTATTCGGCAGATGTACTTGTTCTGTTTGATGTCGTAGTAGGCGAGTGTGCCGCAGACTTCGCAGACGTATGCTGTGTACTTGTCCGATTCTTCGAGGAGCCTGTCCCGGAGCAACGCGGAGGCACCGTGACCGATCAGGCAGTCTCTTTCCATCTCTCCGAATCGAAGTCCTCCTCCACGGGCGCGACCCTCGGTTGGTTGTCGTGTAAGCATCTGAACTTGTCCTCGTGCGCGGGCGTGCATTTTGTCCGCGACCATGTGGTGGAGTTTCTGATAGTAGACTACGCCGATGAATAGATCCGCGGCTAATTTCTCACCGGTGATTCCGTTGTACAGCGGCTCGCGCCCGGATTTTTGGAAGCCCAGCTTGCCTAGAATATCCCCGATCGCCTGTGGGCCCATGTTCTCGAATGATGTTCCGTCCATTAGCTCTCCCACCTGGCTCGCAACTTTGCCGCCCAGTGTCTCGACGAACTGTCCGATGGTCATTCGGGACGGGATGGCGTGCGGGTTGATGACAACGTCCGGGACAACACCGTCGACCGTGAATGGCATGTCCTCCTGCGGGACCAAGAGTCCGATCACTCCTTTCTGTCCGTGCCTGCTTGCGAACTTGTCTCCTAGTTCTGGGACGCGGAGGTCGCGGACCTTGACCTTGACGAGCTTGCTTCCCTCTATCGATTCTGTGACGAACACTTCATCGATTGTGCCCTGTTCCGAGGGACGCATGGTGACGGATGAGTCTCGTTTTGTGGGGCCTCTGACCTCGAACTCCCGGTACTCCTCTAGGAATCGGGGTGGGCTGGTGCGGCCGACGAGGACTGTGTTGCCCATCACGTCGGATTCTGGTGATATGATACCGTCTTCCTCTAGAAGCCTGTAATATCGGTCGCCGCGGTAGCCTCGTATTCCTGCCTCCGGAATCTCGAACTTGTCTCTTAAGCCTCCGAGGTACTGTCGGCTTTCCGCCTCGTAGATTCTGTAGAAGGTGGACCTGAACAGTCCACGGTCGACTGATGACTTGTTGACGATGATTGCGTCTTCCATGTTGTAGCCTTGGAAGGATAGAATTGCGACGACAACGTTCTGTCCCGAGGGGCGTTGGTGGTAGTTGAAGACCTCCATGGGTCTCGTATCGACTATTGGCGCTTGTGGGTAGTGGAGTAGGTGCGAGCGTGAGTCGACTCGGGTGAAGAAGTTGGTTGAGAAGACGCCGAGGGCCTGTTTGGACATGGCAGACTCGTAGGCGTTTCTAGGGGATTGGTTGTGTTCTGGGAAAGGGATTAGGCTCGCGGCAATTCCTTGCATCGTGTAGGGCGCGATTTCCAGGTGAGAATGGTCCTTGCGGAGGTCGCCTTCGGATACTGCGATGAGGGTGTTCTCTTCCTCGTCCGCATCCAGCATCTCGACGACCTGCATTCGCAAGAGGTCTTGCCAGCCGATCCTTCCCTGCTCTAATTGTAGGATGTGTTCCTGTGTGATTCTTGGGACTCCGTCTTCGACTATGAGGACGGGCCTTCGGACTCGTCCCGCGTCGCAGTTGACGTAGAGTTCGTCTCGTCCGCCCCGGGTTTCGGTCGGATGGAATGCGATATTGACCTCGGTGCTGACCTTTCCCTCCCGTCGGTATTGTCTTAGCTCTTCGGCGAGTGCGGCGGGGTCTCTTGTGTAGCCTGCGATGATTCCGTCGACGAAGACCTTCCCGCCTGTTCCTTTCAGTTTCCGGTCTGTTTCCTCAACCGTTGAAACGCCCATGCGGCGTAGTCGGTCGACCATTTCGTGTGGGTCGATTCCAACGCTGATGCTGCTGGATAGTGCTAGGTTCTTGACGAGCCCACAGTTGGAGCCTTCAGGAGTTTCGTTGGGGCAGAGCCGTCCGTAATGAGTCGGATGGAGGTCGCGTGCTTCAAGGTTGGGCTGGCTTCTGCTCAGTGGGGACTGTAGCCTGCGGAGATGGCTGAGAGTGCTGATGAAGTTCGTGCGGTCCAAGAGTTGTGTGACGCCTATACGTCCGCGGACCCAGTTTCCAGTGGCGATAGCATGCTGGACTCGCTCTGTGATGATTCCGGGCCGGATCGCATTGGCGATCGAGAACTCGATGTGCCGGCGTATTGTGATCCTTTCGAGTTGGTACTTTAGGTCGCGTGTAAGGTTTCGGAAGGATATTCTGAATAGTTCTGCTAGGAGGCTTCCGGCGAGCTTCAGCCTCTTGTTCGCATAATGGTCCTTGTCGTCCGATGTTCGGATTCCACGTTTGACCTCTATGATCCTCGCGGCGATCTCGGCGAGGAAGAGTGCTTTTTCTCTCCTGTCGTCGGTGCTCCGTCCGAGATGGGGCAGAAAGTTTCTGTCGAGAACTGATTCGGCTTTTCGCAGCCGGTATTCGTCCACTTGTCCCGGGGCGAGCCTGTTGCCCAAGTAGAGGAGTGCGTCCTTGGCGTTGTTCGCCTCGAGCGCTTTCTCGTATGATGATTCAAGCTCGTCTTGGATGTTCGGGTCGACGCTGACGAGCTCGGCGATCTTTGCGTCTTCTTCGAAGCCGAGCGCGCGCATCATTATCATGAAGGGTATGTCGCTCGGGATGCCGGGCATCGTGACGTAGATGGCATGGTCGCTCTTCAGTGCGACCTCGATTCTTGCTCGGAAGCCGACAGTGGTCGAGAAGATCTTAGCCTTGTATGTCGGGTTCACTCCGGTATGTTCGATGTCAACGAGGATCCTGTTTGCTGCGAGGTCTTCGAGTGCGACGATTACTCGCTCGCTACCGTTCACGATAAAGTATCCGCCGGGGTCAAGCGGGTCCTCGCCCACACTGACCAACTCTTCAGATCCCAATCTAGAGAGAAGACAGATTTTCGATTTGAGCATGACTGGCAGGTCGCCAATGTAGACCATTTCGGGCTGCCCTTCCCTCTCCCCAATCACGGGGATCATTTCCATGTGCAACGGAGCAGCATATGTCAAGTTCCGGATTCTAGCTTCGGCAGGATAGATGGATCGTTCGGTTCCGTCGACTTCGATTACTCGGGGTGCGCCTATCTCGATCTTTCCGAGCCTGATCTTGAGCGGGTAGTCGCCGATCTCGATCGGAAGGTCAGCAACCTCGTTTACGATAGCCTGTAATCCTCTTTCTACGAAATCGTTGTAACTGTCAATGTGCTGTCTGACTAGGCCGCTGTCTCGGATGAATTCTTTTGAAAGGTTCCAAAGGTGTTCTAATGCTATTGCCATTTTTTCTAAAAGTCCTCCACAACATACCGGTAGAAGTCAGATTCTCCCGCGGTCTGGCTCTTCCGAATGATCCGGACGAGGTCTCCAGGCTTGGCGCCGATCGTCCTGGCGGCTGGGTCAGAGACTTTGATGTAGGGTAGCTGGAAGGGTCGGATGTGGTACTTTCCGAGTACTTCTTTGGCTTCTTCAGCTGAGAGGAGGATGTGTTTCGGTGCTAGTTCGTGTGCGAAGACGTCGTAAGTGAGTTTCTTCTCCTTATCTTGCTTCTTGACCAAGTATTTACCTCGGGCGGGGAGATAGGTGGGGGGTCTACTACCTACCGGGCAGAGGGTTGCCGACCCGTCCCTCTAATAAATCTGATTCCATAACGGCGTTTGATCGATAAATGGCTTGCTATTCTTTCCTGTTTTCCACAAAAAAGAACTGCTTTTCCTGTGGATCAAACCCGGATGAACCCTTACAAGTTTTTTAGACGACAAATTGTAGGTGGACAGTCGGTTGCCGGGATCGCCTAGCCAGGTATGGCGTCGGATTGCTAAGCCAGCGAGCTTTCAATGGTTACAGAGATCCGATGGGCCTTAGGCCCACGTGGGTTCAAATCCCACTCCCGGCGCCACTGGTCATCTCCATTGTATAATCCGCGTTGGTTCAAGGAGGAGAGGGTTGACGTCCTCCAAGCGGAAGTGGACCGGATAAGCTTCGGCACTATTATCACCTCGGCGAAGTCCGGAATAATGGCGAGCCATGTTCCGATGTTAATCGATAAATCGAGAGGAAATCTTGGGACTCTCTTCGGCCACGTTGCACGTAGCAACTCGCAATGGCGCGATTCGTCGCCCGGCTGTCAAGGGCTTGCGGTTTTTCTCGGCCCGGACGCTTACATCTCTCCGAGCTGGTACGACATCAAGAATGAGGCGGGCAAAGTCGTGCCAACCTGGAACTATGTTAGCATCCACGTGAGCGGCCCAGTGACCTTTTTCGAGGACACCGAAAAGATCAGAGGAATAGTTACGAGTCTCACAGAACATCACGAAGCATATTCCGAGAACCCTTGGAGGATCATTGATGCGCCTTCGGGGTACATTGACGAAGAGTTGCGATCCATCGTCGGTTTCGAGATGTCAATCACAAAGATCGAAGGGAAGTGGAAGCTGAGCCAGAATAGATCCGCCCAAGACAGGATGAACGTCGTTGCTGGCCTCCGGGCCCGGGGCAGGTTCAGGGATGCTGAGGTATCTGCTGAGATGGAGCGCAGAAGCGTAGACAGGGAATGATGAAGGGCGACCTCGCAAAGTCGATCGCCGAGAACGAGGATATGAAGAAGGCAATGGAGAAGTCCCCCGAAGATTTTCTCAGATTTAACGCTGACCAAGAGCACTGGCGTTCCAAATTCCCTAAGCCGGATAATCCTATTTGCCACGCCATCCCACCATCAGTATGGTCACGCATTGGACAGGCGCTTTCTGATTTCGGCTCTCGCGACGGACACGGTAGGCATTGCTCTTTCCTCGGTCGTTTATCTATCCTCTCTTAACGCAGCCTCTCTAGGTAGTGTGGCTTTGGGAGCGAACATCGCAATCATCATTCTCGCTGCCTCGGCGGCTTCCTCCGCAATCCTGGCCACAATCGGGGTGGTCCGCAGGTTGGGAATATCCGCTACGACTGCTGCGGGTCTGGGTCTTGCCAGCTCTGTGCTGGGATGTTTCTCGCTGTTCTTTTCGTTTGTTTCAGTTGTAGGGTTCGGCGACGATCAAGCGACCTGCGGGGGCTTCCCTCCCGGATACTGGACGAGCAACAACCAGGTCAATCGTTGCAGCATCTGGGCTGTGACTCATGGAGACTGGGTCGGACCTATACTCCTCGTGATTCTTGCAACATCGGCACTAATATTCGGGGCGTCAGTCGTTACGAGAGTACGGTTGACCACGGCGAGGAGTTGAACGCACCGATTGCCTGGGGCATCTCGGTTGAGCATCACTGTTCATCGATTCCCTCATACCCATCAATTGTTTCCGGGTAACAGCAACAATATCATCATTGGACTCCAAGACTTCCTCTCGAAGAGTCCCATTGCACTCTCATCTCGTGACAGCCTTCTACGATACGCTGGGGCGTTGCTTCGACAGGGTCGTGAACCAGATCAATCCCAGCCTTCCCAAGGCGGTCTATGAACGCCTCGCTCAGAGCGGGCTTTCTCGAGCTGATATTTCGGTTAAGTTCGACCTTGTCATGGTCGTGTTGACCAAGTGGCTCGGAGCAGGCGCGCGAGTCATTGGACTCCAAACGCTCAGAGAACTGTACGGTGAATACGCGACTCCTCCCAACTTCGACTCGGACTCCACAGTTTCCGACCTGATCAACTTCTTGAGGGAAAGAGTTCTTGCCCTACATCTGGCTCCGAAGAGCCTCCATCAGGGTGCTCCTGACCTAACAGTAGTCATCCCTCACGCACATCCCTAGACACCCACTGGCACGAAGCTTAACCTATGACGCGATTCTTGCCAGCCGAGTTTCTTACATCACATTCTCGAAAAAAGTGGTTTCGAGAAATATCCGTTCAAACTTACCTTTCGTCGTGGGTTCTGACCGCTTTTGTTGGGCTTCACTCGTCTCCCATCTTTGGATTCCGTGGCAAAGTCAAAGTGTTAAATGAGCGTTCAATCATATTCCGCGGATTATCCTAACGCGGAGGGGTCTCTGTGAGACTTGTCGAAAAAATCTGGATGGATTCCGGCCCGGAACCTAGCTGCACTAACGGACTTATGCCTCCTATGGAATAAGGGCCGATTTTTCGAGATTCTCTGGGAGTACACTCTCACTCGCAAGACTCTTCGCGGGAGAAATGCGAGAGGCTGGTTGTACTATGAGGAGGGTCATCCGGCAGGATTTGCCCTCGGACGTTGGCATGAGCGTCGAAAATGGTGGGATTTTCAGGAGCTCTGGGGACCCTGCGAGGGAAGTCCTGAACTCCCAACCCGCATAGGAAAGCAAGATCTCTGGAGGGCTCAACAATTTGAAAGGCTCTTGCGTCAGTTCAGGACTCGGATTCTCATTAGAGCCGCTGTAGACAACCCGTTTGGCAATATTATCCCTAGAGAAGCTGGGGCCCAATGGTGCGGAGGCTATCTGTTGGCCACTCGAAGATTAAGCCGTAAACTGACAGTTAAGGCGCCCACAGGCTTCAGACTTCGCAGATTCTTGAAGGGCGATGAGAAGGACATGTCAAGAATTCACTATGCGGCACTCCATATCCCACATCCGCCCAGAGAATATCTGGAGTGGGCCACGAATCCAAACTGTAGGACAACGATGGCGGTTTTGCAAGGAGAAGCCGTTGGGTTCTTAACAGCAGAAAGGCGGCATGACGGCGGCTATGGGGACTTTAACATCGCAGTGGAGCCCAGGTTCCATGGAAGAGGAATAGGGTCTGCGCTGATGGAAACTGGATTGAACGATCTGATCGAAATGGGGTGCGAGACTGCAGTGGCTGACTACTTGCTTCAGAATGTCAAGGTTCAAGCGTTGAACAGGAAATATGGCTTCGTGGTTGTTCGCGCTTACAACTACTACGAAACAACAAGTGGGCGGTGACAGTCGTGACTGAGCCAGGCTCGCGAGCAAACGAAGGTTCACCCGTTAGATTGGCGGCGTTGAAGAGAATTCATGACTCAACTCAAACTGGAAGTGATAAGACAACTCCCGCCCGCGGCGTCTTTTCGGGGTAATGTCCAAAGTAGTTTCGATGAAAATGTATTCCGAATTTACCTTGATGGATTTTTAGCCGGACGACTGCCATGCAGTCGCGAACATGAAGGCGGCGGTTGTGATGGTGGAGCCCGAGAGAGGATTGAACATCGGCTTCACCGCGAGAGCAATGATGAACTTCGGCTTCAACGACCTACGATTCGTCCATGCCAACAAGAGGCTGCTCGGGCCCGCAGCCCGTTTTGCCTCCCATGCCTCAAAAATCGTCGAGGAAGCGGGACAATATGAATCGATAGAAAGTGCGACACAGGACGTCGCGTGGAGAGTCGGTACTACCGCAATCCACGGTCGGTCTGTCCACAACGTTCTTCGGACTCCGTCCAGTCCCCATGGCTTTGCTAAGAACGCGGCGCAGTCCAACGCTTCAATCGGAATTATTCTAGGCCGAGAGGGGACAGGCTTGAGCAACGAGGAACTCGAATCCTGCGACTGCCTGGTAACGATTCCAACCTCGAAGAATTATCCGACGATGAACGTCTCGCATGCCGCCACAATTCTGCTTTACGAACTTAGGCAACACAATCCAGAAGGACGTTCAAGTCCTCCGGAGCCGAGGAGGCAATCCTACGACCGTCTCATCTCCCACTTTGACATGCTAATCCATAGCGCTGACATTCCCGCCTACAAGCAGAAGCTCATGCTTAGAGCCTGGCAGAATACTCTCGGCAGAGCCCAAGTCTCCTACAGGGAAACATCGCTGCTACTTGGTGCTCTCAGAAAAATAAGGGTCGAAAGAACGGCACGTCAGTCCCGAGGCTGAAACTATTTGGCGCGCCGGCCATGCGGACCTCCAACCTATCAGGAGCAAACATCGATCCTGATGACACTGGACTTCGGCGAGAAACCCGTGAAATACTTGCCAAAAGTGAATCCCCCCGTGAATGACCTGGACGAATTCCGAGAAATTCTGGAATTATCCCGATTTCGTAGTTCCTCCCTCGTGAGATTTCGATCGGGCCACTCGTGAAAAGTTGGCCCGCCAAGAATTCGGACCGCTCGATTCCAAGCACGATCTGACAAAATAGGCATAGAATGAGCGATTTCTAGTCTCTGGGGGTGGTGATCGGCCAACTTTCGCAAGTACCCCGCCCTTCTAGTCGAAGTCTTCTTTCTCGAGCCGGGAACCTGCAAGGCTAGCTGCCCGAAAGGCTTTGAAAACGGCTTTACCAGCCCCCTTGGGCCCGAGGCTCCAAGAGCCCAGCCCAGGCTAGTAGAGAACAACTCGACGTCCGGTCTAACGAGACGCTAGGAAACCCCAATGACAGTCGACATGCAACAACGACCCGTCCTCCTAAGCCTCGACGGCCACGGCTACTACGTCATCCGCTACAATGCGATCCCCGAGCCCGACCGGGCGAGAATAAACTTTGAACTCGTCGACCCGGAAACAGCCGGCGGCGCATCAGTCGAAATACTCGCCGACCCAAAACTCGTCGAGGACCTGAACAAGTACAACAACAGCAACGAAGCAGGAAGAGCCTTCCTCGTCTGGGTAGACAGTGCCAATGGTCAAGTCTCATGGCAGGTCCGAAAGAACTCTGAAAAAATATGACAGTTCTCTTAGAGAGAATCTTCTCATCTTAAATATCTGCACCCCGTCCAAACGCTCTTCTCCGTCCCGCCTAATTCGCAGTACAAACTAGTGATCCAGAATGGTCGCACCCCTAACAACACCCAACTGTCCCAGATGCGGCACCCCAGCGGCCAACCCTCCAAAGCGCGAATGGAATTTTGGTAGATATCATGTCTCAAGATTCGAATGCGATTGTGGTGACAAGTACAACTTCTACGTCGGAGGTAAGGCTTCGTCAGGTTTCACCATCCCCCGATCGTTCGCGCAGAGGAAAGGATTCTGCTCTGACTGCAGAACTCAGAATCCTATGGAAGCACTCTACTGCAAGAACTGTGGAATTAGACTTGAATTCAGCGTTCCAAACGGATGAGCTTCAGGCCTGAGCCGGGTTTTCTGAAGGCTGCACGTCCTCCCTCATGGTTCCCCCACCACGATACTTCGCGTACTTGTCTTGGGGGGAAAACTTCGGGGGATGAGGGTTCACAGTTGGAGTGTTATCCACCGGACAGGTCTCTTTCAACGTGTACCGTCCGCACTTTGAGCATTTTCTGATGTAGAATCTCATCCAAGCTTTCTTCCTTCCCCGCCCGCCTTCTTCACCGACTCTATCGCCTCTTCGACGACCGAGTTCAACACTTTCTCAGCGGACTCGAAGGAGCTTGCTTCCACTTCCACCCTGTACTTTGGCGCGCCGACAGTGTATATCCTGACCTCTGTCCCCCGCGGCTTCCTCACCTTCTTCGCCGCGGCAAGCGATTGTTTGATCACTTCCAGTCCGCCCGGCTTGTGGCAGGCAACCGACAAGGTCGCCCGGACCTTCGACCTTTCCAGCTTGATCTTGGTCTTCGATATTTCCGCGAGCGCCTGCACCCATTCTGGGGCCACCCCCGCCTTAGCGAGAGCCTCCGTTCCAGTGTCAATCGCTTCTTCCAACGGGTCGTACAGGCTGCCAAACTTGTCCAGGAGAATCGTCCTCAAGCCATCAACATCAGTGGCGGGCTTCTGCAACTTCTCCGCGGCGCTCCGCAGAATCGCGTCCGCCTTCCGCTCCTTCTTCCACTCCAGCATTTTCTCCGACTTTTCACGGCCTGTCACCCGTCGAAGCGAGAGGTCGATCTGGTTCCGATTAGGATTCACACGCAGGACTTTCAGGACAAGCTTCTGTCCCTGGCGGGCATGGTCGCGAATGTTCCGCACCCAAGTCGTCGAGATCTCGGAAATGTGGACGAGCCCCTCGACGCTTTGATACTCGTCGAGCTTAACGTAGGCCCCGTAATCTTCAACCCGGTTTACGGTCGCAATGACCAGGTCGCCCACTTCGGGGAAGAATGAGCTCGTGGAAGCTTGAGCAGCGGACAATCCTAGTCTCTACTCCCTGTTTTTCTTCTAGGCTAACGGTTGTAGGATCTCGCCGTTAATCTTGGCTTTTCCGCCCCTCGGCTGCGCGAGCAACTCGTCGCAGACTAGGCACTTGATGTAGTTGCTGGTTCTTTCGAAAATCACCTGTTCGTTTCCGCACTTCGGGCATTTTACCTTGAGGAAAGTGCTCCGAGGCTTCGGTATCAATTCCCATCTCAATTTCTTATGCGCCCACTTCCAATTTTCGAAGTCGAATACCCAGTCGCTGAACGGTGAAGTTGCAAACCCGGCATTTCAAACGGAGAGTCGACTTCTTGGTCGTCTTCGCGGTTCGCTTGAGTTCGGGGAACTTTTGCCCGCCATAGCCATGCTTTCTTCTTTCCTGTCTTCTCGCGCCCCACGACATAGTCCTCTGCTTTCCAGCCTTGTAAACAGAAACCGCGTGCGCTGTATGCTTCTTACATTTCGGGCAGTAGGTTGACAGCTCTTTTGGATACTTCAATTCTTGGGACCCTCCCGTACGGAGAGAACCAAACGGGCCTGCCCGCGGTTTTTATCCATTATCTCCCGGAGCCGTGGCAAGTAGGGCGGCTGCAACCTCCGCGGCGGCGCCCTGCCGTATGAGGGTCTCAGCGTTCTCGTACGGAACCACAGCGACATCTTCCTTCTGGAAGGGACCATAGGTCTTCAAGTCCATTCCAACAATGGACGGGACATCCTTGAGAAATCGAACAGTAAGCCGCTCCTTCTTCACTCCCTCAAACCGTTGAGGTTCACGCCCAGCCGCAACATCCTCTTTCAGCCTGGTGTAGAATCGCGTAACTTCGGAAAAACTCTCAATGGGCTGTTTCTCCAGCGCGTCCGGAGAAACGGTCACTCCGCCGCCTCGCGCATTATTCCACGCTTTTTCCAGTCGTATGTCGATCAGCTGGCCGACCAGTTTTTCGAACCTTTCCAGTTCGTCCCGGATGACTGTCGCCTTCAATGATTTCTGGTCCAGGTTTCTACTAGCCTCTCTCAATCGCTTCACATAGCCAGCGGCTTCTTTAAAGAAGCCAGCCTTCAAGGGCTGCAGCTCACTGGTCGATTGTTCTTGGCCCCATGCCTTGACAACGTCCTCGTAGAATGTCATAGGCTATCACCGTACACCGGGGGTTTGAGCGGGCCTGCTCGGAGGGTTGGCGTCTGCCCTGTGCTTGCAGAGCAAGAGTATCGCGGCCGCCTTAGGCAGCTCGACAGTCTCGTTATGAAATGGTCCCACGCTGTTTCCTCCGAGTTTGAATGCGGGCGCGTCGTTCACGTATACTTTCATTGTTTTCTTGTTGTTGAATGAGATGGCGTCAATGAAGGGGTCGAACTCGTCCAGTTTCTCTATTGGAACGCGGGATGCCAAGAGCCCCGTGTGCCCGTTCAGGGTACCGGGCAGCCGGATCAACCGATGAACATCTGTTGTGACGACTGTATCGATCTCCGCACTCCATTTGTTGACGGCAGCGGCAACTGCCGACTTCGACTTGTCCACGCCGAGAAGGCTCCATTTCGGTTTCTCCAAGAAGTCTTCTTTCTCGTCCTCTTTCAACGCGTCGTTGTCCTCGTAGACGCCCATCACAATCTTCTTCCTCCAACCGGGCTCTTCAGCGCTCGGACCCTCAATGATCTTCGCGCTTCCAACAATGTTCGCGTTTGTCCGGGAAGATACTTGGCGGATATTCAAGTGGACCTCAGGCATGAAGCCAGTTCCCAGTACATAGTCGACGATCTCCCGCCTTCCCTCCTCCTCTATACTGGACAGTTCCTTCGAGACGATGTGGATGTGATATCCTCGATGGCCCGAGAAAAAGACCCTGACATTCCCTGGTTCCAGTCCTATCCCGCTTCCAATATCGGAGAATAATGACTCCAGTAGATTGTGAGTCTCCTCCTTGGCCTGCCGGAGGCACTGGTCGCACAGCCATGTCTCCTCGTCCATCCTCTCGTTCTTGCATTCCGGGCAGAGCTTGGGAGCAGTTCCAGTGCCATTCTTCCCGCAGTTCTTACACTTCCACTTGTCGTGCACCTTCTTACAGGGAGTGTCAAGATGGTCCGCGTCAATGTCGAACACTAGATCGGCGCCAGACCAGCCTTTCTCGTCCATCGCCGCGGTCGGGTTGGAATAGTACGCGGTTGAATAGTAGACGTGGCGTGGAGTAAGCTCCCGGATCGCCTGGAGGACCATTTCGGGCGCCTTGAAGGTCCGATGGCGAACCATGAATTTTTCCTTGAACAGAAGGAAGCCGTACTCGCGCCGCTGCGGCTCCTCGGGCATGAATTCCGGCGACCTCAGCCCACTGTAATACTCCCTGAAGCACTGTTGCACAAGCTGGTCCGCGCTGTTCATTTCTTGATAGGCCTCTTCACCGGGAGTCCTCCCCTTGTCATCATGCGCGCTTTCTGTTTATAGTAGCTCAGCGGGTTGCGGATTGTCTCGCATATCTCGTCAGGCTTGTAGCACACGCCGTGAGTTTTCAAGGTCGTGCACATTGGGCACGTGTATTTCGTTCTGCCCCCTCTTTGGCCTGCGATATGCTCGACCTGGTATCGAGTCATTCGTTCTGAATAATCGCTTGCAGGCTTGAACAGTTTCACGATCTCATCTTCCTGCGTACCGATGTTGCTGAGGAAGCTTGCCAACGCGAACCGTCCCATGTGCTGGACGTTCTTGCCCACGTCCAACTCTTTGATTAAGTGCTGGACACATGGGGGCAATGCTTCAGGCACCATGGTCTTGGGAAGCTCGTACCGGACAGGCTCGCCCAGATACTTGACGATGGTCGCCCGGACATTTTCCAACCGATTCTCCAAGACCGCGGGAAGCTTTCTAGGAGCATCGCTTGTAGTGTTGGTTCTGCGGAGAACATTCTCTCGAACCTCCTCCTCCAATAATCTTGCAGTCTCATCTCTCGTCGCGTAAACGTACCCGTGGTCCAGTATCCTGTTGACCAGTTTCCATTTGGGCTCCTTCAATTTGATAGAGTTGTTAAGATAGTTGACGAGCCCGATCTGGAAATCGTACAGTCGATTGCCCAATACGACCGTGCTCCTCTTGACCTTCCAGCCGAACGCGTGAGCTGCAATGTACTCGATCTTCTCCGGGGGCTCTTGCCTGAGCAGCTCATAGGATCGTTTTGCCTCCGCGAGAGCGTACCGACGATTCGCCCTCTCCTCCCGAGCCACGACCAAGATCAGATTGGAAACGGGGTAAGAGAGGATCTCGACGTTCTCATCGTCAAAGCTGTTGGAGACGACTCCTTTTGAGATGGCTTCGGTTAATCGTGATTCTGCTCTGTTGAGGATGGGCTCGTATCCCTGCGTACCAATGTCCTCAATGGTAACGCCTAGGGTTCGTACGTGTTCTTGAGCTTCGTTGAGGAAGGGGTACTTTGCCAGGTCAGCCCTTGTTAGCAATTCGAGGACATTCTATGAGTTCTACTGCTTGGAATTATTCGGCCTCTATTCTGGGCGCTAGATAGTAGAACAGGCGCCCTTGCTGGGGCATTTCGAACTCGACCTTGATTGGCATATTGGTCGAGAACTCAAGGCTCGCTACCTCGCTCGCTCCTGAGCCTGCCCGGATTATCTCGCCCAGGTAGTTGAGGTTGTATGTTGCTTTTGCTGGCATTGCGCTTCCTGTTTTCGGGTCGACCATTGCCTGTCCGGTCTTGGGGTCCGTCTCCTGTCTCAGGTCAATTTCTAGGATTGCGTCGCTTCCCTTGTCCATTTCGATGACGGCGCTGCTCATTTCGCCGGATGCTTTGATCGTGAACTTTTCCGGTGCAACTTCCAGCCGGACGTTGTCGCTGATGGCTTGTGTGTCGTCTATGATGTCGCGTAGGCTAGAGGCGGCCAGTTTGACCTTGGCGCTGAAGGGAACTTTGGGCGTTGGGACCTCTTCTGTTGATGGTTCCAGAGTGGGTGTGACGAATTTTCGGATGATCTTGTTCCGGAGTGTAATGTTGAGCTTCTTGTTGGCCTCGTCGTAGAGTATTTCGATACTCTCGTCGTTGTGTGTTCTCTTCAATAGTTTGAGGAGGTTGGAGACGCTCAGCCTGAGCCTTGTCGGGCTCGAGCATTCGTAAGTGTCGAAGGCTGCCTTTGGCCATTCGAAATCGACCATTGCGATGTGTGAGGGGTCCATCGACCTGAGCTTGATACCGTCGGGGGTCGCGTTAAAATCGGCCTCTTCGATGAGGCTGCTGATTGCCCCTATCAGATTTCGAAATAAGCGGGCATCGCTCATGGTCGCCTTGAACTGGGTCTTCTCGACCAGCATGGTCCCGGGTGTTCACCGGGTCGATATTTGATGGTTTCGAATTAAACGTGAGAAGTTGGGCTTGGGGGCGCGAGGCTGTAGGCTAGCTGTTCTCTCTCCACGTGGCCCCGCACTTGGTGCAGCGGAGGAACTGGGTTGAAGACTCGTCGGCGCCTCTTGTTTGCACCATCCAGTAGAAGGCTTCGTGGTGCCCGCACTTGGGGCATTCTGCTTTCATCTTGGGTAGCGTCCGGATCTTCTGGATATCTCGCCCGATTACTACGATCTTCTCTGTCTCCTGGGCCATTCGGCTGACGACTTTTTCTCCCTTGTTGCTGGAGTAGCCGCATTTCATGCAGAGCAGGCTGACCTTCTTCTCCTTCTTCGATGGAAGGAGCGTCGAGCCGCATTTGGGACAGAATTGCAAAAGATCTTTCCGCAAAAATCAATTAGGCTGTGGGGCGTTCTTATCCTTTATCGTGTGGAACTGACAGATGATGTTGACTTTGCTAGTAGATGGGCTACTCTAACGGGTTCTGGGAGCGGCCCCGTCGTCCAAGAGAGGCTTAGAAGCCGTAGCGTGTTAGCATGGTCGAGTGTGCTGCGAAGAAAGATCATCCTTCCTTCCATCAGTAGTTTCGTGTAGGAGCTGGATATTTTTTCTGCGGGTTTTTTCCTTGCGATTTCAACGACTGGAAGCCTTGTGATCTTCTGGATCTTTTGCGCTTCAAACTTTTCTCCATTGTCCTGGTGGATCATAATGTATCGAAGTTCAGGATAGTATAGTGATGACCGAATATTGCTGCCCAACTCTGACGTGTACGTCCCCATGGTAAGCAAACCGTCGAGGTAGAGTCCGCCGCGGATTATTGCACCCACAGTCTGACGACGATTGCAGGCATCCAGTCCGAGAATTCGAACCTCACTCTTTATCGTTGAGCGAGCCAAGGTCATTTGTGTTCTTCCAGCCTCGCTAGGGCGAACTGGGCGAGTCTTAGGAACGGTTTTGACTCATCATTATCGTCCAACTCCCTTGCCCTTAGGGAGTCAACAATTTCGTCCAGGGTCAATCGATCTTGTAGCCAGACATGCCCGATTAGCGCTTCGAGACTGTTGGCCACATGTCCTGCGTCGACTCTTTTCGGGAGAAATTTGCGGAGCCCCGCTTGTGAGGCTGCCTTTGCCAACGTCTTGTCTCTGACCTTAACCCCGACGGGCTTCTTTGTCGAGCGTGTCAAGGCGAGACTGTAAGCAAAGTTGAGTAAGCTGTCCCCGAACTGGGCCAGCCTGCGATCCGTCAATAGTTTCGTAGTTTGGTCGGTCACGATAGCTCGGCTCTCGGCCCTCTATGATTTGTTTTGCTAGTGCCTCATTGCTACCTCGAGAGGCTGGTGCCCCGAGGTAGTGAGCTCTTCCCTCGCTAGAAAAATGTGGGTACGGCTACGTCAGAACCAGTTGAACCGGGAGGCTGTATGCGGTGTCGAACTTTCGCGAGATGTCTCCAGTATAGATGGCGTGAATGTAGATCGTCGTGGGAGATGCAAAGAGTGTGCCAGGAACAGTCCATTTGAAGCTGAACTGGCCTGTGCTGTTGGTCGTTATGGAACTTGTTATCGAGTGCCAAGTCTTCTTGTCGGTCGAGTATTCCAGACGTAGTTGTTGAGCGGTGGAGTTGGAGACGGGCAGCCCAGCAGTCGTGACCAGCGAGCCGGAGAGGGTTGTGTTCCCACCCGTGTGAGGAATCTGGCCTGGGCTCGGGCTGAGAAGGTCTAGGTGCGTGCTGGATGGATAGTTTACCTGGTAGACTTGGACGTAGCTATTGGTGGACGTGTAGACTCTGCTGAAGAACGAGTCCGTGTGACTGCCAATATCTGATGGGTCCGATACGGCAGCCGGGCTTCCTGCCCTCATCAGGTGGCCGAGGACTGTGTTGCTGGTTGGAAACTGGAAGGCCTGCTGTAAGTTGTCGGATATTTTTTCGGGCTGGCTGCTCGTACCGTTTATCGTGATTATGCGGTCGTATTCCTTGGGGTTCCCCTGGGCATCGTTTAGGACACTGTAGCTGACGGTCGCGACTCCTTGGGGAGTGTTGATTATGGTCCCGTTGCCTATTCTGACCATCCAGTACCACTTGCTGTCCTCCCCGAAGCCGCAGAATGATGCGGTTCCTCCGCATATTGCCGGGCCCGAGTTGTAACTTACGAAGACGGCCACGTGTGTGACCCCGTACTGTTTCATGACGTGGACGGCCATGGACTCGTTGAGCATGAACCCTGTCGCGATCATTTGTATCTGCGTGAGGTTGCCCGTCCCGTTATCCGCGAGCGTGTGGTGCCCGGTATTCACGGTGATCCAGTATCCATAATCCCACCAGGCGAAGACGACAGCATTGCTGGGGAGGTTGTCTCGCATCCATGATAGTGCCTGCAGCCAGTCGGGGACGCTGCTCCTTGTGGGCAGGCTTGCGGAGGCTATGGTTACCGGGGTGTAGGCTGAGTCGACCGCGTTGAAAAAGGCGGGCATCAGGATGAGGAAGATGACTATGACGATGCCGATGCTGAACTCTCGGCTGACACGCGGAGCGAATCGTGTTTTTCGGCGTGGGAAGATGACTGACTGGCGAATGATGTCGACAGCGGGCTTGCCCAGTTCGACGACCGTAATGGCTGCGAGGATGGACATCGCAGGGGCGAGCAACAGGCTCAGGCGGACGAGGCTGGCCGCGAAGTAGAACGCGGTTACCCCGTAGACGATGAGAAGAACGTCAGATGATCGCAATCTCTGGAAGGCGAAGAAGAACCCGAACACGCCGAGGATTGTCATGGCGCCTATTTCCAGGAAGAAGCTGGCCCATGTTGCGGGCCGGTTTTCGGCGACGCTTGCGACGAGTGGAATGTTGTTCCGGATGAACGGGTCGACCGTAGCGAGGAACTTCGCTCCCAGCCCCGTTACTATCCCGGTTGTTGCTAGGACTATGACTGCGAACGCGATCGCGCCGACGGTGGCACCGGCGAGTATCCATCGTCCCTGGCTGGTCCGGACTTGGCTCATGGCTTCCATGAGGACCAGTAGGCCCATGATGCCGACCAGGGCGATGGTCGTGGATTCTTCGAGGAACGTCTTGCCAAGGTAGGGTATTCCCGTGCCGACGAGCATGAAGAACCCGACGGTAATGCCGTAGGTCAGGGTGAGGCGTGGGTTGTATTTTCGGAGCAGCAGGAGCGCGAGGGTGCAGAGCCCGAGGACTTGCACTGCGTAACGGAAGCTTCCCCAAGAGAAGGCGAGGAAGGTTAGGCTGAGGCTTGCGAGGAAGCCGTAGATTATCGTGGCCTTGAGGGATTTGTTCTCGTCCAATCCTCGTTGGAAGAAGAGGAACGCGAGGATCATTGCGGGTATGCCGATGGCTTCGTTTCGGAAGAAGCCTAGGCTTGTTCTACTGATCAGGCTGGAGCTGAAGGCAAGGAAGAAACTGGCGAGTAGACCTGCACTTTTGCCCCATATGTCGCGTGCGAAATAGTACGTGACGACGCACGCGAAGACTCCGAGGAGAATCGGGCTGTAGACGGCGCTGCTGTACAGGTCAGTGTTGACTCCGACGGCGCTGAGGAAGAGGTAGATCGCTACGCCGGTGAAACTCGTGCCGGGGTAACTGGTGGTTAGGCTGTTCCTGCCGAACGGGAACCAGGCGTTGTTGTTTGTGTAGGTGTACCAGCTCATCCAGCCGTCCTGGGCGATGTGGCGCATGTTATCGTAGTTGAAGTACGGGTCGAACTCGCTGATGTACGCGCCCCACCGGAGCGGGAGTAGCCGGATGAAGGCTGCTACGATTAGGATTAGGGCGAGGATTGTGTAGTGGAGGACGGTGGGCTTGGAGAGTTTGCCCAGCCGCGCTCTTGCGGCACGGAGCGAGTTGCCGATTGTCTCTCGTGAGAGGGCGTTTCGGATCGTGGAGCCCGCGCTGGATTCTTCTTGTTCTTCGTCTGTTGGCATGTTGGACACGATCTTGTAGGTTTCTTGGTGATGACTGGGAATAGGCTCTGGATGAGGCTTCCGGGGAGGCGGTTTCGGGGTTTAATACCCTTGCTCTGGGAGAGGATAAGTCTGGAAGGCTCGGGGCTTACTCCAGCATTCTTGGATGCGAGTCAGGATGATGGTGGGGAGCCTGGGTCTGAAGGGCTGAGGACTTATCGAATCGTAATTGTTTTTCGTTCGGATTGGCTGTGGAGAATTTCGCATTGGGGGGTGGGCCCCATTAGTTTTCGCGGGGTCTCTCCTGGAACTTTCAGTGCAATCTCTCTCTTCATTGCCGGTCAGGCAGAGCTAGGTGGGGTAGATCGGCTATGGAGAGAATGGTCGTGTCAGCCCCGGCTTTGAGGAGCTGGTCAGCGGGGAAGAATCCGTTCGGCAGTCCCACCGTAAACATTCCGGCTTTCTTGCCGCCGATCACGTCAACGAGCTCGTCGCCGACAACCAGGCACTCTCCGGGAGTGACGCCCATTTCTCGGGCTGCGCGGTTGAAGGGCAGTGGGGACGGTTTGAATTCTGGCATATCGTCCGGTGTAACTAGAGAGAGAAAGTACTGGCTGAGGTTCCAGGCCTCAAGCCTGCGCCGGAGCCGCTCAATCCGTTGAAAAGTGACGATGCCCATCCTGATTCCCTCGGCCCGAAATTTTGTGAGAGTCTCGATGAGTTCCGGGCTGGGACCGTCCTTGTCCATCACAACGTC
>JACXTT010003245.1_pt1 | contig 25287 bp, 23 predicted proteins | sample 9270951 | NCBI WGS metagenome assembly JACXTT01 (sample SAMN15532306, study PRJNA645909) | rock metagenome | isolation source: weathered quartz diorite | place: Puerto Rico | collected 2017-06-21
GGAGGGATACCGGGGGGCGGTTACCGGTTTTCCGGCTTTAGCTCGATGTTTAAATCGGGAGGTTTCGGGGGGAGATTCTTCAGAACATTGTCAGGGACGATCCACGCCTCCTTGAATCCAAGCGAGTTCAGCTTCTTCACAAGCGGGTTCGCCGAGCTGCGGTCCTCGCAATTGCCTACTCTGACCTTATAATAAGGCGAGTCGTAGACGATGTAGGCCCATTGATCCGGGAGGAGGCGCTCCACATTCTCCTTCATCTTCACCGCGTCGTCGATTTCCTGAGTCAGGAGCACCTGTACCCGGAAACCCTGCACACTCTCGGGGAGAGCGGTTGTGACCAGCGGCGTCGGCTCGGGAGCAGTGCGCTGAGTTTTTTCCTCCTGCTTGACGAGCTTGATGTCCGCGTCGTAGTCTGCAGGATTAAACGTTTTCTCGTACCGTTGAAGCGCGGTGGATGGAGCCGCTGTGCCGGTTCGATGCGGCTCGGCCTCTTTCGAGCCCGAGCAGCCAGCTAAGCCCAGTGCCCCGAGCAATAGCGACGCGCTCAGGAGCCCGAGATTAGTGCTGGGGAATGTCCGTCGTCCACGCATCCTTGTAATCGCTCGGGTATTTTTGCACCATGTCGTCACGGAAGCTTCGCGCCTGGTCTTTCGTCGTAAAGCTCCCGACGAGGACTTTATAGAGTCCGCTTGTCTTATCAAGGACGGTGCTTACACTCACCGTAAACCGCTCGCGCGCGAGAGACGCAACCCTGTCTGCGTTCTCCTGCTTCTGATACGCTCCGATCTGAACCGTGAATCCGGTCTGCTGGACCGTGGCCTGGTAGGGGGGTTTCTTAGAGTTATCGACTTTGACGTCGAACGTATCTGCCTTTGCGGCCCCTGTCTCGCTCTTCGCTGCCGGCTCGCTCGGGTTCGGTACGGTCGTCGAGCCGGTGTTCCCGGTGGTGCTCGATTTGGAACCGGAACAGCCCGCCGCGAGAAACCCCGCGGCGACGAGCAGGACCAGGAGCGATGATTTGAACACGTTCATAGCAACCTCTGGATGTTGTGGTCGTTAGTAGGACTCTGCCTTCTTCACGCCGGCCTTTTCCTGGGGAGCGCCGTTACCTCCGACGATCTTGACGCTCGCGCTTGCCCCGATACGGTCGGCCCCGCTGGCAACGAGAGCGAGCGCATCTTCCCGCGTTCGCACTCCGCCGGAAGCCTTCACACCCATCGCGGAACCCACGACATGCCGCATCAGCGCGATGTCTCCGACGGTCGCCCCTCCTCCCGAGAAACCGGTCGACGTCTTCACGAAGTCGGCCCCCGCGCGCTTCGCCAGAATGCAGGCCTTTATCTTCTCCTCATCGTTGATGAGCGATGTTTCGAGAATCACTTTTGTGAGCGCGCGATAGCGCCGGGCCGTGGTCACGACGGCAAAAATGTCATTCTCGACATACTCATACTCGCCCGACTTTAGCATCCCCACGTTTACGACCATGTCCAGCTCGGTCGCGCCGTCGCGCAGGGCCTGTTCCCCCTCGAACGCCTTTCCGGCAGATGTAACCGCCCCGAGGGGAAAGCCGATGACCGTACAGACCTTTACGGGCGTATCCCGGAGCAGTTTCGCACAGAGCGATACGTAGCACGGATTTATGCAAACGCTTGCAAAATTGTACTTTTTGGCTTCGAGGCAGAGCTTTGTGATCTGCTCTTTCGTCGCCTCGGGCTTGAGGAGAGTGTGATCGATCATGCGGGCGAGATCGGTTTCAATCCCCCCTGCCGCCTCGATCCCCATTCCGGCGCTGACCCTGGCCGCGCCGTTGTGGACGATGCTCCTGACGCCTTCCTTGTTGTGGATGACGCAGAGTCCGTCGCTGCACGTGCCGTCTTTGCAGCACATATGCCCGCCTGCGCCATCGCGCAGGATCGATTCAACAAGCCGTTCAACTTCACCCGGGAGCATCTGTTTTATCCTTTCAGCATCAATATACGATTTTCACGTAAGGAAACAAGCCAAACGAAGCCATTTCTTGTGAATGAGGGGCCAATTACGTAGATTCCGGTCGATGAAACTCAAGCGCAATGGGCTGAGACGAGATCTCGGGAGAGCGGCGGCGGGAGCATTGCTCGCACTCGGTGCGATCGCCTCAGCGCGTTCGCAGAACAACAGCACCTATAACTTCCTCCAGCTCGATGTCGGTGCCCGCGCGGCCGCGCTCGGGGGAGGATCGGTGGTCGTAGTTGATGACCCGAACGCGATCTTCTATAACCCCGCCGGTCTCGCGACGCTTGCTCAGCGAAGATTCTCGTTCGGTTTTTTCAAACACCTTCTCGATATCAACGCAGGCCATGCAAGCTTCGGGACAGAGATAACAAACCTCGGGTTCGTCGGCGGGGGAGTCGAGTATATCAACTACGGCGAGTTTCAACGGACGGGGGAAGAGGGGGAGGATCTGGGAACATTCGGCGCCGGCGAGCTCGCGATCACCGGAGGGTATGCGGGGGTGTTGCAGCCCGGTCTGAATTACGGGGTCAATGCGAAGTTCATCTATTCGTCGATTGCCGAGGCCCACTCATCCGCGGCTGCCCTCGATTTCGGATTGCAGTATGTCGCGATTCCCGACCGGATCACGCTTGGGGTCGCTCTCCTTAATCTCGGCACCCAGTTTTCTCCCTACGTAAATACGAGAGAATCCCTTCCACTCGATCTTCGGATCGGGGCCGCGCTCTACCCGGAACATCTACCGGCGGCTCTTCTGATCAGCTTCGACAGGCTCAACGACGACCAGGATTCATTTTCCAGGCGGTTCAGGGCGTTCTCTGTGGGACTCGATCTCGTCCCCGGACCGAACGTACATTTCCGCATCGGTTACAACAACGCGGCCCGGCAGGATCTCAAGGTCCTTTCGAGCTCGGGGCTTGCGGGACTTTCGATCGGGGGAGGGGTAAACACGGAGATGTACAGCGTCGATTACGCGTACTCATCGCTCGGCCAGATAGGGGCGGTGCACAGGATCAGTATAACCTTCTGACAGCTTAGCTTGCGCAGGCTAAAGCCTGCGCCTACCGCCAGCGCCTACCGGAGTTCTACAACCGATACCTCCAGCAGCCGTAAGCGATTGCGCAGGCTAAAGCCTGCGCCTACCGCCAGCGCCTACCGGAGTTCTAGAACCGATACTTCCAGCAGCTGCAAGCGATTATGCAGGCTAAAGCCGGCGCCTAGCTTGCCGGCTGGTGTCACGGTATGGACCGTGACACCAGTTGACCGTCCGTCATGACCTGCGCGCATCACAAGCCCGGATTACAATCCCGGACCGATCGCTGCGCGAAGAGCTTCCTGGCTAAGATAGAAGAGCAGCATCCCTCCAAAGACCACGAGGGGGGCGATGCGGTTTCCCGACCGGTTGACCTCGGGAATCAGATCGCTTGCCCCGACATAGGCCGCCGCACCCGCCGAGAACGCGAGCGAGACCCCTACCGCCTCTTTTCCGATCCCACTGACGAAGAACACTACCACGATCCCCAACATCGTCGCAAGCCCGATTGCGAGGGAGGCAAGGAATGCGGTCTTGCGGGAGTGTCTCCCGGCAATCATGATGGATGCAATCGTCAGCCCTTCGGGGAGCTTATGGAGAAGGATTGCCAGGAACACAAGGAGGCCGATGAAGAAGTCGTACTGCATCCCTGCCGAGATTGAAATTCCGTCGAAGAACGCGTGTATAAATAGCCCTGAAAATGCCGAAATGCTCGCCGCCCTCGGCACCATCAGCTCAACGTGCGTTTCTTCCCCGAAATGGAGGTGGCCGACGAGTGTGTGCTCAAAGAGGTGGAGGACAGAGAACCCAAGCACGATGTAGAGCGGCGCGAAGCGGCCCACTGCGCCGAGCGAAACGGGGATGAGATCGAAGAAGACGAGGGCGAGGAGAAACCCCGCGCTCAACGCGAGTAAGTACTCTTGGACCCGCTTCGGCCACTCTTTCCTCAGCACAATGAGAGTCCCGCCGGCTATTTCTGCCCCGGCCGCAATCAGACCGAACAAGAGAGTCCTGAGCATCCCGGGTTCAGTTCTTTTGGAAGGGGGTTTTCAGATAGCGCTCGGCCAGATCGTGGGATCCCTGAAAATCCGTCATCCCGAGAACCTTCCTGTATTGCTCCTTTGCAAGGTCCCTATTGTGTTGGATATCGTATATGCATCCGATCTTCAGGTTTGTCATTGCCATGAATCCCGAGGGGTCTTTGTCGATCGTGCGCGAAAGCTCATCGGCCCTATAGAAATGGCCGAGAGCGACAGGGTAATTCCCCTTGTTCATTTCGTCGATGCCGAGGTAGTATCGCGCCTCGCGCTCGGCGATGTTGTCGTATCCCCGCATCTTCGCGTCCCTCTTGCGGAGGACGTCGGCAAATGTTTTGGCGCATGAGTCCATGGTTCCGATCGCCGCGTAGCACCGGCCTACGTACCTGTGGAAGATCGGATTGTTCGGGAACCGGGAATGAAGCCTCAGTGCGAGGGGGAGGGCTTCGGCCGGGCGCTTCTCGAAATTCTGCAACACCTGAACGAGAAAGTAGGTCGCTTCAATATCGGCATACCGCGCCTTCGCTGCCGCCCGTTGCAGTTCTTTCAAGCCCAGGCTCTTGTTCCCCTTCGGGAAGAAGATCATCAAGGGCTTGACGAGCGGGTATTGGTCCGGGATCACCGCCGCATAATAATGGTATACTCCCATCCCGAGCAATACATCGGAATTGCCCGGGGCGAGTTTGTAGGCTTCTTCGACGATCGGCAGGGCGGTCCGGCCGTCGTTCGCCGCCTGAAGCCAGTCCTCCCGGTTTCCGTGGAGCCTGCCGCGGTAGCCGAGCGCGCCTCCCTTGAAGAAGAGGGCCGCAGTATCGTGGCTGTCCTTGTCCAGCCTCTTGTCGCAGAGATCAATCACGCGGTCGAGTTCGGAGAGGAAGCGGTCGTCGGACGAGGTATTGCCGAGGTCGGTGACGATCTTCCACCAGTCCACCATCGCGAGGAAAAAAAAGCCCGCCGGATGATCTGGTTTCCGGCGGGCAATCTGCTGAAATTCGGAGCGCGCGCTATCGAAGGCGAGATTATAGACGAATTCTATCCCGCGGTGCGCGTGCGCTTCGAGATCGGGGTCGCCTATCCACTGCGCCTCGCACGTGCCAGCCAAAAGGAGGACTGTTGAGACGAGCAGCCACACGCCCCGCCGCACACATCGGATCGGCCGGTCACCGGCTCTCACTCGAGCTTGTTGTTCATGGCGGCGTCCTTCAGCTTGTCGTTCGCGAAGATCGCAACCTCGACGCGGCGGTTCTGCTGCCGGCCGTCGGCCGTGGCGTTCGAAGCGACCGGATTTGTCTCGCCGAAGCCCCTCGTGGTGAGGCGCGAGCCGGCAACGGCATCGCCCTTCAGGTAATCCGCAACCGACCCCGCTCTTCGCTCGGAGAGCCGCTGATTGTACTCGGCAGTGCCCGTTGAGTCGGTGTAACCGTCGACCAGAATGTTGGTATCGGGATACTTGTTGAGGATCTTCGAAAGGTTATTGATGTTGGTTTTCGCCCCCGGCTGCAGGTCTGAGGAATTCGTATTGAAGAGGATTCCGGAGTCGAACGTGATCTTGATCCCTTCGCCGACCCGCTCGATCTTAGCATTTTTCAGATCCTGCCTCATCTCTTCGGCCTGCTTGTCCATGTAATGGCCGATCAGGAGGCCCGCCGTGCCGCCCACTGCCGCCCCGATGATTACCCCCGCAGCCGTATTGCCGGCCATGTGGCCGATGATCCCGCCGATGATGGCTCCGGCTCCGGCGCCGATCCCCCCGCCCTTGGCGGTGTTGCTTGCGCCGCAGCCCATCATCAGGAGCGAGGCGCACACTATCAGAACCGTGAAGAGTTTCAAGGATGATGTCATTGGTGGTCTCCTAGGTTATGAAAGATGGGAATCCGGGAGAATTACGCTGCTGAAAGCTTCCCCAAAAGATATGAAACAAGCCCGTCACTCGCAATACGCTCCTGAACCATCGTGTCGCGCTCGCGCACGGTAACCGTCTGATCTGCCAGCGTTTGTGAATCGACCGTGATGCAATACGGAGTGCCGATCTCATCCTGACGGCGGTACCGCCTCCCGACCGCCCCGCTCGCGTCGTACGATACGCGCATCCGGGGCCTCAGGTCCTGCTCGATCTTCCGTGCGATCTCGGGCATGCCGTCGCGGTTCACAAGGGGAAACACCGCGGCCTTCATCGGCGCGAGCCTCGGATGAAGCTTGAGGACCACGCGGGTTTCGACCGTCCCCTCGCCCGTCGGGGCATCCTCCTCGGCATAGGCATTCACCAGGAATGCCAAGCACGACCGGCTGGCGCCTGCAGATGTCTCGATAATGAAGGGCGTAAATTTTTCCTTCGTCTGCTCGTCGAAATACTTCAGGCTCTTTCCCGAGAACTGCTCGTGGCGGCTGAGATCGAAGTCGGTCCGGTTGTGTACTCCTTCGATCTCCCCCCAGCCGAAGGGGAAGGCGAATTCGATATCGTAGGCGTCCTTCGCGTAATGAGCGAGCTTCCCAGGCTCGTGCTGGTGCCACTGGAGCGCTCCCGGGGCCATCCCGAGCCGTACGAACCACTGCATGCGCTGCTCGCGCCAGTACTCGAACCATTCCACGTCCGTCCCGGGCTTCACGAAGAACTGCATTTCCATCTGCTCAAACTCGCGCGTGCGGAAGAGGAAATTCTTGGTGTTGATCTCGTTCCTGAAGGCCTTGCCGATTTGCGCGATGCCGAACGGGATCTTCTGCCGGGAGGCGGACTGCACGTTGAGGAAATTCACGAAAATTCCCTGTGCGGTCTCGGGGCGGAGGTAGACGACCGAGCCCGAGTCTTCGACCGGTCCGACGAAGGTCTTGAACATGAGGTTGAACTTCCGCGCTTCGGTGAAGGTGCCTTTGTTGCCGCAGGTCGGGCAGTTGAGGATCGCGAGGAATTTCTGGGGCTCGAGCTCGGACAACTTCCTGAACTCGGCCGCGATCAGCTCCTCGTCGCCGGAAGCGGCTATCTTCGGCTCCGCCTCGCGCATCAGCTCTTTGCGTTTCTTGGCGGATACTTCGTCGAAGAGGAGGTCGAGCCGGAATCGCGACTTGCACTGCCGGCAGTCGACCATGGGGTCGGTGAAATTCTCGACATGGCCCGACGCTTCCCACACACGGGGGTGCATGAGGATGGCGGCGTCGATCCCCTCCACGTTTTCGCGGAAGGTCATTTCCCTCCACCATTCGGCCTTGATATTATTCAGGAGCTCCGCTCCGAGAGGCCCGTAATCCCACGCGCCGTTCAAGCCCCCGTAGATCTCGCTCGACTGGAAGACGAATCCGCGCCGCTTACAGAGGGATACGATCTTGTCCATTGATACCGGACCGGACGCTTTCGTGGGTGCGCCGGCGCTTGCTCTCTCGTTTGCCATCGCGTGTAAGAGTTGAGTTAGACCTTTGGTTGTACGCGTGGTTTGGCGCCGGGCCGCAGGTTGGCGGTAGGGCGCAGGATGATCGTCTCGATCACCGATCCGTCCACTTCGATATGGATCGTCACGTGGTTCTCGCGCAGATTCTCCGACGCCACGGCCCGGCCGTTGAACCGCTTCGCCATGGCATTAAATGCCTCGTTCATCACAACGGTGGCGAGATCCTTCGGGATCAGAACCCTTCGCTCGATGCGCACGAACTGCGAGTTGGGGATTTCAACTTCCTTCTTTCTCGACCATGACGCATCGATACCGAACCGAACAAGAACGGAATCCACCTCGCGGTCGATTCGCCCCGCCAGTGCCCCGGGGAGAGGGGCGGGCGGCTCGCTCCGCGACCGGTTTTCCTCGGGTCGCGTCAGGCTCATGCGGTTGAGGAAGAAGAGCCCGGCCGCGGTGAGCCCGAGAAGGAGCGAAATCACCGCGCGCACGATGACCGGACGATGCAGAAGGGCGGCGGCGCTCATCGCCCGGTGAACCCCGGTTTTCGCTTTTCCAAAAACGCCTTCACACCCTCCCCGAAGTCGCTCGTCGCGCAGCATTCGCCGAACATCGAGGCCTCGACCTTCAGGCCCTCGCTCAGCGGTATCTCCATGGAGATATTCACGGCCTTCAGAGCCATTCGGACAGCCACCTGGCCGTTCGAGAGAATCGATCTGGCAAGCGCCTCCGCGTCGGGAAGGAGTCGCGGGAGCGGCACGACGGCGTTGACCAATCCGATGCTCAGCGCCTCACGGGCATCGATCGAGCGTCCGGTCAGGATCATTTCGGAGGCTCTCGCGGCGCCGATGAGGCGCGGCAGCCGTTGCGTCCCTCCGTAGCCCGGAATGATACCCAGCTTCACCTCGGGCTGGCCGAATGATGCATTTTCCGACGCCAGCCGGAGATGGCACGCGATCGCGAGCTCACAGCCCCCGCCGAGCGCATAGCCGTTGACGGCTGCGATGACAGGCTTTCCGAGGTGCTGGATGAGATCGAATACCGTCTGACCTTTGAGGGAAAACTCTTTCCCGGATGCCGGAGTAAGACCGGAAAGTTCTGCGATATCCGTTCCCGCGGCGAACGCCTTCTCGCCGGCCCCCGTCACGATGACAGCGTCGACCTGAGGATCGGAACGGATGGCGGCGAGAACACGCGTCAATTCCTCCTTGCAGAGGGCGTTGATCGCGTTCAGCTTCTCAGGCCGGTTGAGCGTTACGAACGCGATGCGCTCTCTGACCGTGAAAAGGAGCGTGCTGAACCCTGCCGTTACCACGCCACCTCGACGCGGCTCTGGTCGCCGATCATGAAGCGGTGCACGTGGGGCTTTCCGATTGCGTCCACGATCTCTACGTCGTTCCCGAGAATGCTCCCCTCGATGCGAATGCGCACGTCGAGCACCCTGCAGTCGCGCAGGACGATGCTGTATTCGACTTCGGAATTGCGGATGTGCGTCCGGTCGCCGATCGCGGTGAAGGGCCCGACATAGCTGTTCTCGATCGTGCAGCCCTTCCCGATGATGGCTGGGCCGCGAATTACGCTGTTGATCACACTCGATCCCTCCTCCAGCCGGACCTTTCCCGCGACAGTGGATGTCGCATCCACCTTCCCGTCGAGCCCGGGCTGGATGTTGTCGAGCACGAGCCTGTTCGCCTCGAGCAGATCCGAGGGTTTTCCCGTGTCTTTCCACCACCCCGTGATCTCGCTGAAGCCCACCTTGTACCCCTTGTCGATCAGGTACTGATGCGCGTCGGAGATCTCGAGCTCGCCGCGCTTGCTCGGCTTGATCCTCCGGGCCGCCTCGAAGATGTGATGGTCGTAGATATAGATCCCCGCGACCGCAAACCGGCTCCTGGGCTTCCGGGGTTTCTCTTCGACGCGAACAATCCTTCCGTTTTTGATCTCGGGAACACCGAAGCGCTCAGGGTCTTTCACCTTCGAGAGCGTGAGGAAGCAGTTGCAACCGCTTCGCTCGAACTCCTCGATGAACCTCTTGACGCCTCCGACGACCATGTTGTCGCCCAGATAGAAAATGAAGGGATCCTTCCGGATAAATTTCTCGGCGATCTTCACGACATGGGCAAGCCCCAGCGGCGCTTTCTGCGGGATGTAGGTGATCCGCGCATTCCACCGCTTGCCGTTCCCGATCGCCTTCTGAACCTCGTCGCTATCGGCGTTGCAGACGATCCCGATCTGTTTGATGCCCGCATCCACCGCAGCCTCGATGGCATAATGGAGGATCGGTTTGTTCGCGATGGGGATCAGATGCTTGTTCTGCGTGTGGGTGAGCGGTCTGAGCCTCGTGCCGCGTCCTCCGCTCGCTATGAGTGCTTTCAACGTTTGTCCTTCCTGATGTTTCTGCCGACGATGCTGAATGAACGGCCCTTCAGAAATTTTCTGAACCGGCCGACGATCTCCCCGAATTCCTCCGGGCCGATGCTCCCCCGTTCCCTCCCCACCCTCGCCACCTCGATCCCCGCGGAAATATAGAGGGGAAGAAATTGAGGGGCGTATGATGAGAGCGCCGCAAGGTGCAGCTCTACCGTGGAAAAATCTCCGCGGATGATTGGACCGGTGAGCGAGGCGGCGGGCGTGGCTCGCACCGCGTTCTCAATCGTGGCGGTCATCAGCGGGCCGAACATTTCGTGCCAGGGAGCCGGATTCCCGATACATGCTGTCAGTTCGCTTATCGCGTTCAACTGCACCATCATGTAGTTCGATGCGAAGACGCACGCAGCATGGTAGAGCGGTTTCAACTCTGTCGCGATCACCAGAGCCCGCGCTCCAAGATCGGCAACAATGCGCTCCGCGCGCCTCAAAGCCCCTTCTTCTCCCTCGATTCCAAAGGAGATTCCCCGGAGCTTCGCGCGCTGAGCGCCCCGGCTTCTCCCCGAGGGAAACGTCTGAATCGGATGCATTGACGCGACAAGCGCGCCGCGCCGCCGGATAGGCTGCAGAATACCGGCTGAATGCACGCCGGAGCAGTGCGCCGCGAAGAGCCTTCCAAATTTCAGGGATTTCAGCTTCGCGACCTGCGCGGCAACAGGGCCGATGGCTCCGTCCGGAAGCGTGAGAAGGAGGATGTCGGTCTCCGCAGGCAAGTCCCCGATCTCAGTCGACGCCCTTCTGCATTTGACTTCCCGGGCGAGCGACACCGCGTCCTTGCCGGTCCTGCTGATGACTGAAACGACGGGATAACCGCTCTCATGCAGCGCCCGGCCGATCGAAGAACCCACCGCGCCGGCGCCGACAATCGCAACCCTGGGAAAACGCGATGCGGGCATCCCGGGTCAGTTTCTAGTCAATAGTACCGACGAGAGGTATCCTACGACGCTTGTGTGATCGCCGGTGACGTCGCCCGAGTTGCAGTGGCAGAGAATCTCGGCTCTGTTCGCGCCAAGCCGGCGGGTCGCGGCGAGGACCGCCGCCATCGGTCCGCCTCCGCACGCCTCGGTTCGCTCCGCTTCCAGGTCGCTCAGGAGCGTCTCGTAATCGAACCGTTCAACGTCACCGATCGTGACGCTGTCGAGCGATTCCGCCTCCTGGTACGAATGATAATGCGAGAGATCGCTGCTTGCGATGAAGAGCGTCCTGGTGCCGGTGAACACTTCTGCAAGCCGCTTCCCGAGGTGGAGGCAGTATTCGCGCTTCTGTTCCCCCATCACGATCGGGACGATCCGCACATCTCCGAGAACCTTTTGGAGGAACGGCAGATGCACTTCGATTGCGTGTTCCTGCCGGTGTCCGAGGGAGGAGGCGCCGATGACAGGATCGCCTTCGGCAAGCTCCCGCCTGGCCTGCTCATCCACGAGGAGATCGCCGAGGGGAGTCCGGTATCCGTCTCCGTCATAGACCGAGATGCCGTCGAAATACTCCCGGTGGCTCGGGGAAACGATGACCACCCGGTCGAACTCGTTGCCGGTGAGGAGGACATACCCAAGCGAAGCAGCGTGCCCCGAGTACGCGTATCCGGCGTGCGGAAGAATCATCCCCGCAATGGATCCGGTGCGGCGTCCGCTTTTCGCGCCCGAGAGGAGTGTATCGATCAGCGTGCCGAGTGAGCCGGGATTCCCCGGGTAAAAGGTGCCCGCGACCGCGGGTTCGCGCATGAGTCTGCCGGGTGAGGTCACTCAGAAAAGATATCTGCCGTGAACGTATAGGTCCGGGCCTCGCGATGCTTCCAGATAGAGGAGGGGAGGCCCGCTTTCTTCGCGGTTTGGGAGAGAAAAGTTTCCCGGTCCCATCCATGCTCAAGGGGGACCTGCGGCAGGAGGAGCCCCCGGTACTTCTCGAATTCGATCATAAGTCCGTGCGTTCCAAGCTCAATTCCGGCAATCTCGTCCAGGCGCGAAAGCGGCGAAAGTACCGAGATCTCTATGCCGATTCCGGGCAATTCATCGGGTCCCACGGGAGGGAACCGGACATCCTCGAGGGCTGCTTTTGCCGTTACTTCCCGTACGGTGTGTGCGAGCGGCTTGACCGCGTCGACATATCCGATGCATCCACGGAGCTCGCCTCCTTCCCGGAGGGTCACGAACGCTCCCCTCGGCTCGAGCAGCGATGCGTCGCAAGGGCCGAGCGGTGGCAGGGGCGTTCGCCTGACCGCCGACTCAAGTGAGGAACGCGCCAGCCGGAGCAGAAATTGTTTCTCCGAATCTGTCAGCACAGCTCCCGAGTCCGCTACGAATCTGCGAAAACTTACGCAAAATCCGTCTTAGATACAAAGTTCGCAAACGGAATGCTTCGAGCAGACAGGCATGGCCAGAGTGTGCAAGGTTCACTATCATTCCCTCAGCGAGGCGTTACGCGGGCTGAAGCCCGCGGCTACGGGATGTGGTGGAGGCGCATGGGGAACACTGGTTTCTTGACATTCAACGGGTATGAGAGTATATTTCAAAGAAAGCAAGTCGAGCATTTTAAGAACTTACACTCACAGAATCCTCCCGGGCTGATGACGGCCGGTCATGCGCGACGGAATGTACAAAAAGAAGCTGGAAGATCTCCTTCTTGTCTGCCGGAAGAACCTTCGCACCGTCAATGAAGATCTGATCCGGAGGGCGTTTGAGTTCAGCCTCGAGGCCCACAGAAATGATATCAGGGCCTCGGGCGATCCCTTCTTCAATCACCCCTACGAAGTGGCGATGGTAGTCGCCAGAGAAATCCCCCTGGATGACGTTTCGGTTGCGTCGGCGCTTCTCCACGACGTCGCTGAAGACACGGAATACGCCATAAAGGATATCCGCCAGGAATTCGGGGATACGATCGCGGATATCGTGGACGGGGCAACGAAAATCTCCGATATTTTCCGAAGTCATGAGGTAACGCAGGCGGAGAGCTACCGGAAGATGCTTCTTTCCATGGTGAACGACATCCGGGTCATGCTCCTCAAGTTCGCCGACCGTCTGCACAACATGCGCACGCTGCAGTATCTCCCCCCCGAAAAGCAAGTCAGGCTGGCAAAGGAGACGATCGATATCTATGCTCCGTTCGCCCACCGCTTCGGTCTGGCCAGGATCAAGTGGGAGCTCGAAGACCTTGCGTTCAAGTACCTCCATCCCGAGGAATACGAGAACATCGCCCACCAGCTGAAAGCCCGGCGCAAGGAACGGGAAACGTACATCCGCAAGTTCACGGTGCCGCTTGAGAAGAGGATCAAGGAGGAGGGGATGAAATTCGAGATCGAAGGGCGCCCGAAGCATCTCTTCAGCATCCATAACAAGATGGTGAGCAGGGGAAAGCCGCTCGACGAGATTTACGACCTCTTCGCCGTGCGGATCATCCTCGACACGGAAAACGAAAACGACTGCTTCACGGCCTACGGCATCCTCTCGTCGATCTACATTCCGATTCCCGAACGGTTCAAAAACTATATCTCGGTGCCGAAGAAAAACGGCTACCGCTCAATCCACGCCACCGTGATCGGCCCGGAAGGGAAGATGGTGGAAATGCAGATCCGTACGCGCGCGATGCACGAGATCGCCGAGCAGGGAGTAGCCGCCCATTGGAAGTACAAGGAAAACCTCTCCACGCTGGATGAGGAGCTCGAGAACTGGATCTCGTGGGTGCGCGAGATATTTGAGCATGCCGATGAGGAGGCACCCGCGAAGCAGCTCATGGAGAGCTTCAAGCTCAATCTGTACCAAGACGAGATCTATCTTTTCACCCCGAAGGGGGAGCTGAAGATCCTTCCAAAAGGCTCCACGCCCGTCGACTTCGCGTTCGCCGTGCATACGAATGTCGGGTTCCATACGCTGAGCGCGAAGGTCAACGGCCGCATCGTGCCTCTCGACTCGCAGCTGCGGAGCGGCGATCAGGTGGAGATCATTACATCGAAAAATCAGACCCCCAAGGCGGACTGGGATCAGTTTGTGGTCACGCATAAGGCCAAGGCGCAGGTGCGCAAGTGGGTGAAAGAAGAGGAACGCAAGGCGGTTGAGGAGGGGCGGGAGCAGTGGGAGAAACGGGCGAAGAAATTCAAGCTTCACCTCAGCGACGACGACCTGATACGGTACGTGCATGATTTCAAGATCGACGATCTCAAGGACTTTTTCGTCAAGATCCACCGCGAGGAGGTGAACCCCGAGGCGGTCCTGCACGAAATCGAGCTGAAGCTTAAGCATACGGCCCCCGAAACGGCAGGAGAGCAGAAAAGCCCGGGTCTGTTCAACCGGTTCCTGACAACAGCGCGGAGCATCACCGGAGGGATCACCCTCTTCGGCAGCAGCGACAACTTCATGCACAGCTATGCGAAGTGCTGCAATCCGATCCCCGGCGATGAGATCGTCGGATTCGTCACGCAGGGAGAAGGGCTCAAGATCCACGTGAAAGCGTGCAAGAACCTCGTCGGGATGATGGCTGCCGATCCGCGGCGGATCGTAGAGGTCGGTTGGCCTTCCGCGAACGGGGTCGAATACCCCGCCGCCATCCGGATCTCGGGAGATGACCGGACGGGAATGCTCAACGACATCACGCACGCAATTTCAACGTACCAGAACACGAACATACGCGGTGTCAAGATCGACACGAAGGACAAAATATTCGAGGGAACGATCATCATCGGAGTGAAAAACACAGACCACCTGGGCAGGGTCATCGAAAAACTTCGCAAAATCAAGGGCGTCTATCGGGCAGACCGCCTGATGGAGTAGGAAAGGGGAACGTATGAAGAGCAACGGTCATCGGGCGAAGACGTACACGAAGCGGGACATTGTCAGGAAGGTCGCGGCTGCGGGAAGCGAGAACATGAATGTCTCCGCGCGGTGGACCGAGATGGTGTTTACGGCGGTGCGCGAAATCATGATGAGCGCGGATCCCGAGCTGAGGATCGAGATACGGGATTTCGGCGTTTTCGAGGTCAAGCCCACGAAGTCGAAGCCCAAAGCCCGGAATCCGAAATCCGGCGAGATCATCTGCGTCCCTTCGCGGCGCAAGACCCACTTCAAGCCGGGAAAGCTCCTGAAGGGTTTTCTCTCGCAGCCGCTCGACGGCCAGCTGGAGCCCGCGGAAGAACCCGGCGCCCGAGCATCGAACAACTGACGCCGGGCGCGCGTGGGAGCCCGCATTCTCGGCATAGACTACGGACGAAAGCGCATCGGGGTCGCAGTCAGCGATCCGCTGAATATCATCGCACGGGGCGTGGCCGTCATCCCCAACTCTGCGAAGGCGGTCGGGGAGATCAAGCGCCTCGCGCTTGAGTTCGAGGTGGAAACGATCGTCGTCGGAATCCCGTATACGTTGAAAGGGAAGGCGGATCGGATGGCGCAGGAAGTGGAAGAATTTATCGGGCTCCTTACGGCTGAGCTTGGCATTGAAATTGTACGGCAGGATGAGCGTTTCACGTCAAGGATGGCGCGGCAGACCCTCCTCGACATGAACGTCGGGACCATGAAGCGGCGCGCGAAGGGAACGATCGACGAGATGGCGTCTGCGCTCATCCTCCAGGGTTACCTCGACGGCCGCGGCCGGTAGGCCGCTCCGCCGGGGGGAATGTTCCGTTCTTTGACCTGATCGACCCCGACATGAATTATCGCGACGTCAACCGGCTGATCGAAGAGGGGGAGGGATTCGGCATCGAGTTCAAGAGGAGGATTTCCTCGGCCGAAAAGATCGCCAGAACCATCATTTCGTTCGCGAACACGAAGGGAGGCATCATCCTCTTCGGGGTCGACGACGACGGCTCGATCGTGGGGGTTGAAAGCGAGAAATCGGAGGTAGAGTTGATCGAGCTGGCGGGAAGGGATTACTCCGATCCCCCCATCTCACCGGGCATCACCATCGTCCCCTTTGACGGGCGCGATGTGATCGTCGCCCAGATCGACCAGAGCAGGACCAAGCCGCACTATTTTCTCGGTGCGCACGACCACATCAACGGAGAGGCAACACGCGTCTACATCAGGGTCAACGACAAGACCGTGATGGCGAGCCGCGAGGTCGTTAAAATCCTTCAGAACGAGAACCCCGATGCTCCCCCTCTCAAGATCGCCATCGGAGAAAACGAGCGAAGACTCTTCCAGCATCTTGAACAGCATGCAAGGATCACTGTCAGGGAATTCGGAAGACTGGTCAATATAAGCGATCGACGGGCCTCCCGCATCCTGGTGGGTCTCGTCAGAGTCGGGGTCATCCGCATCCACACGTATGAGAAGGAAGAGTTTTTCACGCTTGCGTATGATGTGGCGTATTGACCGGAGGTACGCCGGCTGAAGCCGGCGCTGATGTCACGATACGGACCGTGACATCAGTTCTACGCAGGTTCGGCAACGATTCCCGGGTGGTGTCACGGTATGGACCGTGACACCAGTTCTACACAGGTCCGGCAGCGATTCCCGGGTGGTGTCACGGTATGGACCGTGACACCAGTTCACCATCCTAATAACCCCCCAAACCACCCTCCGGGGGGCGATTTCCGGGTCGTGACGGGCGGCATATGCCGCTTGAAGCGAATGCCGATCCCCTCTATATTTCACCCGCATTGCAAATGAAATCGTAGGAAATTGCCAAAAATCGCCCAGCACCGGAAGAGCCTTCCCCGGCCGGCCCTGTCCCGCCGCGGGACCGATTTTTATCCCGACGAACCCCTCCTCCGGCTGATGCTGGAGAACGTCGAGGATCTCATTGCAATTTACGATCTCGACGGGAAGCACCTCTATAATAGCCCCTCGTTCGAACGACTTTTCGGGAAGAGCAACGGCTACCATAACCTGGACTCCTTCGGGGTGGTTCACCCCGACGACAGAGACCGGGTCCGGCGCAACTTCAACGAAACCGTCCGGACAGGCGTAGAACTCAGGGAGGAGTATCGAATCGTAACGGCCGAGGGCCGTATCCGGCAGATTGAATCGCGCGGAAGCGTCATCCGCGGCCGGTCCGGAAAGCCCTCGCGCGTGGTGATGATCTCCCGCGACGTGACGGAAAGAACGGAAGCTGCAAAACAGCTGCACCTCCTGGCATATGCGCTCACATGCACACGCGACTGCTTCTGCCTCACCGATCTGGATAACACGATTCTATTCGTTAACCCGGCGTTCTGCGAAACCTACGGCTATACTGAAGACGAGCTGGTCGGAAAGAATGTCGAGACCATCCGATCCCGCACAAACCCTCCCGAGCTGACCCGCCAGATTCTGGAGGCGACGATGGCCGGTTCGTGGAACGGCGAGCTCCTGAACCGCAGGAAGGACGGCGTCGAGTTCCCCGTGGAACTGTGGACCTCGGTCGTGCTCGACGAAACCGGGCATCCGGTCGGTCTCGCGGGAATCGCGAGGGATGTCTCGGAGCGGAGAAGGGCGGACCAGCTCCAATCGGTGGTCTACAGGATCGCCCAGGCAGCGGACGTCTCTCCGACGCTCGACCAGCTCTTCAAGGCGGTCCACGGCATCATCGGAGAGGTGATGTCCGCAAATAATTTCTACATCTCCCTCTACGATCCGATTACAGACCTGATCAGTTTCCCCTATTTTGTGGACGAAGTAGACACCGCAGGCCCCCCGCGACATCCCGAGAAAGGAATGACGGAGTATGTCCTCCGTACGGGGAAGCCCCTCCTCTGCGATCAGGCGACACATGAGCGGCTGGTGGCAAGCGGAGAAGCGGAGCTGATCGGTGAACCGTCCCCGATCTGGCTCGGGGTTCCGCTGATCGTCGAGAAGAAGGTCATCGGGGTGATGACCGTCCAGCATTATTCGGATCCTCACGCCTACGTCGAGCGGGAACAGCAGATGCTCGAGTTCGTTTCATCCCAGGTTGCGAGGGCGATCGAGAGGAAACAGGCCGAAGAAGCCCTGCGGGAGAGCGAAGAGCGCTACCGGAGATTCGTCGCTCAGAGCTCCGAGGGAATCTGGCGATTTGAGGTGGACTATCCAGTGTCCGTCGACATGCCGGAAGACGAGCAGATCAAACTGCTCTATGCCCATGCGTATGTGGCCGAGTGCAACAATGCGATGGCTGCGATGTACGGCCTCTCGAGTGCCGCCGAGTTCGTGGGCGCAAAGGTTGGTCAGCTGCTCCGCCCGGACGACGAAACGAATAACCGGCTTCTGCGCGACTTCATCCGCTCCGGCTACAGACTTACCGATGCCGAATCGCGAGAAACCACCGAAACGGGAAGCGCAAGATTCTATCTCAACAATCTGGTGGGGCTTGTCGAGAACGGACGGCTGCGGCGGGTGTGGGGCACACGGCGCGACCTGACAGAGAACAAACGGTCGGAGGAGCTCCTCCGGCTCTCGGAGGAGAAGTACCGCACGCTGTTCGAGGAATCGAAAGACGGCATTTTCCTGAGCACGCCCGACGGGAAGCTGATCGACGTGAACCCCGCAGGGATTGAACTCTTCGGATACGATTCAAAAGAGGAGCTCCAGGGAATCGAGCTTGCCCGCGATCTCTACGTCAACGCCGAGGATCGCGAGATTTTCAAGCGAAACCTCTCCAAGCACGGATATATCATCGACTTTGAGTTCGAGGTCAAGCGGAAGAACGGAGAGAAGCGCATCGTTCTCGAAAGCGCCTCGGCGGTGAGAGACTCTGAGGGGAACATCATCGCCTACAGGGGGTTCGTCCGCGACATCACCGAGCGGAAGCGACTCGAAGACCAGTTCAGGCAGGCGCAGAAGATGGAGGGAATCGGCACGCTCGCCGGCGGGATTGCGCACGATTTCAACAACATCCTTGGCATCATCCTCGGCTATACCGCCATGCTGCAGGAAGGCAAGGCGGATGTAGGCCGGATTGCGCAAGGTCTCGGAACGATCCAGACGGCGGTCGAGCGCGGCGCGGCGCTGGTCCGGCAGCTTCTGACCTTTGCCCGGAAGGCCGATCCGTCGTTCGGTTCGATCAATGTGAACGATTCGGTGCGCGAGCTGGCCCGGATGCTGGCGCAGACATTCCCCAAGACAATCTCCATTTCACTCCAGATCGACGAGCGGATTCCTTCGGTCGTTGCCGACCCTTCTCAGCTCACCCAGGCCCTGCTCAATCTCTGTCTCAACGCTCGCGATGCGATGATGGAGCCGAAGCACGGCCGGGGGAGCGGGACATTGACGCTCAGGACCAGGGTTCTGCCCGGCATAGATCTCCGCAGGAGATTCTCGGACGCTGCGGCCGACGAGTACGCCTGCATCGACGTCGAGGACAACGGGATCGGGATGGATTCGGCGACAAAAACCCGGATCTTTGAGCCCTTCTTTACCACGAAAGAACTCGGAAAAGGAACGGGGCTGGGCCTCGCCGTCGTGTACGGAGTGGTGAACAGCCACCACGGCTTCATCGATGTGACAAGCGAGCGGGGGACCGGAACCACGTTCAGCATCTGCTTTCCCGTTCAGTCCCGCCGGATCGTCGTGCCCGCGCCCGAGGCCCCGGTCACCAACGAGCCCCAGGGCGGAGACGAAACCATTCTCATCGTCGAGGACGAGGAGATGCTGCGGGAGCTCCTTGCAAATCTCTTCGAGGAGCACGGCTACAAGGTCCTTGCCGCCAAAGACGGGGCGGAGGGCGTCGAACTCTTCAAATCGAATGCGGGGAACATAGCGGTTGTGTTGTCGGACATGGGACTCCCCAAGCTCGGCGGGTGGGAGATGCTTCAGAAGATGCAGGAAGTGGATCCGGGCGTGAAAGCGATCCTCGCGAGCGGATACTTTGATCCCAATCTTAAGATGTCAATGGTGAAGGCCGGGGCGAAGGATTTCATCCAGAAGCCCTACGTTTCCGCCGCTGTTCTTACGAGAGTCCGCGAGGTCATCGACAAGGATTCCTAGGAGAAGATCCGGGAACTCCCCTCAGCAGGTTTTCTCCCCGCTCTTCCAGATCCTCACCAGCTCATAGAGTGCGATTCCGAGCGCCACCGCGGCGTTCAGCGATTGCTTCATACCGAACATCGGTATGTCGACCGAAAGGTCGGCCTCGCGCATGATGCGCTCCGAGACACCGGTGATCTCATTGCCTACAACCAGGCAGAGCGGGAAGAGGTCCCGGGAAACGGAATGGTAGGGCCTGCTTGCCTCGGCCTGCTCCAGGACGCACACTCTGATTCCCCGCGACTTGACGGAGGCGATGGCTTCAACGGGGTCCCTGACGTACTCCCAGGGGACTGATCGGGTCGCCCCGAGCGCCGTCTTCTCGATTTCTTTCCTCGGAGGGTGGGGCGTAAACCCGCAGAGGATAAGTTTTGATATACGGGCCCCGTCGCAGCTTCTGAAGATCGAGCCTACGTTGTACAGGCTCCTGATGTTGTCGAGCAGGACCCAGATGGGGAAACGCTCCGTCTCCGCCGAAGGTGCGCGGGAGCGTCTGGTTTCAGTAATCTCGTCGACCGTCAATTTCCGCATAATTGCTGAAAATATAAGGAATTCCCGCGATTATTCGTTATTGTTTCAGGTGCGATTATTTTGTATATTATTCGGCCCAACGATTCACCCAAAGCGCCCGGAATTTGAAGAAATTGGTCATCGCGATCGACGGCCCGGCCGCCTCGGGCAAGAGTACCACTGCGCGGCTGGCGGCGGCGCGATTGAACTATCTCTTCATCGATACCGGAGCGATGTACCGCGCTGTCACCCTCAGGGCGCTTGAACAGCGGGTCGACCCCTCCGACGAAGAACGCCTCGGCACTCTGGCCGGAGAAACGCAGATCACCTTCGAGCACTCGAACGGCGATTGTATCGTACGGATCGGCGGGCGCGACGTCACCCAGGCGATTCGGGGCCAGGCCGTCACAAGCGCAGTCAGCAGAATCAGCGCGGTCAAACGGGTCCGCGAAGTGATGGTCGCCCAGCAGCGGCGTTTCGCGAAAGAGGGGGGAGTAGTGATTGAAGGGCGCGATATCGGCACGGTCGTGGTGCCCGATGCGGATTTGAAAATCTTCCTGGTCGCAAAGCCGGATGAACGCGCGAAGCGGCGAAGGAGGGAGCTGCAGGAAAGCGGTATCGACGTGCCCGCCGACCTCCTGCTGAAGGAAATTGAAGAGAGGGACCGGCGGGATTCCAGCCGGGAAATCAGCCCTCTGAAAAAGGCGGACGATGCGATCGAACTCGATACGTCGAAGCTGACGGTCGAGCAGCAGGTCGAATTTGTCATAGACAGGGCCAACAGGATACTTGAAGGCAGGCGTGAAAGTCAGCATCGATAAGAGCGCGGGATTCTGCTGGGGTGTCATCCGGACGATCGACATCGCCGAGAGCGAACTCGAAGCGGCGCAGCCCGGCGAACCTCTCTTCGTGCTGGGCGAGATCATCCACAACCCGATGGAGATCGAGCGCCTGGAGAAGAAGGGATTACAGACGATCTCACGGGCCGACCTCCCGGCGGTGAGGAACGGAAAGGTTCTCATTCGGGCTCATGGCGAGCCCCCCTCGACGTTCGCCCTTGCGAAGGAGCTCGGGGTGACGCTTGTCGACGCCACGTGCCCCGTCGTCTGGAAGGTGCAGGAACGCATCAGGAAATTTTACGACCAGGGGTATCAGGTCGTGATTTACGGAAAGACCGATCACGCGGAAGTGATCGGGCTCGTCGGACAGACGAACGGAGAAGCCATCGTCATCAAATCTCTCGAAGAGATCGAGAGGATCGATCTCAACAGGAAGACCGTCCTGTTCTCGCAGACGACGATGGATAAGGCCACGTTCGCCCGGCTCAAGGAAGAATTTCAGAAGCGCGTCAAGGACCTCGTGATCGACAGCTTCGATCAGGAGGCGGCAGAGTTTCATGCGAAGGACACGATCTGCGGACAGGTGTTCGGCCGCGACAAGAAGCTGCGCGCGTTTGCGTCGAGCAACGACGTGATGGTCTTCGTCGCCGGCCGGATCAGTTCGAACGGCAAAGTTCTCTTCCACATTTGCCAGGAGGCGAACCCGCGGACGCACTTCGTCGAAATGGAATCGGAATTGCGGCCCGAGTGGTTCGAAGGGGCCGAGACGGTCGGCGTCAGCGGCGCCACCTCCACCCCTCAGTGGCTGATGGAGCGAGTCAAGAAGACAATCGAGGAGATGGAAGTTCAGCCCGCGGACGCGTAAGAGTTCGAAAGTCATCCTAATCAACTAACATCCACACTAAGGAATACTTTTCATTTGTACGGCGATTCTCCGATGACTGGAACCGCCCTGCAGACGGAAAGCACGGCGCCGGAGATGGCACACATCGCCCGGCGCGGCAATAAGGAGATTGAATGGCGGAAACAACACCCTCATCACCCCGCGGGGCGGTAGCACCGCTCCCAGTACCCACCCGTCCACCCGTCAAGAAAATGAATTTTTCCGAGATCGAAGAGCGCGAGTACACCCCCGAGGAATACAAGCAGCTTGCCCAGCTCTACGACAAGACCTTCAGCAGCATTCACCAGGGGGAAATCGTCAAGGGCAAGATCGTTGCGATCACGGATAACGGCGTGGCCATCGACATCGGTTTCAAGTCCGAAGGGCTCGTGTCGCTGACGGAATTCCCGAACATCGACGAGCTCAAGCCGGGTGATGAAGTAGAGGTGTTCCTTGAAAGCGTCGAGAACAAGGACGGCCAGCTCGTGCTCTCGCGCAAACGGGCCGACTTCATGAGGACGTGGGAGCGGATCACCAAATCGTACGAGACGGGAGAAGTCCTCCACGGAAAGATCACGCGCCGGATCAAGGGCGGCCTCGTTGTGGACCTGATGGGCCTCGATGCATTCTTGCCCGGATCGCAGATCGACGTGAAGCCCGTTCGCGATTTCGACCAGTTCCTGGGAAAGACGATGGAATTCCGCGTGGCGAAGATCAACCATCCGAACGAGAACGTCGTGGTGAGCCACAAGGTCCTGATCGAAGCGGAGATGCAGGAACAGAGAAACGCCATCCTGAACAGCCTGGAAAAGGGGCAGGTGCTCGAGGGCACCGCGAAGGCGATTACGGATTTTGGAGTGTTCGTAGACCTCGGCGGGGTCGACGGGCTCGTCCACATCACCGATCTCTCCTGGGGCCGCGTCAATCACCCCTCGGAAGTCGTGAAGCTCGATCAGACCATCACCGTCGTCGTGCTCGATTTCGACGAGGCAAAGAAGCGGATCTCGCTCGGCCTGAAGCAGCTGCAGCCGCATCCGTGGGAGAACATCGAAACGAAATATCCCGTGGGAACCAAGGTCACCGGGAAAGTGGTCTCCCTCGCGGACTACGGCGCATTCATCGAAATTGAAAAGGGGATCGAAGGCCTCATCCACATCTCCGAGATGAGCTGGACCCAGCACATCAAGCATCCCTCGCAGGTTGTCTCGATGGGCCAGATGGTCGATGCCGTCATCCTCAGCCTCGACAAAGACGCCAAGAAAATCTCGCTCGGCATGAAACAGCTCGAGCCCGATCCCTGGATGAACCTGATGGAGAAATATCCGGTCGGCTCACGGCACACCGGCATCGTCCGCAACCTCACGAACTTCGGCGTGTTTGTCGAGCTCGAGGACGGCGTCGACGGCCTGGTGCATATTTCGGACCTCTCCTGGACCAAGAAGATCAGGCATCCCGGCGAAATCGTGAAAAAGGGCGACAGGCTCGACGTGGTGATTCTCGGAGTCGACGTGTCACAGCGCCGCATTTCGCTGGGCCACAAGCAGGTGCGCGACAATCCGTGGGATGCATTTGCCGACTCGTATCGCTCCGGGACGGAGACCACGGGCAAGATCGTACGCATCATCGAGAAAGGAGTCATCGTCGAGCTCCCCTCCGGAGTGGACGGATTCGTCCCCGTGTCGCACCTTGCGATGAGCCCCGTGAAAAACATCGCGGATATGTTCAAGGTCGGCGACGAGATTTCTCTTAAAGTGATCGAATTCGACAAAGAGAGCAAGAGGATCGTACTCTCGGCGGTGGAGTTTCTCAAGGGGAAAGAGCAGAAGATCATCGATGACTATGCTTCGAAGCACAAGCTTCCCCCCATGACGCTCAAGGAAACGGCCACGATCACGGGCAAGCCGGCTGAGACGCCCCCCGAAACGCCCCCGGACCAGCCGCCGACCTCCGATCTGATGGTCTGATCGGCGCCGAACGGCGGGCCGGAGGAACTTCGGCATGAGAAGAGTCGCACTCCATACCCTGGGTTGCAAGCTCAACTATGCGGAGACGTCGACAATGGGGAGGGAGTTTGCCCGGCGGGGATATGAGATCGTCGATTTCGATCAACCCGCAGATGTCTATCTCCTGAATACCTGCAGCGTCACCGAGAGGGCCGACAGGGAGTGCAGGCAGATCGTCAGGCGGGCCTTGCGCCTCTCCCCGGAAGCGTTCATCATCGTCGCGGGCTGCTACGCGCAGCTGAGGCCGGAGGAGATAGCGGCGATCGATGGCGTCGATCTTGTCCTTGGCACGTCGGAGAAATCCTCGCTCTTTACCTTCGCCGGCGAGTTCACCAAACAGCCTGTGCCTCAGGTATTCGTTTCCTGCATCGATGAGGTGCTCGACTGCACTCCCGCTCATGCGGCGGAGCCCGGCGCAAGGACGCGCTCCTTCCTCAAGATTCAGGACGGGTGCGATTTCAATTGCACCTTCTGCACAATCCCACTCGCGCGCGGAAGCAGCCGCAGCCGGCCGGCGGGCGACGTTGTCTCGGATGCCCTCAGCATCGCCTCAGACGGTTTCAAGGAGATCGTACTGACCGGCGTGAACGTCGGCGATTACGGCAGAAAAGATGGCGGCGGACTCGCCTACCTCCTCCGATTGCTCGAACCAATCCCCGGAATTGAACGGATCCGCATCAGTTCCATCGAGCCCAATCTCCTTACGACGGAGCTCGTGGACCTGATCCTCGGATCGGAGAAGCTCTGCAACCACTTTCACATCCCCCTCCAGAGCGGGAGCGACGCGGTACTCGGAAGGATGAGCCGCAGGTACGCCACGCGGCACTACCGGCGCCTCGCCGAGTATATCAAGGAGAGGGACCCCGACGCCGCAATCGGAGCCGACGTCATCGTCGGTTTCCCCGGCGAGACGGATGAGCGCTTTTGCGAGACCGCGGACTTCATTGCAAAGGTCCCCGTTTCGTATCTGCATGTGTTCACCTATTCGGAGCGACCCGGTACGCCGGCCGCGTGCCTCGACGGGGCCGTCGAGCCGCGCATTCGCGCCTCGAGGAGCGAGACTCTCCGCGAGCTCGGCAGGACGAAGCGTCACGCATTTCATTCCTTGTTCGTAGGAAGGGACATGCCGGTCTTGTTCGAGCGGAGACGGCGGAACGGCGCTGTCTCAGGCCTGACGCCCAACTATATCAGGGTGGAAGCCGAGTCGGACCGCGACCTCACAAACGAAATCCATACTGTTTCGATCACCAACCACGGGAGCGATGCCTGCGCGGGCGACCT
>JACXTT010003246.1_pt1 | contig 25280 bp, 25 predicted proteins | sample 9270951 | NCBI WGS metagenome assembly JACXTT01 (sample SAMN15532306, study PRJNA645909) | rock metagenome | isolation source: weathered quartz diorite | place: Puerto Rico | collected 2017-06-21
CAAAATATGAAAAATAATGCCCTCAAAAAACCAAATCGTCTTAGGTCCGGAATCCCGGCAAACCCAATACAGACAATACTTTCAAAGAACTTATAATTGAAACATCAAAACGCTAATGATATGATAGTTTAATTGACTCGCTAATTTAACCCGGTGGTCTTTGGTTCGTTTCCTGCTGTAAGATAGCCCCTTCTTATATAGGTAAATGATTTTTTATCGGCTTACGATTCCTTAGAGATGGAAATCCCCTTTTTTCTAAACAAAACGATGTGGGTGAAATCACTCCCAATGGGAATTACACTACGATAGCAGCCGCTAGTCCTATTATTTAAATGTTGCTTCCACTTTAATATCGCGATCTCTTAAAATTGATTGTATATAAAAAGCATCCAGTCTGGAAACACTGCTCATTTTGTAAGCAGGCTTTCCTTGTATTTCGAATTCGACAGTATATTCATTTAAAGATTGGGCCAATAGATAACTAGCTGACTTCGCGATAAGTTTCGTCAGCAATGCCATGTGGGGCGGTGTACGTGTATTAGTGCTTTTAGGTTGTATACGCACTTTAGTAATAGACTCATACCTGAAAAAATATCCTGCATACTTTTGTATAAGTCGGAAATTTGTCATTATCAAACTATCAGATGCGATACATCTGATTATTGATTCATTCTCAATTGCATTTTCCCTCGCGTCGTAAAGTACGCCTTCCGAAACCCCCTGCTGGAATAATGACATCAGAAATGGGCTGGTTTTCGCTGGATTCAACAAATGATTAATTTGATTGGCATCAACGGAGAATTCATGCTGCTGTAGCTTTTGAAAAAATGTTCTCAAAGCAATAGCGCTGCGGGCATTATGCGTGATTTGCCCCATGCGCTTATTATCGACATACAGAATTCCTGTTTCGAAACTGGAAAATGCCCCTTGAATGGAGATAGTGTCAATCTTGGAAAGATCGAAAACAAAAGTATCATCTAATTTACCATGTAGATAATGGGAGGTAAGAAGAATCCCTTTTTTTGCATTTTTAAACCAAATGTTATTATCTGTTAATAAAATTTCCTTTTCGAAATTTGGGTTGTATTTGGCATAAGCCAGCCTTGCATTAGTCAACTTCTTTTCCGGTATTTGTGATAGCAGATAAATGTCATCCGTCACCCAATTCGGTGAGTTTAAGCAAAATGCCCAAAATGTGGTGGCGAATTCATAAAGCTCATTACCGGTTGGTATTTTCATGATTCAGAATAGTTTATCTACATAATCCCTAACCAAATTTACAACCCCTTTCAATAGCGACTCGGGGGTGATTACACCTTTTTTTCCTTAAGTAAACGACATGGGTGTTTTAACCCATACCGTTTACTTAAGGAAAAAAAGGTGTTTTAACGGGGGTAGGCGGTTACACATCCTTGTAGTTCATGTGGTATAGCCGTGGCGGCTTCTTTTTCCGTAGATTACGTCTTCCCGGCCGGACGATCTCTGTATTGGCCTCCACTTGTTTATCAAAGACGGAGAGGGCTCTTTTAAACATTTTCTTGATGAACAACCTATCAGTATGCCTTTGGTCGACCAGTAAGCAAAGGTTCGATTGATTTTACGCGAATGCTCTACCAACCCTGCTTTCTTATCGGCCTTGTATTCTTTTATCACTTTCTCCTCAATGGGGAAGGCCAGCGCGGCACACAAAGTCATCATCATCGCCTTGGCATAGATATCCTGCTTGACGGCAATAGCCGTTTTTCCGCTGAAGGCTTCTATCTGAACACGCGCCTTGTACATCTTAAAGCCTTCTTCTATGCCCCACCGGAGGCCGTATAGTTCACCAAAATCATTTAGCTTGTATTTTGCGCTGTCCAATAGGGAGGTACAGAGTATCTGCTCTTCCCCGTTGTCGGCTTTCACCTTTACCAGCCGGCATTTTATCGTCTTTTTCATCTGGGGGAACTGTTGCCGGTAGCGCTCATAATCACCATCCGGCACTTCCATCGTCACCGTTATATCCTGCTTGCGGCTCTTTGCAAGTTGTTTGTAGGGCAACCAGAAGGGCCGCATCCGTATAATAAAATGAATCCCCAGTGCTTGTAGCAGGGAGAACAGGTACCGGCTGGGATAACCACGGTCCATTATTACTATATCCCCTTTATCTACTTTTGCCAGGTGTTTCAATAACAACTGCAGCTCACTGCCATCCGTTGGCCCGGGCTGTACATCCAGGGTCATGTAGTTCACCGGGTCGTACAACATCGATAGCAGGCACTTGCTTTTGGGTACGTCTTTTTTCTTGCCCCTGCCCATGTCCCGTAGGCCAAATGCTTCCCGGATGCTATCATGGTTGGGCAGGTTCAGAAAGGTACCATCCACGGCCAGCAACCGGTGCCCTTTGTAACCCAGGTACTCCACCTGTTGGTAAAAGTCTTTCCAGATGATATCATTGAGCTCTAAGAATGCTTCCGGCGCCAGGTTGCGGCGTGATTTGCTAAAACCACCCTTGGTGATTTTGCGGATGCTGAAGGCTTCGTTTTCTGTCTCCTTGAAAAAGGCATCCATCTCCCGTTGTAATCCCGTCCTGCCCATCTTTAATATGCTGATTATCAAATGACCAAACAGAAGCAACCGGTTCCGGGTGAAAGCCCCTTCCTGCCCGTGCTTATGACGGTCTTTGTATGCTTTGCTGTGCCGAGTAGGCACGGAGGGGTTTCGCCTCGAGCCCCTCCCAGAACCGGACGTAATACTCTCGCATTATCTCGGCTCGTACAAGTCAGGCTGTTTTCATTTTGTTCTTTTTCATGATTCAATTTTGATTGTCACTTGTTGACCAAAATGATTGGTGACACCATGATCGTCACTCTCATGGATGCGCTATCTCCCAATGAACAAATAGTCTAGGCTGTGTTTTATGGACACCTTTAAGCCACTTTAAAGAACGTCTAAAGTTCCATTTACGGACCTTCATAATCCACTTGATCAAAACCCTATTCAACCGATACCATATTTGAGTAGTTCCGTTCTTGTTAAATGCTCCATAATAGTTTATCCAGCCCCTTGCCCGTTCATTTATTCTGCTCGCCAATTCTTGTATTCTTCCTCGCTTGTTGTAGATTTTCATCTTGCGGATCTTCTCCATTACGCTCTTCTTTGACTTGCGGCTCATTGTAGGTAAAGTTAATAATAGAACCCCGTTCTTTGGGGGAACCTGCATTGGTTGATAGCTAAAGCCCAGGAATTCAAAGCTCTCATGCTCGTATCCTTTTTCACCCTTGTTGTTAGGGTTTTTACAGAATACGATTTTGGTCTTCTGTTCGTTCAGTGTCAGATTGCACTCCCCAAACCGATTCGCAATCTTGTGCTTCAGATATAATGCTTGTTTTTCACTTCTGCAATGCACTATTACATCGTCGCAAAATCTTTCAAACGGGAGTGACGGATAATTCTTCTCCATCCACTTATCGAACACAAAATGCATGAATAGATTGGAAAGGAGGGGGCTAAGCACGGACCCTTGTGGCGTACCTTCATTCCGGGCTACTTCGATGCCATCTTCTTTTAAAATTCTCACCTTAAGCCATCTCTCAATGTACAATAAAACCCATTTTTCTTCCGTGTATCTCCTCACTGCCTTCATTAGCAGATGATGATCCACTGAATCAAAGAAGGCCTTAATATCCAGGTCCAATACCCAACTGTATTTGATGCAATTGGATGTCGCCTTACGGATGGCTTGATGAGGATTCCTTTGAGGACGGTATCCATAGCTACTCTCATGGAATGTGGGGTCTATCCTATGCTCCAGATGTTTCTTCACAACTTGTTGGGCTATGCGATCTTCCACCGTACTGATGCCCAATCCTCTTGTACCTCCTCCACTCTTTGGACTTTGCTTCTCTCGTATGGATGAGGGAAAGTATGATCCCGATGTCATCCGATTCCATAACTTGTACAAATTGTGTTGTAAACCCTTTGCATAGTTCATCAGGTTAATTCCATTGATGCCAGCTGCCTTTCCATTCGATCTGATCTCCTTGTAGGCTTCCCATACCATTCGTTTGGTGATCGGGTGCGCCTTTGTTTCATAATAATCAGTCATCCGTTTTACTGTTGTTGTTCATTACGAAACTGACTCGTTCAGTTATACTGTCTTCGCCCTTCGCATCCACTTCCATTACAGAAGCTTCGTCGCTACTACGGCCTGATCCGCTCCCGAACAGGGCATCGGTATTCGTCTCGTGGGATTTCCAATTGTACTTTCCCTTTAATCTCCCTGTTCGAGTTCCCTTGTTCCGATATCGCGCCTGGAACAGGTTCCTGCCATCTATATACCGGTTGTCACTTAGGCCACACCAGTTTACAGCTCCTAAGTTTTATTCCTGAGTCTCAATGAAAACTACAGTTTCGACAACGTCTTCACCATATCGGTACTTCCACGGTGATTCACTTGCGTTCAGCTCCCTGTTCCTTACCTGACGGATATTTTTCCGCCTTTTCTTACTCGTTCAACACCCTACCCTTTCGGAATAGAGCGCCAGTAAGTAGTTTGCAAGGTTTGTCTGTCAACCCTTGCGGTGGGCCTGCCACCATCGCAATAACAGCATGAAATTCAAGAAAAATCTCTTCAAGGCACAACATTGATATGGTAGTTTAATTGGTTCGTTAATTTAATACGCCGGTCTTGGGTTGATTTTCTTCGAAGGGTTAGCCCCTTCTTATATACAGGAATAAATTTACGGCGTCTGCTTCAATTCCGGGGGGTGATTATACCTTTTTTGCCTTAACTAAACGGTATGGGTGTTTTTACCCCCGTCCTTCACAAAAAAACGATTTATTTTTATTCAGATTATGTGCCTGTTCCTTTGAATTATTTATTGGTAGCTCTGACCAGCCCGGTACGCCAGGCTTATACTTTATTTTTTATAAGTAAGAGATTTACCAATTATGAATAATTCTACGGCAGGGTATTTAAACACATCCATTGAAAGCACCCAATCAGCACTGTGCGATCCGTTTATGGTCCCCCTTTACAGCTTCGATACAACTAACAGGAACCTGGGTATTGTGGAGTCTTCCAAGCTTCGCGACTTATTAAAAACTACCGCCTGGATTGATAAAGACATTTCCACTATTGCTTCCAACACGGGAAAAGAATTTTTAGTGAAAGAAAACACCGCCCTGGGCAATGCTTTTTTCCTAAAATACGGCCAGATTAACCTCGAAGACGATGCACGTTCTGCTGTTATTGACTGGCCATCGGAACTAAAACGGGCATTATCGCATATAAATCCGCGGGCACTCCGGGGAAAGCTGCTCCATATTGGTTCGGATGTGCATTTTGAACCACCGGTTCTTCATGAACATGCCAACGCTATCATATTGGCCGATATTTCCAGTAAGCTATTGCACAGGGCTAAGCAGTCCACCCGTACAGCCGAATGTATTGTTACACCCATAGAACAGCTCTCCGGTATCCCCGATAAGTCGATTGATTTTTATGCGGCTCTTCGGGTAATATGCTCTTTCCATATCAATCCGAAAGCAGTAATCGAACAGGCGGGACGCGTATTGCGCCCCGGGGGGGCTATCTTATTTTCTATCAGCAACGGATACAGGGCTGTTGACGATACTATTTTGCCGGGACAGATAAAAGGAGTTCCGCCTGAATTGAACCTATTTACTCCTTTCGCCCATGCCATAAAACTGATCGGGTTGCTTAATTCAACAGGTTTCAGGGAACTTTACTTTGTACCGGGAAGCTCAGAGCTTTTTTTGGGAGGCACTTATATGCCGGAATGCAAGGCAGAAGGCTTATATCCAATATTGCACACGGAGAGCGCTGACCCGGTGCCACTTTGCTTCTATTCCGTCCATATGCCTACGGCCTGGCTGGGCAATTATTCGCGTCACCCGGTAATAATAAACAGCGAAACATGGCCGACCGCAGAACATTATTTCCAGGCTGAAAAATTTACAGAACACCATCACAGGCATAGCATTCTGCATTGCAATTCCCCGGCCAAAGCAAAGTGTTATGCTTGGTCGAAAAGCCATGAAGTGAGACCAGACTGGAATGAAGTACGGGTAAATGTAATGCGGCAGGCATTAAGTTCAAAATTTAACCAACATCCAAATCTCAGAAAGGCTTTGCTGAATACCAACAAGAGGGAACTGGTGGAAAGAACGTCTTTAGATCTTTTTTGGGGGCGCTCTATGAATGGCGAGGGCCGGAATGTAATGGGAGCTTTGCTTATGGAGTTGCGTGGTCATTATAAAACCCCGATTAAATGAAGCCCCAAGCCTTAATAATCCTGTTAGTTTTTTGTTTAACCGGTGTATACGCCTGGTTTAACATCGATTTCCATACGGACAACCTCGTTCAGGTGTTCATGTATTTATTAATCTGGTCTACCGGTCTTTATTATTTCTATCTGAACCTGGCCACGGAAGAAGCATGGGAATACAAACTGGATGAACCAAGATGGAGAAAAAAAACGGATGGATGCCTGATAGTAATACAGGGAATAGGTTTTGAAGCACTTTGGTTTACTATATTGGGGCACCACCTGCTAGGCTATGCGATTGACATATGCATATTGAATTTAACATATATAATATGGGATATTGTTTATTGGGATATGATAAAACAGCAGAAAGGAAAAATAATCATAACATTCGATCTTCTAAGCCTTCTGATATCACTCTGGCTTTCTACTTATATTCCCAGCCTTCCGGCCAAAGTCGACACGATAAGCACTGTTCACCAGGCTATGTGGGCTACCATTTTAAGCGCTATTCTCATTTATCATTCCATCATCGGATTTATTATTTCAGCCACCCAGTTTAAAACCAATCCTCTTAAAGACAAAATCAATAAGGTAGCTTCCGCACGGCTACAAGCCGACCAGCAAGAGCCGGTCGAAAAAAAGGCATCCAACAACAATAATACCTGATTTCGTTATGGGAAATTTCAACCTATCAAAAAAACTAAACAGAAAACGATTTTTAACAGACAGTACAAAATCATTGATCGTTTTATGGACTGCATCCGGGCTTATTATCGACTTAGCAGGTTGCAAAAGCAATAAAACAAAGCAACGCATTCGTATGCAATCGCCGTGGATCAACGATGCCGAATTCATCGGCTACTTTGTGGCGATGGAAAAAGGATATTATAAAGAAGAAGGTATTGAATTCAACTATCTTCCCGGGGGGCCGGAAATCGTATCGGACTCTGTGCTGCTGGTTAAAAACGCAGAAATAGCGCTTACCACACCGGACGTCACCATTAATGCCATCAACAAACAAAAAGCACCTTTTAAGATAATAGGGGCCCAATACCAGAAAAGCCCACTCGGAATCGTTTCGCTGGAAAAGAATGGCATTAATCAGCCAAAAGATTTGATTGGTAAAACGCTGGCGGTGCCCCCGGCCAATCAATTGACTATTGATGCTTTTTTAAAAATCAACCAAATTAATAAAACTGATCTCCGCATCGTGCCCTACCAATATGACCCTACCCCGCTGCTGAACGGAGAAGTAGATGCAACGCTCGACTTTATTACCAACGTTCCTTATACAATCAGGGAACGTGGAGGAAAGCCAAGCTCCTTTTTACTTTACGATCACGGGTTTCAAATATTCAACGATACTGTTGTAGTTAGAGACGAAATGCTGGACACACACCATGATCTACTGGCTGCCTGGTTAAGGGCGAGCAGACGGGGGTGGGAGGATAATTTTTCTGATCCGGGAAAATACCCCGTACAGTTTATGAACTCCTACTTTAAGGGAACAGGCAGGACCAGCGAGAACGAGGTATACTATAATACAGCTCAGAAACCGCTTATAGAAACGCCTGCGGGCATTTATACAATGACAGAGGAATCCATCCGGAATAATATTAATTCTCTAGATGCCGTTGGAATCAAGGCCACACGGAACATGTTTGTGACGGATCTTATATGAGCATTGAATTCATCAATATAGATTTTAGCTACCCGTCTCACAAAAATGTGACTCTGCCGCTGTTTCGTTCTTTGCGCTTATCTATACCTTCCGGTAAAATAACTGCTATTGTAGGCCCATCCGGTTGTGGAAAATCAACTTTACTTAAATTGATTGCGGGCCTTTTAATGCCTGAAAAAGGAACTATACAGGTAGAAGGCTCAACTCCCGAACTATGCCGGAAAAAAGGGAAGTTCGGGCTTGTTTTTCAAAATGCGGATCTGCTCCCGTGGCGCACGGTAGCCCGGAACGTACAGTTGCCCTTTGAGTTGCAGAAAAAGCCGGTTGATAAAGCCGCCGTGATGGAGATGCTTGGTAAAATAGGGTTGGTAGGCTGGAGTGAAAAATATCCCTATCAACTATCGGGCGGCATGCAACAGAGAGTGGCGCTGGCGCGAGCCTTTATTGCCAAACCGGGCATTCTGCTCCTGGATGAACCTTTTTCACAACTCGACGAACTGCTGCGTTTTGAACTTCTTTTTTATATTCAAAATTATGCAAGCGTAAACAATGCCACTGTTGTGTTCATTACGCATGATGTCAGCGAGGCGGTACTGGCTGCGGATATGATATATATCGTTTCCGGAAAAATCAATACGGAGATAGAGAAATTTGATGTTTTACTGGAACGGCCACGTTCAATAGAAACTGCTAACCAGGCAGCGTTTCACGACATCGTATCCAGAGTACGTACTAATTTAAAAACCCAGAAACCCAATAATTAGTGTTTACCACAACGGCAAAATATTTTAACACCAATGTTAACTTCAGGAAGGCATACATCATTTTGGCCTGTATTTCACTATGGGTAATACTTTCCGGTTTGCCAAGCACAAACAACTATATCACGAGCCCGTTTGCTGTGTGGAATACTTTTGTCGCCAACAAAGAAATCCTTCTACATCATTTAGCTGATACCGCAACATCGGTGGCATCAGGCTTTGCGTTGGGTAGCGTATTGGCGATATTAACTACATTTCCTGTCTTGTTCTGGCAAGCCGCCCGGCGCTTTTTCTCCCTGACTGCTGTTATAATATACAGTATTCCTCTTATTGCGGCAGCACCACTATCCGCACTTTTATTTGAAGCTAGGCATACGGGCATGGTGCTTGGTTGTATCGGGGCATATTTACCGATATTCCTTACAGGTCTAAGATACGGCGACCGCGATGCCAATAGTTTTTATAATATGGCTAGGGGGCTTGGCGCTACCAGAAAGACCGAGACGAGGTATATCCGCCTGCCTTTTGTGATAAGAGGGTGGCTGACAGGTGCCCAATCTGCCTGGATTTGGGCTGTGTTGGGAGGCTTGCTGGGAGATTTTACCGGAAGCCAATGGGGATTAGGCACTTTTTTGATTGGTTCGCTGGTGCAGGGAAACTCAGCTAAAGTATGGGCTATAGTATTATTATGCCTGTTAATATCAGTTTCGGGGCTATTAATATTAAAAGGGATCGGCCGGTTGTTTATCCTGAAAGCATCCCTCGATCCATTAGATATAACATCGGCGAATGTGCCGGACAAAACCTTACGCGGGAGCGTAGGAAGTTACGCTTTATGCCTCCTGGTATTCCTTTTACTATGGCAGGGGCTGTCATGGTATGCACATCTTGACGGAGGTATTTTTGCAGGGCCCCTCGATATGATAGCATTCGGCAATGAAATTGTTCACAACACTGCTCCTTTCTCCCTACAGTTTATCGGTTTGGCTTTGGGAAAAACATGGATACTATCCTTAGAGGGTGTTGCATTATCGGTAGCCCTCGCCTTCCTGCTGGCCACGGTTCAGCAATTAGCTTCCCTGTTGTCCTATCCTGCAGTGATTATTATTTTGATTACACAGGTAACCCCCGTGGTAGCCTTTATTCCACTTATAGCGTTTTATGCGGGGCGCGGGCCTTTGTCTGTCGTCATTATCGTTATTTTGTCGACCATCTATCCCTCCTATATCGTATTCAAAAAATCTTTTGAAGAAGTATCCGATCAGGCAGTGGATATCGTACGAGGGTTTGGCGCCAATAATTTTTCCGTATTTATTAAAGCACGGCTTCCCTATGCCGCATGGATGCTACCGGTAGCCATCCGCCTGGCCATAGGCAGGGCATTGTTAGGAGCTATAACAGCCGAATACCTGCTTACCGGTACAGGCCTCGGGGGGCTTTTAGGGCAGACGAGGGCACAACTGGACTTTAGGATAGTATGGTTTATCTGTGTCCTAGTAGCCCTGGTTACATTATTAACCGATTTACTGGCTATTGCCGCAAGGAAAATATGGCAAAGGGTATTACCGGGAATTAAAGTAAACACTAAAATTTCAACCATATGAATTTAATTTATAAATTCAGAGTAAATTATGTGAACAAACTGGGAAACAAAGCCCATCTGGATGTCGAGGCAAGCAGTGACCCGAGGGCAAGGGAATATCTGCTCACGAATCGTTACATAGAACATTACAGCCAAATCATTAATGTAACTAACTTAACCGTCATTGATTACGTTTATCAGGTTGCCAATGCTATTATCAGCTCAGGCAAAGAGCATTCCAACCCGACCATCAGGGGAATGGCAGTCTTTTCCAAACCGGTGGCTGCCGTTGCAACCGAACTTATCAAGTGTTAAAAAGTCTTCCATTACAAAGTTATTATTTTTTTTTATTTAAAATAACTTTTGTATATTTAGGGTATGAAAACCGTCCACAAGGAAAAAAAGGTCACCGTAAAATTCTTTCTCAACCAGCTCATTGAGCCGGTGACCGGAGATAAAGAGCAGGCATATTACCCCTTATACATCCAGGTCACCTACAATCGGAAAAACATGCAGCTTAAAAGCATGTATGGAGAATATTATGAGGATTTAAACGAAGTGAAACCCGGATTGATGGAATTTGAGGAACGGATTTTACGCAACATCATTGCTTATGAGACCGGACAAAAATTAGCTGGGGACGACTATGACCTCAAAGGGCTGAAACGCAAATATGAAGTGTATGCTACCTCGGTATCGTTTGCCCTGGAAAACTACCTGAAGCCCAAATTGCGCTTGGCTATCCTTAAAACCAATCATGAATTGACCTCTGTACTTCATTTTAATCAGCTAAATGCCACAGTAGCCCGGCTGTACAAAGCCGCCCAATTATTATTCAAGGAATTTGACAGCCAATTAACTGCCAAACTGAAAGAGGAATTGATGGCGTACGGTCATTACCAGGCATTAGAACCACAACCTGTTTTTACCTATACCTTCCCAACGGTCATGGATTGGGTAGACGGAAGCTATAAAATGGAACTGGAAAAGAAAATGAAGGCAACCTATAAGAATAAGCCGGAAGTGATCAAAAAAGTCATGCAACTGGTAGATCAGGCTGTCACAGAAAAAATGAAGCAGTTGGGGAATTGATTTTTTTTGCCCTATATGTTCTTATAAATTATATAACACAATAACAATCAAATTAAGTTTTTATGAAAAAACAAGTAACACACCCACCCGCTCCGGTAATACGAATGCGACCCGATTGTCAACCGCTTACCAAAGAAACGCGACACCGACTTTTCAGGTTCCGCGACCTAACGGATGAAGCGGCAGAAGAACTAGGGCCGGTTGTTCACCAATTGGTAAAAATCCTGTGCAAGCACCTCCGGCGAAAAAAAGCAAAGAAGAAATAGTTTGTTTCTGGCAGCACTTAACTATTTATTTTATCGTGTGCTGTTGGTTGCTGTTACCCATACAAACAGCCTTTTTGTCAAGCATTAACGCATCCCTATGGCTACTATCCGTAAACATCCATTGGTTCCTCCGAAAGAGCCGGAAGGGCCAACCCTTCCAGAGCTAGGCGCTCCTGTGGGCCAGGAAGACCTGACTGGTGATCAGGCCGCCCAGAGAATGGCCAGTCTCAGAGAGTTAAGCATACTACTCTACTATTATGCGACCAAGGTCCAACAACAAACACATCCCAATGATAATCAACCTATTATTCGTAAATTAGAGCATAAAAAAGCAGCTTAATGATGGGTAATACCAAGCATCTGCCACCTGAAACCACCCAACACTTGTTGGGGCAGTTTGGCAAGAAAAGCGATCGGGTGAACTTTATTGATGGTGGCAGCAGCATCATTTATACCCGTGTCTCCGGTCGGGAGCAGGAGAAAAACATGAGCCTTTCCTGGCAGAAGAAATATTGCGAGGAATTGTGCACACGTAATGGGTATGATGTGGTGGCTTACTTCGGAGGGACTTTTGAGAGCGCCAAAACGGATGAACGCAAAGAGTTCAAAAAGATGATCGACTTCATCAAGAAGGGTAAAACAAAAGTCAGCAATCTGGTGGTGTACAGCCTTGACCGCTTTAGCCGGGCAGGTTCTACCTGGTTGATAGACCAGTTGAGGGGTTGGGGGGTACGGATTATCTCGGTTACACAGCCTGCCGATTCTAATACGGCCAATGGCAGGTGGTACCAGAAAATGCAGTTGCTAATAGCCGAGCTGGACAATGAACAACGAAAAGACAAATGTGTAACCGGCATGCGGGAAAAACTGTTGCGGGGAGAATGGAACATCAAACCAACCATTGGATATGAAAAAGTGAAGGTAGCCGGAAAGAAACCTCAATGTGTCATCAATGAGAAAGGAAAGCTTATCCGCAAAGCCTTTTACTGGCGGGCGGAAGAAAACCTGTCCCATGTGGACATTGTAAGGAAGTTGGAAAAGATGGGGTTAAAATTGACACAACAACGGTTATCCGAGATTTTCAGGAACCCTTTTTACTGCGGATACATCACCAACAAACTGATAGATGGAAAGGTTATCAAAGGGCAGCATGAAGCGATTGTTCCCGAAGAAATTCTCCTGAAAGTAAATGGTTTGTTACATAAAGGGGTCAAACATCAAACAGCGAATGACGAGCTACCCTTAAAAATATTTGTCAAATGTGAGGATTGCGGTTCCTCCTTTTGCGGTTATGAGGTAAAAAAGAAAAGCTGTTTTACTATAAATGTAAAAAAGCGGGCTGCAAGTGCAACAGAAGTGTAAAACACCTGCATAAGGTTTTTACCGACAAACTTGGGGAATACACGGTAAATGAAATGGATATAGCAGATCTAAAAACACAATTAATAGCCACCTACCACCAACTGCGGGAGCAGGAGGTAGCCAATGAACAACCGCTCAAAGCACAATTAACAGAAGTCAGCAAACAACTGCAAACCCTGAAAGAGCGATGGGCATTGGGTAAAATATCGGAAGAAGTGTTCGAGGAATTTGCCCCGCAGTATAAAAAGCAAATAGAAGATATCCAGAAAGAACTGGCAAATACCAGCCATGACAGTTCGAACCTGGACGAATACCTGCAAATCGCCTTGGAAGGCGCTGCTAACATGGTGGAAGTGTGGAAGTTATTCGATTACTCCGAAAAACAGCGGCTGCAATATTTGGTTTTTCCAAATGGAGTGAAGTATGATCGCAAAACCGATACAGTTCGAACCGACAAAGTAAATTCTATTTTCCGCCGGATCGCCCGTCTGACGGGCAATTTAGGGCATAAAAAAACCGGACAAACCAATACGCAGATTGATTTGTCCGGTCAAGTCGGGACGACAAGATTCGAACTTGCGACCCCTTGCACCCCATGCAAGTGCGCTACCGGGCTGCGCTACGTCCCGAACTTTCTACCCGCTCGCCTGTTTCCATTTGAACGTTTGGGGTTGCAAATGTAAGGCTTTATTTCAATTTTAAAAATTCAATAAACAACCGTTATCTTCGCACAACTCATTTGCAATGAAGGTTCTACTAAAACAGGTTCATATTACCGATCCAGCCTCGCCCTACCACCATTCCAGGAAAGATATTTTTATTGCCGATGGCATCATCCGGCAGATTGCGGACAGCATCAGCGAAACCGCTGATTGCGTGGTACAGCAGGATAATATATATGTATCCCCGGGCTGGGCAGACCCCTTCGCCCATTTCTGCGACCCCGGCTACGAATACCGTGAAACCCTGCAAACGGGCGCCGCCGCGGCCGCCGCAGGCGGTTTCACCACCGTGCTGGTAACCCCCGATACCCACCCGGTGCTGGACAGCAAATCGATGGTGGAATACGTGGTGCAGCAATCTAAAACCCTTGCGGTACAGCTCATTCCCATTGGCGCCATCACCAAAAACGCTGAAGGAAAAGAACTGGCAGAAATGTACGATATGCACGCCAGCGGCGCCCGGGCCTTTAGCGATGGGCTCAATTCCGTACAGTCGGCCGGCCTCTTATTAAAGGCCCTTCAGTATGTAAAAGCCGTCAATGCCGTCATTGTGCAGCTGCCGGACGATAAAACCATCGCCCCCCAGGGACTTATCAACGAAGGCATTGTTTCCACCCGGCTGGGCCTGCCCGGCAAGCCCATGATGGCCGAAGAACTGGTGGTGGCGCGGGATATCAAGCTGGCCCGCTATGCCGGCTCCCGGCTCCATTTTACCGGGGTGTCCTCGCCGAAATCGCTGGAATATATCCGGCGGGCAAAAGACGGCGGCCTGCAGGTAACCTGCTCGGTAACGCCCTACCACCTGGCGTTCTGTGACGAAGATTTGATGGGCTACGATACCAACCTGAAGGTAAACCCTCCCCTGCGCACCCAAACCGACCGCGAAGCGCTGCGCAAAGCCGTGGCCGAAGGCACCGTGGATTGCATTGCCACCCACCACCTGCCGCGCGACTGGGACAGCAAGACCTGCGAGTTTGAATACGCCAAAAACGGTATGATAGGCCTGGAAACCTGCTACGGGGTACTGAAAACAGCCCTGCCCGAAGTGAGCGAAGACCGCTGGGTAGAACTGCTGGCCACGAATGCGCGTAAAATTTTCGGCCTGGACATGCCCACTATACAGGAAAAAACAACGGCCAACCTTACACTTTTCCAGCCGGGCAAAAGCTATGTATATAAAAAGGAAGACGTTAAATCCAAATCCCGCAATTCTCCTTTCATCGGGCAGCAATTAACCGGCAAAGCATACGGCATCATAAACGGAAACCGCATTGAACTGAACGGGGAATAAACTATGGAAAGAAAAATAACCTCGCATATCATAAAAGGCGCCGTTATTGCCGCAGCATATATGACCATCGACTTTGTAATTCAGAAAAAAGGCGGAGAGGTGCCCATAGTAGCCCGATACCTGCCTATGTTTGTGCTGGCTATAGGTGCAATAACATCCTGCCTGGTTTTTAGCCGGCAGTCGGGCACCGTCCTGCGCTTTGGCGATGTGTTTGCCCATGGCTTTAAAACAACTGCCGTATTTGCATTCCTTATAGCCGTGTATACGTTTATCCTGATCAAATACGTTTTTCCGCCTACCGAAAAGGATATACAGGCTGCTATGGTAAGCCTGCAACTCCAGGGTAATGTAATGCCTGCAGAAGCCAGGAAAATGGCGGAAGACGCATCTAAAAATGCCTGGATAATCAGTGTGTCCGGTGCGCTTTTGGTATGTGTGGTCGCTGGAGCGCTGGGTTCAGCCACCGGCGCCGGCATCGGTACCGCTATCGCAAAAAAGAAACCATAACTTCAATCCTTTAAAGTATCCCGCAATGGATCTTTCTATTGTAATACCGCTGGTAGACGAAGCCGAATCATTGCCCGAGCTTGCCGCCTGGATAGAACGGGTCATGCAGGAACATCACTATAGCTACGAAATCATTTTTGTGGATGACGGCAGCACCGACAACTCCTGGGAGGTAATCAAAGAACTGCGCAAAGCCAACCCGCATATAAAAGGCATCAAATTCCAGCGTAACTACGGCAAGAGCGCCGGCCTCTTTGAAGGGTTCAAAGCTACCCATGGCGATGTGGTTATCACCATGGATGCCGATATGCAGGATTCGCCCGACGAAATACCCGAGCTGCGCCGCATGATTATAGAAGATAAATACGACCTGGTCAGTGGCTGGAAAAAGAGACGCTACGATAATGCCATTACCAAAAACATTCCATCCCGTTTCTACAATGCCATGACCCGTGCGCTCTCGGGCATCCACCTGCACGATTTTAATTGCGGGCTCAAATCATACCGCCGCAATGTGGTCAAAAGCATTGAAGTATACGGCGAAATGCACCGCTATATACCGGTACTGGCCAAATGGGCCGGGTTTAAACGCATTGGCGAGAAAGTGGTGGAACACCGCCCCCGTAAATACGGCACCACCAAGTTCGGGCTCAGCCGCTTTATCAACGGGCCGCTGGATCTTGCCTCCATTATGTTTGTAGGCAAATACGGCAAAAATCCTATGCATTTCTTTGGCCGCTGGGGCACCGTTTTCTTTTTAATGGGACTTGCCCTGACCGTTTATCTTGTTGTAGGCCGTTTATTTATCAACCCGGAAGTGGGACTAAGCAACCGCCCCCCGTTTTATATCGCCCTCACCGCCATGATCATCGGTTCGCAGATGTTCCTGGCTGGTTTTATCGGTGAAATGATTTCCAGGACTTCTTCCAGCAGAAACCATTACCTGGTGGAAACAAAGCTGGGGGTAAATGAGTAAACATATTGTCATACTGGGACCGGGCCATCCCCTCCGTGGCGGCCTGGCTACCTTTGATGAAAGGCTGGCAAAAGCCTTCCAGGACCTGGGCCACCGTGCTACCATTTATAGCTTTTCATTGCAATACCCGGAGTTTATGTTTCCCGGCACCACGCAGTACTCCAGCGAGCCTGCCCCCGAAAACATAGAAATCCTTTCCAAAGTAAATTCTGTTAACCCTTTCAACTGGCTGAAGGTAGGCCGGGAACTAAAAGCCCTGGAACCCGATATCATCGTGGTACGCTTCTGGCTGCCCATCATGGGCCCGGCGCTGGGCACCATGCTGCGCATTGCCAAAAAAAACCGTCATACGCGTGTGGTAGCCATTACCGATAATATTATACCGCACGAAAAACGTGCCGGCGATACTCATTTTACCCGTTATTTCCTGAAGCCCTGCGATGCATTTATAGCCATGAGCGAAAAAGTAATGCAGGACCTTAGCCTTTTTGCTCCCCATAAACCCGCTACCCGGGTACTGCACCCACTGTACGATAATTTTGGCGAAAGCATACCCAAAGCGGAAGCCCGTCAACGCCTGGGCATTGCCGCCGGCCAGCCGGTACTCTTGTTTTTTGGTTTTATCCGCAAATACAAGGGGCTCGACATCCTGTTTAGCGCACTGGCCCTGCTGAAACAGCGTATACAAAATACCCCGCTGCAGGATCTGAAGCTGTTGGTGGCAGGCGAATTTTATGAAGATGAGAAGCCTTACCGGCAGCAAATAGAAGAAAGCGGTATTGCCGGTATGCTGCTGCTGAAAACCGGTTTTATTCCCAACCAGGATGTGCGGGACTATTTCTGCGCGGCGGATGTAGTAGTGCAGCCTTACCGCAATGCCACCCAAAGCGGGGTTACCCCCCTGGCTTATCATTTCGAAAAGCCGATGATTGTAACCAGCGTGGGCGCCCTGCCGGACTATGTACCGCATGAAAAAGCGGGGCTGGTAGCAGCCCCCGAACCCGCCGCGCTGGCGGCCGCTATTGAGCGTTACTTTGAATTAGGCGAACAATATTTTATTCCGCATCTTCGCGAAGAAAAAAAGAAATATTCCTGGGATATTTTAGTGAATACGATCATACTGACAGCAGAAAATGATATACCGAAGTAAAGCACCTTTACGTATTGGCCTGGCCGGTGGTGGCACCGATGTAAGCCCGTATTGCGATTTGTACGGCGGCGCCATCCTCAACGCTACCGTGGGTCTCTATGCGTACGCGAATATTGAACCGCTGGCGGAAGATATTATTGTATTGCAGACGCTCGACCGCAAGGAAGAACAGCAATATGAATGGGCCAGCCGCTTACCCATCGACGGTCATCTTAATCTTTTGAAAGGCGTGTACAACCGCGTGCGCCAGGACTTTGATATACCGCATACCGGTTTTCGCCTGAGCACCTTTGTAGATGCGCCGGCAGGCAGCGGGCTGGGCACCTCTTCCACATTGGTGGTAGCCATATTGGGCGCCTTTGCCGAAATGTTTCGCCTGCCCCTGGGCGAATACGATATTGCCCACCTGGCCTATGAAATAGAACGCAAGGATTTGCAGATGGCCGGCGGGCGGCAGGACCAGTACGCCGCTACCTTTGGTGGAGTGAACTACATGGAGTTTTACGAAAACGATAAGGTGATTGTCAACCCCCTGCGCATCAAACAGCAATACCTGTTTGAACTGGAAAACAACCTGCTCCTGTACTATACTTCCACCAGCCGCGAATCGGCCCGTATTATTGAAAAGCAAAGCAGGAACGTAGAAGCCAAACAGGCCAAATCCATCGAAGCCACGCACCAGCTCAAACAACAGGCGCAAATGATGAAGGAAGCCCTGCTCAAAGGAAGGCTGCGCCAGATAGGCGAGATACTCGATTTCGGTTTCCAGCAAAAACGGCAGATGGCCGAAGGTATATCCAACAGCCTGATGGAAGAAATGTACGAATGCGCTAAAAAAGCCGGCGCTACCGGCGGAAAAATATCCGGTGCCGGAGGCGGTGGGTTTATGACCTTTTACTGCCCCGATATCAGCAAATACAAAGTGCAGGACGCCTTAAAATCATTTGGTGGTTATTGCCAGCCTTACCGGTTTACCGATCATGGGCTTACCACCTGGACTATAACTGAGTAACAGCTACAAGTTTCAAGCCGCAAGCCATTTGCCGCGAACGAAACTTGCAGCTTGCCGCTAAAAAATCTATCTATGAGCAAGATTAAAGACATTATTGCCGAATCCATAGCTGTTAAAACTAAATTGCTGGACAATGCCGTTATGCTGGATACCATCGACAAAGTGGTGGTGGCCATCGTAAGCGCACTGCGCAATGGCAACCGCCTCTATTTTTGCGGCAATGGCGGTAGCGCTGCCGATGCACAGCACCTGGCAGCCGAATTCAGCGGGCGCTTTTACCTGGACCGGGATGCGCTGCCTGCGGAAGCCCTGCACTGCAATACCTCCTATCTTACCGCGGTGGCCAATGATTACAGTTATGATGTAGTGTATTCCCGCCTCATAAAAGGAATTGCCCATAAAGGCGATGTGCTGCTGGGTTTATCTACTTCCGGCAATTCGGGCAATATCATCAAAGCCTTTGAAACAGCCCGCGAAAAAGGGGTAATTACAGTTGGCTTCACGGGGGAAGACGGCGGAAAAATGAAGGTGTTGAGTGATTACCTGTTCAACGTGCCTTCCAAAAATACTCCCCGCATACAGGAAAGCCATATTATGATAGGTCATATCATCTGCCAGTTGTCGGAAGAACAGTATTTTGCCCAATGAACATCCGCGAAGCCATAGTGCTGGCCGGGGGATTGGGCACTCGCCTGCGCAGCGCCGTTCCCGATTTGCCCAAATGCATGGCCCCGGTAAACGGCAAGCCGTTTATTGCCTATGTGATCGATTATTTTCGCGCGCAGGGCATCGAAAAATTTATCTTTTCGCTGGGCTATAGGCATGAAGTGATCCAACAGTACCTCGATACCCAATACGCCTACCCGGGCCATGAGCCCGCCATTACGTTCCGCTATTCGGTAGAACAGCAACCGTTGGGTACCGGCGGCGCTATTCGCATGGCCTGCGGGCTGGCGGAAGAAAAAACGGTGCTGGTGCTGAACGGCGATACCCTGTTTAAAGTAAATGCCTTTCAGATGGCCGATTTTCATCATTCCCGGGAAGCCGATTGCACCCTGGCACTTAAGCCCATGAACGATTTTGACCGCTATGGCGTGGTGGCGCTTCAGGAAGACGGGCGTGTAACTGATTTCCAGGAAAAACGGTTTTATGCCGAAGGGCTGATCAACGGGGGCGTATACGCATTAAACCCCGCCGGGCTGCTGACCACCGGCCTGCCGGAACAGTTTTCGTTTGAAAAAGACTGGCTGGAGCCGGGTGTGGGCAACCGCGGCATTTACGGCATCGTACAGGATGAATATTTCATCGACATTGGTATTCCGGCCGATTATGAGCGGGCGCAGGCGGAGTTGCTGCCGGTATAGTAATTTCCATAACCCATCAACACATGCTTGACTTACAAACAATCGACAAAACCTGGACCCTGTTTCTCGACCGCGATGGTGTTATTAACCGCGAAAAAGAAGGCGATTATATTTACAACGCCTCCGAGTTCGTTTTCTACGAAGGCGTTACCGGGGCCATGAAACTGCTGGAAAGCCGTTTTGGCGATACCATACTCGTTACCAACCAGCGCGGGGTAGGCAAAGAACTGATGACAGAGCTGGACCTCATGGATATTCACAACCACATGCTCAAAAACATAGAACACGCCGGGGGCCGCATCGATGCTATTTATTACTGTACATCGCTCGATAACCAGCACCCCGACCGCAAACCCCAGCCGGGCATGGCCCTTAAAGCCAAAGAAGATTTTCCCGGTATCGATTTCAGTAAATCGGTCATGGTGGGCAATAAAATGAGCGATATGCAGTTTGGCCGCAATGCCGGTATGCATACCGTGTACATCCAAACCACTCATCCCAACCAGCCCATCCCCCACCCCGATATCGACCTCGCATTTAAGAGCTTGTTAAATTTTGCGGAGGCGCTTACCGCCCCATAAAATTTATCGTCTTTCTTTTCGTTGAAGGGTTCGGCACGCTTTGGCGTACCTTTATATTACAACATGCTATCTCATGATTAAACCGGCCATATTGTTTTATACGGTTCTTATCGGCTTTCTCACCTGCTTTACAGCAGCAGCACAGAATAAACACCTGCCAACGTCCGACAGAAAGCTGCTTTTAAAAAAGGAAGACTCGCTCAAAATATTTGCCGACAGTATGATCAATGCCGAAATCGATGGCAAGCGGTTCCGGTCGGACAGTTTTTTTACCAGGATTTTTGTACGTGCGTTAAAAACCCCGCATTCTTTTTATTACCCGTTTGATTCGCTGGAAACCGTTTCCATCCAGTACCCCGACGACAGCAGCTTCCGCATTTTTACCTGGCAGCTCAAGAAAGACGAATACATGTATTTCCAGAAAGGGGCCATACAAATGAATACCCCCGACGGATCACTGAAATTATACCCGTTGTTTGACGCCTCCATGTTTACCGGCAAGCCGTTGGATTCCATCAGGACCCGCAAAAACTGGATTGGCGCCATTTATTACCGCATCGTCCAGAAAACCTGGAACGGTTCCAAATACTATACCCTGCTGGGCTTTGACGATTTTACCGTGAGCAGCAACCGCAAATGGATGGAAGTAATGCATTTTGACCCCGATAGCGGCGAACCCTTGTTTGGCGGCCCCATGATCAGCTTTAAAGAAGATACCGGCAAAGCCAAACCGGTGCTATATCGCTTTGATCTCGAATATAAAAAAGAAGCCCGCACGCAATTCAACTATAATCCTGAAATGGATATGATCATATATGATCACCTCATTTCAGAATCAGAACAGCCCGAGCGTAAAGAAACTTATATCCCCGACGGCGATTTTGAAGGCTTTAAATGGAAAGACGGCCTTTGGGTGCATGTAGACCAGGTGTTTAACTTCAAGCTGAAAGACGGCGAAGCGCCTAAAGAAGCCACTATAAAAGACGACCAGGGCAATATAGACGAACAAAAACTGATGGAGCAGTCGGAAAAAAATATCGAGAACGCGAAGAAAAAAGCGGCCGAAGAAAAGAAACCCGCTACACCCGCAGCAAAGAAAAAACCCGGCGACCAATACCCGGAAGGGGTGTGACATAGCTTAATTATCCAAGCAATTTATTTTTTGCCTTTATATATTCTTCTTCGGATAATATTCCTTTTTGCCTTAACTCAAACAACTTTTGCAGTTCATCGGCCATGCTGCTCGTGCCACCCGTATGGTTGGTACCCTGGACTTGCTGACCGGGAGCCTGTTGAAGCGCAGCCGCCATTTGCAATGCCTGGTTGCTGAACTGCTGGCTTTTAAAATCAGACTGCGCCAGCGTAATAGTATCTTTTAATCGTTTGGGATGAAATACATTATAATAATCGGTAGCGCCTACCTGTGCGGCGGTCTGGATTTCAACATGCCCGTAATTAAACAGCCGGCCCCATAAACTCTGGTCGTACGACACATTATTTATTTTATCCAGCGGACTTTCCTTGGCAAAATGGCTGAACAAACCGGCTTCATCAATCACCCGGTAATTGGTAACTACCCATATATCTACTTTCCACCGGAAATATCTATATAAAAAAATAAGAATGCCAATTACCGCTACTGCCAGTGCCCACCAGATGCCGTTGGCCAACTGGCCAATAAACCAGGCCCCCACCAGCCCAGCCAGTGCAAGTACGGCAGGGCCAACCAGGGTTAATGCGCTGGTATAGGTAACCAGCAATATTTTTTCACCTTTCTGCAACGGAGTGCGCATGTGTAAAAATTTAACGTCAAGTTAAGCCAGTTGACCCAAATCAGGAAATACCTGTCAAATACAAGCCTGGTGTGGCAACTTGTCAGCTTTGCAGTACAACTACAGCCCGGGTACGGCAACTTATTGATAGCATGGCCATACGCCTGTCATATCCTGTTTCAAACGGCCCTCCCGGGGCATCATGTTGATAGCCCCAATTTGTTGCTTTCATGGTTATACACTAAACTTGCACGCCAACAGGCCTGTTTTAAACCAGTATAATTGAAGTATGGCGAAGAATTTATTGATTGTGGAGTCCCCGGCGAAAGCCAAAACGATTGAAAAAATCCTGGGCGAAGATTTTGAGGTAAAGAGTTGCTACGGTCATATCCGCGACCTTGAGAAAGACAATATGGGTATTGATATCAATGATAATTACAAACCCAGCTATATTGTTCCGGAAGACAAGGAAAAAGTGGTCAAAGAGCTGAAATCCACGGCAAAAAAGTCGGGCGAAGTATGGCTCGCAACGGATGAGGACCGTGAAGGAGAAGCTATCAGTTGGCACCTTTGCGAGGTGCTGGGTCTCGACCCGGCCAAAACCAAGCGCATTGTCTTTCACGAAATCACCAAACCTGCCATCCAGAAAGCGGTGCAATCGCCCCGCACGGTAGACATGAACCTGGTCAATGCCCAGCAGGCCCGCCGTATACTGGACCGCATCGTAGGTTTTGAACTAAGCCCGGTGCTCTGGCGCAAAATGAGCATGCGCAACAACCTCAGCGCGGGCCGGGTACAGAGTGTAGCCGTTCGCCTGATTGCCGAAAGAGAACGCGAAATCAATGCCTTCCAGCCCGTTAGCACCTTTAAGGTAGAAGCCCAGTTTACCGCCAAAGACATCAGCGGCAAAACCGTTAGCTTCAGCGCGGAAGGGAAAAAATATGCCAATGCCGAAGGCGCGGAAGCCTTCCTGCAAAGCTGTATAGGCGCCGGGTACGCGGTAAGCGATATCCAGGTAAAACCGGGCAAGAAATCCCCTGCGGCGCCCTTTACCACCTCCACCCTGCAGCAGGAAGCATCGCGCAAACTGGGCTATTCCGTAAGCCGCACCATGCTGCTGGCACAACGCCTGTATGAAAGCGGTAAGATCACGTATATGCGTACCGACAGCGTGAACCTGAGCGATACGGCAATGGACGATATCAAAAACCAGGTAGGCAACCAGTTTGGCGGTAAGTACTTCCAGTCGCGCAAATACAAAAACAAAAACGAAAGCGCACAGGAAGCCCACGAAGCCATCCGCCCTACCTATATGGAAAACCCATCGGTAGAAGATGCCGATGGCAGGAGGCTCTATGAACTGATCTGGAAACGCACCATGGCCAGCCAGATGGCCGATGCGGAACTGGAAAAAACAACCGCCAAAATTCAAGTCTCCACCAATAAGGAAGAACTTACCGCCAGCGGCGAAGTGCTGAAATTTGACGGGTTCTTAAAGGTATACCGGGAAGATACAGACGAAGAAGACCTGACCGAAGAAGAACAAAACGAAGGCATGCTGCCGCCGCTTACGGTAAAACAGCAGCTACCGCTTAAGGAAATGAAGGCTACGGAGCGCTTCAGCCGTCCGCTGCCACGTTATACGGAGGCTTCGCTGGTAAAGAAACTGGAAGAACTGGGCATCGGCCGCCCGTCTACCTATGCACCCACTATTTCCACCATCCTCAAAAGAGGCTACGTAGAGAAAAGGGATAAAGAAGGCGTAAAACGCGATTTCAGGATACTCAGGCTCAAAGAAAATGCCATCGTAAAGGAAACCGAACAGGAAAATACCGGGGCGGAAAAATCAAAACTTTTCCCTACTGATCTGGGGCTGGTAGTAACCGATTTCCTGAAACAGTATTTCGACGATATCATGGACTATGGCTTTACGGCGCGGATAGAAAATGAATTTGATGAGGTAGCCGCCGGCAAAATAAAGTGGAACAGCATGATCAATGATTTTTACCTCCCCTTCAAAGAGGATGTAAAGAATACCATTGAAAATGCCGAGCGCATAAAAGGAGAGCGCGAGCTGGGCATAGACCCGGTAAGCGGCAAGAAAGTAGTAGCCCGCATGGGCCGCTATGGCCCCATGGTGCAGATTGGCGATGTAAGCGATGAAGAAAAACCACGCTTTGCCAAGGTAAAAAACACCCAGAGCATTGAAACCATCACCTATGATGAGGCCATGGAGCTCTTTAAACTGCCCCGCATACTGGGCCAGTTTGAAGAAAAAGATGTGGCGGTAAATATTGGTCGTTTTGGCCCCTATATCGCCCACGACGGCAAATTCTATTCACTCAGCAAGGAGCTGGATCCCTATACCATCAGCCTCGAAGAAGCCATTCCCATTGTGATAGAAAAAAGAGAGGCCAAGGAACAACGCACCATTAAAGTATTTGAAAAAGAAAAAATACAACTGCTGCGCGGCCCTTACGGTCCTTATATCAAGCAGGGATTGCGCAATTATAAACTCAGCAAAGAACAGCAGGAGCGCGTAGCAGACCTGGAGATCGATGAAGTAAAAGCCATCATCGAAGAACTCAAAGCCAATCCGCCGCGGAAAGTGCCCCGCGGAAAGAAAAAATCGTCCTAGTCCTCCATTACTACCCACATACTGTGGATAATTAGCATTAGCTGAAATGGCTTTATGCAGCGATATTTATTTGCAATTCGCTAACAATAATTTTCCCGTTCGATGCGTCTTAGTAGCAAAAGGCGTCCGGCAACCTGGTATTTATCGCTGATTCAATGGAAGAAACAAAAGAAATATCCGCACTGTTCCACCTCATTGACGACCCCGATGAAGAAGTCTTCACCACGGTAAGTGAGCGCATTGTGTCG
>JACXTT010003247.1_pt1 | contig 25251 bp, 20 predicted proteins | sample 9270951 | NCBI WGS metagenome assembly JACXTT01 (sample SAMN15532306, study PRJNA645909) | rock metagenome | isolation source: weathered quartz diorite | place: Puerto Rico | collected 2017-06-21
CTTTACGCAGTGCCATGGGTGTGGGGCCGGCGTGGGCTTCCATTCCAGTCACGGTGCAGTCAAACCAGCGAATGCCCAGCACGCCGCTGACCACGCCAATCGTCACATCGTTGTCTTCCAGCACCGGGCCCTGTTCGATGTGCGTTTCAAAGTACGCGCCAATCGGGTGGTCGCCAGGCTCCTGCGTGCCGATGTAGCCAATGCGCTCCAGCTCGCCCTTGACGGTCTTGCCCTCCAGATCGGTGGCGGCATACGCATGCTCCAGCGTGAAGGCCTTGGCGAACACGCCCGAGCCCATCATCACCGGCACAAAGCGCGAGCCTTCTTCATTGGTCCAGAAGGCCACTTCAATCGGGGCTTCGGTCTCGATGCCCAGATCGTTCAACGTGCGCACCACCTCGATGCCGGCCAGCACGCCGTAATTGCCGTCGAACTTGCCGCCCGTGGGCTGGGTGTCGATATGGCTGCCGGTGACGATGGGGGGCAGGCTGTTGTTGCGGCCGGCGCGGCGCATGAAGCCGTTGCCGATCTTGTCGATGGTGATGGTCATGCCCGCGTCCTTGGCCCACTTCAAGACCAGGTCGCGGCCCTGCTTGTCCAGGTCGGTCAGCGTCAGGCGGCACACGCCGCCCTTGGGCGTGGCGCCGATCTTGGCCAGCTCCATCAGCGAGGCCCAGAGGCGCTCGCCGTTGATGCGAACCTTGTCGATATCGAGTGTGGTGGCTGCGGTCATGGTGTGCTCCGGTTTTTCCGTTCACCCTGAGCTTGGCTAAGGGTTGCAGGGCTTCGACAGGCTCAGCCCGAACGGGTGAGGGTTGTGTGTGAACGGGGGATTAGCGTTTGACGGCGGTGGGGGCCAGGGTTTCTGCGCGCAGCTTGTTCGCCGCAAAGTTGTCGCTGAATGCCGGGCGCTTGATGTAGCGGCCCTTGCCCTTGACGGCGCGCAGGTCGCCTTTGACAAATACCAGCTCGCCCTGGCTGATCGTGTGGCTGGGGATGCCTTTGACCGTGCGGCCTTCGAAGATGTTGAAGTCGCCCTTGCTGTGCTGGGTCTTGGCGGACAGCGTTTTGGTGCCGGCCGGGTCCCAGACCACCAGGTCGGCATCGGCGCCCACGCTGACGCTGCCTTTTTGCGGATAGATGTTGAACAGCTTGGCGGTGTTGGCGGAGGTGACGGCGACAAACTCGCTGGGCGTCAGTCGGCCGGTGTTGACGCCTTCGTCCCAGACCACGGCCAGGCGCTCTTCCACGCCGCCGCAGCCGTTGGGGATCTTGCTGAAGTCGTCCTTGCCCGCGGCCTTCTGCGCGGCGCAGAAGGTGCAGTGGTCGGTGGCCGTGGTGTGCAGGTTGCCGGCTTGCAGGGCTTTCCACAGGAACTCGCTGTTGCCCTTGGGGCGGAAGGGCGGGCTCATCACGTGGGCGGCGGCGGTGGCAAAGTCGGGGTGACGGTAGACGCTGTCGTCCAGCACCAGGTGGCCGGCCAGCACTTCACCGTAGACGCGCTGGCCGCGGGCGCGGGCGCGTGCAATGGCCTCGGCGGCCTCAATGCAGCTCACGTGCACCACGTAGATCGGCACGTTGAGCACATCGGCAATGGCAATGGCGCGGTTGGCCGCCTCGGCCTCGACCATGGGCGGGCGCGACAGCGGGTGGCCTTCGGGGCCTTTGATGCCCATCTCGGCCACGGTTTTCTGCAGCAGGTAGACCAGCTCGCCGTTCTCAGCGTGCACCGTGGGCATGGCGCCCAGTTCCAGCGCGCGCTTGAAGCTGTTCACCAGCGTTTCGTCGTCGCACATGATGGCGTTCTTGTAGGCCATGAAGTGCTTGAAGCTGTTTACGCCTTCTTCCTTGACCAGCGTGCCCATGTCCTGGCGCACTTGCTCGCTCCACCAGGTGATGGCGACGTGGAAGGAATAGTCACTTGCCGACTTCTCGGCCCAGCCGCGCCACTTTTTGTACGCGTCCAGGATGTTCTCCTGCGGGTCGGGGATCACGAAGTCGATGATGGTGGTGTTGCCACCGGCCAGGCCTGCCGCCGTACCGGTGTAGAAGTCGTCCATCGTGGTCGTGCCCATGAAGGGCAGTTGCATGTGGGTGTGCGGGTCAATGCCGCCGGGCATGACGTACTGGCCACCCGCGTCCACCGTGGTGGCGCCCGCAGGGGCACTCAGGTTCTCGCCCACAGCGACGATCTTGCCGTCTTGCGTCAGCACATCGGCGCGGAAGGCACGGTCGGCGTTCACCACGGTGCCGCCTTTGATCAGAATGCTCGTCATGAAATGCTCCTAAATATGTAGCTGCTTGCGCAATAGGTATAAGGGCTAGAGGCGGATTTGATGCATAAATGCCTGCTCAGGCGGCCTGGCGCATGGGGTTGTTGGGGTGGGTGGTCCAGTCCGCATGTTTATCGCTCACCAACGCACCGGTGCGCAAGTCTTTTTCGCCGGGGGCCAGGTCGCGCAGGGTGATGCACTCGGGCACGGGGCACACGGTCACGCACAGGTTGCAGCCCACGCACTCGTCTTCCATCACCTCGAAGTGGCGTTTGCCGTCTTTCATATTCGTGATGGCCTGGTGGCTGGTGTCTTCGCAGGCGATGTGGCAGCGGCCGCACTGGATGCAGGCGTCCTGGTTGATGACGGCCTTGCTGATGTGGTTCAGGTTCAGGTAGCGCCAGTCGCTGACGGTGGGCACGGCACGGCCCACGATCTCGCTCACGCTTTGAAAGCCCATCTCGTCCATGTAGTTCGAGAGGCCGTCGCTCATTTCCTGCACGATCTTGAAGCCGTAGACCATGGCGGCAGTGCACACCTGCACCGTGCCACTGCCCAGTGCGATGAAGTCCAGCGCGTCGCGCCAGTTGCCAATGCCGCCGATGCCGCTGATGGGCAGGCCGGCAGTCTGCGGGTCGCGTGCAATCTCGGCCACCATGTTCAGCGCAATCGGTTTGACCGCCGGGCCGCAGTAACCGCCGTGGCTGCCCTTGCCACCGGTGGCGGGCGACATGGTCAGCGTGTACGGGTCCACGCCCATGATGGAGTTGATGGTGTTGATCAGGCTCACCGCATCGGCGCCACCGCGCTTGGCGGCCTGGGCGGGTTTGCGGATGTCGGTGATGTTGGGCGTGAGCTTCACGATGACGGGCAGCTTGCTGTACTGCTTGCACCAGGCGGTGACCATCTCGATGTATTCCGGCACCTGGCCCACGGCGGCGCCCATGCCGCGCTCGCTCATGCCGTGCGGGCAGCCGAAGTTCAGCTCGATCGCGTCGGCGCCGGTGTCTTCCACGCGCGGCAAGATCGCCTTCCAGCTTTGCTCTTCGCAGGGCACCATCAGCGACACGACCATGGCGCGGTCGGCCCAGTTGCGTTTGACCTCGGTGATCTCGCGCAGGTTGAGCTCCAGATCGCGGTCGGTGATGAGTTCGATGTTGTTGAAGCCCATCAGGCGCCGGTCGCTGGACAGCAGCGCCCCGTAGCGCGGGCCGTTGACGTTGACGACCGGCGGGCCGGCCTCGCCCAGCGTCTTCCAGACCACGCCGCCCCAGCCCGCTTCAAACGCGCGGTGGACGTTGTAGGCCTTGTCGGTGGGCGGGGCAGAGGCCAGCCAGAAGGGGTTGGGGCTCTTGACGCCGGCGAAGGTGGTTGCGAGATTGGCCATGGTCTATTTCCCCATCAGTTGTGTATGGATGGCGTGGGCCGACTGTTTGCCGTGCTCCACCGCCTCTACCGTCAGGTCCAGTCCGCCCGCGCGGCAGTCGCCACCGGCCCAGACGCCGTCCAGATTGGTCTTGCCCTGTGCGTTGGTGGCCACGCGCCCGCCCTGTAGTGTGAGCCCCACGTTGGCCAGCAGCGGGTTGCCCAGCGTCTGGCCGATGGCCTTGAGCACCATGTCGGCTTCCAGCGTGACGTAGTCGCCGGTGGGCGCGGGTTTGCCGTTCACCAGCGCCTGGCGTGCAAATGTCACGCCCGTCACATGGCCGGCGCTGCCCAGCACTTCGGCCGGGGCCAGCCAGTGGTGAATGGTGACGCCATTTGTCTGTGCCCACTCCTGTTCCGCCACCGAGGCCGACATGGTTTCGGGCCCGCGGCGGTAGACCATGTGCACCTCTTCGGCACCCAGCAGCTTGCTTTGCACCGCAGCGTCCACGGCGGTCATGCCCCCGCCGATGACGACGACGCGCCGGCCTATGGGCAGCGTGGACTTGTCTTCGGTCTGGCGCAGCGTGGCGATGAACTGGATGGCGTCCTGCACGCCGCCCAACGATTCGCCGGCAATGCCAAGCTGGTGCGTGTTGGTCAGGCCCATTCCCAGAAACAGTGCGTCGTAGTTGTTGCGCAGGGTTTCGAACTGCTCGGTGGTCTCCAGCTTCCAGCCCTTGCGCACCTCGATGCCGCCAATGTCCAGCAGCCATTGCACTTCGGCCTGGGCAAAGTCGTCGGGTGTCTTGTAGCTGGCCAGGCCGTATTCGTTCAGGCCGCCGGCCTTGGGCCGCGCGTCGAACACCACCACGTTGTGACCCTGGCGCGCCAGCGTGTAGGCGCAGGCCAGGCCCGCCGGGCCGGCGCCGACCACGGCGATTTTTTTGCCGGTGGCCGGTGCGCGCGTGAAGATTTGCGGCTTGTCGCTCTGCATCAGCGCGTCCACCGCAAAGCGTTGCAGCCGGCCGATGGCGACAGGGCGGTCCTCCTGCGTGTTGCGCACACAGACGGCTTCACACAGGTTTTCGGTGGGGCAGACGCGGGCGCACATGCCGCCCAGCGGGTTGCTCTCCAGAATGGTGCGTGCCGAGCCGCGCAGGTTGCCGTCGCCAATGCGCTTGATAAACGAGGGCACGTCGATGCTGGTGGGGCAGGCGGTGGCGCAGGGCGCGTCATAACAGTAGAGACAGCGCTCGGCCTCCAGCAGCGCCTGCGAGGGCGTGAAGCGCGGCGTGGCGTCGGCAAAGCCACGGACGTAGTCGGCCGCACTCAGGCGGCCGGGGCGGATGTCGGGTTGGGGTGAGGTGGACACGCAAGCACTCCTCTAAAGGTGCACAAACCAAAAATCTGACCATTTAGTCAACTTCTGGTCTGCATGCTAGCAATCCACGTGCCACCGTGTAACTAGGGGTTTGCACGGGGCCGCCCGTGCCAGGGCTTGGCGCCCAGCGGTCAGTTGCGGCTGGCCTGCTGCAGCCAGCGGCTGAAGTGTTCCAGCGCCGGGCGGGTTTCGCCGTCTTCGGGGATGACCAGGTAGTAGGCGCGCTCGGACGGCTGCGCCAGGGCGCAGGCCAGCACCAGTTCGCCACGTGCCAGCTCTTTTTGCACCAGCAGGCGCGGCACCAGCGCCAGGCCCAGGCCCTGGGCGGCCGCTGCGGCGGTCATGGAAAACAGCTCGAAGCGCGGCCCGGCCAGGGCCTGCGGTGCGTCCACGCCGGCTGCGTCAAACCACTGGCGCCAGGCACCCGGGCGGGTGCTTTGCTGCAGCAGCGGCAATTGGGCCAGGGTCTGCGGGCGCAGGGCCTTGCGGGTGCCGAGAAAGCGCGGCGCGCACACCACCACCACGTCTTCCTCCATGAGCGCCAGGCTGCGCGTGCCGGCCCAGCGCTGCACCTGCTCGGGCGTGCCGGTGTACAGCGCGGCGTCGAACACTGTGTCGGCAAACAAAAAGGGGCGGGTGCGGGTTTCAATGTGCACCGTGATGTCCGGGTGCTGCGCAGCAAAGTCGCCCAGGCGCGGGATGAGCCAGCGCGTGGCAAAGGTGGGCACCGAGGCCAGGTGGATCTGGCCGCCGCGGCGCGGTGCGTTCATCAGGTCCAGCGTGTCCTGCTCCAAGCCTTGCAGACGCTGGGCCACCTGCTGCGCGTAGGCGCTGCCCGCAGCGGTGAGCGTGACGCCATGGCGGCCGCGCCGGAACAGGGCCACGCCCAGCAGCGTTTCCAGTGCCGTGATCTGGCGCGACACCGCGCTTTGCGTCAGTGCCAGGGCTTGCGCCGCATGGCTGAAACTGAGGTGGCGGGCTGCCGCCTCGAACACCACCAGGGCTTGCAGTGAGGGAATCTTGCGGCGCATGGTGCTATGCACGGGGGGTGAGATCGGCCACGTGCGTGAGACGTTTGCGTGCGGCCTGCAGGTCGCGTTGCTGCAGGCTGGTGAAAGTGACCGTGGGCGTGCGCCCGGCCTGCATCAGCGTGCTGCCGTCGGGGCCGGCCACGATGCTTAAGCCGCCGTACTGCACGTCGCCCTCTGTGCCCACATAGTTGGCGTAGGCGACAAACATCTGGTTTTCATAGGCGCGCACCGGCACCATGCTCTGCGCCACAAAGTCGTACTCCAGCATATTGGCGGTGGGCACCAGCACCGCATCGGCACCGGCGGCGGCGAGACGGCGGGTGTTCTCGGGAAACTCCACGTCGTAGCAGATCAGCAGACCGATGCGCCAGCCCTGGCACAACAACAGCGCCGAAGATGGTGCGCCCGCCGCGAACTGGGCGCGGTCCAGTTCGGCAAACAAATGGGTCTTGCGGTAGTTCAGCAGGCGCTCGCCCGTGGCACTGATCCACTGTGCGGCGTTGAAGGGCTGGCCGGCGGGGTTGTGCTCCGGGTAGCCGTAGACGATGGCCAGCCCATGCTGGCGCGTGATGGCCGCCACCGCCTGCGCGTAGCCGCCGTCGGCCGGCTGGGCCAGCTGCTGCACGGCGGTGGCACCGATTGCATAGCCGGTGACAAACATCTCGGGGCACACCAGCACATCCGCACCCTGTGCCGCGGCCTGTGTGGCAGCGTCGTCCAGGCGCCGCAGGTTGCCGGCCACGTCCAGCGGCTGCGGGACGCACTGGTACAGGGACACATTCAGAATGGGCTGCATGGGCGCGCTCAATACTCAGTCCGGCAAGGCCATGGGGCCCAGTTCGGCAAAGCGGTCGCCGGGGCCGGGGTTGGCGGCATGCGTGTGGCCGCCCAGGTGGTGCAGGATGCCCCACACGGCGTTGAGCGAGGTCTGCACCGCGCCCTCGACCCAGGCCGGCGTCCACGACACATCGTCGCCCGCGATGAACAGGCCTTTTTGCTGGGCCGGAAACGCGTCCTGCATGAAATGGGCGTACATGCGTTGGTTATAGCGGTAATGGCCCGGCAGCGCACCCTTGAATGCGCCCAGGAAGTGGGGGTCGGCCTCCCACGACACACAGATCGGGTCGCCGATGATGTGGCTGGCAATGTCCACGTGGGGATAGATTTTTTGCAGCGCGTCCAGCGCCAGCTTCACGCGCTTGTCCACCGGCTGCGGCAGCATCTTGAGCGCGTCGCCCATCCAGGCGTAGGAGAGGCAGATCACGCCCGGCTTGTCCGGGCCGTTGTCGAACAAATAGGTGCCGCGCGTGAGGCGGTCGGTCAGCGTCATGCTCATGACGTCGCGGCCGGTGGCGGGGTCTTTGTCTTTCCAGAACGGGCGGTCCACCATGACAAAGGTCTTGCTGGACTGCATGTAGCGCGTGCGGTCCAGCGCCATCCACATCTTTTGCGAGAACAGCGATTCTTCGCAGGCAATCTGCGTGGTCAGCAGCCAGCTCTGGCAGGTGGCCAGCACGGCGGCATAGGAGCGCGTCACGCCCCAGCAATCGGTCACGGCCAGGCGGCCGTCGGCGGCGCGCGCAATCGCGCTGACTCCGGGGCGCGTGGCGCCACCATGCAGGCTTTGCAGTGTGGTGCCGGCGGGCCAGTGCACCAGCTTGTCGGGCGCGTGGCGCCACAGGCCGTGCGGCACGCGGTCGGCACCGCCCACGATCAGACGCTGGTGGTCGTCGCACTCAGTCATCACCACGCGCAGGATTTCCAGCATGGAGTTGGGAAAGTCCGAATCCCAGCCGCCCGTGCCAAACCCCACCTGGCCGAAGATCTCGCGGTGGCGGAATGACAGTTTGGAAAACGCCTTGGAGCTGGCGATGAAGTCATAGAACGTGCGGTCGTCCCACAGCGGCACCAGCTGGTTCCACAGGCGCTTGAGCGTGGGCACATCGCGCGCACGGATCGCGGCCTGCAGACCGGAGAACTGCGCGTCTTCTTCCAGAGCCTGGGCCCAGGCCTCGGCCACTTCGCGGAACACGGCGGGCAGATCGGCCAGCGACTGAGCGTAGTGAGTTTCGCCCTCCAGATCGATCACGGTGCTGCCGGCGGCCGCAGTCAGCGGGTTGGGAAAGGGGCGCGTCTCCAGGCCCAACTGGTGCACGTAGTGGTAGAAGGCCGTGCCCGACACCGGGAAGCGCATGCCGCCGAGTTCGGCCACGGTGTCCTGCGTGCCTTCAAAGATTTGCGAGCGCAGCCGCCCGCCCATCTTGGAGGCCTCGTAGATCACGGGCTTCAAGCCCAGCTTCATCAGCTCATAGGCCGCCACCATGCCGGCCATGCCGGCACCCACAATTGCCACCTCTTCGCCGTGGCGCGCGACCGGCAACTGGCCCAGCCCGGCGGGGTGCGCAATCCAGTCGTCAAAGGCGAACGGAAAGTCGGGACCGAAGACGGTGATGGGGCGGTTGGCGGTGGGGGGTGTGGGGGCGTCTTTGCGCATGGAACCTCGTGCGGTGCGGTGTGCCGGGCGGGGGTGCCCGCCGTGAAGAAGGCGCGACTATGCCATAGGCCCGTGGGCCGTGCAATCGGATTTTTGGCGTGGTTTGCCGGTGCGGTTGAGGTATTCCATGCGCGCATACCTGGGTGCAAAAGCATCGCTTGTGCACCCGGTGGCGGCGCACTACCATGGCGGGTGCAGTGCGCCCATGCAGGTGCACCAGACCCCCATTCAGCCCACCGGAGAACCCCATGGCCCATGCCGCATTCAACTGGCAAGATCCCTTTTTGCTGGACAGCCAGCTCACAGACGACGAGCGCATGGTGCGCGATGCCGCTGCCGCCTACTGCCAGGACAAGTTGCTGCCGCGCGTGACACAGGCTTTCCGCGATGGCACCACCGATGTGGCGATCTTTCGCGAGATGGGTGAACTGGGTTTGCTGGGGCCGACTATCCCCGAGCAATACGGCGGCCCCGGTCTGAACTATGTGGCCTATGGCCTGATTGCGCGTGAGGTAGAGCGGGTGGACAGCGGCTACCGCTCCATGATGAGCGTGCAAAGCTCGCTGGTGATGGTGCCGATTTTTGAATTCGGCACCGAGGCACAAAAACAGAAGTACCTGCCCAAGCTGGCGACCGGCGAATACATCGGCTGCTTCGGTCTGACCGAGCCCGACCACGGCTCCGACCCCGGCTCCATGGCCACGCGAGCGCACAAGGTGGCGGGCGGCTACAAGCTGACCGGCTCCAAGATGTGGATCTCCAACAGCCCCATGGCCGACGTGTTTGTGGTCTGGGCCAAGGAGGTGTCCGAGTCTGGCAAGGTCGGGCCCATCCGCGGCTTTGTGCTGGAGAAAGGCATGCAGGGCCTGAGCGCCCCCGCGATCCACGGCAAGGTGGGCCTGCGTGCCTCGGTCACCGGCGAAATCGTGATGGACGGCGTGTTCTGCCCCGAAGAAAACGCCTTCCCCGAAGTGCAGGGCCTCAAGGGCCCGTTCACCTGCCTGAACTCCGCGCGCTATGGCATCGCCTGGGGTGCACTCGGTGCGGCGGAAGACTGCTGGCTGCGCGCCCGCCAGTACACGCTGGACCGCAAACAGTTTGGCCGCCCCTTGGCTGCCAACCAGCTCATTCAGAAGAAGCTGGCCGACATGCAAACCGAAATCGCGCTGGGCCTGCAAGGCTGTCTGCGCCTGGGCCGTATGAAGGATGAAGGCACAGCGGCGGTGGAAATCACGTCCATCCTGAAGCGCAACTCTTGCGGCAAGGCGCTGGACATTGCCCGCCTGGCGCGCGACATGATGGGCGGCAACGGCATCTCCGACGAGTTTGGCGTGGCGCGGCATCTGGTGAATCTGGAGGTGGTCAACACCTACGAAGGCACGCACGATATCCACGCGCTGATCTTGGGCCGGGCGCAGACGGGGATTGCGGCGTTTGCGAACTGAAGCGGGCGCGATGGCTGTGCTGTGCCTGCAGGCTATAGTGGTCGCATGACAAACCTGCTCCCTGTCACGACCGTCAATGCCGCATGGTTTGTCGTCATCTTGTCCGGCGTACTCGAGGTGGTTTTTTCCATTTCCATGAAATTTTCCGAGGGGTACAGCCGACCCTTGGCGAGCACGCTGTCAATTGGCAGTGGAATCCTGAGTGTTTGGCTGATGAGCACCACCTTGAAGGTGCTTCCCGTGGGCACGGCCTATGCCGTGTGGGCGGGCATCGGTGCCGTCGGGACCGTGCTGGTGGGTGTGCTCTGGCTGGAAGAGTCCGCGACACTCTGGCGGTTTGTATGCATTGGCGCGGTCGTGCTGGGCATTGTGGGCCTGCAACTGCAAAGCAGTGCCTGAAGCGCCTGGCCCGGCGTATAGACGCATAACGTGCACGAGAAAGAAACAAGATGACTGAAAAGCCCTCTGCCCTAGGCCACCTCAAAGTGCTGGACCTTTCCCGCGTATTGGCCGGCCCGTGGTGCACGCAAATGCTGGCCGACCTGGGCGCGGATGTGGTCAAGGTAGAGAAGCCGGGTGACGGCGATGACACGCGCCACTGGGGGCCTCCGTTCCTGCAGGACGCCGAGGGCAATGCGACCGAGCACGCAAGCTACTTCACCGCCTGCAACCGCAACAAGCGCTCCATCACCATCGACATCGCCAAACCCGAAGGTCAGGCGATCGTCCGCAAGATGGCGTTGCAGAGCGACATCCTTGTGGAGAACTTCAAGGTGGGGGGGCTCAAGCACTACGGGCTGGATTACGACAGCCTCAAGGCGATCAACCCCAAGCTGATCTACTGCTCCATCACCGGTTTCGGCCAGGACGGGCCGTATGCCGAGCGCGCTGGCTACGACCTGATGATCCAGGCGATGAGCGGCATGATGAGCATCACCGGCCGGCCCGACGGCGTGCCCGGTGGCGGCCCGCTGCGTGCGGGCGTGGCGATTACCGATGTGTTCACCGGCATCTACGCCACCAGTGCCATCCTGGCCGCACTGGAAGTGCGGCATCGCACGGGCAAAGGCCAGCACATCGACATGGCGCTGCTGGATGTGGGCATGGCCATCCTGGCCAACCAGGCGGCGGGTTTTCTCAACACCGGCAAGGTGCCGCAGCGCCAGGGCAACAGCCACCCCAGCCTGGCGCCCTACCAGGACATCGCCACGCAGGACGGCGCCATGCTGCTGGCCATTGGCAATGATGGGCAGTTCGCCCGCTTCAGTGCGGCAGCGGGCCACCCGGAGTGGGCGCAGGACGCCCGCTTTGCCACCATGGTGGAACGCAACCGCCACCGTGAGGCGCTGATCCCGCTGATCGAGGGCGCCACGCGCACGCGCACCACGGCCGAATGGATTGCGCTGCTGGAAGACAAGGCCGTGCCCTGCGGCCCCATCAACCACATCGGCCAGGCCTTTGCCGACGCCCAGGTGCAGGCCCGCAATTTGATAGTAAAACAGGCCGTAGCGCCCGCAGCACAAGCGCAAACAGCTATTGAATCCATAGCAACCGTGGCCAGTCCGTTGCGCCTGCAGGACACGCCGCCGGTGCTGCACCGTGCCCCGCCGGCATTGGGCGAGCACACCGACGAAGTGCTGGCCGGGCTGGGGCTGGACGTACAAACCATTGCCAAGCTGCGTCAGACCGGCGTGGTGTAGTCTCTGTCCGTTGGAGGTGCCAGCACGGGCGCTGGTACTGTTGACAAAAGGAGTGGCGGTGCAACCCTTGGTGTCGCGACGCAATGTGCTGTTGGCGTGGACGGCGATGGCATCCACGGCACGTGCCGAAGAAAGAATTGTCATATCCCAGAGCATGCCGGGCGACGGCTATCTGGATGTGCTGGCACAGCGCCTGCTGACCGAGGCCTACACGCGCCTGAACCTCACGGTGGTGTTCGAACCCGTACCGCCCGAGCGCAGCCTGGTGCGGGCCAACCGCGGCGAGAGCGATGGCGATGTGTTCCGCATTGCTGGCATCAACCAGTACTACCCCAATCTGCAGATGGTGCCCACACCGCTGATGTCGGTGGAGTTTGTCGCGTTCAGCAAACGCGTGGATTTCAAGCCGCAGGGCTGGGAGAGTTTGCGGCCCTATGCGCTGCTGGCGCAACTAGGCATCAAACGCGTGGAGGAGGCGACTCAGGGCATGCACCGCACTCTCGCCACCAGCAAGGAAACCATGTTCCGCATGCTGGAGGCCGATCGGGCCGACTTCGCGATCGATTCGCGCGTGCAGGGTCTGCGCGAGTTGAAAAAACTGGGCTTCACCGACATCAAGGTGCTGGAGCCAGCCCTGGAGACGGTACTGGTGTACCACTACCTGAACAAGAAACATAAGGCGCTGGTGGCCCCGCTGGCCGACGCCCTGCAGAAGATGGAAGCGCAGGGCCGCAGCAAGGCGATACGCCAGCAGGTGGCGGCGGAGTTTGGCCTTTAGGGCAACACTGCATCCGTGCCTCCGTTCGGACTGCGTCAGGCGGGCGTGGTTTAGCCTGTGTGATGCGGGCATAGAATGGCCCTCCCTATCGTGTTTCAGGAGCCTCTGTGAATCCCTTGGTGTCGCGGCGCAGCACCTTGCTGGCTTTGGTGGCGATGGCGTCGCAGGCCCGGGCCGAGAGCCAAATCGTCATATCCCAGGCGCTACCGGGTGACGGCTACCTGGATGTGCTCGCACAACGCCTGCTGACCGAAGCCTACAAGCGGTTGGATATTGCGGCGGTGTTTGAACCGGTGCCGGCCGAACGCAGTCTGCTGCGGGCCAATGCAGGCGACAGCGATGGCGAGGTGTTTCGCGTCGCCGGCATCGATCAGCACTACCCCAACCTGCGCAGGGTTCCCACGCCCTTGCTGTTTCTGGAGTTCGTGGCGTTCAGCAAGCGCGTGCAGTTCAAGCCCCGGGGCTGGGAGAGCTTGCGCCCGTACTCCCTGCTGGTGCAGCTGGGTACCAAGCGCGTGGAGGAAACCACACAAGGCATGAACCGTACGGTGGTTGCCAACAAGGAGGGCATGTTCCTCATGCTGCAGGCCGGCCGCGCGGACGTGGCCGTGGACATACGTGTACAAGGCCTGCGCGAGATGAAGAAGCTGGGCCTGACCGACATCAAGGTGCTGGAGCCTGCGCTGGAAACCATTCCCGCCTACCACTATGTGCACAAACGGCACGAAGCCCTGGTCACGCCGCTGGCCGAGACACTGCAGCATATGGAGCAGCAGGGCCGCAGCAAGGCGATACGCCAGCAGGTGGCGGAGGAGTTTGGTCTATAGAGCCTGCGCGGGCAGGATGGTGATGGCCGCAAACTGCAGGTGGTGCATGAACTCGCGCAAGATCAACAGCGTGGCGGCAAATTCGGCGCTCTCGGGAATGCCGGCGCTCGCACTGGGCCGACCTTGTGACAGTGCCGCGAGAAGGTCAAACAGCCGCTCCACGGCGTCCACCGACAGTTCCATCTCGGCCTGTTCTGTCACACCGGCCAGCACGGCCAGGTTGCGGATGGCAGCGTCGCTGCTTTCCAGCACGCGTGCGCCCGCCACCAGGCTGCGCGCGCGTGTGACTTCATCCTCCACTGCCATGATGGCGTTTTCCAGCGCGGCGGGGCGCACCGGCGTGTGGCGGAAAAACTCGGCCGCGGTGCGCTGGCTGCCCAGTGCCAGTTCCAGCGTCTCGGTGGGCGAGGTGACCGTGGTGCGGTTGGTGCCGATGTGCAGTGCAATGGCCATGGCCTGCTCCTTTGTTACCCATTGAAACACAGTGGCTGCGTCCGGACTGCCGGACTGCGCTACGCTTGTCCCTTGCCCTATTTTCCCCGGAGGTGCCCCATGTTCCAACCCCTCGCTGCGCGCCGTCCCTGGCTGGGCGCCTGTGCTCTGGCCTGTGCCGCCCTGCTGCTGCCCGGCTGCACCACCGTGCTGGTGGAGTCCGCCAAGAAGACGCTGGAAGACCGCAGCACCGACGACCAGGTGACCGACACTAAGATCAGCGCTGGCATTCTGTCCAGCCTGTCCGACAAGGACAAAAACCTGCTGCTGGACGTCAATGTAGACACCTGGGAGCAGCGGGTGATGCTCACCGGTACGGTGGCGGACAACCGCACGCGCCAGGAGGTGGTGCAGCTGGCGCGTGCCGACCGGCGTGTGAAGGCGGTCTACGATGAAATCCAGGTGGTCTCGGCGGCCGAGCAGGCGCGCCGGCGCGAGGCTGCCAAGACCAAGGACAGTTCCAAAAAAGAGGGGCTGGACCGCAGCGTCAACGACTTCTGGATAGAAACCAAGATCTCCGCCAAGCTGATCGCCGACTCTAAGGTCACCTCGGTCAACTACCGCTGGCGCTCGGTGCGCAACACGGTCTACCTGATAGGCCGTGCGCGCAGCAGCACCGAATATCGCACGGTGGTGGACACCATACTCGCCACCGAGGGCGTGCAACAGACCAAGCCGTTTGTCGAGATCAAGCCGGTCGCCAAGTAGGGACGGCGGCGCCCTGATCGGGGGGGCATGTGGAAATTACGACTGTTTTCTGGAGGGGGATCGTGGTGTGATGGTGCGTGTGTTTTTTCACCGACCCGACCGATCAGGAGACTTTATGCAACGCACCTTCCGCACCCTTCCCGCCGCCCTGGGCCTGGCCATCGCCAGTCTGGGCCTCTCCGCCCAGGCCTTTGACGGCTGGAAGCTGGAAAGCAGCACGGCCATCCCCGGCAAGAACGGCGCCTGGGACTACGTGTCGCTGGACGCCAAGGCCAACCACCTGTTCATCGGCCGGCGCGGTCTGGGCTTGCAGGCCTATGACATCGCCACCGGCAAGGTGCTCAAAACCATTGGCAACACCGCAGCCAACAGCTCCAACGGCGCGCTGCTGATCCCCGAATTCGACCTGGGCCTGTCCTACAACGAAAACGGCACACTGACGCCTTTCAAGCTGTCCACGCTGGAAGCCATGGCCGACATCAAGCTCGGTGACGAGTTGGATTCCGCCCACTACGACCCGGTGACCAAGCGCGTGCTGGTCAATATGGCGGCCGAGGGCGACGGCACGGAACTGATTGCGCTGGAAGTACCGTCGCTGAAGAAAATCGGCAGCGTCAAGGTCACGGCCAAGAAGCCGGAACACGCCGACGCGGACGGCAAAGGCAATATCTACATGGCCTCGCGCGATGAGAACGCGGTCTACAAGATCAACATGAAAGACCTGACCGTGGCAGGCAAATGGCCCACACCGGGCTGCGCCCAGACCAACGGCCTGGCCATGGACGCGGCCAATGGCCGTGTCTTCCTGGGCTGCCGTGGCAGCGCCACCGTCAAGCCGTCGTTTGCCGTGATGAACGCCAGCAGCGGCGCCATTCTCTACACCGCAGAAATCGGCGGCGGCAATGACGATGTGGTGTACGACGCCGACCTCAAGCGCGTGTTCCTGACCAATGGCGTCAATGCCGTGATGAATGTGTTTGAGCAGGTCAATGCCGATAGTTACAAGCCCTCGGAAGCCGTGGGCACCCAGGCCGGCGTGCGCACCATGGCCATGCACCCTACGACCAAGAAGCTGTACGCCGTGACCGCCGAAGGCAGTGCCGACTACGCGAAGAAGATCACCACCAGCGTGTCGCCCTACTACGCCAACACCTTCTTCCCGGACCGTTTCTTTGTGCTGACCTACAGCAAATAAAAACGCCGGGCGGCGGGGGCGAACAGGCCTTAACTGCCGCCCAGCGCTTCCCAGCGCTCCAGCGCAGCCATCAGTTCGTCGTCGATCTGTGCGCTGCGTTCGGACAGGGCCACTGCGCGCGCGTTGTCGCTGGCGTAGAGGCTGCCGTCGGCCAGGGCCTCGGTGATTTCCTTCTGCTCGGCTTCCAGGGCGGCAATCTGCGCGGGCAGGGCGTCGAGTTCGCGCTGTTCCTTGAAGCTGAGCTTCTTCGCTTTGGTCGGTGCAGGAGCAGCCGGCGCCTTGGCGCTGACTTGGGCCACCGCTTGCTCCTGTTTTTGTAGCTGCTCGCGCTCGTAATTAAAGGGCTTGGCGCCTGTTTTGCCTTGTGATTGGGCAATGGCGTTGGCGCGCTTGGTCTGGATCAGCCAGTCGCTCACGCCGCCTTCGTACTCGCGCCACTTCGCGTCGCCTTCGTAGGCAATCGTGCTGGTCACTACGTTGTCGAGGAAGGTGCGGTCGTGGCTGACCAGGAACACCGTGCCGTCGTAGCTTTGCAGCAGGTCTTCCAGCAGTTCCAGCGTGTCGATGTCCAGATCGTTGGTCGGCTCGTCCAGCACCAGCACGTTGGCCGGGCGGGCGAACAGGCGCGCCAGCAGCAGGCGGTTGCGCTCGCCACCGGACAGTGAGCGCACCGGCGAGGTTGCGCGGGCCGGCGAGAACAGGAAATCACCCAGATAGCTCTTGCGGTGCTTCTTCTGGTTGCCAATCTCGATCCACTCGCTGCCGGGGCTGATGAAGTCTTCCAGCGTCGCGTCCAGGTCCAGCGCGTTGCGCATCTGGTCGAAGTAGGCCACAGTGACGTTGGCACCCAGGCGCACCGTGCCCCAGGGGCTGTGGCCGGGCTCCGGCTTGGGAGCGTTGGCGGGTGCCGGGTCGGGTTGGTGCTCGCCCAGAATGAGTTTGAGCAGTGTGGTCTTGCCTGCGCCGTTGGGGCCCAGCAGGCCGATCTTGTCGCCGCGCAAAATCGTTGCGGTGAAGTTGTCGACGATCTTGCGCTCGCCAAAGGTCTTGCTGACATGCACCATCTCGGAGACCAGCTTGCCGCTCTTGTCGCCGCTGTTCACGTCCATGTTGACGCTGCCCACGGCATCGCGGCGCGCTTCGCGCTTGGCGCGCAGCTCCTGCAGGCGGTTGATGCGCGCGGTAGCCCGCGTGCGGCGCGCTTCCACGCCCTTGCGAATCCACACCTCTTCCTGCGCCAGCAGCTTGTCGGCCTTGGCGTTGATGATGGCCTCCTGCGCCAGCTGCTCTTCCTTTTGCGTGAGGTAGGCGGCAAAGTTGCCGGGGTAACTCATCAGCTTGCCGCGGTCCAATTCGACGATGCGGGTGGCCACGTTGTCGAGGAAGGAACGGTCGTGGGTGATGGTGATGATGGAGCCCTTGAAATCCACCAGCAGGCCTTCGAGCCATTCGATGGAGTCCAGGTCCAGGTGGTTGGTCGGCTCGTCCAGCAGCAGTACATCCGGCTGCGCCACCAGCGCCTGCGCCAGCGCCACGCGCTTCTTGGTGCCGCCGGACAAGGTGCTGACCACGGCGTCGGGGTTCAGGTGCAGACGGTGCAGGGTTTCGTTGACGCGTTGCTCCCAGTTCCAGCCGTCCAGTGTCTCGATCTCGCTTTGCATCGCGTCCAGATCACCATGGCCCAGGCAATACTCTTCGATCAGGCCAATAACCCGCTCCAAACCTGTGCGAACAGCTATGAAAACCGTAGCATCGCCGTCCAGAATGGGTTCCTGCGCCACATAGGCAATGCGGGTACCACCCTGCACCTGCAGCGTGCCGTCGTCCGGCCGTTCCATGCCCCCCAGAATCTTGAGCATGGAGGATTTGCCGGCGCCATTGCGGCCGATCAGACCCACGCGCTCCTGCGTTTCGAGGGAAAAATCAGCGTGGTCGAGCAGGGGGACGTGCCCAAATGCCAGCTGGGCGTCGAGAAGGGTAATGAGTGCCATAGGGTTCCGTGTAACCCTCGATTATCCCAGCTAGGCCATTTCACGCGGCGAGAAGGGCAACTCGCCGCCGGGCCGCCCCAGGGCGAGGGAGTCCTTTTTTGATAACGGTTGGGTATGGGGGCGGTTTTCCCGCCGGGCCGTCCCAAGGGAAAATGCGCCCCCTTGGGGGGCAGCGACCCGCGCAGCGGCGGAGCGTGGGGGCCTTATTTCAGACCACCCGATTACGCCCGCGCTGCTTGGCCAGGTACAGGGCCTTGTCGGCGTCGGTGTAGAGGTGGTCGAAGTCGCGTTTTTCTTCGGCCGTGGTGCCGGCCAGGCCAAAGCTGGCGGTCACCGCGATGCTGGTTTTCTCCCACAACACTGGTGATACCTCCAGCCGGTTGCGCAGTTTTTCGGCCAGCTTGCGCCCGGCCTCGGCCGACGTGTTGGGCAGCAGCACGATGAATTCCTCGCCGCCGAGGCGGCCGACCAGGTCGGTGCTGCGCACGGTGCTGGTGGCCAGGGTGGCCACGTGGCGCAGCACCGCGTCGCCGGCCGGGTGGCCCCAGGTGTCGTTGATGCGCTTGAAGTGGTCCAGGTCCAGCAGCAGGATGGTGGTGGCACTGCCCTGGCGCTGAGCGCGGGCCAGTTCGCGGCGGCTCAGCTCGACAAAGGTGTTGCGGTTGAACAGGCCGGTCAGTCCGTCCTGGCGCGTCAGGCGTTCCAGTTCCTTTTGCTTCTGCTGCAACTCGGCCTGCGCCTTGTCGATTTGTTCCTGCTGCAGGGTGAGGGTGGTGAACTTGCGCCACAGCAGCAGCGACAGCGCCCAGCCCATGGCGCAGGCGACCAAGCCGTTGAGGCGGTTGGACAGCAGCAGCTCCGGGTTGTGCTGGGTCAGGCCCATGGCGGCATAAAACCCCAGGTACACCGCAAGGTACAGCCAGGCCGCGCGCAGGGGGCGCAGGTACAGCGCCAGGCTGGCCAGCACGCAAGTGATCAGAAACGGCGTGATGCTAGGCGTGATGGCCGGGTCCACCACGGTGATGTCCACGGCAAAGGCCAGCAGGGTGGCGGTGATGAGCAGCGGCAGCCAGTGGCCCCAAAACCCCTTGTGGGCATGGCGCAGGCGCCGGGCCGCCAGCGCATAGCCGGCCATGCACAAGCCCATGCCCAGATGCGCGAGCAGCAGGCCCATGGACCACTGCCGCACGGTGTCATTCAGCCCGGCACCCATCCAGCGCACCAGGAACACCAGCACGCACACCGCATTGAAGGCGGCCACCACCGGCGTGAGCGTGCGCGCCCGGTCCAGGTTGGCGGCACTGGCTTCGTCGGCGACGCGGACATGCTCGGTGCGCCAGCGCTCCAGCATGCGGCGCAGTTCGTTGGGATGGGCTGTGTTCATGGGAAGAGCTGGCGACTGTAGCAGAGCCTCGGCGGCCAGTGCTGTCCGTGGGGTCGGTTGACAGACCTTGGTGCGTAGCTATCGTAGGGGGTTAGGAAAGGAGTGCTATGCGCTTCAGTTTGTTCATTGTCCAGGCCTTGGTGGCGGGGGCGTTGTTGGGCCCTGGGGCAAGTGCCTGGGCCCAAGCCAAGCCGGTGACGGTGTGGATGTCCCCGGATCTGCCGCCGGGGTTCATGCCTGTGGAGGGGCGGCCCACCGATGGTTTTGTGGACACCTTGCTCAAGATGATTTTTGTGGAAATGCCGGAGTCCGAACACCGCCTCCAGGTCACGCCGATTGCGCGCACCTGGGCGTCACTGTCCGAAGGCTTGCCCATGTGTTTTACCGCAGCCGTGATCACCCCCGAGCGCGAGCGCATTGCCTATGCCACGCCGCTCCTGCTGATTCCACCCCAGCAATTGGTGGTGCGCGAGAGCGTGGTGAGCGGCATTCCGCGCAATGCCCAGGGCGAGGTGCTGCCGGCCACGCTGTTCGACCGCGCGGACCTGCGCGGTCTGGTCACGCCCCAGCGCAGCTATTCCGTGCTACTGGACACGCTGCTGGCGCGGCGTGGCCCCCAGTCCGGTGTGCGCGAAGCTTCCGTAACCCCGGGGGGCAGCAATATCCTGCAGATGCTGAGCCTGGGCCGTGCCGACTACACCATTGAATTCGAACAGAGACTAACCTACCAGCTGCCGCGCCAGCCTACGCTGCAACGCGGGGAAAAGCTGCTGGTGCTACCCATTGCCGGCATGCAGCCGGTGCAGGTCGGCATTGCTTGTCCGCATACCGAGTGGGGCCGCGCCATGATCCTGCGCATCGACGCCATCGTGGCGCGTGTCTCGCAGCGCCCTGAATACCAGAAGGCCCTGAATCGTTGGCTCAGCCCCGATGCCGTCAAACGCTTTCGGAAGGCGCAGGACGAGTTTTTCCGCATGCGCGCCCAGCGCACCGATCCGGCGAAATACCCGATATGGGGAGCGGAAAAACCCGAGAAATAGCGTCGGTCCTCAGCGGCTGCTGGGGAAGCTGAACACCGTGCCCTCACGCACCCCGGCCGAGGGCCAGCGTTGCGTGATGGTCTTGCGCTTGGTGTAGAAGCGCACCGCGTCCGGGCCGTAGGCGTGCAGGTCGCCGAACAGGCTGCGCTTCCAGCCGCCGAACGAGTGGTAGGCCACGGGCACGGGCAGCGGCACGTTGACGCCGACCATGCCGACCTGGATGTTGTCGGTGAAGTAGCGTGCGGCCTCGCCGTCGCGTGTGAAGATGCAGGTGCCGTTGCCGTACTCATGCGCGTCGATCAGGTCCATCGCCTCCTGCAAGGTCTTGGCGCGCACCACGCCCAGCACCGGGCCGAAGATTTCTTCCTGGTAGATTTTCATGCCGGGTTTCACGTGGTCGAACAGGCAGGGGCCCAGGAAGTAGCCGTCTTCATGGCCTTTCACCTGCACGCCGCGGCCATCGACCACCAGCGTGGCGCCTTCCTTCACGCCCTGGGCGACGTAGCCGGACACTTTCTCGAAGTGGGGCTTGGTCACCAGCGGGCCCATGTCGCTGCCGGCATCAAAGCCCGAACCGACACGCATCTTGGCAATCTCCACCTTCAGCGCCGCGACCACGGCATCGGCGGTCTGGTCACCAATCGCCACGACCAGCGGGATGGCCATGCAGCGCTCGCCGCAGGAGCCGTAGGCCGCGCCCATCAGCGCGCTGACCGCATTCCCAATGTCGGCGTCTGGCATCACCACGGCATGGTTTTTGGCGCCGCCCAGGGCCTGCACACGCTTGCCGTGCTTGCAGCCCTCGGCGTAGATGTACTCGGCAATCGGCGTGGAGCCGACAAAGCTCACGGCCTTGACGCGCGGGTCGGTCAGCAGCGTGTCCACGGCTTCCTTGTCGCCGTTGACCACGTTGAGCACGCCGGGTGGCAGGCCGGCTTCGAGTGCCAACTCGGCAATGCGCAGCGTGGAGCTGGGGTCGCGCTCGGAGGGCTTCAGCACAAAGGTGTTGCCGCAGGCCACGGCCATAGGCCACATCCACAGCGGCACCATGGCCGGGAAGTTGAACGGGGTGATGCCTGCAGTGACGCCCAGCGCCTGGAACTCGCTCCAGCTGTCGATGGCCGGGCCCACGTTCTTGCTGTGTTCGCCCTTGAGCAGCTCGGGCACGTAGCTCGCGTATTCCACGTTCTCAATGCCGCGCTGCAGTTCGCCCATGGCGTCGGACAGCACCTTGCCGTGCTCGGCGGTGATCAGGGTGCAGAGTTCTTCGGCGTGTTTTTCCAGCAGTACCTTGAGGTTGCTCATCACGCGCGCGCGCTTGAGCGGCGGCGTGTTGCGCCAGGCCGGGAAGGCGGCTTGTGCCGAGGCAATGGCCTTTTCGACGGTGGGCTGGTCGGCCAGCAGCAGGGTCTTGGTGGTCTGGCCGGTGGCGGGGTTGTAGACCGGCTGCGTGCGCGGATTCGGGTTTGCGCCGGCGGTGGACTTGCCATCGATCAGATGGCCGACGGTGGGCAGTGAGGACATGGAAAGCTCCAAATAAAATATCAAAATGGGCCGTAGCCTTTGTGGGGTATGCGCAAGCAGCTATTAAAAAAGGAGCGTCTTGCGCAACCCGGCATCAGGCGGTGGCGTTCAGGGCGTCGCCCAAAGCGTTCACGAGGCTGGTCAATTCCGCCTCGGTCGCAACAAAGGCTGGCGCCAGCGAGATGCAGTCGCCACCATAGCGCACATAAAAACCCTTCTCCCAGCATTTCATCGCCACTTCGTAGGGGCGGCGGGCCGGCTCGCCGGGCGCGGAGGCGACGGTGATGCCGGCCGCCAGGCCGTAATTGCGGATGTCGGCCACGTGCTTGGCGGTCTTCAGGCTGTGCACGGCGTTCTCGAAATGCGGCGCCAATGCCTTGACGCGGTCGATCATGTTCTCGCGCACCAGCAGGTCCAGCCCGGCGATGCCGGCGGCGCAGGCCACGGGGTGGGCCGAGTAGGTGTAGCCGTGGGCGAACTCCAGCATGTAGTCGGGGCCGCCCTGGGCCATGAAGGTGTCGTAGATGTCCTTCTTGGCGACCACACAGCCCAGCGGCTGCGCGCCGTTGGTGATCTGCTTGGCGAAGTTGGCTATGTCGGGCGTCACGCCAAAGGCGGCGGCACCGGTGTACGCGCCCATGCGGCCAAAGCCGGTGATGACCTCGTCAAAAATCAGCAGGATGTTGTTGGCCGTGCAGATCTCGCGCAGGCGCTGCAGGTAGCCCACGGGCGGGATCACCACACCGCCCGAGCCGGCCATGGGCTCGACGATCACGGCCGCAATGTTGCTCGCGTCGTGCAGCGCAATCTGGCGCAGCAGCTCGTCGGCCAGTTCGGCACCGTAGCGGCCCTCTTGCGGGGGCATGCCCTTGTAGAACGAGCCCAGGGGCGGCTGCGTGTGGGGCAGGTGGTCGGCCTCGATACCCTGGCCAAAGGTCTTGCGGTTGCCGACCATGCCGCCCACGGAGATGCCGCCGTAGTTGACGCCGTGGTAGCCCTTCTCGCGGCCGATCAGGCGCGTCTTGCTACCCATGCCCTTGGCGCGCCAGTAGGCGCGCGCCATCTTCAGCGAGGTGTCGGCGGATTCGGAGCCGGAGCCGGTGAAGAACACGTAGTCCAGCCCGTCGGGCGTGAGTTCGCGGATGCGGTTGGCCAGCTCGAACGACAGCGGGTGGCCGAATTGGAACGCGGGGGAGTAGTCCAGCGTGGCGATCTGTTTGGCCACGGCGTCGCTGATTTCCTTGCGGCCATGGCCCAGGCCGGTACACCACAGGCCGGAGAGGCCGTCGAAGATCTTGCGCCCGTTGCTGTCCTTGTAATAGGCGCCTTCGGCGCTGACGATCATGCGCGGGTTCGCCTTGAAGTCGCGGTTGCCGGTGAAGGGCATCCAGTGCGATTCCATCCAGGCGGCATCGCCCGGGAAGGCGGAGGTGCTGGTCACGGGCTGGGCGGTGGTGTTGTCGTTGAGTTTCATGGTGTCTCCTAAGGGGAATGGCGCATTGTCAAGCGCTCTGTTACTCTTATAAAGAATCAAATATCACTATTTAGTTGCTATTTAATGAAAGTAAAAAACAAGGCCGTTTTGGGTCAGATCGCCGACATGGACCTGCGCTTGTTGCGCGTGTTCCGTGCCGTGGTCGATTGCGGCGGCATGGCGGCGGCCGAACTGGAACTCAATATAGGCACTTCCACCGTCAGCCGCCACATCAAGGACCTGGAAACCCGCCTGGGCCTGACACTGTGCCGGCGTGGCCGCGCCGGCTTTGCGCTGACGCCCGAGGGAGAAAAGATTTACGCGCAGACCACGCAGCTGCTGGCCGCCACCGACGCCTTCCGTGCCAGCGTGGACGAAATCCACGAACGCATGGGCGGGCAACTGCATGTGGCGGTGTTCGACAAGACCGCCAGCAACCCAGCCAGCCATATTGCGCAGGCCATTGCCCTGTTCACCGCGCGTGCCCCCGATGTGGCGCTGAACCTGCATGTGGCCACGCTCAACGGCATCGAGCGTGGGGTGCTGGACGGGCAGTACCAGGTCGGCATCATCCCGGCGCACCGCAGTTCCGACACGCTGGAGTACACCACCCTGTTTGACGAGGCCATGCTGCTCTACTGCGGCGCCGGCCATGCCTTGTTTGATGCGCGCGAGGATGCCGTGCTGGATTGGGACGACCTGCGCGCCCACCGCTTCGCGGGGCTGGGCTACCACTCCCCCAACATGGAAATCAGCCAGCGCGTGCGCCTGCCGCGCAAGGCCACGGGCTTCGACCAGGAGTCCATCGCCACCTTGATCCTGTCCGGTCAGTTCCTGGGTTTTTTGCCCGACCACTACGGCGAAGGCTTTGTGCAGCGCGGCCAGATGCGCGCCATCCATCCCGCGTTGTTTCGCTATGACTGCCAGTTCTGCGCCATCACACGCCATGCGCCGCAGGCTTCGCGGGCGACGCGTGCCTTTCAGGCGTGTCTGGCGCAGGCGCACGGGCAGGGGTGACGGGAGGCAAAGGCTCGAACCCGAACTGGTAAGGCACCGCGCGGTAGCTCATCAGCAGCCCGCCTTGGGCGGGCGTGCTGCCCAGGCGCTCCCAGTCCTCGGCGCTCAAGGGTTGGCGTTTGGCGAAGTCGCGACTGCGGCTGAACACGTCGTTGCGCCACTGGAAGACTTCGCCCAGCTTTTCCTTGTAGCTGTAGTGGTGCAGGTTGTCGTTGTAGTAATCGTCAAACCGATTGCGCCCCAGGTAGATGGCGTTGGAGCCTTCGTAGCCTGTCTTCTGGTAGCTGCGCGCGTCGGTGTTCAGGAAATACACCCAGTCGCCGGGGACAAAGTTGCCTGCCGCAACGGGCTCCAGCAGGCGCAGAAGTTTGCCCGGGCGCATTCCGTCGGCGGCATTGAAGTCGGCCTCGAAACGCCACATGCCGCCAGGCTCCATATGCACCAGCGGTTCGCCGTCCTGCAGCAGGCGCTGTGCCACGTGCCGTGCCGTTTGCGGGTCTTTTTTGACGCGCAGGTAATAGTCCAGAACGCCCTGCGCAAACACCATCTTGGTGGCGGTGTAGCAGCCAACGGTGTATTTTTTCTGTTCAAAGAACAGGTCGTTCAGCGCATCTTGCAAGGCCACGCCGCGCCGTGGGGTGCCGTCATGCCAGTAGCGGCGATTCCAGTGCGCGGCACCGCCGTCCGGCCACACCCAGGCCAGCACTTCGGCCCACATGACGGTGTTTTGGCGGATGCCCACGTGGTCGGCCAGTGCTTCGATGTCACAGGCCCGGTCCCGGAACTCGGTCAGGCGGCCCGGGTGCAGCAGGGCCAGCACGATCTCCTTTTGGGAAACCGTCGATACGCGGTGGGTTTGGCCGTGGTGGGTGGGAACGCGCAGGTCGTCGTCGTGAATGGCCAGCGCAGGGTTCCAGGCCAGGTACAGGGTGCTGGTGTTTTCCGGGGGCAGCCGCAGGGCGTAGGTGACGTGGCCATGGGCACGGTCCACCGTTTGTGCGACCGCCTCCATCGGAATGCCCAGTTGGTGCAAGTAACGCGGCATGGCCGGCAGCAACTGGTCCAGGCGGTTGGGCGCGCACACGAAGCGCAGGCCGTAAGGGGCGGCTGCAACAGAATCCAACGACTG
>JACXTT010003248.1_pt1 | contig 25248 bp, 24 predicted proteins | sample 9270951 | NCBI WGS metagenome assembly JACXTT01 (sample SAMN15532306, study PRJNA645909) | rock metagenome | isolation source: weathered quartz diorite | place: Puerto Rico | collected 2017-06-21
CAGAGTATCCGCGAGGTAGGGATGCCAATTGCGATTGCCCCAATAAATCGGCATTCGCGGCCCGTTGCGTTCGAGTTCTGATTTGAGCGCGGCAATCAGAACCCGGTTCTGCTCATTGATCGGGCTCTTGCCGCCAAAGTGGTAATAATGCTCCGCGACCTCGAGCATCCGCTCATGTGGGACATTCCGGCCGCGCAGTACATTTTCAAGAAACGGGATCACGTCGTCCGGCTTCTCGGGTCCTCCGAAGGAAAGGATCAGGATCGCGTCATAGGCGTGTTCGGCCATCCGCCTACCATTGTAGGGGCTGTCATTGCGTAAGCAAGACCTGTACGGCCGGACTGCAAAACAATTGATCTTGGCTCGTCAGACCGCACAGCGATACCGCGACCGCCGGACCTGTTAAGTCGGTAGGCAGGATAAGATCCACCTGCTGCACGCCGAGTAGGCCCGGTGCAGGCCCGGCGTAGTAGGGCGAATCGATGAATCGATCACCGATGCGCGCCGAGATCGCGCCGTTTCCCGAAAGACCAGTCACGAAAATCTGAACAATGCTTCCCGGCTGCGCTCGTTGATCGGGGCCATTGACGCTATTGTCCTGATTCAGGATTCCATTCTTGAATATGCCCGGCGAGAACCCAGCGAGCTGTACTTTCTGAGCTGGGCTCGCATTGCCGTCGACAGTGACGACGAGCTGCGCTGAAGTCTTTATGCCCAGTTCCATGGGCACCAGGACATTGATCTGGGTGTCGTTGGCAAATAGGATTCGACCCGGAATACCGTCGAACGTGACGCTAACGATTTTGCCCGTGAACTTAGCTCCCCAGACAGTTGCAAGCGATCCGGGCGATAGCGCGCCCGTGTCGAAGCCGGCGGCGTTGATCGCGGCGGTTACTGCTGGCACCGGAACCGGCGGAGGTGGCGCGGCGGTGATGACCAGCGTAATCGGCAAAGCGCGTGAGCCCGCAATTGGTCCCGCATCGATCGATAGGATTGCTTTGTAAGCGCCGGCGCTGAGATTGCCGGGAAGCGCGTCTACTCGAATGGTGGCGTTGTTGACGCCGTCGGGTGGCGAAACGCGCAACCAACCCGAGCCGTTCAAGTAATTCACTGTCGAAGTCCAGCGCATGACGCCACCGGCTGCATTCTGGACCTGAACGTAGTCGACCTGGAAATTCGAGCTGGCCTGCGCCGTGAATGTTAGCGAGTTCTGCGCCACGAATAGGCTCGGCAGGTAACGCGCGCCACAATCGCCAACCAGGTTGCAATCCGCTGGTGGTGTGGATGCCTGGAACCTCGGAATCGGTTCTCGTGTGGATGCAGTTACGACAACTGATACAGGCGCAAGCGAGATGTCCGCGGCGGTTGTAATCAAGCCGCCGTTCGATGACGCTCCCAGGCCCAAGAATGTTGGAAACTGCGCGCTCTCCTGCACCGATGGATTGGCGTCCACCACTTCGTAAACGAGCATGCCCGATCCATTCGCAAGTGTGATCTCCCTCATCGAGTCGAAACTGACGGTGCCGGAGCCTGCCGGGCCCGGCGTATAAACCACGGTTCCTCCCGCTCCATTGGCGTCCGTGAATTGGACTCGGGCAAGCAACAACGACCCGTTGCCGCCCGGCGCGTATCGTCCACCTGAGGCCGGCGCGCCGAAGTCGCCGCCGGCCGTCGGTTGCACCGCGTCCGAACCCGCGATCACGTCGGGTGCAAACAAGCGCGCTCCAGCCGGAAAGCCGGAATAACGGACCACGATGCGGGTACCGGCATCGGCATTCAAACTCTGCCAGGCGCTGCGTTGTGAAAATGCATCGGCAAATCCTTCGGTGACCCGCGTCGAGCTGAAGACCGCGTTCGATCCCAGAAAGCTCGCAAAACTTTTCGTGTCGTCAGGCAGCGGTGATCCGCCTGGTCCGCAAACAATCTTCGAGGAGAAACCTCCGTACAACCCCAGCCGGGGCGTCGCGACCGGCAGTTGCGTGTTGGTCAACGAGACAAGATTGCTTGAGTTGAATCCGATGAACGCCTGGATCGAATTGTACGCCAGGGGTGTGAGCAGGTTAGCGGCTGCCCGAATGTTGGCGATGCGCAGCGTCGCTGAACCGCTGGATGAAAGGCCAAAACTCAAGCCGTTATAAATGAGCGAGCTCGGTCCGGTCAGTGTGCCGGCCACGTTGACAGGCTGGGGGCCGACTCCGTTGTCGACCGTAAAAACGACGTCGGTGACTGTATTTCCCGCGATCCGGTTCGTGATATTCACGCTTAGAAAAATCGACAGGTTCCCGGTGATGTTCGCACCGGGGCTGCCACCGGAGCAGTTCAAGACAATATCTCCAACCCTTTCGGCGATGCCTTCGAGCCTGACCACCGGCGGCACCGAGACCGAATTACAGGTCAAGATGGTCTGAGCATGGGATGAAACTATGGCGCTGTTTGTCAAAAACAAGCAAAAACAGGGATACAGCAGGCGAGACATGACAACTCTTGTCTGTAGTGTAGCAGAGAGGGGTCGACGGCTCGTGCCTGATACAATGAAATCAAAGCTTGGCTAATTCGGCTGTAGTTTTATGCTGGCTCTGACATCCATCGCCGAAGAAATCCTGGAGTTGAAGCGGGAACGGCGAGCCGTGATCCTGGCTCATCATTACCAGGAAGCCGAGATCCAGGACCTTGCCGATGCCGTCGGCGACAGCCTGGAACTGGCGCGCAAGGCTCGGGAGTTTTCAGGTGATGTAATCGCCTTCTGCGGTGTGTGGTTCATGGCGGAGACCGCGAAGGTTCTCAATCCGAAACGGACCGTCGTTGTTCCGGACGCCTCGGCAAGTTGCAGCCTGGTGGAGAGCTGCTCGGCCGACCAGGTGCGCGCCTACAAGCGTTTGCATCCGGACCATGTCGTTGTCAGCTACATCAATACGTCTGTCGAAGTGAAGGTGGAAAGCGACATACTCTGCACGTCGCGCAACGCGGTCAAGATCGTTAACTCCATTCCGGCCGAAAAGCCCGTGCTCTTCCTGCCAGATATCAACCTTGGAAACTATGTCAAGCAGCAGACCGGGCGCGAGAACATGAAGATCTGGCAGGGCGCCTGCATCGTGCATGCGACGTTCGCTGCCAGGAAACTAGCGGCAGCTCGCGCCGAGCGGCCCAGCGCGCTGGTAGCCGCGCATCCGGAATGCCCGCAGGATGTGCTCAACATGGCCGACTTCATCGGCTCAACAACAGCCATTATTGAATGGTGCGCGTCATCCGATGCCGACGAATTTATCGTGATGACCGAGAGCGGCGTTTTGCGGTCACTCAAGAAACTCGCGCCGGGCAAGCAGTTCCATTTCATTCCTAATGAGAACTGCAACTGCAGCGAGTGCCCTTATATGAAGCGCAACACGCTGGAGAAGCTGCGAGAGTGCTTGTTGAACCTTCAACCCCAGGTAGAACTCTCAGCCGACATCATGGAGCGTGCGGCAGCGCCGATTGAGCGAATGCTGGCGGTGAAGTAGGATCCTGTGAACAGCCCTCTCATCGACACCTTCGATCGCGTCCACGACAATCTCCGGATCAGTGTAACCGACCGCTGCAACATCCGCTGCTTCTACTGCATGCCGGAAGATAACGTGCAGTACATGCCGCGCCAGGAAATCCTGTCGTTCGAAGAGATCGAGCGCTTTGTGCGAGTGGCCGTAAGCCTGGGCGTTACCAAGTTGCGTGTGACCGGGGGTGAGCCCCTGGTCCGAAAAGACCTGCCCTTGCTGATTCGCAAACTGTCCGCCATCGACGGCATTCGCGATCTCGCGCTCACAACCAACGGCGTCTTACTCGCGCAGCAAGCCGAAGCTCTCTACGATGCCGGATTACGCCGCCTCAACGTGCATCTCGACACGCTCGATCGTGAGCGGTTCTTGAAAATTACGCGCCGCGACGATCTCGACAAAGTGCTGCACGGTCTGGACGTGTCCCAGCGCCTTGGCTTCGGTCCCATCAAGATCAACGCAGTGGCGGTCAAAAACCTGGTCGAGCAGGATATGGTTCCACTGGCTCGTTATGGCCGCGATCACAACATCGAGATCCGTTTTATCGAATTCATGCCGCTCGATGCGCAGGGGTTATGGAAGCGTGACAGCGTTCTGACCGCCGATGAAATTATCCAGACTCTGTCGCGCGAGATTTCTCCCTTGCTCGAGATCCCTGACCGCGACCCGCGGGCTCCAGCCACCGACTATCGATACGCCGACGGCGTCGGCCGAGTCGGCTTCATTGCGTCGGTGACGCGGCCGTTCTGCCTGAACTGCAATCGCATTCGCCTCACCAGCGACGGCAAACTTCGCTATTGTCTGTTCGCGATCGAAGAGACGGACGTTAAGTCACTGCTCCGGAACGGTGCGCCTGACGAAGAGATCGCCTCTACCATTCGAGCCACGGTGCACAAGAAGTGGATCGGACACGAGATCAACAGTGCGAAATTCGTCGCGCCACCCCGGCCGATGTATGCAATCGGCGGCTGATCCCACGCGCGCGATGAGCGAAAGTGTCGCGACGCTGCTTGAAGCGCTGGTCGGCATCAATTCCGTAAATCCCAGCCTCGTGCCAGGCGGCGCCGGCGAAGCGGAAATGGCCGGCTTCGTGATGGCCTGGTGCGCCGATCGCAGGATTTCTGCCGAAATCGACGAGGCCGCTCCCGGCCGGCCGAGCGTGATCGCGCGAGTGCATGGCCAACGCCCAGGCGGACGATCGTTGGTGCTGAACGCGCATCTCGACACAGTAGGTGTTGCCGGAATGCCCGAGCCGTTTCGCGCGCGCGTTGAGAATGGCCGATTGTACGGACGCGGTTCGTATGACATGAAGGGGTCGCTCGCAGCCTGCATGCTGGCGCTCAGCGACATTCGCACGACGGGCTTGGGCGGAGATGTCATCCTGGCTGCCGTCGCCGATGAAGAACACGCCAGCATTGGCGTACAGTCGGTGCTGAAGCGGGTGCATGCCGACGCAGCCATCGTCACCGAACCGACCGCGCTCGAAATGTGCGTCGCGCATAAAGGTTTTTCCTGGCATCAGATTACAACGCGCGGACGCGCTGCACACGGATCTCGGCCCGATCTCGGCATCGACGGCATCGCGCACATGGGACGCGTATTGAATCGTCTGGAAGCGTTGCAGGCGGAGTTGAGCGCGGGAAAAGCGCATTCACTGCTCGGCCATGGCTCGCTGCACGCATCGCTTATTTCGGGCGGGCAGGAGTTGTCGAGGTATCCGGAAGAGTGCACGCTTGAAGTGGAGCGGCGGACGCTGCCGGACGACACCATTGAAGCAGTGGAGAAAGAATTCGACGCCATCCTTCGGGACTTGGCTTCGAAGGACCGCCAGTTTCAGGCCGAGCAGCGAACGACGCTGGTGCGGCCGCCGTTCAGTGTTCCTGAGAGCGCGCCGATCGTCGCTACGTTGCGTGATCAGGCCACGCGTGTTCTCGGCCGCACGCCCGCCATCATCGGCGCGCCGTTCTGGATGGATGCCGCGTTCTTCTCCGCGGCTGGCATTCCAACCGTGGTCATCGGACCGGACGGAGCGGGCGCGCACTCGACCGAAGAGTGGGTGGACCTGCGTTCCGTTGAGCAATGCCGTGAGATTCTGACCCAGACCATTCGAGCATTCTGTGCCTAGCGGCATCGTCGTCAATTCAGCGCCGGCGGAGTTCGCCATAGATTTCGACGACAGTCCGTTGACATTCCATCGCAAGCTGCCCGGCTACGCGCCGACTCCGCTTGTGCCTGCGTCCGGACTTGCATCGAAGCTTGGCGTGCGTGCAGTCTGGGTGAAAGACGAATCGGGCCGCTTGGGCCTGCCTGCGTACAAGATTCTGGGCGCTTCGTGGGCCGCGTATCGCGCGCTGGAACAACGCTTCGGCGCATTTTCGCCGTGGGACACGCTCAAGGACTTAGCTCGGCAACTGTACTCTCACACGAGACTCGAGCTGGTGACGGCGTCGGAGGGCAACCACGGCCGGGCCGTCGCGCGCATGGCGCGGTGGCTCGGATTGCCGGCGAACATTCTGTTGCCTGTATCCGCGGCTCGGGCACGGGTCGAACGGATTCGTGACGAGGGTGCGCGCGTCACGATGATCGACGGTACGTACGACGATGCGGTCAAGGCGGCGGCGCAACTCGATGATGCTCGGAGTCTGGTAATCAGTGACACAGCCTGGCCTGGATACGAGACGATCCCGAAGTGGATTGTGGAAGGCTACTCGACGCTGTTCCGCGAAGTCGACGCGCAGCTAGCGGATGCCCGGGAGCAGCAGCCGGATGTGGTTGCAGTCCAAATGGGAGTGGGCTCGCTAGCGGCAGCAGTGGTGCGACGTTACCGGCGGCCTGGTTCACGCACGCGCGTCGTGGGAGTTGAACCTGTCGGCGCGGCATGCGTCCTCGAATCGATGAATGCCGGGCGTTTGGTCGATGTGACGGGACCGTTTGACGAGGCCATGGGCGGGCTCAACTGCGGCCGGGCATCGTTGACCGCGTGGCCATTTCTCGAGAAAGGTCTCAGCGCGTGCGTTGCAATTAGCACTGTTCAAGCTGAGGACGCCGTGCGCGCACTGATGCAGGATGGTGTCGCATCGAGCCCCTGCGGCGCAGCGGGATTGGCAGGTCTACTGGCTTACGGAGAAAATCTGGGGTTGACCGAAAGGAGCAACCTACTGGTTGTTTCCACGGAGGGGCCACAGGCCGGCGGCTAAATGCGAGCCAACAGCGTCCGCTTGATCCTCTGAACCGCGGCTTCGTCGCGCTTATAAAACGTCCACTGCTTCACTCGCTTTGGGCGCAGCACACCGGCGCGCACCAGGATGTTCAGGTGCTCGCTCGCCGTCGGCTGGCTGACCTGCAGCTTGCGGGCGATCAGAACGCCGCACACGCCATCCTTGACCAGATCTCCGTCACGCTGCGGCGGAAAGTGTTTACGGGGATGCTTGAGCCAGTCCAAAATCCGGAGCCGCCGCTCGTTCGCTAAGGCCCTAAAAACAAGCTCATTCTCCATATAGACAATTAGCCAATTGACTAAGTATACTGGAAGCCGCATGGAAGATCAAAACATAACGCGCGACCGGATCGCGGCCACTGAACGTCTGATCCGTCCTCACGTCCGGCGCACGCCGGTGATCGATGCGGACGGCGCTGATTTTGGCCTCGACGGTATTCGCCTGGTGTTCAAGCTGGAGCTGCTCCAGCATGCGGGGTCCTTCAAAGCGCGCGGCGCTTTTACGAATCTCTTGCTGCGTAACGTTCCCTCGGCAGGCGTGGTGGCGGCCTCCGGGGGCAATCATGGTGTAGCGGCCGCGTTCGCCGCCAAGAACCTGGACCAGCGCGCCACGATTTTCGTGCCCAGGGTCGCATCGCCGGCCAAGATGGAGCGCATCCGCCGCGACGGCGCGGAACTGATCGTGACGGGCGACCTATATGCGGATGCCCTGGCGGCCAGCGAAAGATTTGCGGCCCAATCGGGCGCATTACAGATTCACGCCTTCGATCAGGTGGAGACGCTTCTCGGTCAAGGCACCGTCGGATTGGAATTCGAGCAGCAGGCCCCCAAGCTCGATACGCTGCTCGTGTCAGTCGGCGGCGGTGGACTGATTGGCGGTGTCGCATCGTGGTATTCGGGGCGGTTGAAAATCATTGGTGTCGAACCAGAAGCCGCACCCACGCTTTCGCGGGCGCTCGAAGCGGGCCGTCCGGTAGACGCGGAAGCAGGCGGCATCGCAGCCGATTCCCTGGCGCCGCGGCGAGTCGGCGAGATAATGTTTCCCATCGCGCAGAAATATGTGAGCCAAGTCGTGCTCGTTTCCGACGACGCCATCCAGCAGGCTCAGCGCGCGCTGTGGAGTGAACTTCGAATCGCCTGCGAACCTGGTGGAGCGGCCGCCTTCGCTCCGCTGCTCACTCGCCAGTATCAGTCGAAGCCAGGCGAGCGCGTGGGCGTGCTCCTGTGCGGTGGCAACACGACAGCCGTGAATTTCGGCTAGTCTCGGAGGATGCCGATTGATCTGACCGGGATGGTGGCAGTAGTGACTGGTGCGAGCCGCGGTGTTGGACGCGGTGTTGCTTTAGGACTATGCGCCAGTGGCGCGACGGTTCACATCACCGGACGAACCGGCGCTGACGGCGAGGCGCGAGAGCCAAACCTGACAGGATCTCTTCAGCGCACGCGCGACGAATGCATCGCCGCCGGTGGAAATTGCTTCACACATGTTTGCGATCATCGCGACGACGAGCAGGCTCGCGCCGTGTTTCGTAATATCATCCAGCAACACGGCCAGATCGACATTCTGGCGAACTCAGTCTGGGGCGGATACGAGGCCATGGTGGATGATCAAGGCCGGTTCACCTGGGGGTTGCCGTTTTGGGAGCAACCGGTCGCCCGCTGGGACAGCATGTTCAGCGCCGGCCTGCGAGCTCGATACGTCGCTGCTCAGGAAGCCGCACGTAGCATGGTTGCAAAACGGCAAGGACTCATCGTCAACATTTCGTCGTGGGCAGCGCAAAAGTACAATGCGAACGTCGCCTATGGCGTGGCCAGCGCCGCGACGGATCGAATGACGAGCGACATGGCGCACGAACTGCGCAAGCACAACGTCGCGGTGATCTCTTTGTATCCCGGGCTTGTCCGAACCGAGCGAGTACTGGCGGCGAAGTTTTTCGACCTTTCGAATTCTGAGTCGCCGCAGTTCCTCGGGCTTGCGATTGCCGCTCTGGCGCGAGATTCGAACATCATCGAGCGGTCGGGATCGGTGCTGGTCGCCGCGCAAATTGCTCGCGAGTACGGATTCAAGGATATTGATGGCAAGCAGCCGGCGCCGCTGACGCTCGAGACCGTCTGACCCGCCAGCACAGCGCGCCGCGTGGTACGATTCCGATCATGCGGGAAGCTGTGATTGTTGATGCAATTCGAACCCCGGTCGGCCGGCGCGAGGGAACCCTTAAGGGCTGGCACCCAGTGGATCTGCTGGGCCACACTCTGAAGACGATCGTGCAGCGGAATAAGCTGGATCCCGCGCGCGTGGACGATGTGGTTGCCGGTTGCGTCGGCCAGGCTGGCGAACAGGCGTTCAACGTGGCACGCAATGCCGTGCTGGCGGCTGGGTTTCCGGAATCTGTGCCGGGCACGACGGTCGATCGCCAGTGCGGATCGAGTCAGCAGGCCGCGCATTTCGCGGCTCAGGGAGTGCTCGCGGGAAGCTACGACATCGCGATCGCTTGCGGCGTGGAATGCATGACGCGCGTGCCGATGGGATCGAATGGAGCGGGGCCCGGCAAGCCGTTTGGACCGCAGGTCGCTCGCCGCTACAACAACGTCGTGTTCCACCAAGGCGTCGGCGCTGAGATGATGGCCGAGCGCTGGAACATCACACGCGCAGAGCTCGACGCATTCAGCTTGGAGAGTCATCGGCGAGCCGCCCGCGCCACCGAAGAAGGGCGCTTCTGCAACGAGATCACGCCAGTTCCGATCGAAACCGCGAACGGGCCTACGCACATGACGCGCGATGAGGGGATTCGCGCGGACACGAGCCTGGAGAAAATGGCCACGCTGAAGCCCGCATTCAAGCCCGACGGCGTGATCACGGCGGCGAATTCATCGCAGATCAGCGATGGCGCGGCAGCGGTTTTGATCATGGAGCGAGCCGTCGCCGAACAGCTCGGACTGCGGCCACTCGCCAGATTCGTCGCGTTCGCGTTGGCTGCGGAAGATCCGGTGATCATGTTGTCGGCGCCGATTCCGGCCACGCGTAAGATTCTCGATCGCGCCGGATTGTCGCTTGATGACATTGATCGCGTCGAGATCAATGAAGCTTTCGCGAGTGTCGTGCTGGCGTGGCAGCGCGAGTTGCACGCCGATCTTACAAAGGTGAACGTGAACGGCGGCGCGGTCGCCTTGGGTCATCCATTGGGCGCGAGCGGGGCGCGACTGATGACAACGCTCGTGCACGAATTGCAGCGATCGGGCGGCCGCTACGGTTTGCAGACCATGTGCGAAGGCGGCGGCATGGCCAACGCAACACTGATTGAGCGGATGTAGGGTGAAACGCAGGCGGGGATGCCTGTCTTAGGGGTCTAGAATCAAGTTATGCTGGCGCGATTGCTGGCGGCTTTTTTTGTCGTCGCCCTGGCGCATGGGTTTGGCCAGGCCGGCAAGCTCATGCCCGGAACGTTCCTGGTGGCTAGCCGTGATCTTGCCGATCCCAATTTCGTCCACACCGTTGTACTGCTGGTACGTTACGACGAGGAGAACGGCGCGTTAGGCCTCGTGATCAACCGCCAATCCGAGGTCCCGCTCTCGCGCGTGTTCGCGGAGTTGAAGGAAGCCAAGGACCGCATGGATCCGATTTACATCGGTGGTCCCGTAGAAGAGGGCAGCGTTCTGGCATTGCTGAAGGCAGACGCGAAACCGAAGGATGCCGACCGCGTTTTCGGCGATGTTTACCTGATCTCGAGTAAGGCGCTACTCGAAAAAACGCTAGCCTCGGGAACAGAGGCAGATCGCTTTCACGCCTACCTCGGATACGCCGGCTGGGCTCGCGAACAGTTAGAGCGTGAAGTGGAATTGGGCGCGTGGCACGTAATGCCGGCGGAAGCGAGCAGCGTATTTCACTCCGATCCCGATTCGGTGTGGCAGAGGCTCATCCGCCGCACGGAAATGCGCATCGCTCGCCGCAGCGCGCTACCAGACCAGCCGATTCAGGACGACTTTTCCGTCGTTGATCACTAGCAGCACATCTGCCAGCCCGCCGAGTTCTTTCAGCGGATTGCGTTCCACGACAATCAGGTCGGCTTCGTAGCCGGGGCGGATGGAGCCCGTGCGATTTGAGATGCCCAGGCATTCGGCGGCAATCGAAGTGGCCGACTGGATCGCTTCCATGGGGCTGAGCCCGTACTGCGCCAGCTCGACGATTTCATGCGGAATCCGGCGATTGCTGGTTGGTCCATATCCGGTGTCGGTTCCGGCGGCGATCTTGATGCCCATGGCGTGCGCATGACTCGTGGTCTCACGGGCGCGCGGAAGCATGTATCGGCCCCGAATCGAAAGGGCCGAGTTATCGTAGTCGCCGCCCGGTTCGATCAGGTCGTTGATGGTGGCGAGCGTTGGCACCAAGTATGTTCCGCGCTTCTTCATTTCGGCGAGCGTGTCATCGCTTAAATACGTTCCATGCTCGATGGAGCGGACGCCCGCGCGAACAGCACCGGCGGCGCCCTCATCCCCGTGTGCGTGCGCGGCCACGCCGAGCCCCGCGGTTTTCGCTTCGTCCACGATGCCTGCCATTTCATCATCGGTGAACGTGCGCTTGCGCGGATCGGTGTCCGGTGTACCGGCGCGCTCGGTAGCAAGAATCTTGATCACTTGCACGCCGTGCTCGATATTGGCGTGCACCACGCGCCTCACGTTCGCGGTTCCCGAGACGCCACGCATTAGATCGATGAGCTTCGGAAAATCGAGGTAAAGCTCTTCAGCAGGATGCGGGCGAACGTGATAGCCGGCTGCGACGAAATCGGGAATATCGGACGCGCCGGCGCGATGCAAATCACGAAAGCCGACGTCGACAAAATGGCTGACGCCCATGCTGCGCGCCGTCGTGACTCCCGATGTAAGCGCGGTGCGCGCGGCTTGAAGATTCGCGATGTGAACGTGCGCGTCGATGTAGCCGGGCAGCAGCCATTTTCCTTTGAGATCGTAGACCGTGGCACCGGAAGGCGCGGGGCGATCGCCGGGTTGGATGCTTTCGATTCGTCCGTCACGAACGGTTACCGTCACACCGAGCTGCGGCTGTGCCGAAACGCCATCGATCACGTTGGCGTGCTGCAACACCAGCGTTTGCGCGGCCAGCACGACGCTGCTCGCGAACAACAGGCACAGTTTTCGGTTCATGATAGTTGTACTCTATGCGATTGCCGCGGCCACCCGCAAGGCCATCGATACGATGGTGAGCGTCGGATTCACCGCCAGCGCTCCTGGAATCATGGAGGCATCGCAAACGTAAAGCCCGTTGTAGGTGGTTGCGCTTCCGGTTTGCGTGTTGAACACCTGACCGCTCGCGTTCACCACGCCGTCGGTCGAGCTCCCGCCGATCGGGCAGCCTCCCAGCGGATGCGTTATCACCAGCTTGCGCGATACGAACGGTTGCAGTCCGTCCCAGGTGGGGAACGCGCGATACGTACCGTTCATCGCCTTGGCCATCTCTTGCAGCACGGTCTCCGCCTTTTTGAACGTAGGGTGATCGGCGATTTTGTCGCTGAACTTCAGATCGAGATTCCCATTGTTCAGAGAGAACGTGCCGCTAGCGCCATCGACGCCCATGCAGTTGAACCAGCACACGTTCATGAGCATCTCGGCTTCGGTCTGCATATCGTTCGGATTGCTGTAGTCGGGCAGCTCTCCCTGATTCCAAAGCACTCCGAGCAGGTCGATGAGATCCTTCTGCCCGCCCTTCGCGAGCAGGTCGAGCATGTTTTCCACCAGCGACGCGAACATCGATGGAATGCCTGCGTCTTCGACGTTTAACAACTGCTTGCCTTCTCGGAACGTGACGTGCGAGGTATTGATCGGGCCGCGCGTCGCATAGATCGGGTATTGCAGCTTGTCGCGATCAACTACGATGAAGCCCGAAAAATCACCGTTGGTCGAGAATTTGCTCCCGATGGTCTTGCTCAATACCAGCTTGCCGTTGCTCTTATCGCGCGATTTCAAGAGCAGCTTGGTGCTGCCCAGGCATCCGGCCGCGAGAATCACTGTGCTCGCCGTCGGATGAAAATCGCCGCCGCCTTCTTCGAGCCCCGTGTAGTGTACCTTGTAGCCTTCGCCATCCAGCACCTCGATGCGATCTACATCGGCGAGCGGACGAATAAACACCCGGTTCTCCGCGGCCAGCGGAAGATTCTTCAATAGCGACTTGTTGAGGGTGTGGCGAGCCGCCGGCAGACAGCCCATGAAGCAACGGCCTTGCCGCTCGCAGAAATTTTTGTTCGTCGCAACGACGGTCGGATCGGCTTCCGAAACCTGCAGCTTCAGCGGCTTCCATGAATCGACGATCTGCGCCTTGAGTGCGGCGTTGAAGCCGGGACTGGTGGAGGCGTCGCGCAAGAATCGTGGACGCCCGAGCAGATGCGGATCGCTGGTGTTCACCGTCGCCAACTGCGCCGGCGTGAGCGCTTGCGGATACTTGGTAACCACCTGGTTGGGCGCCGCGCGGAAATTGGTCATCCAATTCCAGCCTTTGGTGTAGTCGGCGGCAGTCAGGCGCGCCGGTGCCGCCCAGCTATCCATCACCGGGTATTGATTGGTGCCTGGATCGAGGTAAGGCTCGATGGTGACGTTCGAATAAATCAGCGAACCGCCGCCGACGCCGCTGGCCGTGACGATATCGGCATCCTGAAAAGTGTTGTATCGATAGAGCGGCTGCGGACGCTTGCGTCTGGTGAAAAAATCGGCGACGCCGTTAGCGAAATCTTGCAGACCTCCCAGCACGCCGCTGGCTTGCACGATGGACAGGAAATCGATGAGCCCGCGCCGATGATCAGGACGCGGCCAATACTGAATCGGTTGAGTATCCGGCCGAGCCGCGAGAAAGGGAGCCTTGGGATTCTCCACGCTGAGTTCGGGTGTCAGCCACCAGACGCCGCGCTCCAGAATCAGGACACGCTTACCCTTGTTGCTTTGATCAATTGCCGCTACTGTGGCGCCGAATCCGGAGCCAATGATGATTACATCGAAGTCGAAAGCCATTTATCTCCTCCTTGCGGGCGCACGCGGGCGGTTTGCTTGTTCGCAATTCTGTTTTCCCGCGTTGTGGAATTATACCGCGTCCATTCGTTTTTTCAAGAGCAATTTGTAGCGCCTTAGCGTGTAATTCAGATTGCTTTACGTGAGCTTGCAAGTCGCGGCGCTATTCTGCGCACTCCGCTACAATTCCCTTGTGCAATTAACCCTCGCCGACTGGCTGGTCGTCGCTCTTTACTTCTTCTTCAACATCGCTATCGGTTTCTACTACAAGGCCCGCGCGGGAAAAAGCGTCAGCGAATTCTTCCTCTCCGGTCGCAATGTCCCCTGGTGGCTCGCCGGAACCTCGATGGTCGCGACCACCTTCGCTGCCGACACGCCGCTGGCCGTCACCGGCATGGTTGCCAAAGGCGGAATCGCCGGCAACTGGCTGTGGTGGAACTTTGTCGCCAGCGGCATGCTCACCGTCTTCTTCTACGCCCGGCTCTGGCGGCGCTCCGGCGTCATGACCGATATCGAATTCTCGGAAATCCGATATTCCGGTAAGCCCGCAGCCTTCCTCCGCGGCTTCCGCGCCCTCTACCTCGGCATCCCGATCAACTGCATCATTCTTGGATGGGTCAACTTGGCGATGGTCAAAATTCTCGGCCTCGTGCTCGGCGTCGACAAGGTCACCGCGCTCCTGATTGTCATGGGAATGATCGCTCTCACCTCCTTCATCTCCACCCTCTCCGGATTGTGGGGCGTGCTCGTAACCGATGTTTTCCAGTTCATTATCAAGATGGGCATGGTGACTGCACTCGCGGTCTTCGCGGTCGAAGCCGTCGGTGGCATCGATGCCATGAAAACGAAGCTCGCGGCTATCGATCAGGTGCGCATCGCGCAAGGTGGTCACGGCTCGGCGCTCGATTTCATCCCCGACCTCGACTCGGCCTGGATGCCGATGATCACGTTTCTCGTCTACATCGGCATGAACTGGTGGGCCACCTGGTATCCCGGCGCCGAGCCCGGCGGCGGTGGATACGTTGCACAGCGCATGCTCAGCGCCCGCGACGAAAAGCATTCCCTGCTCGCGACTCTGTGGTTCAACATCGCGCATTACGCCGTGCGCCCCTGGCCTTGGATCCTGGTTGCGCTCGCGTCGCTGATTCTGTTTCCGGGCCTGGCCGATCCCGAGACCGGATACATCCGCGTGATGATCGCCTATCTTCCGCCTTCGCTGCGCGGCCTGATGGTCGCGGCCTTCGCGGCGGCCTACATGTCCACCATCGCGACGCAACTCAACTGGGGCGCCAGCTACCTGGTCAACGATTTCTATAGACGCTTCTGGAAAAAGGACGCGCGCGAAAAACATTACGTCAGCATGTCTCAGTGGGCGACCGTGTTTCTCACTATCGTCTCGGGGATCGTCACGTTCTACATGGACTCGATCGCCGGCGCGTGGAAGCTGCTCATCGTCACCGGCGCGGGAACCGGAGGCGCGCTCCTGCTGCGCTGGTATTGGTGGCGCGTCAACGCCTGGAGCGAGGTGTCCGCCATGATTTCCGGATTCGTGGTGAGCGTCCTGATGCAGACCGTCGCCGGTCTCGACACCGACAAGCCCGTTGATTTCGCCTGGATCATGATCGTCACCGTCGCGGTCACCACGGCCGTGTGGCTCGCGGTCACTTTTCTCACCAAGCCCGAATCGAGCGAGACGCTGGTCGCGTTCTACCGGCGAACGCATCCGTCGGCAGCCGGCTGGCGTCCGATCGCCAAGCTCGCGCCCGATGTCCGTCCCTCCACCGACGGCGCGGCCAACCTGCTCGACTGGATCTGCGGCTGCGCGCTCATCTATGGCGTCTTGTTTGGCGCCGGTAAGCTGCTGCTCAAAGATTTCGTGACAGGATCGATCCTGCTCGTCATCGGCCTTGCGGCCGGCGCGGTCATCTATTGGGATCTCTCGCGCCGCGGCTGGAGCACGCTGGTCGAATAGATCAGCGCCGGTTGAATAACCACAGCACCACCGACAAAATCACGCTGATCAGAATGGACGTCACGATCGGAAAGTAGAAGGCCGAGTTCTTGCCGCGGATCACGATGTCGCCCGGCAGCCGGCCCAAGCGGATCGGTAGCTTCTCGCCGATCGAGACCATCAGCCCCAGCGCCAGAATCACCAGCCCCGCGATGATCAGCATCCGCCCTACGTTCATGCCTCATTTTCCCACCTGCCTAGGCACTCAAGTGGCGCGGGCTGGCCGCTTCCCCTATAATCAAGGCGGGCAAAGTTGCCGATCAGGTCCCTGTCGGACCAAAGGAAGTCATGCGCTCTGTTGTCGCATGTGCGATCAGTCTCGCACTCGGTTGTGCGTTCGCCGGCTCGATCGGGCCGCGCGCTACCGCCACATCGCTGACCGTGGTCTTCCACTTCGACAGTGCCTATTCGGACCGTTCGTTCCTCGAAATGAAGCGCGAGATCGGCTCCATCCTCAAAGACTCGGGCGTTCATCTTGACTGGCGCGATCGCAACAAGCTCAACTCGGCGGAATCGTTCGACAACCTCGTGGTCGTGAATTTTCGCGGCCGATGCCAGATGAGTCCCGACGCCCTGCGCGCCGATACCCCCGGGCCGCTGGCATTCACGCATCGCTCGGATGGCGTGGTTCTTCCCTTCAGCGAGGTGGAATGCGACCGCGTCCGATCGTCCGTGCAGCGCGGCATGGGCGGCGACGATTATGTGCGTTCCGATCTTCTGCTGGGACGTGCCCTGGCCCGAGTGCTCGCGCACGAGTTGTATCACGTACTCGCGAGCACCGGTTCGCACGCCGCAAGAGGAATTGCTCAGCCTGCACTCTCGTCCGCTGATCTTGTATCCGAACAGCTTCAGTTGAATGACGCCGAGCTCGATCGCATGCGCCGCTGATGGTCATCGGCGCAGTCCTCTGGGACATGGACGGAACGCTCGTGGACTCCGAGGAATTCCATTGGCGGTCCTGGCGCGACACTATGGCCGAGGAAAACATGCCCATCACGCGCGAGCAGTTTGCCGCCACCTTCGGCCAGCGTAACGATTCAATTCTCACCGGCTGGTTCGGCGATCGCGCGACACCCGGCCTCGTCCAACGCATCGGCGGCGCCAAAGAAGAGCTGTACCGGAAACTGGTTCGCGAGAGCGGCCTCGCGCCGCTGCCCGGTGCGGCTGAGTGGGTCCATCGGCTGCAGCACGAGAACTGGCGGCAAGCTGTCGCGTCGTCGGCGCCGCGCGCGAACCTCGATGTCGTGCTCGAGGTCATCGGTCTGGCTGATTGTTTCCAGGCGCTCGTCTCTGCCGAGGACGTGACTGCCGGAAAGCCCGATCCGCAGGTATTCCTCACCGCTGCCGCACGCTTGAAAGCGCCCGCCGCGCACTGTGTCGTGGTGGAAGATGCCGCCGCGGGTGTCGAAGCGGCTCGTCGAGCCGGGATGCGCAGCATCGGCGTGAGCCGCAAAAGGCTCGACGCCGACCTCGCCGTTTCCTCCCTCGCCGATCTACCCGCGGACGCCTTCACAAAGCTGCTGCCGCGTTAAACCCGACAGGTCCGGATCTGCCGCGCGGAAAACTCCCGACAGGACGAAGCGTTAAAACAACGTTTTCTAGTGTGCGCCGGAGCAAGCTTCAATAGCCGAACGCGAGCCTGTTTTGCGCCCACCAGCTCTTCCAAAATGATACGTACTTAAAGGCACCTTCGCCCAACGCAAAATACGACACTGTGTCCTCTGTTTTATAGGGTGCGTGCTCCGGGAATTTCAAATACGAGAGGCTGGGCACGCTGGCCTGAGTTTGTATTGGCAAGCCATTGGCAAACGAGGCAAGTCCTCCAACACCCTCGGCCTGTAACTTGGTCTCCGGATCGTCGAGGAGCGTGGCCAAGTATGGCAGCGCCTCTTTGGTGTGAATTCCCCGCAGAGCGTGGGCGGCGCTCTCCCGCAAATCCAACGGCAACCCGGAGTTAACAGCTGCCCCTCCTAAAATAAATACGGAGCGCGCATCGCTCGCCCGGAACTCAGCTCGGATGCTACTGAGCAAGATTCCGTACTCCAGGCGAGAATTGGAAAATCCTGGGGCTCCTTCAATAGCCGAGTTCAGAGCCGTGGTGTCCCCGCCGCGAATTAATCCACTCAGGCCAAGAATTTTCTGTTGCATAGAATTTGATGCCGACATCCGTCGGTATAGGACCTGAACGACCGGGGAATTGAGCTCCTCTAACCAGCCGTGGTGCACCCCGGACAAAAGCGCCAGGCCGTTGCCGCTCTCAACCGCGACGCTGATCTCGGAGGCGACTCTATCGGAAAGGGGAGCAGTAGCTGCGTTGTAAGCGTACGCGCCAGGGAGTGCACCCGCCGGCATGGGGACAAAGGTATCTTTGAACGTCGCAAACCCCGAACCAAGAGGCAGCACCCGCCACCCTCCCACCGACTGCTTCAAAAACCACAGGCAATTCCCATACACTGCGATTGCGGGATCATTCGACGGCCAATTCGCCGGAATGGAAATACCCGGCAGGATGTCGCCCTTCACCACACGGCTCACCTGTATCGTGAAATTCAAGAATCCGCCAGCTTGAATGCCACCGGTAGCATTGCCCACGACGATGAGATCTGCGTTCTGCTGAAGCTGTGCCAGCGAGGCGGGTGCGAAAATGGGGGCGTATCCGCGACCCACCACAAAAAGCAAGGCTAAAATAATTCGCAGCTTACTTCTTGGCATATGTGCCTCCCATGATCCCCGTACGACTGTTGATCCTCCCTTTTGACGACCACCTCCGAGCGTTAGTCCGCTAAACCCGACCAGTCCGGATCTGCCGCTCCCAATCCGCGCGCCCCAAGAATCCCGCGAGCTTCGCGGCCCGCTCCCAATCATAGGCGACTCTATGAAATTCGACATCCCATCCGCCCGTGACCCGGCTCACAATCGCGTAAGCCGCGTGCGGCGAGTACGACTCCATGGCGTGCGCAACCGGCGCATCGTCGCTATATGCCGGCAATCCGACGCTCCCTGGATTCACGATCAGTTGCCCTCCAGCCAACCGAACCAGCCGTGGAATATGCGTATGACCGCACGCGATCATTGGGTGCCTGACGCGACTCACCAGCCGCACGATCTCTGAGTCCGCGCGCACCATCGGCCGCCCCGTCGCGACATCCTCCAGTAGATACTGGTCGTCGCTCTCGGGCGTGCCATGGCACAAGAAGATCTCCTCCTCGAAGGTTGCCGTCGGCGGCAGACTCCGCAGCCACTCGACCGGCTCGGCCCCCAAATCATCCAGCATGTACGCGAGCTTCGGATCATTGCGCCGATCCTCCGGCGTGGCTTCGTAGAGTTGCCGATCCTGGTTTCCCCGAATCGTCAGCATCGGCTCGAACGCTTTCAGCCGGTCGTATGTCTCCCGAGGCTTCAGGACCCCATGCAGGATGTCCCCGAGGTTGAACACCGCGTCCACCTGCCGCCGCCCGATATCGTTCAGCACAGCCTCGAGCGCCCAGACATTGGCGTGTATATCCGCAACGAGCGCAATCCGAAAGGGGTTAGAAGCCATATACAATCGGGAAAGAGGAGCCGATCAGTACCTAGTGTCTGCAAAACCCTTGCACGTTTTCAAGGTTTTGACGTCAGCCTTTTATAGGCATGGCGTCCGTAGTGCAGACATTTGACGAACTCATGAGCGACCGAGGAGTTCCCTCTCAGCTCGACGCCGCGATGCAGTCCGCCCAGGAGCTGCAGAACCGCTTTATTTCCGATAACTTACGGCGAGTCTTCCTGCTCATCTACCGGATCGTGGGCAATGTCGCAGATGCGCAGGACCTTACCCAGGAAGCCTTCATCAAGGCCCTCCAGCGCCAGGATCAGCTCAAGGACATCGAAAAAGCCGCCCATTGGCTGTCCCGGATCGCGAGTAACACCGCCATCGATTTTCTGCGGCGCAACGGCAAGGTCAACTTCTGCGAAATCGACACCTTGATCGAGCCATTGAGCGAACCGTCCGAGAGTCCCGAGCAGGCCGTGATCCGCTCCGAGCACCGCGCTTATCTCGAGGAAGGGCTCACAGTCTTAACCGAGCGCGAACGAACCGCTCTGCTGTTACGCGATGTCGAAGGGCTGCCCGCCGAAGACGTCGCGAGTCAAATGAATTGCTCGAAGGCCACCGTGCGGTCGCACATTGCCAACGCCCGCATCAAGTTTCGCCGTTACATCGAACGCAATCGCCGCAGCCAGACAAGGAAGCCGTCATGATCCACCCCAGCGAAGTTCAACTCGCCCTGCTTGCTGGCGGCGACCTGAGCCGCTGGGATCGTTGGCGCGTGTCGCGGCATGTCGGACAATGCTCCCGTTGCGCGAACGAAGTTCAAGCCGTGCGCCAGGCGAGCGCGCAGGCTCGGGACGCGGCCGCCGATCTTCCTAAAGATCTCAACTGGAACCGTCTGGCCGAGGAGATGACCGGAAACATCCGCGTTGGGCTCGCTGCCGGTGAAGCGATCGCGCGTTTCGACCGGCCGATCGCCGGAATCCGTCCGCGCCTCGGATGGAACGCAGCCATGGTGCTGGCCGGCGCCACGGTGATTTTTGGGGCCGCGTTCTGGACCAGCTTACCGCGCGAGCAGGCTCAGCATCTGACTTCATCGCTGCAGAAAATCTTCACCGGGCAGCCGGGACGGCATTTGACCGCTGCGCCGCAGGATGACGTCGTGCTCGAGGTGTCGTCTTCATCCATTCAGGTGCGGGAGAACGGCCGCGAGATGACGCTCATGCATCCGCGCTCGGACGGCGTGACGGTTTCCGTGAACATGCGAGGGTCCGCCGGTGTGCGATTCGTCGATGCCGACAATGGTCAGGTGACCACGAACAAGGTGTATTATGCGGAGCAGTAACGTCTGGGTAGCACCAACATTCTTGATAGCGCAGGCATTCCTGCCTGTGTTGTCTGCTGGCGTTCTTCCCAAAATCGACCTGCCCGCCGACTCCCCCGTCGCCGTCGTCTCCGCCGATTTCAAAGATTCGAACGAAACCGCGCGTGGCAGCGCGATGCTGCTCGACCTGCATGCCGCGCTCTCGCTCCGCAACTCGACGCAACGACGCATTCGCGGCATCACGCTGCTGGTCGCCGCGCAGGAGACGACGCCGGGCGGCAAAGGTTCCGTCACCGTGACCAGTTTGGACGTGGGGCCGCACGAGACTTTTCCCGTCCGCGTCGATTTACGGCTGCTGCGGCCGCTGCAAGCCGCCAGCTCAGCGCCTGTACAGATCGGCCTGGATGGGATTCTGTTCGACGATCTGACCTTCTACGGTCCGGATAAGCTGAGCTCACGCCGCACGCTGACCCTGAGCGAGTGGGAAGCGCGACGCGACCGGAAGTATTTCAAGTCTTTGCTGGCCGACGGCGGCGCGCCGCGCCTGCAGCAGCAGATCCTCGATATCCTGGCGCATCAGGCCGATCGTCCTTCGCTCGATGTGCAAGTGGTGCGAGGCGGACGCGCGACCAATTTCGATTCCGATAAGCAGGTGCAATTCGCGTTCCTGACCTTGCCCGATTCGCCCATCGAGCCCTCTGAAGGGCTGGCCCGCATCTCGGGCAACGAAGCACGCGCGCCACGCCTGGAAGTGAAGAACCGGTCCGAGCGGCCCATCCGCTATCTCGAAATCGGCTGGATTCTGCACGATAGCAATGGCCGTGAATTTCTCGCCGGTTCCGTGCCGGCCGAGTTGCAGCTCGCCCCCGGGCAGAAGAGCCGGATTCTCGAGAATTCCACGCTCAAATTTCCACAGCGCAGCGGACAACCGATCGCGATCGAGGGAATGACCGGCTTTGTCAGCAGCGTCGAGTTCGCCGATGGCAGCCTCTGGATTCCGAGCCGCGCCGATCTTGGCACCCCCCAACTCCAGCGGGTCCTCGCCCCGTCGGATGAAGAGCAGCGCCTGGTCCAGATTTATCGCAAACGCGGCATCACCGGCCTGGTGGCGGAGCTGAACAAGTTCTAGCCACGCTGCTCGCGTGAATTAGCCCTCCAACTGCATGATTTTTTGGGTGATATCACTCACCCCGCCGCCCGCCCGGCCTCCTCGCGTCATTTTGCTCAATGCCTTGCGTCCAATCCCCCACGGGAAGCCGGATTGCATCCCTCCCGGGCATGAAGGACTTCCTTCGCAGCACGGAACACTTACTCCGCGTCGGGATATTGCTGATTCTGGGAGTGATCGCGTTCCTCCTGATCAGGCGCGCCGTCGTTCCCGCTGATTTCGGAAAGTACGGCCATTTCCGAGCGGGCGCGCTCGACGAGATCGCGGCGCGGCCCGTCAAATTCGCCGGCCGCGAAGCCTGCGAAGTCTGCCATTCGGACCAAGCCGAGGCGAAAAGCAAAGGCCCGCATGCTCGCGTCGGATGTGAAGCCTGCCATGGCCCGCTGGCGAACCATGCCGAGGATCCCAGCTCGATCATCCCGAAGCTTCCCGATACCGCGGTTTTATGCGCGCGCTGTCACGAATCCAATGCCGGCAAACCCAAGTCGTTCCCGCAGGTCGCGACCGCGGAGCATTCCGCCGGCCTGGCGTGCAATACCTGTCACAAGCCTCACAATCCAAAATTAGCGAGCGGAGAATAGCCATGGACATGACCCGGCGTGATCTCTTTGCCAAGGCCGGCAAGTTCATTCTTTTGACGTCGGCGGCTGCCACAGCCTGGGACTACGTGCTGGAGGGCAGAGCCGAGGCCTCGCCCAACTACGACATAACCAAGCACTGGTGGGCGATGATCATCGACATCGACCGGTGCATCGGCTGCGGCAATTGCGTGCGCGCTTGCGAGGCGGAGAACGATGTGCCCGAAGGCTCCTTCCGGACCTGGGTGGAGCGCTACCACATAGAGAATTGGCAATCGGAACATCCCGAGGTCGATTCGCCCAATGGCGGCCACGACGGCTTTCCGGAGAAATACAAAACCGGGAAGACTTTCTTCGTCCCCAAACTCTGCAATCACTGCGCCGACTCGCCCTGCGTGCAAGTGTGCCCAGTGGGCGCAACCTTCCGGACTCCGGATGGCGTCGTGCTGATCGACGAGAAGTATTGCCTAGGTTGCCGCTACTGCATTCAGGCCTGCCCTTACGGTTGCCGTTTCCTAAACGAGAAGAAAAATATCGCCGACAAGTGCACGCTCTGTTATCACCGCATCACGAAAGGTTTCACCACCGCCTGTTGCGAATCCTGCCCGACGCAGGCGCGTCAGCTGGCCGATTTGAAGAATCCCAAAGACCCCGTTCACGAGTTCTTACGAACCCATAACGTGCAGGTGCTGAAGCCACACATGGCTACCGGCGCGAAGGTGTTCTACAAGAATCTGGACGGATCGGTTCGATAAGGAGAAATATTATGGGAACCATTCTCCATGGCGTGGAAGGTTACATGTACCCTAACGAAATCGAGTTGCAGTGGAGCGTTCTGATCGTTCTTTATCCCTACATCACCGGTCTCGTCGCGGGCGCGTTCATCCTGGCATCGCTCGAGCGCGTGTTCAAAGTGGAGGCTGTTAAGCCCACCTATCGGTTGGCGCTCCTTACGGCGCTCGCGTTTCTACTGGTCGCGCCGTTGCCCCTCCAGCTTCACCTCGGACATCCCGAGCGATCTTTCGAGATGTATCTCACGCCCCACCGATCTTCTGCCATGGCGATGTTCGGCTTCGTCTATCTCTGGTACCTGATGGTCGTTCTGCTGATGGAGATCTGGCTCGACTACCGCAAGGACATCGTCGCCTGGGCGGAATCCGGAACCGGCGTCAAGAAATGGATCTACCGCCTGTTGACGCTCGGATCGAAGAATGTCAGCATCGCGGCCCTGCGCGTCGATGACAAGGTCGGCTATTTCATCACGCTCATCGGTATTCCCTCGGCGTTCCTGCTGCACGGCTACGTCGGATTCATCTTCGGCTCCATCAAAGCGAATCCCTGGTGGTCGACGCCTCTCATGCCCGTCGTTTTTATCTTTTCAGCGATGGTGTCAGGCATCGCAGCCGTGCTGCTGCTCTACATGCTCACCTCGAAACTACGACGCGTAAAGATCGACATGCGCTGCGTCGATACCATAGGCCGCTACCTGCTCTATACCTTCATCATCGATTTCTCGCTTGAGATGCTGGACCTGATTCACCGTATCTACGAAGCCGACGAGTCGCTCAATGCACTGGACTTCATGGTCCATACCAAGCTTTATTTTTCGCAAGTGATCCTGCAGATCTTCCTGGGAACACTGGTTCCGATCGGTCTATTGGGCTTGACGCAATTCCTGAAACTCTCCGAAAAGACGCGCAAAGCCATCTACGCAACCACCGGATCGCTGACCCTGGTTAGCATTTTCGCGATGCGCTGGAACGTGGTGATCGGCGGTCAGCTCTTCTCGAAAAGCTTCCTCGGCTACACGACCTACAAAATGGGCTTCGCCACTCGCGAGGGCTTGCTTCCCGCGCTGGCGTTGATCGTGCTGCCGTTCGTCATTCTTTATGTGCTGGTGAAGTTGCTGCCGCCGTGGCCGAAGAGCGAAGCCGCCGCTTGAGGAGGGCCCCATGGATCGGCCTCCCGCCGAGGAAGCCACCCACCAACTCGAAGAGCTGATCCACGAAGTCGACGATTTGCGCCGCCGCGTGGCAGCCCTCGAACTGCGCGCGATCAGCCAAGAATCACCTGCCGAACTCAAGCCCGCGCTTGCGACAGCTGCGCCGATCCCCGAGGTTTCTCCCGGACTTCTCGCCCCCATCGGCCGGCTGCTGCTCGGAATCGCCGGCGCATATCTGCTACGCGCCATCACGGAAGCGGGAATTCTGCCGCAGCTCACCGGCACCGTGGCCGGCCTGCTCTATGCCGCAGGCTGGCTGATCGCGTCGATTCGGACATCGGCATCGAATCGCGTTTCTCTCGTGCTCGAAGGCTTGACATCCAGCGCGATCGCCGCGCCGTTACTCTGGGAAGCGACCACCCGATTCCACGCCCTCCCACCCTCGGGCGCTGCTGCCGCGCTCACGTTCTTCATCGTTCTCGGACAAGTGGTCGCATGGAAACATGATCACGATGCGATCGCCGCAATCACCGCGCTGACTGGCGTCGCCACTAGCGTCGCATTGATCGCCGCGACGCTGGATCCGGTACCGTTTGCGATCGCTCTATTAATCGCCGCTGCGGCCGTCGAATATGGAGCGATCCGGGGCCACGCGCTCGGCTGGCGCTGGATCATCGCGCTCGCAGTTGACTTCTGCGCCTTCCTTCTCGTTTACCTCACAACGCGGGCCGGAGGTTTGCCCCAAGGTTACGCGCCCATTTCACCCCTCTCCGTGATCGCCGTCGAAATCGCGCTTGTCGGAGTTTACCTGGCTAGCCTCATCGCGCGCACGGTCGTTCGCGGGCTGAGGATCGCCTGGTTTGAGATCGCGCAACTGGCCGCTGTGGTTGCGTTCGTCGTGATCAGCAACCTGCACTCTGTCTACGGAGTCAGCGCCACGATGTTCG
>JACXTT010003249.1_pt1 | contig 25245 bp, 16 predicted proteins | sample 9270951 | NCBI WGS metagenome assembly JACXTT01 (sample SAMN15532306, study PRJNA645909) | rock metagenome | isolation source: weathered quartz diorite | place: Puerto Rico | collected 2017-06-21
GCCCTCTCCGCTGAACCAATCGTTCAGCTTGAGTGCACAATAGGCAGCCGGTTTACGTGCGTTCTAGTGACAACTACGTGCGGTTTTGTGACAAGTTCGTGCGGTCCTCGTGCGCTCTCGTGCGGTCAATGAGCGCACGTGCAGCGCACGTGCGATGCCGGCAAGTTTGCGACAGTCGGACTTTTTCAAGAGGATCTGATTTACGATTCAGCGATCAGAGTATTAGGCCTGCTGGCGACGACGTCAACTATCGTAGTGGTGAGTTTCCGGGCAGAGGGCAATCTCCGCCACGCCGGCGCGCCCACGTGAAAAAGAAGTTGGCGTCGCAATGATCTTCGTCTGCGATTTCGACTTCCATTCCCGACTTTGTTTTTAAGTGGCACGGATATGAAGGATGTCCTCTAACCGGCTCCCGGATTTGCAAAAGCAATTGTCCAGAATGCTGTCCACCCCAAATGACACAGTAATCCGTCACTTCGCGAACAGGCGCGGATGTATGACCGACCAAATCGAAAGCCATCAGTTGGGACGATGTTGCGTAGTCTGGTACGAGAAAATACAAAATCTTTTGGTCTGGCGAAATGCTCGGTGATCGTACGACGTTCCAAGATCTTTCAGAAATCACCAAACGCCCGACATCAATTCGGCGGGGCTTAAAGTGCTCTTGCCTCCGAGCAACATAAATGCTGCTCTTTTCAATGAAATCGCTGTGCAAAGGCCCACGTGATTTCTCTACAGCGACAAATGCGATCACGTTTCCGTCTGCGGATACCCACAAATCGACACATTTATATCCGACTTGGATTTCCCTCTTCCTGCCGTCTTCTATGTAAGTAACAACACCATTTCTCAGGCTGGGCCTTTCTACATATTGCGAACTCTGGATGAAGATCATACTGAGAATCGCTATTAGGTTTGTCACTTCAACCTTCCAAGAGATTTTAGGCAGTCGATTCTGTCTGTCACGTGACCGATAGCATCAGCCACACTTGTACCGTAATTAGGGTCTCCATCGTAACCAGCATCATTCAATTTCTGAAACGCTTGCTGGGCCGAAGCGCCTTTGGAAATTTGATCCTTAAGTATGTCGGCGCTTGTTATGCAACCAGGTATTTGCCATCTGAGCTAAACCGGGCGCCTAATCTTTCGGTGAGTTTCTTTAACCGAAAAAACTAATCCCGGACGACCAACATTGTCGAGTCACCATTCGATATTATTCTCCTCCGAACCAACGCCGCTCGTCGATTCAAACGCGTTGAGAACGCAACATCGATAATTTGGAAACTGCTCATTATTGGTGAAAAGGCGTGGAGATCCCTTAAAGGGGCTGAGCTCCTCCGCGACGTTTTTGACGGCAAGAAATTCGTCGATGGAAGACTTGTTACGAAAAACCATAAGGTGGTTGCGGCATGATGCCTCGCCGAAAGCTCTTTTACTTGATGATTACTTCCGCTTCGGAACTCGTGCCGGGAATGCGCGGACACTATCCTGCGCTCGTTTGGAACTGCGTGTCCGACGTGGCCAATGGTGAAGTAGCGTCAATGATGCAGAGGCTTCTTGCAACCGGTTGTCGTTACATCGTTGCCGCCGGCGTCGACTGTGAACGCTGGCACGATATCGCAGATGAGGAGTTTCTTACGCAGTTCCCGACACGACAAGAGCAGGATGCAAATTTCGTCATGACCTCCTGGCATTCCGATGAATCACCTGACGACGCTACATTTTTCCTAGTGAACACCACGAACTTCGATGATCATGACTTCACAGAGTTTCTCATTCTTCAGTTCGGGGAAGATCCTGTGATTGAATCGCAGTTGAAATCGGCTCTGAACAAGTGGAGCACTCAATGAAAAATTCACCCGTTCATCTGGAAGAGATCACCGCCGCATTTACCCACCTTTTGAGAAGACCTCCCCAGTCGTTCATGAGGCGAAGTTCATGAATAAGTAGTGCAGCCAAGTCCGTGAGATCACCGTTGAAAGCAAGTCATTGAGAATGGCGATCGGCGGTTTGTTCCATCGACGACGACGCCGGCCTCCGGTCTTTCCTGGTCATCGATTCTCGATTCGAAGCCAATCCGTCAGATCGAGCGAAGGGTCAATAACGCTAATATTGATTTCCTAAAACGGTCCGATTGGACTTTCCTGATAAGAAACGGGTTCCCAACTATTATCCTTCTTCCTGAAAACCTTCACATAGCGTACTCGCCGAAAACGTTCCTCGGACTCAGGAAACGGCTGCTTGAATCGTTCGGTGCGGGCGCCAACAAGGATTGCGAAACCGTCGTAGATGGTCACTTCTCGATCACTGGACTCCGCCATACTATAAAACGTTTCTGAGACACCACCGAGGAAGTTCGACTTTCCAAACCATCGTCCCTTCGCTTCGATAAACAGGAATGAGCGTGGCAAGGTGCTTGAAAAATACGACGTGTCATGCTTTAGGAGAGCCGTGTTCCAGTCATCATCCAGCCTGAAGAGTGCTGTTCGAGTGCTGCCCAACGATAGGTCCTTATCGGCTTGAATCGAAATACTAGCCGCGGTGACCAGTAGCAAAACTATCCAGTTCATATTTCACTCCTTCAACCCTCAAAAGGACCTAGTACTACTAAAGCCTCTGATGAAGTCTCCACAGTTCGTATTTTAGTTACGGTTTTGCCCGCGTAGGAGTTGTAAAGGCGAGTAATCGACCGGAATCAGCTGGCAGGCTACGCCTTCCGACCCTTGGCCGTGGCAATCACGCAGCTAAAGAAACGGATTGAGCGATTCTCGCATCACGTGTCTCCGCTCGTTAGTGCCCTAACTTGCGAGCAGTTCGTAACTAAGTTTCGTGGAATATTTTCGCTCTCGACGAGTCGCCTGCGCGCTCCCAGTCAATTTTCCGCTAGAAAGGATAGTTTTCTCGCCGGACGGACGAGTCGTCTCATTCGATTTTGCGATCCGCCGCGACGCGAAACGGGCATTTCATTTTTGAGAAAACTTTTTCGTTTACGAAATTGTCATCTCTCGTGGCGAAAGACCGCGTCGATATGGAATTGGTTATTTCGGCTGCGCGCGACGAATCTCGCGGCCGAAAGAATTATTTCTCTAAACGAGACGGTTATTTTGTTCTGCGACACGGTCAACTCGATGGCTTCGAGGGTCATTTCGCGCGACTGCAAGTAGTTTTGATAATCAGCGGTGTACAGACATCGTCGATTTTTTGCGGTCATTTCATTTTGCGAGACGCCGGTCTCGGCGACGAAATAACCGTCCGATAAGGCGGCGTGGTTTTCTCAGAAACGAAACACGTGTGTCGTTCGATTTGACGGTCTTTGGAAATCGGAAGCAGTTATTTCGTTCCCGACATGGTCCTTTCGCGCACGAAATGCTAATTCCAAAATTGACGCAGTTATTTCGCCGGCGAAATAACCTTTCGGTTTCCGACAGGCTTATCCTTATGGATTTTGCGACTGATGGTGAAACGAAATGACCGTCTCGTCAGTTCTGTCGCCTGCTTGGGAGACCGGCTTGCTCCCCTCCATCGATAAAGACTGCGCATGGAGCCGCCACCCATCAGCTTCCATGCCGACTCAACCAACGCGGTCAAGCTGGCATTTGCTTCGAGGTCGGCCTTGAGCTGTAGGAAGTTGGGATATTTCTTTGCGTACGCCGGCAGCTCCCGAAGTTCCTTAAACAGCTTTTTCACACGGAAATTAGGCGCTTCGGAATCCACGCGTTCGAGAGCGTCCCAAATCTTGTCGTGATCTTTGGCCATTTGAATTCGAATCTGAGCGTACGGCGTACGTTTTTTCTCGAGCGGTGCTTTTGGGAAAGCGACAGATCCCTTCGCCTGGACACTTGCGGCTGGCGGCCAATTAAGAGCCTGTCGAAGCAGCAGATTGCTCACGCGGTGGCCAACATCATCTAATTGCGATTTCGTCAAGCCCGGTGCTGAAAGCAACGCGAACAGGCAGCCGTCGTTGAAGGTCCCGCCGGATTCAGACTTGTTCGAAACGGACGCCAAGGAGTCCGGGATCGCTGCTGAACGATTTTATGAATTTGGTCCTGCTGAAGATGTCGCGAAAGCGAGAGGTAACCTTTTCCCGTCATTCGTTGTCTTTATCTCTTTTCTGGAAACATTCTGACTGTTACCCCGTATAGAGAGACGAGGAGAAACCTATGAGGGAAAGAACCATCCTTTTCGGATCGAAAGTGCGTTGGGTAAAACCATCACGGCTGAGGATCGCAAGTATTACTGCGGCGCTAGTGCTGGCAGCGCTTCCCGCAAAGGCTCAGCTGCCGAAAGATCCCGAAGAAAGAGCGAAAGTGATCGCGCAGATCATGGCAGCCAATGCGCGGCAACTCACTCTGTTCGATCGCGAAGGCAAAGAAGTCGGTACGGTCGGAGGGCGGGAGCTGTACAACCAGGTGATTCTTTCACCCGACCGCACGCGCATCGCGGCAATCAAGCCGGACCTCGAAAAAGAGGCGAACGATCTGTGGCTGCTTGATGTCGTCACAGGCAAGGGCCCGCAAATCACCTTCAGCAAATCGAGAGAGCAGGCGACAACGCCGGTCTGGTCTCCGGATGGTAGTCAGATCGCGTACGTGGCGTTGCGGGATGGCTCCTTTGGAATCTATCGAAGACCATCCAACGCCGAAGGGACAGAAGAGCTTTTGCACAATGCCTCGGCGCCAATCTCGCTGACAGACTGGTCGATGGACGGACGTTTTCTCAGTTTCTTTTCAACCGATCTCGGTGGCGGCGCGTTATATGCGTTGCCGCTCAACGCCACTGGGGAACGAAAACCGATCGAAATGCTTCGTGGCCAATATCAGATTCAGGCCGCGCGCTTTTCCCCTGACAGCCGTTTCATCAGTTACATCTCGAATCAGTCCGGAAAAAGCGAAATCTATGTTCGGCCCGTCAATCCAGCCGGTACGGGCGCCGCGCCCTCCGGCGGTCCGTGGCAGATTTCGGATGGCGGCACGGGGATGGCGTTTTGGCGAAGGGATGGAAGGGAGCTGTATTACTTGGCCGCGGATCGCTCGATCATGGCTGTTTCCGTCACGACTGCGCCGGATTTCGAATTTGGAAAACCCAAGGTGCTCTTCCGCATTCCGGATGCAATCGGTATCGGGCCTGGAACTGCGATGATCAGCCGCGACGGTGAGCGAGTCATTATCGCCGTTCCTCCGCCGCAATTGCGACAACTCACGGTGTTCGATCGAACAGGCAAAGTGGCGAGCACCGTAGGTCAACCTGGAGTGTACGCGCAGCCGAACATTTCGCCGGATGGAAAACGCATTGTTGTCATGAGGAACGACCTCCAGACCGGCAATCAAGATATCTGGACGTACGATCTTGCGACTGGAAAGGGTAACGCGGTTACCAACGATACGCCGCCCGAGAATGCGCCCATTTGGTCGCCGGACGGTTCGAAGGTCGCATACGTTTCAACACGCCAGAGCTACGCTGGCATTTATCGAAAAGCCTGGGACGGCAGCGGCGAGGAGGAGCTCTTATTCCGATACACACCGGGCGCGGGAATGGTCCTCACGGATTGGTCGCTCGATGGAAAGTTTGTGACGTTCTTCACCGGTGTGCTGTTGCTCGTGCCAGTGGCCAACAATCAACAGCCGTTGGATCGTAAGGCAATCGACTGGCTGCGCGAGGATTACGATGTGATACAAGGGCGATTTTCTCCGGACGGGCGATACATGGCGTATCTCTCAAACGAAAAGAACATCGAGAGGATGGAGGTCTACGTCCGGCCATTCGATGCGAACAAGCCGGATGCGCCGCCGCCCGGAACGCCCGTTCAGATTTCGAAGAATGGTGCGATCGGGATGGTGAATTGGCGGAAAGACGGCAAAGAAATGTATTTCATGACTCGCGATTGGGAGGTCATGGCGGTGGACATCACGACTACTCCGACGTTCCAGGCGGGTACGCCTCGATTGCTGTTTAAATTGAACGGGCCTTTGCCGGGCAATCCATCGCAGTGGAAAAACGTCAGCTCCGATGGAGAGCGATTCATCTTCGCAATGCCGACGAGGTGAGCGCTGTTGGAGGGGCGATCCGGAGCTGGTAACGATACTATCCGCCTGCGATCCTCTAAAAGTTGATCCGTCCTCCGAGCACAATAATACGATTCCCCGTCGCCGTGGTGATCCGGCCGAAAGTCGTGGAATTGATGTCACCCTCAGGAGTACCGAACTGCGGCGAGTTCAACATGTCGATAGCATCGATGCGAAACTCGAGTTCTTTCCCTTCGGAGATCCGAACGCGCTTCAGCAGATTAACGTCGAACCGCAACGACCTTGCCCCCGTGGCGTAGAAGAGAGGAATGTTCCCAACAACGCCGGGGTCTGGATTCACTAAGAGGAGTTGCCCGGATTTGTCCGCGATCGCGTAAAGCGTGCTTCGCGTGTTGAGACTCTGTGCGGTCGTCAGGCCGGCGACGGCAGGATCGCGCACTTGCTGAACATTGGGAAAGTAGATCACGCCATCGGAAACACGCGTGACACTTCCCTTCTTGGGCATCGATCCGACTAGCACAGGAGTGTTTCCAAGTTGACCCGCGATCTCATTGCCAAATTGATTAAACGAGCTGACGCTCGTCCCAAAAGTGAATGGCTCGCCGGAAAACACATTGATGATCGGCGACACTTGCCACCGCTCCAGAAAACGAGACAGCACACCAGTGCTGTTCTTGAAGAAGCGTTTTCCCGGCCCGAAAGGCAGCTCGACGGCGCCGCTGTTACGAAAAACGAACGTGCGATCGAAGGACATGATGCGCTTGTCGAGCCGGCGGTTCCGCCCGTTTCGATAGCTATCGATCATCTCCTGGCCCGAACCCTCTTGTTCGCCAAGAGCCCTGCTCCAAGTGAAGTTGCTTTGCAGCATCCAGCCTGCCGAAAAACGTTTGGTCAGGTCGACCTGCATGGAGTGAAACGTCGAGTTTGCAAAATTGCTGGTGAGGTTTGCGTTAAGGAATTGTGGATTCGCGACGATGAAGTTTTCCGGCAGTTTCGCATTTCGAAGCAGACCGCCGGCCTCGCCGGAGAAAGTAGTCGTCGTGTTGAGATAACTGGCGAAATCACCGACATTGTTATTTGCGAAGAATCCACGCGTGGCGCTGTTGTTGCGAAGCGATGAGCCGGCGCGGATCGTTGATCCATTGATCACACCCAGTCCGAGGTTATAGCCATTGAACATGCGATCCATTAGCTCCGATTCACCGCCGCCCTGGATCGCACGAAACGCATCGAGAATTCCGGTTTCAAAAATGTTGACCTCGTTCAGATTCGTACCGCGGACCAGTTTTGTGCCTTTACTTCCCACGTAACGCATGTCGAGGTTGAAATCCCCAGGAAGCTGCCGCTGAATGGAGAAGTTCCAATTCTGGACATAAGGCACGCGCAAATTGGTATCGAAACCGCGAACGGTCTGCGTACGATCTGTTAGAAGGTTGCTCGTTTCGAGTGGCTTGCCCGCAGGAGTGAGAGGAAGACTGAGCCGCGTCAAATCGTAGGCTGTGCTTGGACGCAGAGCGGCGACAGTTCGGAGTCCCGGTTGATCGCCGACAACGATATTGAACATGCGCAGCGAATCGCGCTCATATCCAATGCTGTAACCCGTGCGCAGTACCGTCTTATCCTTACCAAAATACGGAATGGACCAGCTCAGACCAACGGCGGGCGCGAAGTTATTCAGGTCGTTGTTATAGATGAGCGTGCTGGGATGCGGAGAATTTTTTCCGACCAATTCGATGCGCGTTTCCGATCCGGCTAAGTGATAAGGCTGATAGAGATCGCCGAAGCCTGTTCCGGTAAGGCCGAACAGGCCGGAAGAACCGCCAACAAGGCCAGCGGTCTGCCCGCGTCGCTCGTATGGAACGCCGTAGTACTCGTAACGAACACCCAGGTTGAGCGTGATTCCGGGCCGCAGCTTGAAATCATCTTTGAAGAAAAAGCTGGCTTCCCTTTGCTGCCAGTATCGGATCTTGTTCTGTGACTGAAACTCGAGGTTCGGCGGAGGCGATGAGTTAAAGGCCTGATTCACACCACTGAGAGAACCGCTCAGGTTGAGCAGCAGCGTTTGCGCGTCACCCTCATTCGTGCCCAATGTCGGAATCGCAGCTGCCGTTAAACCTGTGACCGGCGCTCCGCCTGCGCCGATGATTGCTCGGGGCATCACGTCGAAAGCACTAAAAGGGGCGCTGCTCACAAAGCGCAGTTCAACGCCGCCTTTGAATGCATGGCGGCCTCGAATCCAGCTCAGGTTATCGCTCGTGCTGTAGAGTGGCGCGATGTACCCATATCCACAGCACGCGACTCCGGGAACAGTAATCGGATCTGTGATCGATGTGAAATCGACCACGTAGGGTAAGCCTCCGACGGTAGCCAATTGCTTAAGACCGTTTTCCGTGTCCCACGGACCAAACGCCGTGATTCGCGCCCGCTGCGCTCCCGTTCGAAACTCATTAACCATCCGTGAAGTGAGGGTGCTCGTTAGACTCAGCGTGTAGAAGTTGTCGTTCGTGGCAAATTTGCCGCCTGGCGAATTTGGAAACGGCTGGGCATTGTTGCCGTTCAGATTTTCCTCGCGCTCGTGCGTAAAACTGAAACTGAGGTTGTGTTTCGACGCAAACGAGTGGTCCAGGCGGATATTGATCTGATCGCGATCGTTCGTTGCGCGCCGGCTCCACGTATAGCCCGCAGTGTTCAAACCATCGCCCGTCCGAAAATTGTTGGGCAACGGCGTCAACCCAACCAGCCTCGTGATCACGCCAGTCGAATCCGGCCGCAGCCGATTGGCGTCACGGCCGAAGACCTCGAGGGACACCAGATCCCCTGTAGCTGTCGTGGGCCTTTCAGGATTGCCCAGAACATCGACGGTGCGAACGCCGCTGCCCGCATTGAAGTTCGCGTTGCGTGCGCCTGGATAGAATCGAAAAATTCCACGCCGCGCCTGATCGGTGTAGACAGTATTGGTGACGGTATTCTTCGTGATCTGCCGCTGAGCGTCATAGAGGAAATGAAAGAACGTCCGCTTCTTGACGATCGGGCCACCGAGCCTTCCTCCAAACTGATGCCGGAGAAGAACGTTCCGCGGATCTCCGCGAAGATTGTTGAACCACGTATTCGCGTTGAGTGCCGTATTCCGATGCGATTCGAAAAGGCTTCCATGGAATTCATTCGTTCCCGATCGCGTCAAGATCTGCACTTGACCGGACCCGCGTCCGAATTCGGCATCCGCAGGGGAGGTCACCACGCGAACCTCCTGGACAGCGTCCACACTATTGAAGACCACTGTTGGCGCCGAATTGATCGTTGCGGTGTCGGGGTTCAATCCCTGGTTGATATGCTGATCCATGATGTTGATGCCGTCGCGGGTGATATTGAGCGCACCGATTCTCGTGCCGGAAAAATTGCCGCCGAGCATTCCCGCTTGCGTGAAAACCAAACCCAGCGCGTCGCGCGCAGGCAATGGCAAATCCGTGACCTTCTTGCCTTCAATCACAGTGCCGACCGTGCTGGTCCCGAGCGCTAACGCGGCGTCCATCTGTGCCGTTACCTCAACGAGGGTATCGGCCGCACCGGCAACTTCGAGTCGAAAATTAAGAACGACTCGTGCTCCAACTTCCAGAACCACGTCGTTGTAGACATGCGTCCTGAATCCCGGGAGCTCGGAGCTGACGCGATACACGCCAGGCTGAAGACTCGGGAAACTGTAAACACCAGCCTCATTCGTTATCGTCGTTGATACGATCCCCGTCAGCGTGTTTAGTGCTGAAATCTGAGTTCCCGGAATCAGCGCTTGCATCGGATCGGATATGGTGCCTGATAACGCTGCGTTCGTACCCTGGCCGCGAGATTCATGGGTTGCAAGGATCACTAGGCAAATTGTGACAACACCAATGGCGCGCTTCATGCGGATCCCCCCTCCAAAAAACCGGACACTTTTTTTGCTCGGATAATTTGGTGAAGAATGTATACGAACCGGCCTCACTTGTTAAGTGTTGTCGTATTGTATGATTTCAACGGACTGTTTCCTTTCTACTTCAACTTGATTTTTCGCAGGACGCGCCATCATGGGGAGAACAAAGATGGGTGTCTTGAAGAAGAAATCCTGGAGTCTTGTTTTCGTATCCATCGCTCTGTCCGCAACAGCGCTGGTTTCGAGTGCTGCAGCCACTTGGAACGACACAGCTCTTGGCGATTCGCTCGCCTTTGGAGCGCTCGCTCTTCCGCTGCAGGGTTACAGCTTCCTGTACCGAAGCGATGTTGCTGCCGCCAGCGGTAATACCGTCTTGTTATGGAATCTGGGCGTGCCAGGCTGGAAGAGCTCCGACTTGCTGCACGCTCTTCGGACATCTTTTGTCTTCCGAAGCGCCGTTCGCAATTCGCGTGTGGTGACTTGGGACATCGGAGGCAATGATCTCGATGACGCACGCGACAACTACAAAGCTGGAACATGCGGCGGAGCAGACAATCAGAACTGCGTGCAAAACACGGTGAATCAACTGAAACTCAATTGGGACGCCATCATCGCTGAATTGCACGCTCTGCGGAACTTTCAACAAACGATCATCAGAACCATGACGATCTACAACCCCTATGTGACCGAAGACAAGAACAGCGACACGTGGCCGAACGATGCAGGCACCGATTTTCAGGTATTGAAACCCTACATCGACGAAGTGAACGCATACATCACGAGCGCATCGACTGCTCAGGGCATTCTTGTTGCGCCGGTTTACGAAACGTTCAATGCGCCAAATGGTGAGGGCGATCCGAAGGATCTAGGGTGGATCGCGTTTGATGGATTCCATCCAAACACGGCAGGCCATGCTGCGATCGCAGCGCTGCTCAACATGCTGGGCTACGCACCACTCGTGCCCTGAATATGGGATGCTGCGTTCTGATCCTACTTGCGTAGCGCTTTGTAGATGGTGTTGCGATCGTTCACATCAAATCCGGCGAAGTAAACGGTGCCGTCGTCTCGAATGTCGAATTCGAAAGTTTGGTTGGGAAGCCGGCTGCCGTCATCGGTCAACGACATCTCCGAATAGAGAAGGTGGTTCACGCCGTCCGCTGTGCGAAAAACGAGTTTTTCACCGTTGGCATTCACAGCGTAGACAATTTCGCCACGACGATTCACAGCGAAGCTGTTGTAAAAGAAATTTGCTTCAGTGCCATCCGGCATGATGTCGCCCTTGCTCGCCACTGTCACCCAATTCTGCCCGTTGTATTGCGCAAGGAGCGTGTCTCCGTTGGTCATATCAAACAGCGCATAGAATGTGTTGCCCGCGACGCGAATCCCTCGTGCATTGTTGACTGTTTCATCATCGATGGTGGTTTGGCCGTACAACGCAACAGCTTTCCATTGTCCGGTCTCGTACAGAAACAAGCCTGACGGCCCGCCGGTCACCAGCGCATTTGCGAGTACGCGTCCGCCTTCGTCGATCAGTACGGCGTTCTGGCGCATGCTGGTACCGAAGATGCCGCTGAATTTACCGCCGGCGGGACTGGCTGTTTGGTTTTGTCCGCCCTGGATGATGATGGGCGTAAACGCTCCGCGGTTGTACAACTCGAGGCGGTTATCCGTGTCCGTGCGTGCATTGAAGACGAAAGCGCCATTCGAGTTCGCCGAGAACGAATTATTTCCGTCATACCATCCATTAGGTCCGCGCACCGTGACGTGGACGACATCGTCGAACGGAAAGCGCGCTACTGCCTCCAACCTGCCCGAAGCAATGTGAAGGATGCCGTCATAGAACGTTAAATAAAGATCGCCCGACGGGCTTTTTGAGGCATGTGTGAAATTTGTCGACGTCAGCCCGACCGGACGATCGCCAGGCGCCCAAATGGTGCGGATTCCGGAGCCCGTGACTTCCAAGAGCGATGCGTTTCCACCTCCCCCGAAAGTATGGCTCGCACCCGTCAGCGATCCAGGAACGAGGCCTTGAAAATTTAAATTCGGACTTACGTTCAGAACGGTTCCGGCTCTCCATAACGTGCGGGGGTTGCCCGTTGTCATGTATGTCATGAGCAGATGATTCTCCGCTGAATCCAGCGAGAGGTAACTCTCTCCTCGAGACGTAATCTTACCGGTCCGCGCCCACGTCGGTTTCTCACCGCCCTCTAAGGCCACATAGGAATAAAACGGGAAAAGTTGCGCGGGAGTATCCCGCCATACATAAACACCCCAGAACGGTTCGGCGCCCGGATCTCCGCTGTACAGCGTTTCACCGTTATCGTTGACCGACAAAACGAAGCCAACAGATCGCTGCGAAAGATATTGCAGATTCTGCGAACCGCTTCGCAGACGCACAACACCAGCCTGCGTGCCGGCTGTGATATTGAAAGCAACGGTCCCGTTTGGCGATAGTGCGAGGTTTTGCACATCTTGGATCTGCGTACCGCCGGGCAAAGTCGTTCCTGTGCCTGCAATCTTCAACGGGTCGGACATTCCGTCAATACGGTAAATGGCGCTCAACCGCCCGCTGAAAACGCGAAAATAGACCGCGCCATTACGGTCGACGCCGAACATGGAATTATCGAAGACGAAATCAGCGGGAAACGTGGGAAGCGCGTCGGTATTCGACCAAACGATACGGAAGGTTTGGTCGTTGATGAGGAATAAGCCCGTATGCCACACCGTGCTTCCCACAAATTGGAAATCGGCCAGGAACACGATGTCGCCTTGATCGTTGATCGAAGATCTCCCGACACGGAAGTAACTCATGCGGCCCAGCCCCTCCGCCGTCCCGTTTTCCAAAAGGAAACTCAAATCGCCGTCCTTCGATGCCCGCATGAGTCCCCAACTGCTGCTCGATCCAAAACGAACAACAACGTCCCCATTGTTGTTAATGGCCGGAGGTCCATCGAAATGCCAGATATAACCTCCAAGCGGCCCCGGCGTCCCGGTAGAGGCGAGCATCTGGAACTTTCCAGCGTCGTAGAACATCAATGCATTTCCCAACCCATCGAAGTTTGCGGTAAACGCCGTTTGTCCCAAATCGTTGGTTGCGGGTTCACTGTTGTATGAAGGACGCAATGCCAGACCACCTTCCAGCGTGGTGTTCTGGAGAAGACGAGTCAGTTTGAATTCGCGCGGAGCCGTGATGAGAATCTGCCTGAGCCCCTCGAACAGGGGAACATGAGCAGAGGACTGTCCCGAATATACGAACTGAGCATGGATCGTCATCAATCCGATGCCGCTCGTGGTCAAACGGCCGTCACTATCGATGGCCGCTGCTCGCGTGTTGAAGCCGTTCGCACCGCTGACTTGCCAGCGAAACGTCACTCCGGCGAGAGGCTGTTTATTGATATCCAGTGCGGTAGCATCAAACTTCACAGTGGTACCCACAGAAACTTCCGAAGGCCCAGCCGTTATATCGATGCGCAATGGAACGACCTGGAGCAGAACACCGGGAGATGTCGCAGTCGTACCTTGAACAGTGGCAGTAATGCTGGCGATGCCCGGATTTCCCGCCGTGACGACACCGGAACCATCAACGCTGATCACGCCACGATTCGATGAGTTGAAATTAAACCTATCGTTGTTTCGCGGATTACCTTGAGCGTCTCTGGCCAGGGCTGCCAACTGCATTTGCTCGCCGGAGATCAGAACCAGTCGCGGCGGCGTAACGATGACGCTCGATATTTGCGCATATAGCGCTGCGGGCGTGAAGGCTAGAAGGAGAAAAAGGCATGTAGTCGCGGGCTTCAGCCCGCGTTTCCACTCACTCACCCGAACACCTCGTCAATGGACGTGTACAGGCCTGATTCACCAAACGGCACGTATTCGAATTTGCGTCCCGAGGGTGTGTCTTCGATGCTCTTGGTCCAGTTGATCCCGAGCGCGGAATAGACCGTGGCGGCAACGTCTTCGATAACGATGGCCCGGTTGCCGCTCCAGCCGGGTTCGATGATTCTTTCTCCAATCGCGTCCGTTTTTCCGATAACCCTGCCGCCTTTGACGCCGCCGCCGATCATGACAACGCTCATCGCATCGCGGTGATGATCACGTCCGCCGCGAGTATTGAGCGGTCCTGGCGTCCGGCCAAACTCGCTGACGATCACAATGAGTGTCTGCGCGAGGTCACCCGAAGTCTTTAAATCCTGGACCAACGTTCCAACGCCCGCGTCGAGCTCATTGCAGAGCTGATACATGTTTGGGTTATAGGCGCGATCGAACATGTTCTGATGCGTGTCCCAACCACTGTGGGATAAGGCAATGAATATGGTGCCGTTATTTGCACGGATTGCATTTCGCGTCACGATCGCAGCACGGCCTAATGCGGTGTTGCCGTAGCGCTGATTGTCCTCGTCGGTAAACCGGAAAACCGAAGCGATGGAGTTGTCGTACATCATTCTCTTGGCCGCGGTGTAGAAATCCGCGTGATCCGAGAGAGCCTGGTCCGGTGGATTTCTGCGCATGTCCGCGTCCAGAGCTTCGAGCAACTGATAGCGCTGCTCGAATCGAACCTGGCTTTGAGCGCCGAAGAAATTGTGCTCGATCGTAGTGAGGCCGCCCGCATTTGCCGGCGCCGCCAGCGGCGCCACTTCACCCCCAAGAAATTTGGAACCTTGAATCGTCAGACCACCTTGGTTCAACGATAAGAAGGGAGCCATTGGGCCTCCGCCGGCTTTCTCCATCGCGATGACAGCGCCAAGATGCGGTGTTTCCGCTACAAACGCCGGATTCGAAGGATGTGCAGTTTGCATGTAGAAGACACCGCGCTCGTGAGCCGCTTCCCAGCTTCGAACAGATCGCAGGATGAGCAGGTCGGAGGTTAACTGGGAAAACCTGGGGAACAGCGTGCGCGACAATGCAATGCCGCCGGGATATTGCCGGATGTCTGCGTCGCGCGGGTTCCACGAACCGTCTTTCACATCGAATGTGTCGACGTGACTTGTCGCCCCGTTCAAGTACACGATGATCACGGCCCGCGCGGTCCCGCGCGTGGGTACATCCACTGCCCTCGCGATTGCATCGCCGCGCCGGGCCAAAGCCAGAAAGGCGGCGGTCGAAGCACTCGCCTTCAACATGTCTCGGCGGGATATGCGGGAGCAGCTCCAACACTTCTTCATCGGCAATGCCTCAATTACTGAAAACGAACTCGATCTTGTTCAGCAGGGCCCACTGGATATCGGAGAGCCACTGCTCGTAATTCGATGTCTTCTTCGCCTGCAGTAGCGCGAACTCAGCAGGAGTTGCCTTGCGTGCAATCGTCGCGAGAAAGAGTTGGTCGATCGCATCGGCGTCGCTGAGCTTGGACTGCATGATGCGCGTAACGCGCGTGGTCACGTTCCGGCTGCCGAAGGTCCGGAAGTTGATCATGTTGTCGTTCATCTGATAGAGCACCTGTAGAACGTTGGTCTGCGTGTTTCTCGGCAACTGCCACCAGTCGCCTCGTCCGAAGGTGTTCAGAAATGTTGTGATGGATCCATTCGTCCTGGGCTCACTCGGGTCCGGAAGCTGAACGGCAAAATAGATCGGGTCCTTGAAGCCTTCCACATACATGGGCACTTGCGTATCCGTGGCGGTGGCAACCGCGTCGTAGACTTCCTCGGCATACAAGCGGCGCGGAAAATGTTTTGCGAAATAGCGTTCGTACTCGGGCCGCCACTGACCGTCATATCTGCTGGAAAGTTGATACGCGTTGGATTTCGCAATGAGCTCGATGATGTGGCGCACACTGTAATTGCTGCTGATGAATTCGTCCGCGAGACGCTCCAACAGTTCCGGATGCGTCGGTTGCAATGTCCAAGGAGCCGGCGGAGGATTCTTCGGATCAATACGCGCCAGGTCCCAGCCATTTGGAGGATCCACGATGCCGTATCTAAAGAAATCCGCCCACAGGTAGTTCACTGCAGCCCGCGCAAACTGGCGGTCCGACGTGATCAGGCGCGCCAGTTCGTCGCGCCAATCGCCATCGCCGGGTTCCTCGCCGGTAAACATGTATCGCGGCGTGTAGGGCCCTCCGCTGCGCGCCGGTCTGGGTCCGGGATTGTTCGGATCGACGAAGGTGTTATAGCCGCCCGCTGTCTTGTCCGTGAACAGGACATGCGATTGTTGAAAGAATGCATCGACAGCGAGAATGTTCACAGCCGTTCTCGACACGAATGCCGATTGCCTCCAGAACTCCGCCCGCTTTCGCGCCGCCAGATACGAATTGATCTCTTCGAGATGACGCCGGCCATCGTGGCAGGAGACGCATTGACTTTGGACGCCGAGAAACTTCGTCGTGATGCGATCCGTCAGTGTGTCGTATGTATCCTGGATCGGATCTCCCTGTTGATATGCCCTCACCAGGAAGTTCGAGGGCGCCACTTCAAACGAGTCACCCGCAGCCGTGATCATCTCCGTCGCGACCTCTTTATACGATCGATCGCGGGCGATGAAGTCGCGTAGATAGTTGTAGAAGAGGTTACGGCCCGGAATTCCGATGTACGAGTAATAGCGACTCGTCACCTCGAACTGATTTCCGAAAATAAACGTCCAGTAATCGATAAACGCATCCGAAGACATCAACGAGTCGACAAGCCTGGCGCGCTTATTTGGATCGGCATCGGTGGAAAAGCTCAGGACCAATTCCGGAGAAGGGATCCGCCCGGTCAGATCCAACGACAGACGGCGAACGATTTCGGAATCCGATGCCAACGGTGCAGATTCGACGCCATCCGTCACCATCTTTCCGAAAATATAATCGTCGATGAAGTTGTTACTCGCGCTGAGTTGGAGAGCGACGTGTTTCGGTTGAGTCTTGGAGAAAGCATAGAACGCGTGCTCCTGTTTCAACTGTGCCTGATCGGAAAGCCGTTGGCTCGGTGGATAGGCTGGGCAATGCTCATCTGAAGCAAACGCCGCGGCTAGCACGGCCGTGAGTAGGATTAGTCGCCACATGGCCGGCCCACGATACGCGATAGGTAGACACGGTTCAAGCGAAAGTGGAGTCAGAAGTAGGAAACGTGCCGCCAATTACGCCAATTACGCTAATGATTTTGCGTAATTGGTGTAATTGGCGGCTCGCTTTCAAACTGATACACTACCGCCGCCAAACTTCAATAAAAACAGACGTCGTCTCGCCGCTTCCTGTGGGCGGAGGAGGAATGCATGAGGAACTTATCGATGATCGCCAGGATCCTGCTTCTTATACTGCTCCCGGCTATTGCCTGTTGGGCGCAGGATGGAGTGATAACGGGGAGAGTAACGGACACATCGGGAGCTGTGCTTCCGGGTGTCGGCATTACGCTGACCAGTCCGGGCGTGATGGGGAATCGAACTGTCGTTAGTGATGAACAAGGCGGATATCGTTTCAACTTTCTCCCGCCCGGCACATATTCGCTGAAATTTGAGCTTCCAGGTTTTCGGGTCCTTCTCCGTGAAGGCATTCAAATGACGGCAGGCTTTACGTCCACATTAAACGTCATGCTGGAAGTCGGTACCGTGGCTGAGACGCTGACTGTTGTTGGAGAGTCTCCCATCCTTGATGTGACGAACGCCGTCGTCGCGACGAATTTCACCAGAGACTTGACCACGATTTTGCCCACTGGGCACGACGTGTTTTCCGTTCTGGCTGTAACACCCGGCGTGCAAGTTACTGCCCCCGATGTCGGCGGCAGCCGCGCGGGACTCCGAGCGCAATTTCGACTGTTTGGAAGCACGTCGCAGTGGAACGTGATCGAGGGCGCCATCATGGCTTCCCTTCAATATGAAGACCCTGACGTCTACCAGGAAGTCCAGGTCGCGGGGGCCAGCAAAGGCGCTGACGCGCCCGTCGGTGGATCGTTCAACAACTTCATTGTGAAAACCGGGAGCAACACCGTACACGGTTTAGTTTTCTATGACCGGGAGCCGTTGAGGCTGCAGAGCTCGAATCTTTCCGACGATTTGGTGAAGCAGGGTGTGACCAACACGAGTGCAGTCGCGCGATATCAATCCTTTCACGCCGACGTGGGCGGCCCACTCATCAAGGATAAATTCTGGGGATATTACGCTTTTCGAAATCTCGATGGAGACAACTGGACGCCGGGCTACGTGAACACGCAGACCGGCCAGCCCGAACCGGTTTACCTGACATTGCGCAACCATGTAACGAAGCTGAATTATCAGCTCAATTCCAAACACACGCTGTCTTACTCCGCTCAATACAACAAGAAATCTCTCCCGAACTCCGGCGCATCCGCGTTCGTCGACTCCGATTCAACTTCGCTGACTGACTTCCCATACTGGATCCAAGGTGTTTCGCTCAACTCGGTTTTGTCCAAGCGAACAACGCTGGAAGTCAAATGGGGCGAATTTGGATGGAAGTGGTGGACACGTCCGGGCAAGGATGAAATCGCGCGGGAAGATCTCGACACCCGGCTCGTTCGCGGCGGGCGGAACGCTCCATTCATCGATCGCAGCCATCACATGAACATCTCAGGTGTGTTGGGAGTCAATACTTCGGGAACGCGGGTCGGAAACCACAACTTCAGGCTTGGATACGGATATCTCTTCGAAGGAGCGCCGTACACATTTCTAGCCCCAAAGGACAGTATCAAGACTTTCTGGCGGGGTGGTTTTAAAACTCCTGCCGAAATCGAAACGTACGATACGCCGTTTACCTTTGAGAACGACGTGACGCACCAATGGACTTTCGTGAACGATACGTGGAACATCCATAGACTCGCGATAAACGCTGGTTTCCGCTTCGATAGTTTCCGACCCTACTACAACGAACAATCGAAACCGGGGAACGGACCTTATCAAGATAAAGTCACGTATCCTGGATTTACATTCCATCGCCTGAATGGTCTGACTCCACGTCTCTCATTCGTGTATGACATCTTCGGCAATGGACGTACGGCGATTAAGTTGGCCTTCGGTAAATATGTCTACAACGCCGGAACCATAACGAACGCGAATTCGATGATGGCCGGTTTCGTGAATCCCATGGCGAAGACAACGAAACGATACACGTGGACCGACGGCGTTCTTCCCTTTGTGCCCGGTCCGAACTATCGCTTGATTTCGACAACGGGCGGCCCAAATCGCCAACTGGACCCGAATCTTCACCTGCCTCACACGGACGAGTATGTCGCCGGCATCGATCAACAGGTCATGCGCGATATGACGATACGTTTCAATTACGTTCGCAAGTTTGAACGAGACCGGATGCAGCTTCTGAATCGGGCCATCCCATTTTCTGCATATAACATTCCAGTTAATTTCTTAGACCGCGGCAGGGATTTCGTATCCGCCGCGGACGATAGAGTTATAACGCTGTACAGCCTGGACCCCGCTTATCTCGGCCGCCGGGACGATTTCCTGACCAACGATCCCGCCAACAGCTCCGATTTCCTGACGTATAACGTCGAGGCCGTTAAGCGAATGTCCAAGAAGTGGCAGTTGTTGACGGGTTTCGACGTCAGCCGGTTCAAGACGTGGAGCTTTGCAACAGCCATCGGCCAGGACATCGCAAGCGACACTGGGGGCGTTCCACAGGATCCCAATCGCCTGACGTACAACAATGGCCTCAATTACTGGCATTGGCAGTACAAAGCCCTGGGTAGTTATGACCTTCCTTACGGAATCGCATTCTCCGCTTCTTATCGACTGACCAAAGGCGAGCCTTACGGCCGCACCTTGAATACAACCGGCTTGACTCAGGGCACGATCAATTTGACGGTTGAACCGCAAGGAACTTTCTTTTATGACAAGGTCAGCCTTCTCGACTTGCGATTCGCGAAAAGCCTGACGCTCGGCGAGTCGTGGGGCAAGGTGGAGGGCCTGCTGGACCTGTTCAATGTCAACAACTCGTCCGCCGTTCTCAGTAGAAGCAATCAAACAGGCGCAACATACGGACAAGTGTTGACGACGGTTAACCCACGGATCGCACGGTTGGGCATCCGATGGACGTTCTAATTCTGGACGTTCTAATTCTGGGACGGTTGCGTCGTTTCCCTAATTCTGTACTTCGGAATTAGGGAAACGACGCAACCGTCCTAGAATTTCGCTTCACTTCGCGTACTGTTTTGCGATGGGATGATTGGGATCGATTTGCAAAGCTTTCCGATACCAATTCCTGGCCTGGCGCAGACTGCCTTCGCGTCGGAACGTTTCGCCCATGCCGGCAAAGCCCTGAGCGTCTTCCGGGTTGACGCTGACAGCTTTTTGGAACTGATGCCTGGCTTCGGCAACCTTCTCGTGGTCCAGCAGAAAGACTCCGTAATTGTTATACGAGGTTGAATCGTCGGGTTCCTGTTCGATCGCGCGTTTGAATTCGGTTTCAGCAAGCTGCAGTTGAAAGGTTTGACCGTACGCAATGGCCAAAAGGTTCCGCGCACGCACGTCCTTCGAATCGTGTTCCAGCGAGCGTTTCACGAGTTGAATGGCTTCGTCTAAGCGGTTTTGATAAAGACGAATCGTTGCGAGATGGTAAAGTCCCTTCGCATTTTCCGGCTCTAAACGCAGAACGCGCGAAACGATTTCCGGCAAGCGCGCGCTCTGTTGCCTGGCGAGCGCGTCGGCCATTTTTTCCAACGCTTCGATGTTGGCGGGTTCGGCTTGTAAGACCATGTCGAGCACATCGGCGGCTCGCGAGTAGGCTGCCTCTTGCAAATAGAATTCTGCGGCGGCCAGGCGCGAAATCACAGACGGTTGCGTTCGAAGCGTCTCTTCCAGAAACGTGCGCAGCCCCGCGCGATCAAGCCCAGTGCGTGCGGTTTCCACCAATTCTTTCCATGCCTGTGCATCATCTGCATTCTGCCGGATCGCACGTTGCAATTCCCCTCGGGCTTCTTTGAATCCTTCCGCAGCCAGATACATCTCTGCCTTATGCCGATGATTCTCCGCAGTTGCTTTCTGTTCCACATCACGTGAGAAGCCGGCCACAGCAGCAAAGTTTTGATCGGTAGTGTCGGAGTAAATGAAACGAGCAGCTCGAAACTCGAGTACAGGCAAGTCATCTGTATTCAGTGTTACTCCTTTGGCGAATTGATCGACTTCCTCGTCGCGCAGCATCAAGAGCGACACGATACTGTAGAGATCCTGGATTTTGACTTCGCGAAGATCATCCGCCACGCGCTCGAAGTTATGACGCAACAAATCTTCGTCTACACGGATCTCGGCTGCAGAGCCGAGCAGCAGAAAATCGTTCTCGCTCAGGGTCCAAAGCGTGGCGTGCGGAAACGTGGTCCTGAACGTTCGTGTAATCGTGCGAAGGTCGTCCGTCGACATGTTGTAGCTGTGCAGCCATTGGCAGAAAATTCCGTCCGGTGTGAGGCGCGAACGCACTTCGCGAAAGAACTCCTGGGTAAAAAGGAAAGCCACACCCGCCATCCATGGATTGGATGGCTCCGAGATGATCACATCGTAATCGCGGTGAATGTAGCGAAGGTGATTTCGGCCGTCTCCGATAATCAATTCCGTTCGGCTGTCCATGAGCGCCTTGTGATTCACATGCAAGAAAAACCGCGAAGCTTCGACGACCTCAGGGGAAATCTCAACAACGTCCAGCTTCTCGATGGGGTGTGTCAGTGCCGCAGCTGCCGTGACTCCGCTGCCAAGCCCGATAATCGCGACGTTCTTCGCCGATTTGCTCAAGAGCAACGGGAGATGTGCGAGCATCTTCTGTGTCAACATGTCGCCGGCGTCCGTCGCATCTACTTTGCCGTCGACGGAAAGACTCACCCGGCCGCGATACTTTCTGGCGGAAACGGTTGTTGCTGCTCCCTCTTTGAAATACAGAAGGTCGCCGCTGGTCAGTACAGTTTCCAAGTCCAACTTGGAAAAATAGGTCGCATATTTGTATGCCCCTGACGCGATCAACTCGGGCTTCCACGTCGGGATCATGAAGACTCCAGCTAGAACCACGAGCGCAAATGGTGTGGGGGCCACCAGCAAGCCGGCCGCTGTATTTGCGAGAGCGGCGGCAATCAATGTCGATTGCGAACCGATTCGTGGAATAAGAATGAAGCCGGCAATCAGAGAACCGGCTATGCCACCAGCAGTGTTTAGCGCGTAGACCGCACTCACTTCACTTCCTAAGAGCGAGTCGGATTTGGCGTATAGCTTGGATGCAATCGGAAACGTCATTCCCAGAAGAGTTGTCGGCGCCAGCATCAGCCCGAACATCAGCAAGAATTCGAGTATCTGGATCCATGCGAACGAGTCCGCATACCGAATCACCAGGCCGCCAATCCAAAGGGGCAATCGGCCAAACATCGGAACGAGCGATAGCGAGGCGCCGCTGACGAACAGTTGAACCCACGCGAAAGTAGCCGGCTTGACGGCAAAACGTCGCGTCCAATGAGACCCGATGGCAGCTCCCAGACCCAGTCCCGTAATCATGGAGCACAACATCAACGTAAATGCGTAAGTTCTGGGGCCGAGCACGAGGCTCAGCACCCGCGTCCAGGCGACTTCGTTGGTCAGCGCAGCTGCACCCGAGATGAACATCGCAACGAGCAGGATCCGAGGACCGGTATCAGGACTTTCCGACAGAGGAAATGTTCTTGGAGCACCGGGTTTTTCCTCCGTCCTGAAACGCCAGGCAACCAGGGCAATGCTTAAATTCAGCAGGGCCGTGAATACGAGAGTGAACTTCGTACCTGTAAGGGGAATTAAAACTAAGCCCGCAGCGGCTGTTCCGACTGCAGCGCCGAGAGTGTTCGCACTATAGAGACGGCCGGTTTCGATGCCGACGTTAGCAATTCCTTCGACATAGAAACGCACGAGAACCGGAAGAGTGGCGCCCATAAGAGTGGCGGGCACAATTAAGAGCGCGCAAGAGACGGTCAGGCGCACCACGACCAATGTCGTTGGCGATTGATAAGCGTTCGAATAGACGAAACCGTAGAGCGGATCGACAAACTTCAGTAGAGCGGGGAGGCCGAGATTATAAAGGCCAATTGCAGCTTCCAGCGCTGCATATGTCCGAATCAGTGGAATCGGCTTTTTGTCGATGATCCGGCCGGCAAGCCGGCTACCTAAAGCAAGGCCGGTCATGAAAACGGTGAGAATAGCGCTAACAGAGAAAACGGTATTACCGATCACAATTGCGAACAGCCGCGTCCACACAACTTCATAGATCAATGCACAGCCGCCGGACATGAAAAAAAGAACCAAGAATAGAGGTGGCCGTTTGCTCACGCCACAGATTCTAATCGGTGCTGTATGTGATTTGGATATATCGGAGAAGATACGCGGCGAAACCCACAATGCCGGTGCTCGCGATCAGCAGTGCCGCAGCGGAAGCTGCGGGGCCCGGAGGATCCACCGTGATGCCGAACGGCCCATTCAATATCGTGACCGGCATGAAGCTGCGCAAATAAAGCGTCACGCTGAGATGTTGGAAGAACGACGGCAGAACGTAATTGAATGTTTCCCAACACAAAACAAAGAGAGCAGGAATCATGGGATTCCGGAACGTCAACCCAATCAGCAGGAATACTGCGCCATAAGCGACGCACGCGAGGGCTGCGATAACGACATAGCGCCCCATGTGGGAGATGCCGAGCGTCGTTAGAAGAAAATCTCGCCCGTCCGATGATGGCCAGAAAAACAAAAAGTAAGTTGAAGCGGTGGCTGTCGAGAACAAGAGGACGGAGGAAACAAGCGCAGTGAGAAATTTCCCTAGGACGACCGCCTCTCTGCGAATCGGGACGAGATAGTAATGATGCAGCGTCTTTTCCAACAACTCGCTCCGGAATAGTTGGCTGAAAACGGCGCCGCAAGAGAAGAAGAGCATGAATGGCAGCCAAAAATTTTGAAAGAACGCCGCGTACGAAATGGGCACGCGCCGCACAAATTGCATTGCAGCCGGGCCGGATTGCAGACCGAGAAGCAGCGACGCAAGCATGAGAAGGTTCGGTAGAATCGCCAAAAGGCACGGCGCAATCCAGCGGCGGCCACGCCGGTATTTTCGAAGCTCGACCAGCGCCACCGCCCGGAGTTGCGGCATCAGTTGATTCAGGTTCATGCCTTTGGCCCCTTCTTTCGGCCGATCAAATATTCGTAGACCGAGCGCACGTTCTCATCGGCAGGCATGATCATCTCGATTTCGAGATCGTTTTCCAGAATGATGCGATTGAGCTTTCGATAAAACTGCTGCGGATTGCGCGTGCTGATGTGGAGACCGCGCCCGTCTTCATGGATTTTGACCTCGACAACGGAATCGACATTAAACACCTGTGATGCGACGAGTGCAGGACGGTCGCATCGGACGAGGATTTGCATCGGATGGTCTTCCATTTCGCTGCGAACGCTGCGGATTCCACCTTCGGCAACGACGTACCCATTATTGAGCATCACGATCCGATCCGCGACTACATCGACTTCATGCAGCACGTGACTGGAGATGATGACGTGCATCCCGGACTCGCCTGCCTCGCGAAATATGCGGATCGCGTCGGCGCGGCTCAGCGGATCTAATCCGTTCAGTGGCTCATCGAGCATTAGAACGCGCGGATTATGCACAAGAGCAGCGGCAAGCTTGAGACGCTGCCGCATGCCTTTGCTGTATTCACTGATTTTCCGGTGCGCGGCTTCCGTAATTCCGAGTCTTTCGAGTGAAGCCCATGCCATCACACTCGAATCTTTCGGGCCATAGCCATGCAGGGTCAATATCGATGCCAGCATATCGTGGCCGCTGAAGCCCTTGGGAAACGAATCGAACTGCGGACAATATCCAACGATTCGACACAAACGTTCGGTGTCGGATGGATCGATGCCGAGCACCCGAACTGATCCGCTGCTGGGCGAGAGCAGGCCCGTCATCAAATTCATGAGTGTCGTCTTGCCGGCGCCATTCGGGCCGACCAGGCTCGTGATGCCCGGCTCAATCGACAGCGTGACGCGATTCACTCCCAACGCTTCGCCGTAGAACTTCGATACGTCTTCGAGTGTGATGAGGGTTTCCATCAATGCACCTTGTGCCAGAAGTAAAAGCGAACCCTATTCCCAAACCAAGCTCGCGAAGCGAGCGCCACAATTCCAGCGAGGCTTCGCCTCAGACCAACTAGCATGTTGGGCTGTAACAAAACTTGACACATTTAGTACACCTTTTGATCTTCAAGATTTCTAGCCACGGGCGTGAGGGGCTGTTGCCCAACTCAGCTCGCGAAGCGAGCGCCACAATTCCATAGGGGTAGGGAGAGATGATTGAGTTCAGCTCCCCCTCCCTCCGAACCGGACGTGCGGATCTCCCGCATCCGGCTCTCCAGTTAATGGTTCACCTCCGAAGAGGATTGACAAACCTGC